>Ga0172371_10009496_pt1 | contig 13339 bp, 11 predicted proteins | sample Lak12m_FD_114543 | JGI IMG/M metagenome (GOLD analysis project Ga0172371, IMG submission 114543) | Freshwater microbial communities from Kabuno Bay, South-Kivu, Congo - kab_022012_12m | ecosystem: Environmental > Aquatic > Freshwater > Lake | place: Democratic Republic of the Congo: South-Kivu... | reverse complement strand
GCGATAAACCGTTTCTGACGACAGGCGCTTATTATTCATCCGTCAGCCGGTTCATCGGAATTCCCGGGATCCCCCGCACCAGCTCCCGGTTCGCACGCCTCCGTTACCAAAGCCAGGATAAAATCCTGCATTTCGTGAAGCGACTTGACCGAAATATATTCATCAGAGGTATGGACCTTTTCCATTCCTGTCGCCAGGTTCACGCATGGAAGCCCCTTGAGATTAAAGACGTTCACATCACTACCACCGCCGGTAACCGTACGCGTGGTTTCCAGGCCCATACGGCTAAATGCCCGCTCAGCCAGCTCAATGGGTAATCCACCGGCGGAAAAATCGAAACCCTGGAATTCGTCCACAACGGTTATCTCAATGTCAACCTCTTCTTCCGCTGCAGCCTGATTGATTTCGGCGATCATTTGGGAGACCTGGGTTTCCAGCTTTCCGGTATCGTGACTGCGAGCCTCACATTGAATTATGCAGTGGCCAGGAACAACGTTTACGGCCTCGCCACCCTTGATGATGCCGACATTGGCTGTCGTTTCCTCGTCTATCCTTCCCAGCTTCATGCCCGCTACTGCCTTCGCTGCTGCCGCCACGGCGCTCCGCCCTTCCTCGGGAACTACTCCTGAATGAGCCGAAACACCGAAAAAAGACGCGTTGACTGTTTTCTGCCAGGGAGAACGAACAATGACTCCTCCCACCGGCCCCGTGCAATCAAGGCAAAAACCGCATTCGGCAACCATGTCCTCAAGTGAGCTCGCCTTGGCGCCTCTGAGACCGCCCTCCTCGCCGACTGTCAAAAGCAGTTCGATTCCTGCTTGCGGTAAATTTCCGTGAACAATCGCTGCCATCGCCTCGACAATAGCCGCCAGAGCCGCCTTGTCGTCAGCGCCAAGAACCGCATGACTGCCGCTTCTGATCATATCGCCCTCAAGCACGGGCTCCGGCAGATCCTCCTCGCCGGAGGGTACTGTGTCCGTGTGCGCCGACAACATTATGGGCACCCCGGCAGTATTTGCTTCAAGACGGCAATAAAGATTCCCCGCGCTTGATCTGCTGTCGGGGTACAGGGCCTCATCTTCCACAACATCCAGTCCCATGCCGCGTAACCTGGTGATCAGAAAATCAACAACCGCCCGCTCATGTCCTGAAGGACTGGGAATGCGGGCAAGCTCCAGAAAGAGGGTTACCAGCGAGTCTGCAACTGGCAGACTATCTTGCCTCATCGATCTTATCCGTAGAGGCGACTCCGGATTCCTTTCCGCCTATGTCGCCGCTATTTTCGCCCGGTTCACGTTTATCGGCCAGCTCGATGGCGGACCCGACAAAATCGCGGAAAAGCGGATGCGGCCTGGTTGGGCGAGATTTGAATTCCGGGTGAAACTGGGTGCCGACAAACCAGGGGTGATCTGTCAGTTCAATGATCTCCACCAGCCGTTTATCCGGAGAGGTGCCGCTAATTTTCATCCCGGCCTCGACCAGTTTGGGCCGGAGGCCGTTGTTGACCTCATAGCGGTGGCGGTGACGCTCATGAATAGTTCGCTCTCCGTAGGCTTTTGCGGCCTTGCCCGAACGCGCCAGCTTGCATGGGTATGAACCCAGCCTCATAGTGCCACCCATGGCCTCAACGTCTTTCTGTTCGGGTAAGAGATCGATGACCGGATAGGGAGTGCTTTGATCGAACTCGGAACTGTTGGCTCCGGGCATGCCCGCGACATTCCGCGCATATTCCACCACCGCGCACTGCATTCCCAGACATATTCCCAGGAAGGGGACATTGTTTTCCCTGGCATAAGTAACCGCCTGGATCTTGCCTTCGATTCCGCGTACGCCGAAACCGCCAGGGATTAATACTCCGTCAACATCGCGCAGTTGCGACTCCACGAGCATCGGCGATACTCCCTCCGAATCCACCCAGACCACTTCCAGTTCATGGTTATGAAAAACAGCGGCATTCTTCAACGCCTGGATTACGCTCATGTAGGCATCCCACAACTGCACGTATTTGCCGACAAGGGCGATTCTGACTTTTTTCTTGCAGGAATTGATCCGGTCCACCAGGTCCTGCCAGTCGGTGAGGTCAGGCTCTGCCGCCTCAAGTCCCAGCTTGCTGATCACCAGATCGTCGAGGCCCTCCTCGCGCAGCATCAACGGCACCATGTAAATGTCCGGCGCATCGACTGCCGTGATCACGGCCTCGATGTCGATGTCGCACAAAAGCGCTATCTTCTCGCGAAGCGACTTGTTCATGTGGCGCGGCGAACGGCAGACAATTATGTCAGGCTGTATGCCGATGCCCCGTAGTTCCTTGACCGAATGCTGCGTCGGTTTGGTCTTTTGTTCTCCCGCCGCCTCGAGATAAGGCACCAGGGAGACATGGATGTAAAGGGCATTTTCACGGCCGACGTCGATGCGAAACTGGCGGATTGCCTCAAGAAAAGGCAGTGACTCGATGTCGCCGACGGTCCCGCCGATCTCGGTTATGACCACATCGACCCCGCCACCCATATCAGCGACCCGATGGATTCGCTGTTTGATTTCGTTGGTGATATGGGGGATCAGTTGCACGGTCTTGCCGAGATAATCTCCGCGCCGTTCCTTGTTGATGACGCTGAAGTAAACCGTGCCGGAAGTAACATTACAGTCACTGGTCAGGTTTTCGTCGACGTAGCGCTCATAATGTCCAAGATCGAGGTCGGTTTCGGCGCCGTCTTCGGTGACAAACACCTCTCCGTGCTCGAAGGGACTCATGGTGCCAGGATCGACGTTAATGTAGGGATCCAGCTTCTGCATCTGCACTTTGAGGCCTCGGCTCCGAAGCAACCTTCCCAAGGATGCCGCCGTGATGCCCTTCCCCAACGACGATACCACCCCGCCCGTCACGAAAATGTGTTTAGCCATGCCTTAACCGCCTTTCCCAGCAATTTATTATTTCCAGGCAAGAAAAAACCGGAGGCTCTGCTCCGGCGAAAAGTAACACTGATGAATTTTTGAAGCTTGCAAGCAATTGGCTATCCCGTTGCCATATCCGTTGTTTTATTTCAGTTCGAGATTATATCACTCATGCCAGAATCTCGCTACTCACCAATCGCAAAATCATACATGAACGCTGACGTTATTCTTCCTCATAAGAAATGGCGTCTTCCGGGCAGTTCTCCATCGCTGCTTCGATACAGCCTTCGAGTCCCCTGAAATCGTCAGCAATCACGTGGGACACGTTGTCCTCTTCCATAATCTGAAAGACCTCGGGACAGATTGCTTCACAGTTGCCGCAGGCCTCGCATTTCTCCTTATCGACCTTGGGGACTTTCATTTCCGGCTCACCTCAGGACTGTTGCCAGTTTGAATGATATTTAAAGAATTCGTCGCAACGAATATTAACATACGAAATATTCCCGTTTATGGATATTCCATTCAAACGATGATCTTGATTCGGTATTTCTATTTTCCAGGTTCGATATGAATAATCACATCAGTCTGTTCGCCATAATAATTTTTTAAACGGCGTTCCACACGCGAGGCGAGATCATGCGATCGGCGTGTGGTCAGTTGAGGCTCCACCAGCAGATGCAGATCTATCCAGTACCCGGATTCACTGCCCCGAGAGCGGATCTTGTGACATCCAAGTATCCCTTCCTCGGCTCCCTGCATGCAGATCGTCTCGACCTCGATTGGGTCGATGACAGCCCGGTCCAGTAAAACCACTGATGCTTCTTTCATGATGCGAAAAGCGGCAAAGGCAATAACCAGCGCGATGAAGCCGCCGACGATGGCGTCAAGCATAGGATAACCCAGGCGGACGGCGACAAGGCTGGCGATGACCGACAGCGAGACAAAGACATCGCTCAGTGTATGCCTCGAGTCGGCAACCAGAAAAACGCTGCCAAGCTGCCGTCCCTTCCGGCGCTCATAGATGGTCACGCTGATATTGACGAGGATAGTCACCCCCATGACCGTAAACGGAATCAGGCCCGCCTCCGGCGTGGTTGGGTTATCAGCCGTCAGGCGCCCGTAAACACTTTCACCGATCTGAACCGCGGTCAGGAGCAGCAGTAAGACAATCCCCATGCTGGCAAAGGTCTCGAATTTGGCATGGCCGTAAGAATGGCTTTCATCACGCGGCCGCGCCGCCAGGCTGATTCCGATCAGCCCGATGACATTGGAGGAACCGTCCATCAGGGAATGAAATGCATCGGCCACCATGCCGATCGACCCATAGGTCCAGCCAGCCACACCTTTTCCCAACGAGACCGCCAAATTGGCGATCAGCACATAAATCAGCACCATCCGGATTTGATGGTAGCGATAGTCGTTGTTATTTTTTACGCTTCTGTTCAAGGCAACCAGAGACACCCCACTCATGATGACCATCTGCTTTTGGTGAGAATTCGGCTAACCCGAAGTAGCAGGTTCCTTACCCAACTTCCAGCCATACATGGACAAACCGATGAAACCAAGCACTATGGCAAACCAGAATGTAGCCAGTCTGATCAGCATGGTGCCGGCAACGGCATCGCCTTTGTCGACGCCATTGGCTACCAACAGCCCCGTCATACTTCCCTCCGCCACGCCCAACCCTCCGGGAATCATCGCCAAAGCACCCGCAAGCGATGCAAAAACAAATATAAAAGTGACCAGGGCAAGGGAAAGGTGAACATCGAGGCCGCGCAAACAGACGTAGGCCGAAAGACATTCAAAGAACCAGCCGATCGTGCTTAGAATAACCGCTGGCAGCAGCCTCCTGACCTTGAGCAGAATGTAAGCAGATTCGTAAAATTCTTCCAGATGCCTGACGAATCGCTTTAAAAAGGGCAAGTGCTCGGCAAGTTTTAACAGGCGCATACAGACACTGCGAGTCTGTACCAGGATGATGAGCAGAACGACCAGGACCATGGTAACAGCAAGGACTTCCCGCCCGAATCCGTATGCGAGGGTGCCGGCGCTGCCAAGGATCAGGACGCCGATGATGTCGGAAATCCTCTCGGCGACGATGACAGGGGAAGAACGGCTGACGGCCACATCTCCGTAGTCTTTTAAAAGAAACGACTTCATCACTTCACCCATTTTGGCCGGCGAAATCGTCATCGTCAGTCCTGAGATGAAAATTATAAAGCTGGGAATTATCGGGATCTGGATACCGATCACCCGGATCAGGTACTCCCATTTTATAAATCGGATCAGATAATTGACGCAGGTAAGAGCAAGCGCCAATGGAAACAGGAACCAGGTAAATCCTTTAAAAGCCTCCACCAGGTTGTCGAAATCGGCATAAACCCCGAGGATGACATAGAAGCCGACCGCAAAAGCCAGCCCGATCAATAAATTACGGCGCAGTTTCCTATTCATGATCGTCTCTGGCCGGCGCTGAAACGATTATTTTCTTTTGCGGCAAAGCCGTTTAGCCATTTTTGCGGAGACGCCCAGGCCCAGCATTGCCGCTGCAACTACACCGATGAAGTCACCACGGCCACGGCCCTGATTTTCCAGTTCGGCTCCTTCGGGAAGATATCGCTGAAGCAGCTGCCCCCACTCGGTTTCAGCCATCTGGTTTACCCGCGGCCAGCCGACGAATGGATACCAGTAAAAATCGTGATAGAACTTTGAGGCGGCATACGACCAGGGCACGATCGCGCTTCTTAAAAGCGCATTCTCGAGTGGCTTTAGCGGACCATGGTAAATAGCCTTCTGGCCCCGGCTGGCAAAAGTCTCTTTCTTGCCATGAAAATGAAAATTGACTTCCTCAATGTCCTCACCCACAATCTCAATTTCGTCAAACTCACCGCAACCAAGCCCTCTCTCGTGCGCCAGCCTGATGTACTTGAGATCCATGGGGTTGAAGCCCATCATATGAGCTGCTACCGCGTCAATCGCCACCTGATCGGAGCTGGCGAGCATGTAATCCTTGACGAACGGCATCATCGCCCTCGGCCCCGGTCCGTCACCGCAGATAGTGCCATCCATGACCGCAAAAACACCGCTGTGAATTTCCTTCTGAATCGCCAGCAGATCCACAAGAGTCTCATGGATAACACTATGGGTCCAATGACGGTGCTCCTGCAGCAGTCCGCCGAAGGCGTTTTTCATGGCTCCCGTCGTCCCGGTGAAAACGTGTGTTTTGACCGTCGGCATCTGAATGATATTGGTATCAAAAAAGATGTCCGGTATATGAATGCCATTTTCCTCGTACACCTTGTCAAGAACCAGCATCTCCGCCTTGGGCTCGTAACGTACCCAGTTGACGGGCGGCTCATAGAGCCGTGTAAATTCAAGGCCATATTGTTCAGCAACCGTAGAATGGCCGTTATTTATCTCGCCGACCCGGTCATCGACTACAACGGTGCGATTTTGGGTCAGATAAAGGGATTCCCTGTCGTAGCCGTCGTCAAGCAGGGTCTTGATAACTCCCTCAAGCTGCCACGGAGCCGTCGAGCAGGCCGGATACCAGACATGCCAGGAAATGTTGATCTTGATATGGGTTTTTTTGTCCTGCGGAAGAAAATCAGCATAACCTGCCAACCGCATTAGCTTGCCGTAGTCGTCTACCACTGACTCCGGATTGGTTTTTAAAACCGCGACTTTTGATTTCATTTACTCGGCTCACTCCTCATTATTCAATCCATTGTAAAACCACGGCAGCCATTGCCACCCACAACACCACGTTTATCAATAACGGCCAGTCTGTCAGCAAAACCTGCTCCGGTGACCCGCCGCGCAGGTGCTTATGTACCAGGTAAAGATAGCGGAAGATGCCATAGAGAACAAACGGTATCGTCACCATCATGCCCCGCGACTGCTCAAAAGCGGTGAAAGTGTAGAGAGCATATGAGACCAGAGTGGCCGAAGCGGTAACGCCGGTCATCTGATCGATGAGTTCGATGCTGTAATGATCGAGATTGCGCCGGTGAGTGCCTGCCTCCTCCTCAAGCAGGACCAGTTCGGCCCTTCTCTTTGCCAACGCCAGAAACAGCGCCAGGAGCATCGTGCAGATGATCAGCCAGGCCGAAATCGTCACATGAATCACAACGGTGCCGGCAACCGCTCTTAAAACGAAGCCGGCGGAAATCACCAGGACATCGACAATGACGATATGCTTGAGTAAAAGCGCATAACAGAGTTGAAGCGCCAGATATGATACAAGGAAAACCGGTAGCCAGGGATCGACAAAATAGGCTGCAGTGATTGCTGTTACCAGCAAAATCAAGGCTACGGTCGCCGCGGCGCCGGGACTTAGTCTGCCGCTGGCGATGGGCCTGTTTTTCTTCTTGGGGTGTACGCGGTCTGATTCCCGGTCGAGTATGTCATTGATCAGATACCCGGCTCCCACTACCGCGCAAAAAGCAAAAAATGTGGCCCATACTTGCGCCAGCATCGTCCAGTTGGAAAGATTGCGGGAAAAAATAATGCCCGCGAATACAACCAGATTTTTAATCCACTGCGTGGGCCTGAGTGATGTAATTATGTCCGAGATATTCATGTCTGTCTTTTCAGCAGGCTGGCGGCGTGGGCACGTGCTTTCGCATCCTTGGGCTTCGCACCCATCATGCGGCACAGCTCGTCGATAAGCGAATCCCCTGCCAGTGCTTCCACTGTAGTCATGGTCTTGCCAGCTTCGGCATGTTTAACAACGCGAAAATGAGCATCGGCATTGCGCGCTATTTGAGGCAGGTGAGTGATGCAGATGATCTGGCATGAACTCGCCAGGCTGCTGAGTTTGTCACCAACCGCAGAACCGGTTTCACCACCAATGCCAGCGTCGATCTCGTCGAAGACCAGCGTGGCGGTTTCCCGAGATCCTGAAACCGCGCTTTTTATGGCCAGCATTATCCGTGACAGCTCGCCGCCGGATGCGGTTTCTCGCAAAGGCGATGCCGGCATTCCCGGGTTCAGCCGGACCAGGAACTCGCCACTATCGGCGCCATTTCTGGCAAGGGAATCTGCATACACCGTTTCCGTGCCTGAAGGCGTCAACCGCACTTCAAAACCGCACTCATTAAAGGCAAGGTCCCTTAAATGCCCCGAGGTTTCTATCTCCAGATTGCCAGCGGCCTGCCGCCTTAGACGCCTCATATTGCCCGCAAGTTCCAGCATCTCCCCGGTCAATGTCTCCTTGCGCTGTTCCAGTTCCGGCACCTCTGCAATATTTGTACTCAAGGATTTAAGCTTTACGGCCGCCGCCTGCGCATATCCCAGGATGCAATCCATGGAACTCCCGGTTTTGATGGAGCCGGCATCGCCGTACTTGCGGTGCAGTTGCTTGATGAGATCCAGGCGCTCCTCGACTGCCTCCAGCCTGGCGGGGTCCTCGAGTACTCCTTCCGAATATTCGCGTGACGAGCGTGCGCATTCCTCAAGTTCATAGTAACTTTTCTGCAGCCGGGCGGTGATATCATCCAGCTCTGCGTCGACTCCGGCGGCATTTTCCAAACGCGCCATCACTTCCCCAAGCAGATTGATGATGCCGTCGCCGCCCTCGTTACCAAGCAGACAAACTGACAGATTTCTCGTCGCTTCTCTTAATTCCTGCGCCTTCACCAACCGCATGCGCTCGGTTTCCAGTGCTGAATCTTCACCGGGCGCCAACGCCGCGCTCTGGATCTCTTCCAGCTGAAAACGAAGCAGTTCGGCTTCGCGTTCGCGACCCTCGACGTCCAGATTCAATCCCTGGAGACGAGCGATAACCTCTTCACGTTGATCAAAGAGAATGCCGTACTCATCGGCGAGGGCCGCTAGTTCAGGCCCGGCGAAAACATCCAGTAAATCGAGCTGACGCGATGCCAGCATCAATCGACGTTGTTCATGTTGAGCCGAAAAGGCCAACAACCGTCCGGTCAGTTCGGCAAGAACCCCCAGAGTCGCCGTTCTCCCGCCGATGAAGGCACGGCTGCGCCCGTCTCGGGAGATCCGCCGCCGCACAGCCAGCATCTCTCCATCCGGCACGTCGATCGAATCCGCCAAGTCGCTGTAACAACCCGGCGGCACAGAAAACACGGCCTCCACCGATGCTTCGCTGGCGCCCGGCCTGATCATGCTGCTATCGGCACGAATGCCCAGCAACAGGGAGATAGCATGCGCCAGAATGGTCTTGCCGGCGCCAGTCTCTCCGGTAATGACGTTAAGGCCTGGATGGAATACCAGCTCGGCGGCATCGATCACCGCCAGATTTTCTATATTTAGTTCTGAGAGCATTTGGTTGGCAATCTACATGGAAGGCTGGATGAATCTATCGCGCAAAGTCCGGTAGAAATCGGCGCCGGGAGGTTGTACCAGGTAAGCTTTTTGCGACGAAAGTGACAGCTTGATGCTGGCATCCGGTGCGAGAACGCCACCATTCCGGCCGTCAATATAGATGGTGACATCCGATCCGGCTGTCTGGTTTTGAATCTCCAGTTGATCGCCTTCTCCAATAACCAGTGCCCTGAACTGCAATGAATGGGGAGCTATCGCGGTCAAAGCCATGGTTTCCAGGGATAGCGACATGATCGGACCACCGTTGGAAAGATTATAGGCAGTCGATCCCGCGGGAGTAGACAGAACCAATCCGTCGCAGCTCAGTGCTTCGAATTCCACCCCGGACACGCTATAGGCAAGCCTGACGACTGAGCCGCCATCAGGTTTGTGAACCACTACATCATTAAGCGCCAGGCGGGTGTGTTCATCCTGCCTCATTTCTATGAGGCTTAGTTTCAGCGTATCGAAATCACCAGCCAGGATGGTTTTCATGCGGTCGGGTAATTCTTCTGGCTGGAGCGCGGAAAGAAATCCGACCCGGCCGAAATTTACTCCCATCACCGGAGTCTGCATGCCGGGGAAGCGATTAAAGGCTCTGAGTATAGTTCCGTCACCACCCAATGCCACACAAAGATCGATGTCGATACCATCGAGATCAGACACAACAGTGAAAGAATCTTTTTTGGCATCCAACCCATGTTTTTCAATTTCCCGTCGCGGCAGGACTGCTTCGATGGATAGCTCACGGCACAGCTTGAGTATCTGCTCCATGGCGAAGCGAGTTGCCTGCGATTGACGATGGGTAATGATGGCGATTCTGGTTAACAGGACGATCCCCTTAATCAAGCTGTTTATCTTTCTGATTCTTTTGCAAACGGCCGATCAAAATCGCTATTGTCCGGTCTCGATCTAGCCGGCCGGTGGAATTCTCCTTGCCACGGGCTCCTGTTGCCCTTTCAATGCCACCCTGGTCGCAGGCATAGATTAAAAACTCGATGTTACCCTTGGGTCCGCGTACAGGAGAATCGGTCAGGCCCATAACTGTGATGCCCTGGCCCTCGACCAGGTCCCAGATTTCCGTCAGAACCTGCCTGTGTACCTCTGGATCCCGGACTACTCCACCCTTGCCGACCTGCTTGCGGCCGGCTTCGAATTGCGGCTTGATCAAGGCGACCAGCATGAAACCTGGTTTGAGGCATTTTATCACAGCGGGAACAGTTTTCTTGAGAGAGATAAACGAGAGGTCAAAAACGGCAATTTCCGGAGATTCGGTCAACAATTCGGGCGCGATCGAGCGAATGTTAACACGCTCCATGATCTGCACTCGAGGATCATTTCTTAACTTCCAGTCCAGTTGCCCGTATCCAACATCGAAAGCGATGACACTGCGGGCGCCGTGCTGGAGCAGGCAATCGGTGAAACCCCCGGTTGAGGCACCCGCATCCAGCGCGACTTTGCCAGTGACATCGATGGAAAATTCCTCAAAGGCGCGCTCAAGCTTGAGTCCCCCGCGAGACACAAACCGTGGCAGTTCTTTTACCGAGATCTCGGCATCGGACGACATCAATGTGCCTGCCTTGTTAACCTGCCGCCCGTTAACGCTCACCTCTCCCGCAAGGATCGCGGCGGCGGCTTGCGAACGCGAAGAAAAAAATCCCCGCTGAACGAGGATATTGTCGAGACGCTGCCTCATGCAAATGTTCGCGAAGCTGTCATCCGGCCTTCATCGCATCCAGGTTTTCCAGACCCGCCGGTTATTCATCACCGGAAACGCGTCGGTGCTCCGCATGCAAAATCTTCTTTTGCAGAAGCTTCTCTCCCACGTAGCTGGCTACGGCTTCATGATTGAGCCCAACATCCCTTAGAACCTTGTTGCGATTGCCGTGAGGCAAAAAGATGTCAGGAAGGGCAAAACTCTTGACCGGTATTGTGGATTCCTCTGCGAACAGCTCACGAACCGCCGAACCGAATCCACCTCGACAGGTTCCCTCTTCAACGGTAACCACCAGCTCATGCTCGACGGCCAGCGATTTGATCAGATCCGCATCAAGCGGTTTCATGAAACGCGCATTGACCACGGTAGGCCGCAAGCCGTAGTGTTCCGCCAGCATCCTGGCCGATCTAAGGCAAATACCGACGCCGGTGCCGATTCCGATCAGCAATGCCCTCTCCCCATGGTCAAGTATGTCGGCCTTGCCAACAGGCAGTAACTCGAAAGTATCCGGCATGGGCGCGCCTCTTCCGGGAAGGCGCGGATAACGTATAGCCGCCGGCGCGTTCAGCTGCAGCGCCGTGTAGACCATGTGCTGCAGCTCCGCCTCATCCATGGGAGCCATCACCGTCATCCCTGGCACAAGGTTAAGATATCCCAAATCAAAAACACCGTGATGCGTGGGCCCATCATCTCCGACAAGCCCGGCCCGATCCAGTGCGAATACAACCGGCAGTTCCTGCAGAGCCACATCCTGCACCAGCATGTCAAAGGCTCTTTGCAGGAAAGTCGAATAGATTGCAACCACCGGCTTGTAACCGCCGATGGCAAGACCGGCCGCAAAAGCTACCGCGTGTTCTTCGGCGATGCCAACATCGAAAAAGCGTTCAGGGAAGCTGCGTTCAAAATGATAAAGACCGGTGCCACTGGACATTGCCGCCGTTATCGCCACGATTTTTTCGTCTTCCTCGGCCATGCGCGCCAGACCCTGCCCAAATGCTTCCGTGTAGGTTATCGGGCCCGGCTTTGGTATCGCTTCTCCGGTGCTGACTGTAAAGGGCGCAATGCCATGAAATGTATCCGGCCTAGCCTCGGCCGGCTCGTAACCCTTCCCCTTGGTGGTCTTGATATGGATAAGGACAGGCCGCTCGATCTCTATCGCGGCCTTGATACTCTTCCTCAGCGCCTTGATATCATGTCCGTCGACGATGCCGATATAGGCGAATCCCAGTTCCTCGAATAACATGCCGGGCACCAGAAATGCTTTCATGCTTTCCTTGAGCGACCGTGAAGCGCCGCGGATGCCAGGGATTTTTTCCAGACCGGCCTCAAATTCTTCGCGAAGCTTGTAAAGTGTCGGGTCGAGACGCAACTTGTGAAGATATTGGGAAATCGCGCCGACATTAGGCTTGATCGACATCTCATTGTCGTTGAGAATGACGATCAGCGGCGTTTTCAAATGACCCGCCTGATTCAGCGCTTCATAAGCAACCCCACCCGTAAGGGCGCCATCCCCAATAATACAGGCTACATGGCTGCGTTGTCCGTCTGAAACATCATCAGGGTCCGAATCATTTACTTCCCCAACGCCAGGGGGTCCCTGATTGATGGTCGCATCCATCCCCGCCAGTTCCGCCTGCGCCGCGGATAGCCGTATGGCTTCACGGATGCCGACGCCATAGCTGATCGAAGTGGAACTATGCCCGGTGCCGACAACATCATGCTCCGATTCCGTTTGATTGGGAAAGCCGGAGAGTCCGCCGTACTGGCGAATGCTATGGAATTCTTCTGCCCGCCCGGTGATGATCTTATGGGTGTAGCACTGGTGGCCGACATCCCAGATAATCTTGTCGGTGGGACTGTCGAGAACGCTATGAAGCGCCAGGGTCAGCTCCACCACTCCCAGACTTGGCGCCAGATGTCCGCCCACTTTGGAAACGGCGCCGATCATGAATTCCCTGATCTCGTCGGCGAGTACCTGGAGTTCGCGATCGTTTAAGCGCTGGAGGTCGGAGGGAGAGTGAATTTGCTCTAGGAGTGACACTGATTATCGTTGCCGATCGTAGATGTAGTTTGTGATTCCGGAAAGGGCATCAGTAGTTCCTCCTACCTGGTCCAGGGCCGTCAAAGCCCTGTCCCGTGATAATTGTGCCAGGCGCTGCGCTTCCTGCAAACCATAGACGCTCACGTAAGTACGCCGCTCGAGCCTGGCATCCGCCCCTGCTTTTTTGCCCAATACCGCAGTTTCGCCAACAACATCCAAAATATCGTCTTTTATCTGGAATAGCAATCCGAGTTCAGCCGCAAACTCGCGAAGTTTTATTAACTCTGGTTCCGGAGCCTGAGCCAGCAGAGCACCGCAGTGAACACAGGCCATGATCAGGCGGCCGGTCTTGAGGT
>Ga0172371_10009493_pt1 | contig 13342 bp, 11 predicted proteins | sample Lak12m_FD_114543 | JGI IMG/M metagenome (GOLD analysis project Ga0172371, IMG submission 114543) | Freshwater microbial communities from Kabuno Bay, South-Kivu, Congo - kab_022012_12m | ecosystem: Environmental > Aquatic > Freshwater > Lake | place: Democratic Republic of the Congo: South-Kivu... | reverse complement strand
GGCCAGCATGGCTTCGCCTTCCAGAACGTCCACGCTGATGGGCTTCTGCACATAGACGTCCGCCCCCGCTTCCACCGCCGCGATCATGTGCAGCGCGTGCCAGTGGTCTGGGCTGCCGATGAGGACGATGTCGAGGTCTTTATCCTGGAGCATGCGGCGGTAGCCGCCATACGCGCGCGGCTTCTTCTTCGATTTCTGACGCTGGCTGGCCATGTCCACGGCCTCGGCCAGCAACCGCTTGTCGGGGTCGCAGATGGAGACGATCTCGACCGGTGCAACCTGGACCAGGCGCCACAGGTCGCTCTTTCCATACCAGCCGGCGCCGATCAAACCGACGCGCCTGGATTTGCCGTGGACCAGCTCGAGCGCATCCGCGCCGAGCGATGGGAACGCGGCCAGGGCGGCCAGGGCGGAGGCGGATTGGAGAAACCGGCGGCGGCTGATGTTGAAGCTCGCACCGGATGTCGCGGCAGTAACAGGATTTCTCATGCCGGGAGTATTAGCCAAGGTTTACGGCCGACGCAACCACTGCCGGCAGGATGACGGACGACGCACCCGGCGGACCGGTGGGCCCAACGCACGTCGCCGGCATCTGGCGGGTTCTGAGCCTGGCCAGGTCCATCCGAGCGCTGGCGCACGACCCGAAGAGCGAAAGAGGAGGCTGAAGCTGCTCCAAAGGCATCCAGCATCCCAACACAGCCTGCCGTACTGCTCATTTCCTGTAAGTTCCAGTAGGATAGCAGGTTACGTGAAAAGACCTCCGAATGTTATCTACGGTGTGTGTAGGGTGTGTATACGGCGAGTAAACGGTGAGACTCGGTTGGGGGGCGCCCAATGAACCACTGAAAGTCGAGCTTTACGCTATCGGGGGACCGTGCGACCCGGCGGGATGCGATAACGATACCTGCCAGACCCGGTAGGGTGTTTACCCCATACACCAAGCCGCCAGGAGCTGCTATAGAACTAGCACATACCAGACGGACCATAATGGAAAGCGCCCGCCACTCTCAGCCGACAGTGCTGTACGTTGAAGACAGCACTGATGATTTTGTCCTGCTCAAGCTGGCTAGCAGGAAATGCGGAACGCCCTTCTCCTTGCAGCACGCTGAGGACGGAGAACAGGCGATTGCCTACCTCAGCGGCACGGGCGTTTACGCCGACCGCGAGGAACATCCATTCCCGGACCTGGTGCTGCTGGATTTGAAACTGCCCCGGCTCGATGGGTTCGAGGTGCTTCAATGGATTCGGCAGAATCCCAACACCAGGAGTTTGCCCGTCGTCGTCCTCGCCGGCTCCACATTCCGCGCCGACGTACGCCGCGCCCTGGAGCTGGGCGCCAACTCCTACGCGACGAAGCCGGGGACATTCAGTGAGTTGGAGGTCCTCTTGGACCAAATGGGCGACGTTTGGCTGGCGCGAGAGAAAGCTCACCGCTAGACGAACAGACCGCGAGGGGAGCTGGAGGACCAAACAACTGGACGCGGCGTCGCCGCTCCCTGGTGACCGGCCGATGCAGTTCTTTTCTGCCCGCCACTTCCTCCGCACAATTCCCTCTTCTCCGCGAACGGCATTCCTGTATCATGGGCGCATGGACATCTATGATCATCCTACCTTCCGCATGGCCTGTGAGCAATTTGACCTGGTGGCGGACCATCTGCAAATGCCCGCGTCCGAACGGGACCGGGTGAAGTATCCCAAACGCGCGATGGTCGTGGCGCTGCCGATTCACCGCGACGACGGCTCCACCCAGGTCTTCGCCGGCTACCGCGTGCAACACCACCTCACGCTCGGTCCCACCAAAGGCGGCCTGCGTTTCCATCCGGATGTGACGTTGGGCGAGGTTGCGGCGCTGGCGATGTGGATGAGCTGGAAGTGCGCGCTCACGGGGCTGCCCTATGGCGGGGCCAAGGGCGGGATTGCGTGCGATCCGGGCAAGCTCTCGAAGGCGGAGCTGGAGCGGGTCACGCGCCGTTACACGCAGGAAATGATGCCGTTCATCGGCCCGCAGATTGACGTCATGGCCCCCGATCTGGGCACCAATGAACAGGTCATGTCCTGGATGATGGACACCTACTCGGTTCACGTTGGCACCACGGTGCCCAGCATTGTCACCGGCAAGCCGGTCGCGCTCGGCGGTTCTCTGGGCCGGCGCGAGGCCACCGGCCGCGGCGTTGGCTACCTGGTGAACCGCGCGACCGATACCATCGGCTTGGACATCGGCAAAGCCACGGCCGCGATCCAGGGCTTCGGCAAAGTCGGGGCCGTCGCCGCGCTTTCGCTGGCGCGTTATGGGGTAAAAATCCAGGCCGTGACGGATGCCTTCGGCGGGGTTTACAACGCGAAGGGGCTCGATCTCTGGGCCCTCGAAAAACACGTCGCCGGCGCCCGGACCGTGGCAGGTTTCTCGGAAGCCGAGCCCATTACCAATGAACAACTGCTGGTGCTGCCGTGCGACATTCTCGTGCCGGCCGCCCTCGAACGCCAGATCACGGCGGACAATGCCGCCAAGCTCCAGTGCCGCATCATTGCCGAGGCCGCCAACGGCCCGACCACGCCCGAGGCGGACGTGATCCTGAATCAACGGCCGGAGATCTTCATCATCCCGGATGTGCTCTGCAACGCGGGCGGCGTGATTGTGTCCTACTTCGAATGGGTGCAGGACCTGCAGAGCTTCTTCTGGGGCGAGACCGAGGTGGTGGACAAGCTGTTCCGCATCCTGGAGTCAGCGTTCACGCAAGTCGTGACCCTGAGCCGAAAGCAAAAGATCCCCATACGCCTGGCGGCGCTGAGCCTGGGCATCCAACGCGTGCAGGAAGCAAAGCGGATTCGGGGCCTGTTCCCGTAACCCAGCGCGTCTGCATGGCGGAGCGCCGACATTCTTGTCGGCTCCGTCGGGGCGCTGCCAACCAAGCCGACAAGAATGTCGGCGCTCCTCCGGCCGCTTCACGCCTGCGCGCTGTCCGCAACCTCATCCCAGGCCGCGGTCGAACAGGTCGTCCTCGTCCAGGCCCAGGTAGTGGCCGAGTTCGTGGAGGTAGGTGGTATGCACCTCCTCGCAGAAGATCGCCTCGTCGGCCTCGGCGAAGTCCCAGATGTTCTCCAGGAATAGGATGATCTGCGGCGGGAGCGGCAGCGCGCTGGTCTCTTCGTAGGCGAACTCCGGCCCGACAAACAGGCCGAGTGTATCCGGTTCGATGCCATCCCGGCGGTGCGCGGCGTTGGGGCGGCGCTCGAAGGTGACCGGCAACGCCCGGGCCCGTTCGCGGAGCGGCGCGGGCAACTCCGCCAGCGTCGCGGCCACTTCCTCGTCCGCCCAAGCCTGGAGTTGTTGCCAGTCAACCGGCATGGCTGGTCACGGAGTGTCGCAATAGGGCTCTCGTGTTTGGGGTAGAAACAGAGGCGGATTGCTGTTTTGTGGGGGCAGCGCGGCGAGGACCCGCTGCTGGAAGGCAAAACAACTGGGTCACCGGTTGGCGGGTCCTCCTGGCGGAAGATCCTCAATTTCCTCTATAGGCGCGGATGAGCCGATGGCTTGCGTCCTGTGCATAATCGGGACTCTGACAAGAGGAGAGAGAGGATAATTGGACTTGAGACTCAGTTCGACCTGCCGGCCCTGCGGGATTTCGAAACCCTGAGGAAAGTCAACCACAGCGGTAAAATGGCCGTCGCGACCGGCCTCTTGCAGTCTTACTTTCACGTCCTTTGCATTAACGGAGGCATCCGATAGCACGAGAGCCTCAGCGACGGTGCTTCGAATCTTGACCGATAGCGATAGCGCAGAGTCCAAGCGACCGGTTGGTAATAGCAGTTGTGATGGAGTTACCGCGATCACAGTCTGCACATCCGCAAAAGCAGTGACCGTTAGAACGGGGGCATTCGTCGAAGAGGTCCTCAGTGTGATTCTGCCCTTAACCCAACCTGCCGAGAGTGGAGGCACAGTTTTGATGACCAATCGAAATTCCTTGCCTGTCTGGTTGGTCTTGACTTCGGCGACAAACCCGCGGCTGTCGGACTCGGGGGCGGAAAGGACTAGGGGTTGATCCTCGTTGTTGATGATCCGCACGACCCTCGAGACGCTTTTCGAGACGGCGGTGCCGTAGAAGAAAACAACTGGAGGCTTGATCTCTACGGGTTTCCAGATGCTGCCCTTGATCTGCAGCGTCAACTCGGGCGTGGCCGGATCATTGCATGTGACCTTCACCGTCTTCAAGAGCGGGCCGTTCAAGCTGCCGCTCCGGAGTTGCACCGGAATAACGCCCGTCCTCCCCGGTTCGACCTGTTTGCTCCACTGGCCCGCCGGCGTGCAGCCGCAGGAAGGCACCACGTCCCTGACCTCCAATAGTGCGTGCCCTGTGTTAGTGAAGGTGAACGTGTGTTGCAAGGGTACACCTGCCATTACTCGGCCAAAATCCCACAGATTGGCGGCAAACTCGATTCTTGGCCCGGCGAGATTCTTGGCCGATATTCCTGAAGTCGCGGCACTACCCATGCTCCCGGCGGTGGTTGTCACAGGAGCCAGCTGCCGCGCTTGAACCGCCAGCACCCAGACCGCCGCGAAAGGTATTGCCAGTACTCGCTTGTTCACAATCATATATTCAAAGTTGGTTTCTGTTGCGTTAAACCCTCTCAGATTCTGCCCATTCTGAAAAGGGCCAAGTGCTAATGGATGATGTGGCGGAGAAGAAAACTCTGGATGCAGTAAGCCAGCTTGCAACGGACGCCTCGTGTGCGCACGATGACTGTCCATTGTTTGGGCGGGCTTGCCCTGAGTTGCCAACTCGTCGCCGGAATGATACCGCAGGGCAAAACCACATGGTCTTGCTGTGTTTTTAGTGAACTTCTTGCGGCTTTCCGGAGTGAATCCTGGATGAGCAACACCTAAGATATTAATTGGTAATTACTTACGTCCGGAAACATATTCGGTCAAAAATGAAAAATACATGTCAAAAGGAGTTGACGAACTTTCCTGTTCCTGCGATTATGGCGTAAATGATGCTCGATGGAAGCATCACGGTGAGTTGGAAAGACGCCAAACACAAAAAAATAAAGAAAGTGGTTGACGCCCAAGGGATGCCACTGTAAAAACGGTGGTTATAAGGCACCCGAAGAGGGGCGCGCATCGGATAGAACAATGCACAGTTGAGAAACATTGAGAACACAAGAACCGAGAGAAAATATGAAAAAAATACTAGTAGCAGCACTTGCAGCTTATGCAGGATTAGGCATGCAGGTTTGGGGGCAGGATGGTTACCCAACTGCGGTTTCCATCGTTGACCGTGAAATCCCAGTAAGCACCACCAAGCTGGGCTTATTGAACATCAGCTTGAAGAACCAGTATCAAGCTTATGACACCGGAAAGAAACAGAACCCATGGGGTGTCACGATTAACCCTCCGGATCCATTAGAAACCGATCATCCGAACCGGGATTGGACTATCACAAGCTACGATTACCTCGCCAGGTGTGTGGGCACAGTAATCTACGCAACTAAGACGAAGACGGTAGATAACAAGTCCATCCTGAGAGCGATCAATGCTGCATTCCGACGGACTCCAGTGGGCGAGGTCGAGGGTGATCGTCTGCCCGGTATCTTCGTGAACGCGGGAAGTCCTTACCTGGGGAGCTTCACCACAAGCGCGAAGATTGTCGTTGTGAATTACGAAAACCTGCGGCATCTCCCACCGTACCCCCCGACCATAGACAACTACTACAATCCATATGTGAATTATGCGACCGTTTGGAATGCTCCGTGGGTATTGAATGACTCACCTTATTTAGCCAATGACGGAGAGCAGATTCCTCCCGCCCCCGACACACTTTTCTGGCCCAACCAGAACTACATTTCCTGGGGCAAACCAGATCCGAGTGCTGAGGGATTCTCCTGGGTAGGGACTCGAGTTTTCGTAATTGACCCAAAGAACGTAAACGAGAACCTGCGCTGTTTTGATGTCACTCCGTTCTTTGCGTTCGAGGAAGGCTACTGCAAGTTCTGCTGGGACACGCACGATCGCATTACGGATGGCTCAATCACTAAGACTCCAGAAATTTGGGAAACAGATCCGCCTTGTTCGATCTTCATCGAGGGGGAGGACTGTGGCACCAAAGGAAGTGGCGTAACCAAGTTCTATTGGACTGTGAAGTTCAACAACGTGGGTGCTCCGTGGGCTCGCAATCCAAATTACCTGCTGGAGAGGTATTACCTCGCTTATCTCCAATTTGACCCGGCATGGGGTGAAATATATGGCGCTAGGCTCGATGATGCCGGTGGCATTCAGCAGTCTTTCGACTCGCTTGCTTTCACTGTTGGCGGCGTTGCCACTTACAACAGTCCGACCTCGCCGTACAAATGGAAGTTCAAGAAGCTTTCGGATGGGTTTAGCTGGCCGATGGGGAAATTCAGCATGTCAAGCGCTGGCTTCGGTTACTCACCGATGTGTGGTGTTTTTAGTGGTCCAGTTTCGATGACCGAGTTTGACAAGGCTGATAAGCAGTTCGGTGGAAAGTGGTGTTTGACACCCTGATTATCGCCCCCAAGGTCAAGGCTATTATAGAATCATTTAGTTGATTGTGCCGGGGCGGTGCAGCATGCACCGCCCTGGTTTTTTTGGGTAGCCTGACAGACCAAAGAATAAGCCCTTTGAACAACCGGACCCATGGTTCGGGCACCACGAGCAAAGGAAGTTACCCTGTGTCGGGAATGCGATGTGTGACTTCGAGTGCCCCCTATTACCTGACTTCATGACGGGGAGGTTTTATAATTTGTGAATTTGAACGAAGCAGGGTGCATTCTGTCAGTAATTTGATTCCTTTATGCGACCGAAGATTGTACTGGTAATCATGCTCACGGCGGTTCTGGCCTTGGGCTTGCTAGTTGTGTTACGGGTCGGCTTGACGAAGAGAATTTCAGGCCAAGGCGCGATGGCGGGCTCGGTGAATGAAGCAAGTGAAACCGCAGCGGTGCCGGGGATATTCACGACCAACGCGGAGTCAGGGACGACGGGCACGCAGCCAAGGCCGCTGGTAACGAATATTGTGGCAACCACCCCCGACGAAGATCGCCTGGAGGCTGCGGCAGCGGCGATGGAGCGGCTCAAGCTAGCCTTGCTGGACGACGGAGCCAACCCTCAGGTCGTGGAGGAGGTTCGAGAACAGTTGTTACATTCCGATGTGGAGGTGAGAAAGGCTGCGGTCGAAACACTAATTCATCTGCATGATCGCGGCGCAATTCCCAAGTTGAAAGAGGCTCTTGCCAAGGTTGAGGACCCACGCGAAAAGGTGGGCATTATGGATGCGATCGAGTACCTGGAAATTCCCGAAGCCGAGGGCCAGATGACAGGCCTTCTGAACTCAGCCGAGGCTTCAGATATGCCATCGGCCGCAGGCTACCCAACGGCGATCCGGCCGCGTGCGGTAAAGAAGGAGACGACAAAAAGCCCCAAGTGAACGGGAGCAGCTTGTCACCACTGAATGGTTTAAGGACAACGGCAGCGTTGACTCACGTGAAATCAGAGACGAGGGCCAAACAGTGGGAAGTCCGCAGCGGCCACGGACTTCGATGGTTGCCGCCACGCTTCCATGGTTGAGGGCACGTTGCTGCAGGCTCGGTTGCCCCTTCGGTCCCCTACTGCTCCCGGGAGCAGGCTCTTCGTGTGATTGAATTCATGGCAAACGATAAGGATATTGACCCGAACCGGGTGTCAGACCAGAACATGGAAACCTCTATGCGCTGGCTGGCATGGGTTCGGCTGTTGTTGGCAGGGGCCGTGCTCGGGTCAGGTTACCTGGCATGGGTTGCGATTCACCAGGGTCCAGTGGCCGGCTGCGGTCCTGGTTCCGGCTGCGAGAAAGTGCTGCAGAGCCGCTGGGCTTATTGGCTCGACATCCCGGTAAGCATCCCGGCGTTAGTAGTGTACCTTGCGCTTTTGGGGGCGACCGCGATGATACAGAGACGGCTTTCAGCGGAGGGGCAACGGGGACTTTGGGTGGGTATCATCGGGCTGGCCGTGATTGTGGCCGGGGCAGCAGCGTGGTTCGTGGGGCTGCAAATGTTTGTTATTGAGGCTTTCTGCAAGTTCTGCCTGACGACCCATGCCTGCGGCTTGGCGGCGTCGGTGCTCTGTCTCAGACATGTTCCGCTGGCTGCTGACGCTCAGATGTCCATTTGGTCCAGCAATCCGAGCATGCGAGGGGTCCCGCGCAAAGCGATGCCGGGGCTCGCTATAAGCGGTTTGGCGGGGGTCATGGTCTTGGTAGGCGGGCAATTACTGGTGGAAAAGGAGCGCAATCTAGTCAAGGTGTTTCCCAGGCCGGTTACCCATACAGCGAATCCCCTTCCTGCCGCCGCATCCGCTGTCGAAAAAGGCGACGTCAAGGCGCCCCCCGCCCCATCCCCGATTTTGCCGAATTCACCCAATGCGCAGCTAGTCGCACCGCACCTGCTATCGCTCTACAACCGGAGTTTCCTGCTCCCTCTGGACGATGTGCCTATGATCGGGCCGCCGGGGGCATCGAATGTGATTGTGAATTTGTTCGATTACAACTGCACTCATTGCCGCCAACTCTACCCAATCCTGGTCGAGACGCAGCGGCGGCTGGGGAATGAATTGGGTATCGTGTGCCTGCCGATGCCGATGGACAGCCGCTGCAATCCGTTCGTGCCCGCGAAACACCCGACCTTTACCAACTCGTGCGATTACGCGCGGCTTGGCCTGGCGGTCTGGCGGGCAAATCGCCTCGCCTTTCCGAGCTTCGAAGAGAGGATGTTCTTCTCCGAAAGGCTGATGCCGGTTGATCAAGCGAAAGCGTATGCCGCGCAACTGGTGGGCACGAACAACCTTGAGTCTGCCCTGACCAATCAATGGATTCAGCAGCAAATCCTGACCGCTTGTTATCTCCATTACACCAACTGGCAGTCAACCGGCGGACCGGCGATGCCGCAGCTTATCATTGGCGAGGCCATCAGCGTCGGGCCTCTGAACTCGCCCAATCACTTGCTGGTTCTGCTGCAGAAGTATCTGGCCCTTATGCCCAAGCAGCGGTAGCCGGGATTCATTTACCGAGCGGGGTGGGCTCCGGGTAGGGCCTGGGCAAGCGCGGCTGCGAGCGCCTCCCCGTGCAGGTTCTTACCGATGATCTTCCCTTCGCTGTTCAGGAGGTAGGCCGCCGGCAGTCTGTGAACGCCACACCTCACAGCCAGCTTGTTTTCCCACCCCTGCCCATCAAAGAACTGTTGCCAGGTCATCTTCTTCTCCTTCAAGAACTGCATCAATTTCTGCTGGTCATGATCCAGGCTGACGCCGATGATTTCAAAACCGAAAGAATGGTACTTGTCGTAGATCTTCATTAGGCTCGGCAAGTCTTGGACAAAGGGACCGTGCCATGTCGCCCAATACTCGACGAGCACGACTTTTCCTTTGTAATTGGCGAGAGAGAGCGGGTTACCTGCCAGGTCTTGCTCGAAGAAATCGGGAAATTCCGCCCCGGGCACCAGGCTGGCCTGAATCTTCTTGGCCTCCTCCTGCTTCCGAATCGCTGCCAACATGCGATAGGCATTCTGGCCCTGCGGAGTCTGCGAAAAATCGCTCTGGAGCCTCGTGACTAGCTCGGTCGCCTTTTCCGTGTTATCGAACACTTGCAGATAGAGTTTGGCCTGCATCAGAAGGATGTCTGCCACCGCTTCGGTCTTCTCGCCTTGGTGACCATCGAGCAAGGTCTCAAACTCCTTGAGTTCGGGCGCCAGGTCTTTCTCGGTCGTCCGTCCTTCTCGCAGTTTGGTTCGAATTCTCGCTTCCAGGACCTTGAATTCAGCGCTGGCATCACCTTTCTCAGCCGCAAAATCAAGTTGAGCGGATACCCACAGGAACAAGACAACGATGGCAACTGCTAGTTTCTTAATCATGAATCAAGCGGAGGCAGAATACTCTCTTCAAAAACTCAGCCAAAGTTCTTTGACATTTTGCAGCATCCGACCTATGGAGGCTCTGATTGCCCCTTTTCAGGTAAGGGATGTCTTTACGACGTTTCCAAGGTCAGAACCAAATTCGCAACAAAGCGCAAGCATAGATGCAGAACCGTTCCGAACAGCATGTGTTCGTATCCTGGCCTGTAGCCGGAACCGATGCCATCCCGCCCGATTGACAGAGTCGGAACCTTCAAACTTCTGCATCGAAGGTTCCGCGGTCAAGGAAGCCGTACTCGGGCCTTACCGGCAATTGTGCATGCCATGAAGCCTGCGGTCTGACCTGATTCAGCAGTGCGCAGCTCACTTGTTTAAGCGCACGCGGTAGTAACGCTGCGGAGCAGTGGCGGCAGCCGGATCGATAAAATAAACAGGGACAGGAGGAGTGAGTTCTTGCCAGTTTGTTGTCGGTAAGTCTGTTGCGTACTCAAGTGTGAAGTTAAGTTCGATGGGGCTAGAATTGGGGAAATTAGCAGGATTGCTCAAGTATGCATCCAAAACGACTCTTAGTTCATCTCGGTCCACTCTGCCGTCACCGTTAGTGTCGCCTGGAACCACCACTTTCACTGTCAGAACCCCATTTGTTGTGTATGTAATCTCATAGTTGTTAGTCAGGATCGTGGGTTGCGCGTTAGTTGCCAAGATGGCATAAGTGCCAACCTTTGCTCCGGCTGTCGCACCGTCGCTGGTTAGACTCACGCTCGTCACCGTGTCATCGTTATACAGGTCTTCCGGATCAGTCGTAAACTCAGTTCCCGCAAAGGTGTAAACCTGTCCGTATATCTTGGTGATGTTCGCCGGCTTGATGGATAGCGACGCCCGATTCACTCTTTGCCCGCCGGACAGACTCCCCTCGCTGGCTGCGTAGTTGGCATTCTCGGCAAAATGGGCGGTAACTGAGTAATTCGTGCCGCCGGAATACGGCAATGTCCTGATAGTGAGATCCGCGACACCGTTAGTCGTCTTCGAGGAGCCAATTCTATTTCCGCCGACCTTGAAGGTGATCACCGAGTCATTGCCGGGATCTGGGTTGACGGTTGCACGGAAGGTCAAGGGAGTACCGTACGTGGAGGGGTTATCGCCCTGGGTGCGAGTGACCGTGGTGATGGTCTCGGTGATTACAGCATTCGGGTCGTAGATGAGCCTCATTGCATTCGTTCGGCTCTTGTATGTCCCGGATTTTTCGATCGCATAGACGCGGAGGTCATTCGTTGCTCTTGGCAGTGTCAGATTGAGCGACCATTCCAGACTGTTGCTCACTATAAGACTACTCCAAGTGCCGCCATTCAGGCTGTATTTCAGCGTCCGGATCGGTACATTGGTGGATATGCTCCGGCCCTGGACCACAATGTTGGTGGAGGCCACTTCAAGGGTTTGGTTATTCGTTGGCTGCGGCGTTCGATTCATTGCGCCTACAACCAAGTTTGTGATTCTCGGAGCGGTCCCCTGCAAAAGTGTTCGGCTCAACCAAGTATATACATTATTGGCACCGCCTGCGCCCGAGCCCATTCCCAGGTAGGGTAACGGCTTGTACGGGTCAAACACGTAGTATGCCGGGGCGGGAAGTGTTCCTGTCCCGGTGATACTCGTGTATTCGGTGCAATTTTGGTTGGGCCCGCAGGGCCAGTAGATAAAGGACTCCCTCAGAAAATTACTGACGGAGGTTGAGGGCAAGATGGTGTATTCCAGCGAGATGCAGTCGCTGCAGCCATTTGTGTCACTGACGACCAGAAAGACCTGCTTGTTTTGGTCCTTGGCCAATGCAATAGCCTGGTCTTTGTGTATAGCATCTCCTTCCAGGGGCTCGGCATGAGCGCCTGGCTGGGAAAGAAAGAGGCTGCCGGAAAAGGCAACAACCAGCATCGGATGCTTCTTCATAATGTGCAACATTTAGTCTGTCTATTGGATAATGCCATTACTATATTCTCTGTCTCAGGCTTGTCAACCACTCTGCAGGATTATCTGCCAACGGCCAGCTAGCGGGTGGTTGCGCGGTGCAGGATGTTGTATTGGTCCAACACGAACCATTCGACTTTTCCGTCTCTACGGAACATGGGTCCACAGACAACCGCTTCGAATTCCGGGCTGCTCTGGCCATCGAGGACTACGAAGCCTTTGTTCTGATTCTTGGCGCTGTAGGCCACGCGTCTGCCGTCCGGACTGAAAGCGATATTCCCGATCAGGTCGTAACTCGAGGTAGTTCTACCGTCCACGACGAACCCCCACCTGTCGCCCAGATTAGCGCCATAGGCAAAGCACCGGCTATCAGCGCTGAACACCGGACCACCTTGGCTAAGGCCATCGAATTCCGGTCCTCTCTTACCGTCCAAGACCATGAACCAGCGGTCAGCATTGCGGGCTTCATAAGCCAGGCGCCGTCCGTCGGGGCTGAACACGGGTCTGCCGCCGGCCAGCCCATCGAACTCAGGTCCCGCCTGGCCGTCGAGCACGACAAACCGCTTGTTGTTCCTGGCGGCTTTGTAGGCCAGGTGCTTACCGTCAAGACTGAACACCAGACTGCCGTCAACCACGCCGTCACATTCAAGACCAGCCTGGCCGTCCACATGGACGAAGCAGGACGCCCCCTTCCATGCCACAAAGGCAACCCGCTTGCCATCTGGACTCAGGGCGACCGTGCGACCGGGTGCTTCGCATCCCGGGACGGGCTGGCCATTCAGGAGGATCGTCCATTTGCCGCTCCGAGCGGCTGAGTAGGCGACCTTGGCGCCATCAGCACTGATCCCCAACATGCCAATGCTATCAAATTCCGGCCCGGTCTGACCATCGTTCACGACCGACCACTTGCCGTCTTTCCGCGCTGCGTACGCATAGTGCTTCCCGTCGGCATTGAAAACCAGGGCAGCAACACGTTCGTATCTTGGCCCTTCGCTCCCATCCAACACGGCTACCTGGCCGTTCCCTTTAGCCGCGACATAACCCATGTGTTTTCCATCGGCGCTGAACACCAGACTCTGCTCATCGATCCAAGGATATAGCGGCCCGTTCTTGCCGTTTACCATCACAAAACGATCCCCTTTCTCGTTCTGAACGACTGCAGCCAAGTTACATCCATCGATACTCGCTCTCTTGGCAACCGAAAGCACCCGGTTGAAGGCGCCCAGGGGCTCGAGATGCAAGCGCAGTGGGCCAGACTGCGTTGCGTTGGTTTCAGGGGCAGCGCGGACCGCCGCAGTGCCCAAGACCACAAGCACCCCCAAGGCTAAGCTGAACCTGTGCCCAAAAGGTGCGAGCGGCTGGAAGGTTGCGAGGGAACGGCCGGTAACGACCGAGCCCCGAGGAGTGCGGCCCGCTCCGTGCCGGCTGGCCATACCGAGCTTAAGTTGCGAGTTCATTGTTCATTGAGTTTGGTCAAAAGGGGCAACGC
>Ga0172371_10009492_pt1 | contig 13343 bp, 12 predicted proteins | sample Lak12m_FD_114543 | JGI IMG/M metagenome (GOLD analysis project Ga0172371, IMG submission 114543) | Freshwater microbial communities from Kabuno Bay, South-Kivu, Congo - kab_022012_12m | ecosystem: Environmental > Aquatic > Freshwater > Lake | place: Democratic Republic of the Congo: South-Kivu... | reverse complement strand
CTCATAGAAGAGGCGCTCATCAGTGAGAATATCCTTGATTTACCAGAGGATGAGCGTCCTGTGGTCGTCAATGACAGGGGTTGCCAGATGAAAGCCAAACCCATCAAAAGGATGTTTGAGGACCACCACATGCCCCAGTTGTTCGCCCGACCACGGACCCCCAATGACAATCCGTTTATTGAGTCGTTATTTGGAACCATCAAAAGGGCTCCACAATATCCAGGCCGGTTTTTAGACCTCGATGATGCCATCCAGTATTTTGGCCGCTACGTTCCCTGGTACAATTTCGAGCACTATCATTCCAGAATTGACTATGTGACACCAGACCAATGTCACCGAGGTCTCAGAGACAGCATCGTCTCTTTTCGCAGACAACGTCTCGAAAAACAGCGCCAACTCAGAAAGGAGGTGAACCGCTTAAACCGAAAACCCTTGACAGCGAACGAAGTGAATTGCATGCTTGACCCTAATCAGATCATCCCCTGTAGTGTAATAGATCCTTGACTTGAGTCATTGTTTCAGAAACGCGCCGTTGCCCGGGCTGGTGAGCATAAAGTAGTACCGATTATCCGATGTCAGCCCGGTGAATCTCCCTGAGTTGGTTTCGTATATGTGAGTGGAGAGGGTATCGCGCATAGCGCCCGTGGGAAGATGGATGCGCGTGTTTCTGAAATAGGCGGGGTTCAAGAAACGCGCGTAGGCGCCATCCGGGGAGAGACTCTCATGCAGAAAGCCGTTGGGATTGCTGGTCTCGGCGATGATCACCGGATCGGGATCGGGAGCGGAATAGTCCACCTTGCAAAGTCTGAAATTATGGCCCGTGTCACGGTACTCGTAGAGGGCCATGTTCCCTTCGTCGTCCACCAGTCGACCTCTATATTGCGCAGGGCTTCCCCAAACTAGGTCATGTTCATCCACGGGTTTCATGACGGGCGTTCCGCCGTCTGTAAAGGTCCACATAGCCTGGTCGCCTCCCGTCGTACTGTGCCGGTCCCATCTGTACACTACGGTGCCGCCGTCACCCGACACCTCCAGCAGACTAAGATAGTCGAACCAGGGGTTGCAATTGGCGGCGTTGGGGAGATCCGAAGTGTTGAGAATCATAATCTTCTCCGGGTTAACAATAACCGAGGAGAAGAAAATGCCCCTTTGAGGAAGCTGAGTCTCGGGGTCGGGCCCGGCATCGTGCTGGTACCAAATTCTGGTCCCGTCTCTTTCTATCACATAGGGCCTCGCGCTGCTGGCCCCGAAGACTCCGTCCAGGAGCGGCACACATATGTCGCTCTGAGAATAATAGTAATAAAAACTACTCAGGTGATCCTTGGTGAAACTGAAGAACAACTTGGATCCGTCATAATTGAACTGCAAATGACCCAGCGTCGGCAAGTCCACATCCGCCAGCAGGCTGGTGGCAATGTCATCCAATCCGGTACCATCGCTGTTCAGGAGGAAAAGACCGTAATTGACGGGATCGCTCGCCACAGATTTCAACGCCACCTTGGAACCGTCCGTGGAGGCCGCGAAATCCGTAATGACACGAGATCCCGCTGCTCCAGCCAATTGGTATTCGTGAACAATTCGCGTTAACGTCTGTTTGTACTCGATGGCCGCCAAATCCACAGTCGGCAGCCCCAGGACGAAAACTAACTGTGCAATGATGAGTTGACCTACCACTCTCTTTTTCAGCATACCAAACCCCTCCTTAAGCCACATCTTCTGCGCTTGTTGTCCGATTTGCTGAAGATTGAAAACTTCTGTTATTCCCCGGTCCAGGTCAGTCGAGCCAACTGGTTATCTTGTTTAAGTTGTTCAGTTAAGGGTCGCGCTGCTGTGACCCGGGAATCTTCTTCCTCATTCCCTTGCTTGCAGGTGTAGTGATCGAACGAAGCACCGAGAGAAAAATTATGGGGAAAATATATTTAAACGAGGGATACAGGTTCCCAATCGAAGAACATCTGTTCGATTGAGAAGTTTCTCAGCAGATCTTGAGGGGTTGCTCCATGGAATCGCCTCCTGGGAAGAGGTTATGGGTTTGGTAGGAATTTTTAGTTTATGAAACAACAAGTTGCCAGGTAAGTCAATAGGTTTGTGTCCGTGATTGCATGGGTTTTAAGATCTTGAGCCGCCATTTGGGTACGTGGCTCATATATCAACCTGGTAAATTCCTGTGATAGCAAGTAGTAAGGTCACGTCGGCAGTCCCTGAAAGCAGCATCGTTGACATGGGATCTCTTACATTGCAGGTTGTCTTCCGGAGAGATGATATCGCAACCATCGGGGTGCGAGAAATTGTTTGGGATATCCATTCTGCCCTGGAAGACGTCCTTGCCGTTAGAAGGAAACCTCATGATCTTGTGCCGCCAGAGGGTACGTGGCTTTATGTTGCCGGTTTGGTTATGTTATGAGAATCTAATTCCTTCCATATGATTCGAAAGAGATGTTGAAAAAATCCATATCATTTTTCTGATTCCTTTTCCAGCCCTGCCCTAACTGTTGGATCTTATCTCTGGTTCCTTTGTGGTAATCATCATTTAGCTCAAATCCGGGTTGTTCGGTGTAAACCTCTCTGCACTGATATTGTGTTGCATTTTATTATCCCATTCAGGCAGGGGGGAGAACCATGGGCAACCAAGGATACATTCGGAAGCGGCCTTGCAGTATTTGCCGCCGGTGGTTTACGCCCCATCCAAGGCTTAAAGATCGCCAACGCACCTGTGGCGATCCTGAGTGCAAAAAGGAATGGCACAGGAGAAGATGCGCCGAATGGAACAGCCGAAATGGGGACTACTTTAAAACGAACTACCTCCAAAAGAAGGTGGATTCCCGGGCCATAGTCACTCCAATCAAAAGCCGTCTAAAGACAGGACTCCCCCAAAAGTATGTTCAAGATGTGATAGGGCCGAAACCCCTTGTCATCATTGAGTATTTGGCACAACTAATGGTTCAGCGTTTTCAAGAAGTGATACGAAGCCAACTAATTGTAAATACAAGGGAACCCCAACGACTACCCTATGATGCGTTTTCAAGATTCGATCGACTCTGAAGAGGCCTGTTTTCTATAATTTGCCCCAAAAACAGCGGGGGCAATTATGATCAAGAGAAAAATCCTGGAACTGGACCGGGTCCGACGTATCCAGGGGGGCTTCAGTTTTATCCCCCACCGCTTTCTCACCGATGGCTTTCTGGCATCTTTGTCTCAGACGGAAATCCTCCTCTACCTCTTTCTTGTCCTGGCCTCAGACCGAAACGGGCTTTCCTTTTATTCCTACGATGCCATCTGCACGCTGCTGCAAATCACCGTGGACGATTATGTGGAAGCCAGAGACGGATTGATCCAAAAGGATCTGATCGCTTTCGACGGCACCCTTTTTCAGGTCCTCGATTTACCCGAGAAGCCCGTCTCAAAGGATGTGGGGAAGCCCCTGTGTTATGGGCATTCAAAGATTAGGGACCTTGTCGAACAATCTATTAAGGGGATGTGACGTGGGGGTTCAAGACATCAGACGATTGACCTACGCCGTCGTGGATTACCTCGGCTGGCTCAAAGCGACTGGAAACTCGGCAGATTTCAGGGGACACTATGATCAAACGCTGATCGCGTTCCTGGCCTTTGCGATCCAGAAAGAGCTTTTATGGGAAAACATATTTTCGTTGGACATACTCAGAATGTTCGAAAAACATTCTGTCGGTCTTACGGATGCGATTTATGTGTTGGCAAGTTTTTCGGATTATCTCTATGAGGAAGGCGTCATCACCGAACCCCTTGAGGTTCCACACGACAAGATACCCCTCACCGACATCTATGAAAAATACCTCCTCTATTTACAGCAGGAAAAAGCTGTTTCCAAAGGCCTTATAAAAACATCCAAAAGGGTCCTGGCCGCTTTAAATGCGTATCTTGAACAGCACGCCATCCATCTCTCAAACCTCAAGATCCAGCATATCGACGATTTCATGTCAGAGTTCACTCAGCCGTTCTGCAATGTCACCCGGGGCATTTATCGAAGCCGGATCAGGGGTTTTCTCAAATACATCCACCGAGAGAAAGTGATTAAAAAAGACATTGCCCATCTCCTGGTAGGCCCCCGTCAATTCACAGAGCCAAGACCCCCCAGATTTTTACGGCCTGAGGAACTAAAAAAACTCTTCAGCAGCATCGCCCTGGATACGCCGGTAACTATTCGAACCTATGCCATGCTGCTTCTCTCTTACTCCTTGGGGCTCAGACCCATCGAGATCGAGCGGCTGGCACTTGATGACGTCAGCTTCCAGGAAGCAGAGATCAAGATTTACCCAAGAAAGAACCAACAACCTTCGATAATGCCCCTGCCCGAAGAGACCCTGAAGGCGATCGCCGCTTATGTCTATAAAGCCAGACCAAAAAGTCAGCATAGAGCCCTGTTTTTGACTTCTCAAAAACCGTACAAAGCCGTTTCCGCCAATCTGGTGAGTAGTCACATTTCGAGGATGATTCGGTCTAAAGGCCTCTCTGCCTCAGCCTACTGGCTGCGCCATACCTACGCACAGAGTCTGCTTTGCATGGGGCATTCCATATACGACATTAAAGAGATGATGGGCCATGAGAGCATCCTGTCCACCCAGCGATATCTTCAAATCGACATCGAACATATGCGAAAGGTCTTATTCAATGAAACCCTTTAAAAGCGTCTTGGCTCCCCATATCGAAGGCTATCTGGCCTATCGGAAATCGATCGGCTATCTTTCCAGGTTAGCCCGATACCATCTTAACATTTTTGATGAGTATCTGGTAGATCGAAACGCAGACTGGCACGACTTTCATCCGGCCTTTTTCCTTGAAATGAGGAATCGGGTTCGCGGAGAACCGTGCACGGTTAACAGAGTCATTTACGCCGTCGGCGCTTTGTTTAGTTTTCTCGTTCGTCGGGGGGACCTGGACCACAATCCGGCGATAGATATTCCGACATTAAAGGAACATACTGTCGTTCCCTTTCTATTTTCTCCTGAACAGGTGGATGAGTTGCTGGACGCGATCAGCCGCGCAATCCGAAAAAACGAAACCTACTTTTTGACAGACCTCGCAATCTATTTGGTTGTGCTCTTAATGGCCCGCTGCGGCATGAGAATCTCAGAACCCATTAAACTCTTACGGCCCCATTACCGTCCGGACGAGGCCACCCTTTTTATAGAAAGGACCAAATTCGGCAAAGACAGACTGATCCCGGTTCCCAAAAAGGTGGCCGCACAGATTGAAAACTATCTTGCCGTCCGCGACAAGATCAAAGACCCTGACGACAATCCCTATCTTTTGGCAGGGAGAAAACAGAACCGTCTCTACGATCAGATAGTTAGAAACGTGTTCAGCCGCGCCGTCAGTGAAATCGGACTCCATCAACCCAGAAAGGTCGTAGGGAACGTCAACTTCAGTCCACCCACACCGCATTCGCTGAGGCACAGTTTTGCCGTTAATACGCTAAACAGCATCTGGGATAGGGGTGAATCCGCTCAGAATGCACTGCCGGTCCTGGCGGCCTATCTGGGGCATAAAGATTATACATGCACCAGTGTTTATCTCCGGGTAGCGGATGCCATCAGCCGTAAGCAGTTGGTTGATTTTTCTCTCTGGAAGAAGGTGACCGTATGAAGCTCTCTCCCTTGATCCATCATTTTTTCGATCAATATCTCCCTCATATCCGGGGCGTCAGTCCCCAGACGGTTCAAGGGTATCGGGATGCCTTCCGGATATTTCTTCCTTTTGCAGCATCCTTTCACAAGATCAAGGTCAATTCTCTTCAGGTAGAGCATATCTCAAGGGAACTCATCGTCGCCTTCCTTGAGGATCTGGAAAAAGAGAGAAAAAACCATGTTAAAACACGCAACCAGCGGCTGGCCGCTCTCAAGTCTTTTGCCAAAATGATGCGATTCATGTACCCGGAACAGCGAGAGGTCGCCCGCATCATCCAAAGCATCCCCCTGAAGCGCTCTCAGAAGGCCCTTATCGGCATCCTTTACCAGGATGAGATCCTTCAGGTGTTTCAGTCTGTTGATCTAAAGCGAAAAGAAAGGTTCAGGGATTATACCCTCCTCCACCTGCTCTATGACTCCGCTGCAAGGGCCAGTGAAGCAGCGACGCTCAATCTCGATTACTTTGATCCCCAAAAAAGGACCTTAGCCATCCTGGGAAAAGGAAATCGGTTCCGGATCATACAGCTCGAAACAAAGACGTGCGAACTGCTTCAGCTCTATATCCGAAAATATCGGAATACGCCGCTGCCCCTTTTTAAAGACCGGTTATTTATCAGTCAGCGGGGCGAAGAACTAACCCGACATGGCATTTACCGCATCTGCAGAAAGTATCTGGAAAAGGCCCTTCCGCCCAAGCGACTCCAACATATCAATCCCGTGCACTCATTTCGCCACAGCCGGGCAGTGGACATGCTCTACAGCGGACATCCCATCACCGACATCAAAAACCATCTGGGCCATGACAGCATCCAGTCCACCACAATTTATCTTCATCTGGACCTGGACAAAAGGCGTCATATCCAAAGAAGATTCGACAGGCATATGCAATCGGTCCTTGACGACGATTCCAAAATCGATGACTTGCTCAAGTGGGAAAATGAAGGGGATCTGATGACCTGGTTGGATAGTTTATAGCGGAGGTATGTACACAACATCCCTCAACGGGAAACTATAAAAACGGGCGGAAAATTATGTTGCGGGATTCAAAAACGAAAACGGTCAGAATCACGATAACATGTTGCTTTTATTGGTGATTAAGCCTTTCCTAAAACAACCGCCAAAATTGCTAAATTATCAGGGGGTTACGGCAACTGGCAACATAAGTGGTTATATCCCAACCTCTAAAACCAACGTGATATCAAGTCAATAAGGCTCATTGCGGATTAGTGTGATTTCCAATAGTAGCATCGATGACCATCACAGCGCCTATATGACGTAACATATTTTATTTGCAGGATATTATAGTGATTTTAGGTTTACTCACAAGAAACTCAACGCGGCATTTTCACACTAATCCGCGATGAGCCGTCAATAAATGTCATATCAGGTTAAGGAAAAGCCTTTGTTGATCCAAAATTTGCAGGTTTTGGATCGGCCCTTGCCATTATGATGGCGCTGGTCCCAAACCAGCTCTCACAATGTCAAAAATCCAACAAAATAAGTTGTTTCTTTGTAAGAAATTTTGTAGTTCTATCGGACCATGGGAACAGAAATACTATTTTGCTGGTTGGGGACAACAGACCTCAAAGCGGCTGAGGGTCGAGACGACGTTGGATTAGGCCCGGTAGCCCAGGCTGTTGAAGCCCACTCTTACAGAGAAATCGTGCTGTTGAATAATTGGCAACAGACTGTTGCCGAAAGATATATTGTATGGCTCAGGCAAAGGACCTCTTCGAAGATTACCCTCCAGCAAGTTAAGCTTTCCAGCCCCACAAACTTCGGCGAAATCTTTCAGGCCGCTTCAAAGAGCATATCGGAAAAAATTCAGAGCTATGGTCCGAATGTTGAGCTTGTTTTCCATCTTAGCCCTGGTACGCCAGCCATGGCTGCGGTCTGGATTCTGCTGGCCAAGACACGCTTTCCCGCTGAGCTGATCGAATCATCCAAAGATCATGGCGTCCGTACCGCGTCAGTGCCTTTTGACATCTCTGCAGACTTTATCCCGGATTTGCTTAGAAAACCCGACCGTACGCTTGAGCGCATGGCAGCCGGACTCCCATCAGTTGCCCCTGAATTTGACGATATCCTCCATCGAAGCGATGTAATGCGGCAGGTGATTCTCAGGGCACGGCGCATTGCTCCACGCTCCATACCAGTACTGATTCAGGGGGAGTCGGGCACAGGAAAGGAACTCTTTGCCCGTGCCATTCATGACGCGAGCCCCAGAAATGACAAGCCTTTTGTGGCCATCAACTGCGGAGCCATACCGGCAAACCTGGTGGAATCCGAACTGTTTGGCCATGAAAAAGGGGCATTCACCGGAGCCAACAGCGCAAGGGTCGGGCATTTTGAAGCAGCGCACCAGGGCACCATTTTTCTCGATGAGATTGGAGAGTTACCAAAAGAAATGCAGGTCAAGTTGCTTCGCGCCGTGCAGGAGGGGGAGGTCAAACGGATCGGCGCGAACAAAGCCAGGCAGGTTGACGTAAGAATTATTGCGGCAACCAATAGAAATCTTATTGATGAGGTTGCCGCTGGCTCTTTTAGGGAGGACCTCTTCTACAGGCTGGCTGTGGCGGTCATCAAGCTGCCTCCTCTTAGAGAGAGGTCCGGAGATGTTAATTTCTTGATTGACCACTTTTTGGAACAGATCAACCGGGAGAGCCGCCATGAGCCGGGCTATGAGCGCAAAAGACTTTCTGCATCCGCAAGAAATATTCTGCTTCAACACGCTTGGCCGGGCAATGTCCGGGAACTGCAGAATACCTTGACCCGTGCCGCAGTCTGGGCATTGGATGAGGAACTCGGCGAGGAGGATATTCGCGAAGCGTTGCTGCCGATTCCCTCTTCCAGCAAAGGAGACAATGGCATTCTCAACCGGCCTCTCAATTCGGGAATCAACCTGCAGGAGATCCTGAAGACTGTTGCGGTTCACTATCTTGAAAGAGGTCTATCTGAAACGCGGGGAAACAGGACAAAGACGGCCGATTTATTGGGACTTCCGAGCTATCAGACACTGACCAACTGGTTAAAGAAATACGGCCTTGAATAAAGTTGGCACAAACATTGCTGAAGGATACTTCAACAGAAACTTGTGGCGCTCGCTGAAGAGCCAACATTGAAGGCTGACTTTGATCTCTGATTGATGAGCGAGGCTCAAGAATAGATGGGCATGGTACTCAGATGCTACACGAACATATTTGCTGGGAGGGTTAAGTTATGCGAGGGTGCGTAGTTGATCATATAATATTTTCGAGCTATGCCTGTGATCTAATTTATTCGATAGAAAATATGTTGTTCGTTGATCAAAACGAGCATGAAGAAGGTTCTATCATATACAATACCGAAAAAACGCCTTTCCGCGCAACTGAGACCTCCAAAGGATATTTGCTCAATCTTAAAATTGATGACAGCCTGATAACGATAATGGTCCTAAACCGTACACTACCAAACGGCGATCAGGTGTGGTATGTAAACAAAGAGCTTCTCTCTGCAGAGTTTATAGCAGATGAAGATGGCGATTTTTGCACTGTGCTCGTCAATAGTGAGAGCAAAAACAGAATAACCGAAAATATTTTGTATGCGCTTAGGTCCAAAATATCATCCGGAACATGTATAGAAAATGAACGATTCACGCCTAATCTGACTCGACATTTCCGCAGCTTTAGTCTTACTAATTTCAAGGCATTTGAAAAAGAACAACAAATACCTATTCGTCCTCTCACACTACTCTATGGACCCAATAGTGGCGGGAAATCAAGCATTATACAAGGTCTGATTTTCGCCAATGAAGTATTCCGAACTGGTAATCTCAATGTTTGTATAACGCAATTGGGGGGAAGTTCAATTGACCTGGGCGGTTTCCAGCAATATATACATAAAAGGCAGCTTGACAGAATTTTTGAATTATCAATTTGTTTAGGTGGGGATGCTTTTGATCCTAATGATGAACCTCCGGTATACTTATCAGGTCTTGATTCAGTCTCCATTAGACTGGCGATTGGAATGCCATTGAATTACGATGGAAAACCATTGCAAAATGGAATTCCGAGCATTTCTTCTTTGAGTGTGGAAGGCGAAGGGAAGATGCTTTTTCGGGTAAAACCTCTTCCTGAAGGATCACTTTTTCTCGATGAAATAAATCTCGATAATTTTCTAGATCTTCCAAATTTTTCAATTTCCTTTGGTGGGATTTCTCTTGATGAAATGACTCGCGAAATCAAAAGCGAAGATCGACTGAGCATTGCAATTCAAATTCTTACCAAACTGATGATTTCGCTTACACGTATTGATGGTGAGGGTCTTCTTCCGGTAAGACTTATGACCAAATATATGTCTGATGAGGATTTTCAGTCTCTTGTGCTAGGGATGTTTAAGCCTGGGGAGGTGGCGGACCGACTGCATTCGTATAATGTGGTAGGCACTGTTAGGAAGTTATGTGATGGTTTCAAAGAACAATGCGATAATATAATTAATAGCATACAAATCTTGATAGACAGGACAAACGATCATTTACGGGAATTGCTTGATCGTTTACAGTATCTAGGCCCGCTGCGCTCATATCCTTCGCGGGATTTGGCTTCCAAAGAATACCTCGATTTCAACTGGTTTGCTGGAGGCGGATATGCTTGGGATGTAGTCAGAAATAATGCCGACGTTCGAGACAAGCTGAACACATGGCTAGGAGATAGTGACAAGCTCAAGACCCCTTATGAATTCATTTCACGAAATTATCAACCAGTTGATCCAAGTGATTCGCATCATACCATACAAAGACTATCTTTGATTGACAAAAGAAGCGGTGCTGAGGTTTCTCACCGCGATGTGGGGATTGGAATCAGCCAGGTCCTTCCGGTTTTGGTCTCGGCATACGCATCGACAGACAAGATTATTGCTATGGAGCAGCCGGAAATCCATCTTCACCCCGCTCTCCAGGCGGAGCTCGCAGATGTCTTCATAGAATCGGCAATTGGGAAAAACCAGAATACCTTCGTCCTTGAAACCCATTCTGAGCATTTGTTGCTGAGAATGATGCGTCGGATGAGAGAAACTGCGAATGGCACTCAGCAAAACCCCGACCTGCAGTTAACGCCAAAAGACATTCTCGTCCTTTACGTTGAGACTGTTGGATCACAAAGCATTGTTAGGGAAATGCCTCTCAATGAATATGGAGAATTAGTGAAAGCATGGCCTGGAGGTTTTTTTGAGGAAGGGCTTCGGGAGGTGTTCTGATGGCTCTTTTAGAAGAATTTGCCATCACTCCCGACGTCTTTGATATATCTTTCTATTCAAACGAGGAAGTGGCCGATGTTCATCTAAAGCATCTCAAGGAAGTGATCCTGAATGAAGCGCTTGTGAGAGATCTTCGTAAAGATAAGGGAAGTTGGACAAATGTTTTTAATTCCCAAGATAGGCCCTGGCACAAAAGAGGACTGGAGCTTCTCAAAAAACTTGCTGTTCAGAACCGCATTTGTTCTTTTGACGCGATCCTGGCGCAGGATCCTGTTCGAGACGAAGATTGGTGTGACGAAGCCTTAGCCTCACACAGCAGAATACCATTAACGGGGATTCTGACAAGCTCCTCATTGGCAAAGTCGTTTAAGGACAACCCCCTCGTTTCATCTATCGACAGGCTCCCAAACGCACGATGGTGGCAGAATCGGAGCCCTTCAATTCGCCTCAAGCGAATTCTCAAAGATTATCAGGATAACTTGCGTGTCATTCTTCAACATTCAAGGTCAATTATGTTTATCGACCCCCATTTAGATCCTGGCCTTCCGCGATACAATGCGTTTACCACCCTATTTTCGTCGATTCCATTACATAGATGCGCCCCTCTCATAGAAATACATCGGGTCTGCACAGGCTCTGGAAAAAACTGTAGCTTTCCCGATTGGAAAAAGAGATTTCAGGAAAGCCTATCGAAAACGCTGACGAAATCGGGCCATTCTGCCGAGGTTTTCATTTGGGATGGCTTTCATGACAGATACCTGATCAGCGATTTGGTCGGAATTAGCCTACCATACGGTTTTGATACAACCCTGTCACCCAACAATAAAACAACCTGGACGAGGCTCGGCAGATCCGATCGTGATGACGTGCAACGCGAATTCGATGAAGCAAGTAATGCCCATAAACTAAGAGACAAGTTTATAATCCCGTAAGAGCGCAGGCGCTGGTTAGAGCGGGTTATTTTGGATTCTTTGTCTACAAATTTTCTTTCTGATGGCGCTGATGTTTGCCAACGGACCGAAAATCCTTGACTTTTTCGCAAGAAGAATTGGATAGGTGGGTTGATAACACCAAAAAGAATGCTCCGTATGGTTTGTCTGGCAGAATCGGAAGGAGGATTACCATGAAATTCAAAGGAGCCTTGCTCACTGGTGCAATTATTTTCTCACTGGGCATCCCTGGTTTAGCTTCAGGGTTCCATTGCAGCGGCGGGTTTGTGTATATCCGGGATACGGGCCTTGCCGTCATCAAGAAATGCGGGGAACCCCACTATAAAGATGTGGTGAAGATTGGGTTGTCGTCAAGGGAAGAGAAGTGTCATTATGACTTTGGCGAGAGGACAATCCCCCACACGGTGACTATCAGAGATGGGAAGGTGATAAGAATCGAACCATGATCGAACTGTCCGAGGCCCATAGGGGCGGGAAAGGTCTCATTTTTTAATTTGCCTGACCATTGTTTGCACCAATATAGGTCCATTATTCAAACTTGACCTTAAGCTATTTTGGCCTAAAACGAAAATGGAGGCTTCTATGGAGTTCATGGACCTGTTTCTAAAAATCTGCGAATGCCCACATCAGCATAAATGCCTTACTGATTTTGAAAAGCTCGACATCTCTGTTCGACCCCAGGGTGGATTTTTGGGAAGTAACTATTGGATGAATAGGGTTTTGATCATTGGCCAAAATCCAGGTGGAGGAAAAGCCGCGAGGGCTAATTTGGGGAGTGAGGAGGATTACTACCATACGCTGGTGGAAGAACTCTTAACGGCAAGAAATGCAGACAAATTTCACAGTTTAATGAAGTATCTGGAGAACAGCTTTATGCCCAAATGGCCGATCTTCCGGAATTTCGATTTACAACGTCACTGGGGATTCGGTCTTTCTGACATAGCGCTGATTAATGCGGTTCACTGCCGAACGAGCGACGATAAGGCACCAAACGAAACGGTAGCCAGACGCTGCTTTAGAGAGCATACCATTGAACAAATCAATGTATTGGAGCCCCGTTTGATCATCTGTTTTGGCAAGAAGGCGTATGACTTTCTGCACAGCCTGTATCCCAAAGCCAATATCCCCGTAAAGTATATCCTGCACCCTTCTGGTCAATACACCAAACAACATCCGGACAAACAGGTTGAACTGGTGCGTGATATCGCATCCTTTCTTAGAGGGAAAATCGGTAGTAGGCAAAAACATCATCGAGATGGCGGTATTGCCGAAGATGGTAACCAATTGCGATCACAAGACAAATCAAGAGAAAGGAGGATGCCTGAAATGGACAAAGACATCATATCTGTTCAAAACAAACTGAAAGAATACTTTATTCGGGGGTATGCACTTGACTCCACCTGCCACAACATGTAGTATGTGGCTATGGAGGACTATCCGAAAACACTGATTGAATTTGAAGAACGATTTGTTACCGACGATGATTGCCTGCGATATG
>Ga0172371_10009490_pt1 | contig 13345 bp, 19 predicted proteins | sample Lak12m_FD_114543 | JGI IMG/M metagenome (GOLD analysis project Ga0172371, IMG submission 114543) | Freshwater microbial communities from Kabuno Bay, South-Kivu, Congo - kab_022012_12m | ecosystem: Environmental > Aquatic > Freshwater > Lake | place: Democratic Republic of the Congo: South-Kivu... | reverse complement strand
TGCTTGCTCGAGCTTCTTTGCTCGCTTGAATGATAAGCATGTTCTACTTCATTCAAGATTTTATTAAATATTTTATGGCAAACTTTGTTAAAATCCCAATCGTCTGCGCTCGCTTCGAAGCTATGAGTTCCACCCTTCAGCGTAGCTTGAAGGCTATAATGCTTTCTTTTATTGTCTTTGTCTTCTGATTTTTTAGAGTGAACCTTGACTGCGATTTTTAGCACGAAATCGCTTTTTGTTTTCCATTTGATTTTTTCTTTATATGTTTGAATCTCTTTATTCAGCTCAAACTTTTCGCTTTCGCTTAGCAATTCCAATCCCTTTGTTTCAATTCCTTCCATATTATTTCAGTTTATCCAAAATTTTCTTTAGTTCGCGCTCATACATATCTGCAGACTTAAGAAAAGCGAGCGAAGGAAAAGCTACTGCCTTTTCCTCTTTTTCAAATGCCGCAAGCTCCTTCTTCACTAAATGAGCCAGAATTTGCTTATTCTCTTTGTTCATAGTAACCTAGTTTTCTCTTTCGTGGTATTTCTCTTTGTCTAAAAGAGAAAGTCAAGTTTAAATAGTTTACTGGCTGGAAATCTATATGATAACGAAGCTGCTTGGAATAATGGATCTTGTTACTGCAATAGCTTTTCTACTAGGCAACGCCTTCAGTTGGTTTCCTTCAGGAGTTATCCTGTTCTTTGCCGGCTACTTATTAATTAAGGGGCTGCTATTCCTAATTTTTTTGGATTTTGCAAGCATAATAGATATTATTTGCGGCCTGATAATTCTTATTTCCATATGGTTACCCGTCTCAACTATTTTAGCAATTATAGTAGTAATCTATCTTTTGCAGAAAGCATTTTTCTCTATTGCTTCTTAAAATATCTCCAAGAGAAAAGAAAAAGCACTACTGCTAAAAAGCTAAGAACAGCGCCGTAGATAAATGTAAGATTTGGATTTATGTCAAACAATTTCCCAGCGATTATTCCCGCGATTATAGCCGATATCCCTAAAATTGTCTGGAATGCTCCAAGGGATGTTGCTTTAAGGTGCTCTGGAGACATATCTGCGACAAAGGCTCTTTGATTGCCGATTACCATAGCATAAACCAATCCGTATAATATAAACAGCACCATCATGCTGATTAAAGAACTAAAGAACAAGAATCCAAGACAGACTATTGCAAAAAGGATATATCCCATGAATAATACTTTTGTTCTGCCTACTCTATCCGAGAGTTTTCCAAAATATACTGAAAAGCCTGCATAGAATATATTAAAGAATACATATAAAAGAATGGGTATGGCGAATTTGCTAGTTCCATCAATCGAGCTAGAAAAAAGATTTGCTGCTTTGAGGACAAATAGCATATAGCTAAAGTTGGCTAACGCAAAAATAGCGGCAATTACTAGAAATAGTTTAAGTTGTTTTGGGATTTCTGAAATGCTCGCTCTGAATTCTATTTTTCTCGATTTCTTTTTAGCATCTAAAACAGGTTTAGTCTCTCTAAGAAAGTAAAGAGGTATAAATGATAAGAATCCTACAATTGCTGAGATTAGGATAACCTGCTTGAACGGCATGCTAAACAAAAGGATAAGAAGTAGCACCGCAACACTTCCAAGTATAGCGCCGGTGGTATCAAATGCCCTTTGTATTCCAAAGCCTCTTCCTTTTTCAAAAGGAAGCGATTCCGCGATTAGTGCGTCTCTTGGAGCTTCCCGTATACCCTTACCGAGCTTATCGAGGCTCACAAAAGTTAAGACACTAGCCCAACCTCTAGCAAAAACCAAAGCTAGTTTGAATACCTGCGAGTTAAGATATCCCAAAAATATGAAAAATTTTCTTTTTCTTATCTTGTCAGACCAATAACCTGTAAACACCTTCAAAAGCTCAGGTAAACCCCCAATTAACCCCCCTATAAGTCCGACAATGAGACCCGTACCGCCAAAACCGGCTATTAGCATTGGCAAGATTGGAAGAATCATTTCACTACTAAAATCATTTAATAAGCTAACTATGCCTAAAAGAAAAATATTTCTTCCCCCAAAGCGCTCAAAAAAAGCGTTGTTTTTACCCTCTTTTTTCATTATTACTAAAAACCAGCCCCCTATTTAAACCATTTCTTATAATAGCAAAATATTTTAACTAGCTAATACCTCCTTTTAAGGATTAAAAGGGGCTAAAAACAAGAAAAATGAAACTCTCGGAGAATGGCAGGATTGTACTTGCCAGATATCTATCCAAAGATAAAGAAGGCAAAATAACCGAAAAACCAGAACAGCTTCTGCGGAGAGTAGCTTCCAATATAGCCAAAGAAGATAGTCTATACGGCTCAAACAAGAAGAAGATAGCAGAATCTGAAAAACAATTCTTTGAAGTTATGAATAATCTGGACTTTTTGCCTAATTTGCCTGTCCTTGCTAATGCTGGAAGAAAGTTACAACAGCTTGCGGCATGTTTTGTTTTACCTGTCCCGGATGATATGAACGGCATATTCCAAGCAGTCAAAGATATGGCCCTTATACAAAAATCCGGAGGGGGAACAGGCTTCAGCTTTTCCAAACTTCGACCAGAAGGCTCTTATGTATCGGAAACCGGCGGAATAGCAAGCGGCCCAGTTTCATTTATGAAAGTATTCGATTCTGCAACAGGAGCAATTAAAGAAGGTGGAATTCGAAGAGGCGCAAATATGGGAATTTTAAGAATAGATCATCCGGATATTGAAAAGTTCATAACCTCAAAAGAAAGAAATAACCTTCCAAACTTCAATATATCTGTAGCCCTTACTGAAGATTTTATCAAGTCTGTCCTAAAAGATTCTGAATTTAATCTTGTTTGGGCTAATAAAAATTATAGAACTATCAAGGCAAAAGAAATCTTGCATTTAATCGCGAAACACGCATGGACAAACGGAGATCCGGGGATAATTTTTATAGATCGAATAAATAAATTCAATCCCGCTCCAAAGCTAGGGGCAATAGAAGCAACAAATCCTTGTGGAGAGCAGCCGCTTTTGCATTATGAGTCCTGCATACTGGGAAGCATAAATCTCTCAAATTTTGTGAAGAAGAATAAAAAATTTGATTACAAAAGGCTCGAGAAAATTATAGTTATAGCCGTTCATTTCCTTGATAACTGCATAGACGCGTCATCTTATCCTATTCCAGAAATAGAAAAGATAGTAAAAGGAAATAGAAAAATCGGGCTTGGTGTGATGGGTTTTGCGGACTCTCTCATAAAACAGGGAATCGCTTACGATTCCATACAAGCAGAAAAATTTGCAGAAAAATTAATGAAGTTTATAAAAGAAAAGGGCGTGAGAGCGAGCGAAGAATTAGCAAAAGATAGGGGCAGTTTTCCGAATATGTGGAATAGCATCTATAAGAAAAATAAAAAACCAATTAGAAATGCAACAATCACGACAATTGCTCCAACAGGTACAATTGCTGTACTGGCAAACTGCTCTGAGGGCATCGAGCCGCTCTTCAATCTTATGTTCACCCGGAATTCTACTTATGGAGCTCTTTTCGAGATAAACCCAAATTTCAAGGATATACTCCATAAGCTGAAGCTTGATGACCAAAATATTGATAGAATTGGGAGAGATGGAACACTTCAAAACATATCTCAAATTCCAGAGAACATAAAAAAGCTGTATCGCACAGCGCATGATGTCTCGCCCGAATGGCATATACGAATACAGGCTGCATTTCAAAAGTATACGGATAACGCCATAAGCAAGACAGTTAATCTTCCTGAAAAATCAAAAATAGAAGATATCGAAAATGCATTCCTTCTTGCACATAAACTTGGCTGCAAGGGCTTAACGATTTACAGATATAACTCTCGAAGAGAACAGGTTCTTGAATTCTGCAAGAAATGCAATTCTAGCCTATGATTATTTCTCAAGCTCTTCTATAAGCTTTTCGACATTGATTTCCTGAATATCATTAACAAAAAGCTCAAGATTTTCGGAAAGTCTATTTTTTCTCACGCTTCCCTCGAATATAAGTTCCTTGCCGATAAGTTCAGTTCTCTTTGGCATGAATGCGTCTGAATTTTCAAGTTCTGCATCGCTAGCAATCTTTTTAATTTGATCTGTAAATAACACCGCCCGTATATTTCCAAAACCATCGTCCAAAATAAGCGTGAGTATCGCATTCCTTTTGGGAACAACTGCGCCATGGGCTTCACAAGAGTTAGTTTCAGAAACTTTTTTATTGCATTCTGGGCAGACGTTATAAAATGTTGGGCCGAATATTTGGACGATAAAAGCTCTTGAAGATATATTATCATTCATTTGGGCTTTATCGAGGAATTTTTTCTGGACTGCAAGTTTTGTCTGGACATTTGCAATTGTACTCTGGCTTAATTTTATATCGCCAAACCCTCCCAAATGTATCTCAGAATTCCTAACATCTCCTCCGGAAAGCTCTATAAAATCCCCTTCTTTTATTATCCCTTTTTCCAGCAAGGAAATATGGTTTGTATCCCACAAAACTACTCGTACATTGCTTGTATCATCTGCAAGAGTAAAACTTCCGATTTTTCCCTGTTTTCCATTTCGGTTATATTCTGTGATTCGGTTCAATTTTATTATCTGGCCAATAACATTGACTTTTTTCATTCCCGGAAGCAAGCCGGATATTTTCATTTTCTGCTTATCAAAAGAGATTCCAAGTTCAGAAGCAATTATCTGAGCAGCTCCTTCTTTAGAGATAAGCCCGGAGAGTTTAGCTCGCCTGGCTTCTATTCGCCTTTCTATCTCTTCAACTGGAAGCATGGAGCTTTCTGCTATTATCTTTATTATTTGTTCGTAATTTCCAGTAAGCATTTTCCCTTTTTTGTTTTCCTCAGCTACTCTAAATTTTGTTTGTTTTTAAATACTATTGTAGAATAAAATATCTTTCGAAAGAACAAGCTAAATCTTTATAAACCAACGCTTCCAGAAAATAATATGGGATTCACAGCAGTGCAAATGAAATTAATGCCCGATTCTCCAAGTGCGGACTTGAAGGCAATAGAAAAAGGTGCAGAAGAAACAATAAATTCTATGCATAAAACAGCAGTAAAAATCGAAGAAGAGCCTATCGCCTTTGGGTTAAAGGCAATAATTCTCAGTTTTGCATGGAATGACGACATCGAGACAGAAAAGCTAGAGGAAGCTCTATCAAAAATACCAAATGTGTCAAGCGTAGAGACTCTCGACATAAGAAAAGCATTCGGATAAATTTAGTTTCTATAACCTCTATTAAGCATTCCAAATTCTAATTAATTAAATCAGCATATTCTCCGAGTTTCAAAGGAATTATTAAATCTATTGATGGCAAAAAATCGAGCGAGCGCAGATTTTTGAGTATGCACAATCAAAACCCTTATTAATCCCTTTTTTCTAATAACTATTATGCCAATAACCGATGAACAAGCAAAACAGATAAAAGAGCAACTAAGGAAGCATGTAGAGCAAAATTTTGAAGAAGATAAAAGAGAAGAAGTCCTAGACTACATAAATTCCCTTGATAATCAAAAGCTTGAAGAATTTCTCATTAAAAACAAGATGATAAAAGCAGGGGAAGATCTTTCTGCAAAACCAAGTGCTCCTGCAAATGCGGAAAAGCCTGAAAAGCAGGATTGTGTAATGTGTCTGCTTGCAACAAAGAATATTCCATCTCTTTCAATATACGAAGACAAGGATTATATCGCCTCGCTAGAAATAAATCCATATTCAAGAGGTCATGTTATTCTTATCCCAAAAAAACACATATCAGAAACAAAATCCCTGAAACCAACTGCATTCTCCCTTGCAGATAAAATCGGAAAGCATCTTGTAAAGCAGCTTAAGGCCGAGAACTTTCAGATATCAAGTTCAGACGAGCTTAAACATGCTATAATAAATATTATTCCGACATATAAGGGGAAAGAATTAAGCTTCAAGCGAGCCAAAGCAGAGCAAAAAGAGCTCCAAGAATTAGCTATTGCTATAGGCGCAATAAAAAAGAAAGAAGCCAAGCCAAAAACAAAGGCTCCTAAAAAGCAAGCCAGAGAGATAAAAGAAAATCCTATTTCTCCTGCAGCTGTGCTTCGGCTTCCAAGAAGAATACCTTAAGAGACTTATACTATTTCTTTAAAAACAAGCCAAAGAAAAAATAAGAATGCGATTAAGAAAACTGGCACAAACGGAATTCCCTGCTTCACTAGAACTTTATCGTTTGACTTCAGTTTTTTCCGGATAAGCTTTAATTCTTTCTCACTCAGCCCTTCCCAGTTTGGCATTATAATTACGCTTTTTATCCTCAGAGGCCTTGCAAGCCAGTCTCCAATAGTAAGTGAAGATGCCTTTACTAATCGAGTCATGCAGGAATTCTCAATAGTTTTTGCATAAACGAGCAAAAATGGTGAGGCAATTAACAAAATAGAAAGCCATGAAAAAAGGTATATCTTAAAAATTAAGGATAGAATAAACGCCGTCATTCCAAGTATGCAGATGATTAAAATAGATTTTCTGTTCTTTTCGAAAACCTTTGGGAATTCTTTTCCGAACGCCCTTACATGCACCAAAGTCAAGATTATGCTATAAACAACTCCATAAAGAGCTCCAACAAGCAGCATAAGAACTAAAAAGATAATTAATATTTCAAGATTGGCTTTCCACGAAAGGCTTAGGGGCAAAATAGTTCCAAGAGCCATTAAAAGCTTGGCGTCTCCTCCAGCAAACATTCGTCCATAATAGAATATATTTGCTAGGATAAAGCCTCCTGCAAATCCAATGATTCCCCAAAGGAAATACCAATAATGGCTTTCCTCAACGCTTAAGAACGCTCTAAAAGCAAGTATAAAAACTATAAGTGAAAAGTTCCACCAGTTCTCAACCTCTCTTTTTCTAAAATCCTGAATAGAGGCGATTGTCATCCAGAACAATCCCACAGCTATCATAAAAATATTCGGGGCGATAAATATCTCTTCCGGGTTCAATAGATTCAGATAAAATAATGACTCTAGCATGCTCTTTTTTTATTATTTTCCTAAGATATTGGGTTTTAAAAGGTTATTTAATGCTCTGCAAAAGTATAAACTGCTCCAGAATATTAATTTATAGTAATCGCCCAATACATCAAATTCTCCTTAACCCCACAAAGAACAACCAAACTCGCATACCCTTTATTTAGTTACAATTAATAAAAATAGAATCTGCTGAAAGCCAAAATAAATGCTACTTCCTCGGCCCAAGAACTCCAGTATCGCTTGCTCCTTCCCTAGTCCTGAATTTTCCGCCCTTCCTATAAGGAAAAAGCTTTCGCTTTCTAAATTTGTCTTTGCCTTTGTTTCTTCTTTCACCTGAGCAATAATCGTCTGACATAGTTATCACACGTTAAGGTAGTTTAAAAATATAAGCCAGATTAAATGGTGCAAACAGGCGATATAACTGCTGATTTCCAAGTTCCATTAACATTAAATGCTACATCTTCGCAGGCAGTTTGGTTAGGAGCAACAGCCTTAGCTTTGTCTTTGATGCAGAATCCTTTTTGCAAATCATCGCAGGTGACTCCGGTAACAGAATCTGTTGCGCTAAACTTAACTTCTCTAGTTAAAGTATTATAATCATAAGCGCTTTGAGTTGAGCAAGCAATGCTGCAAGCTTGGACAATTGTCTGAACATTTGACTGTCCGCCGCCCCAGTTGAATAATTTATCCCTAAGATTTCCCCATCCTTGTGTGAATCCAAATATCAAGAATACAAGAACTACAAGAGCAAGAATGATTATTATAATCGTTCCAATAGTCATCTCTGCGCCTTTTTTGTTTTCCATTTTTTCCTCTTTTGCTTGAATATATAATAAACTCTCTCTTTATAAATATTATCTTTTAGAGTTTTTCTGAATAATTGAAGCGATAGTTATAATTTACCTCATAAAAAACGCTAGAAGATGTCGCAGTTTGAATCGCGACTCTATCAAATAAAGGCATAGTAAAATTAATCTTAAGATATCCTTTCTCTATTCTTACATGCTCTTTGTCTATCTGATTTTCAATTTGTGCCATTTCTCTTATCGGATACTCTCCTTTGCTATTTTTTAGTGCAGCCATTTCATCTCTAAAACTATTAAGTGGATCAGCTTTGTTCATATTAGCAATAACTCGATTTAAGTAAAAGTCAATAGTTGAAGCATTAGAATATAACGCTTCGATTGAATTAACAGATAATGCCTTTTTTTGAAAATCTGCAGACCGAGTTCCTGCAACAAAGAGTATAGAAATAACCAAAAGTAGGGCTGCAATTGTAAGCAGTACAACTGATATTGATTGTCCTGCTTTTTTACTCTTTAGTATTTGAGTTCGCATGTTTTAACCTCTCTGAATCTTATTTCCATGAACTGTTGCCTATACGGAAGAACCACCATGACTGATGGGCTGTATCTATTAAGCTCATCCGCATTATTTTGAAACATACCTACGCCCGAGATGTATCTATATGAATGGCCCAAGTATACTAAAAGATCATCTTCAGGGGCTTCATAATTTTTTATAAACGCTTCAGGCGTCTCAAGATAATAAATATTGCAAAGAGCATTAGCTATCGCCCTTCCCTCGATTAATAATGCTCTATCTCTCGCGGGTTTCTCTGCCAACGCAGGATCATCTGCAGGAATTATGTATCGCGAGTCTCTCCACAATCCGTTTATATTTCCGCCGATTGCTTCAATAAAGCTGATACTGCTCGGAGAGGTGCCTAGAATATTAAAATAAAGTTCTACAGAGTGAATTATCGTATCTGCAAAATCCTTTCTGTCCCCATTCAAATCAGTCTCAAGAATTCCAATTAAGCTTTTCTTGTAGAGAACATCAGTAGTATCTGCGTCTAAATTTTTTCCGAGATAGTATTCTACCCAAGTATATCCTCCTGCGCTGAATAAATTTTGCGATGCTGCTAAAAAGCTGGCGGCAACAACATAAATTACCATGATTGCCAATAGAATAAAAGTTCCAACTATCCAGGCAAGAGTATCTGCCTCTTGAGCTTTTTTATTTTTTATGTTCATTTTTTAACTCCTTGCTGTGATGCTGCTGCAGCTCGAATAATATAATTTTCATTTGTTTCTTTATCAACTACATAAACAAATCTCACACTGCATTGGGGAAGATTTTTATGCGGAAGCTTCGGCGGACTTTCAAGCAATCTCGAAATCTGAATAGCACAATCTGCAGAGTAGCTTTTAGCTCCAAGCTCAGCAAGTTGCACAGGGTTTTGATTTGAGCCTCTGCGGGTGTTTTCTACAGAGATACTAAGATAATAATTGTCATTTTCAAACGCCTTTGGATTTAATGCGCATTGCTCATACAAATTAAATCCTGCAGAGGTTAAAAGAGAATAATTAAAATTGGTGCTTAAGCAATCTAAAGTCCGAACTGCAAGAGTTGAAGCTTCATAGTGTCTAATATCTCCCAAACCCGACAAGAAAAGAATTACTCCTGCAGCAACTCCGACTCCGATGATAATCCAGAATATAAACATAAATGGCGAAAGATAAATTTCACCTCCGACTCCTTTTTTATTTTTGAGCATGTTAAGTTTTAATGATTAGCTGTTTTTTTGAATCATCCCAGCTTATATCTCCGTAGTCAAGCTGAGTAAAGAACTGATAGCTATTGCCCCCTTCTGAAGTCAATTTAATTGTTATCGTGCTGTTATCATAGTTTACATCAAAAATCTCTCCTTTATAGCCTGTTTTTTCTCGCGCTTCATACAAGGGGGCTACATTAAGGATAACTTCTGTATCTTGTTTCATGCTATCTGCAATAAGTGCTATTTGCCGAGAATAAGTTTTTTCCAGCATAACCGAACCATTAGTTGCAGAATAAACAAAATAGAACATCATTCCAAAAAAAAGAGCATTAAGAATTAAAAAAATAGCTGTGCTTGCAAGTACTTTTCCAAATTTGTCATTAATCATTCTAAAATAAACCTCTAGGTTATAAAGTCGATAGTATCACACTTAAGCTCACTAAATACCTCGGGACTGTAGGGAAGTATTTGTGAAACCGAAAATTTGCTATTTGTATCGGTGTTATAATATCCTATTCCTGCACCGGTCGCCGCGAGAGCAGTATATACCAATAATCCTGAGCCGCCAGTAACAAAAACAAGAGCTGCTCCAAAAACTGCTCCGGTTGCTACTTTCCAAGCGCCTTGCTTGGTCATTATAGTCACAATCATGTACTGTTTATCAAAGCTGATTGGGTCTCTTAAATGATAAGCCATAGCCGACTCCTTGCCAGAATATGCACTGGTTTTTGCAGTATAATAGTTCGAGCCTCCGGATAAAAACTCATAATAATTCATTTTCATAGAAGTATCGGGAATAGGATTATCTTGCATATAGATAAACAAATCATCATAGCTATATCCTGTAATTTGCGAGTCTGCTTGCAATTCTGGTGAAAAGGCAAGCCTATAGCAGGGGGCGCAGTAATTTTTTTCAGTAAGCTTAAAAGATAATGGCTGGTATTCTAAAAATCCTCTTCCAAGCATATCCCAGCAGGTATAGCTTAAATCTGAAAGCGCCTTACCAAGATCAGTCTTGCTCTTTATTACTATTTTTTCGACTTTTTCTCCTGAACTAAATGCGCTGCCGCAATTCTCTCCAGAGCTTTTAACAAAACATACTTTTCCAGTCTCGCATCTTAGTTCAACAGGCACGAACTGAAATGTGTTTTTTATATTTGCAGTATGCCTCAACACCAACGAAGTATGACACGTATCTTGGCCGATTTCTTCACGCCAATTGAATTGTCTCCATAAAAAAAGAATCACGGCAAAGCTTACAATTAAAATTATGAAGATTATTATCATTTTTGTTGTTATCGCTTTTTTATTTTTTGATTTTAACATATCCATATTCTTATTTCACCAGATTTAATATATGCCGAATTATAAAAAAAGCTGCAACAAGAGCTAAAGAGAAGAAAATTATCCATAGAATCAATTTTATGGCTTCTTCTAAAGCTGCCTTTTTATTCATTATCTAAACGGCCTCCAATTTAATTTCATAACTTGTTTCTACGCTGATTTTAAATTTACTGTATACTCCCAAATCCTCTTGGTTTCCGAGGATTATCCAATTACCGACAACCTTGCATACTCCTGTTTTAGGATTATTGCACGAATCATAATTATCTTTTTTGCAAATGCAGACGCAAGATTTTCCTACTTCGCAAGGCATGGGAAGAATATCTCGGACAGAATAAAACATTAGATGCCAATTTTCCGGCCCTTGTAATAGGAATTCCCTTGAATCTCCCCTCTTGCTTAAATCTTGGATATTGCCATAAACAACGTCTATTCCTGCTTTAGCCTTATTTAATTCCTGGCTGGTTGAAAAAAAACTCCAAAGCAAATACCCTAAAAAAATAAGTGCGACTATACAAAGAACTGCAATTATAAGTTCGACTGCATGTTCTCCAAGCATTCCTTGCGCTTTTTTATTTTTTATTTTCATCTTAATAGTTGCACTCCGGTTTGCTCATGGCATCCGTGCATTTTGTATAGGTTTCGGGTATGCACAGGATGTATTTGCAATTTTTTTCTACAAAGTCAATGCATTGAGTAAGTTGTTCTTTCGTAGGCACAGTATTTCCTTCAAACATGCATCTTGCTGGCTCTCTTCCAAGATAATCATCTCTTATAACCTGAATAGATACGTCCCAATTATTGTCTGCATTATTTACTGCGATGATATTTTCAATCATCTGTTCTTCTGTTTTGGAGCGGTATAATATTCTAATTACATCTGCTTTTTCACTAACATACATCGTAGCTGGCTCAGTATGAGTCAATGAAATCCATCTGAATTGATCTCCATATCTAAATGCATCATCTACATTCGGATTAGTATACCATGTGCTTACTCCGGATGGGTCGCCTTGTGCAAGTTCATGAGATGCATGATTCAGCCCAAATTTTACAATAGGAAGATTAAGATTACCATCCCATTTAAACCAGAAGTAATCATTAGTGCCCTTAGTATAAGTCATAAGTATCGCAACACTATAATCTGCTTCGGTAAATGTATACTCTGCATTTCCTCCCTGAGGATTTCCTGTCCCGCCTGTGCCTGCCCCTGGAGTTCCGGGAGTCTGCCCTGCTGGAGTAAAAGGATTCATATTCTTAAAAAAGTCTATCCATCCACCCCTGAAAAGCGCGAATGCTACCAAGATAATTACTAAAATTATAAGAATAAGTGTAATTATTTTTCCCAAAGCCATTTCTTTCGCTGCTTTTTTATTTCTTAAGGAGATCATTTTATCTGCCAAACCTGAATAAATTTTTTATATAAGCGATGGCTCCGCTTCCGCTTTTGGACATAAAATATATTGCCACCATAACTATCACAAGCGCAAGCAAACCCAGTATAATCCATCCCAACATTTCCAATTCCATCGAGCGTTTGGACTTTAGCAAATTCCTGTTTCCCTCAAAGTACTGACGCGAGCCACCCTTTTTACTCATCGATTTTTTATTTTTAATTTTCATATCAACAAACTCCAGAACATTCAAGTTTAGTTATTTCTATTCCCCAAGTTTGATTAGTTGCCTGAAAACAAGTCAGCTCCATCTTTTGAGTGCCGGATAATTTTACAGTCTTATTAACACAGCAGTATTCAAACTTCGAATCTTGAAGAGCCAGCTGATTGCATGAAGTTTTTATATCATCAACATTCGAGCTGGATAAATAGATTGATATTTTTTCCTTGAACCCCTTGAATCCACCGGTTAAAAAAGTGATTAAGAGAATAAGAAGCACTAAAGCTATTATAGTTATTACAATAGCATTTGTAGCAAGTTCAATCCCCTTTTTATCCATATAAAAAAGTTAGTTAAAACAATTATATAAATCTTTACAATGCCAATTGTAAACGAGTTAAAAATCAAAATTTTTAAACTTTTATTATTCGTGAGTAGGATATTCAGCCAAACTCACCTGCTTTCTGCTTCGCATTTATCCGAAACTAAAATCAAGAAGTAATAACAAACCAGAAGTATTAAGGCATTTTCAGACATGAGCGGTAGATTGCCGAGCCGAGTAAGTTTACGAGTGTAATTTATAGTTGATTCGAGTGAGCTTACGAGCGAGCGCAGGCAATCGATTAAATGGAACCTGCAAAATAAAATAACTGCCCCTTATAAAAATTATATCGCCAATCCTGCCAAGGCTATGCTCGCAACAATTGAAAGTCCGATTATAGCTCCTAAAGCTACAACTATGTACAGCAATCCTCCGAACAGAAGATTTTTGCTTATCTGGTAAGTTTCCTTAAGGTCATCTCTTCCTGCATCTACTGTAACCAAAGTTTTTGT
>Ga0172371_10009488_pt1 | contig 13347 bp, 7 predicted proteins | sample Lak12m_FD_114543 | JGI IMG/M metagenome (GOLD analysis project Ga0172371, IMG submission 114543) | Freshwater microbial communities from Kabuno Bay, South-Kivu, Congo - kab_022012_12m | ecosystem: Environmental > Aquatic > Freshwater > Lake | place: Democratic Republic of the Congo: South-Kivu... | reverse complement strand
GGGACGGAAGGGACAGACGGGACGGAAGGGACAGACGGGACGGAAGGGACAGACGGGACGGAAGGGACAGACGGGACGGAAGGGACAGACGGGACGGAAGGGACAGACGGGACGGAAGGGACAACGCAGGCGGAGGCGACGGCCGTTGCCGGCTCGGGATCAGGTGTGTCCCTTGGGTCCCCTATGTCCCTTTGGTCCCTGCTCTCCCCCCCAGGGGCCATCCCATGACCACGACCCAACTGACCACAAGTCTGCTGGCCATGCCTCTGTGTGCCGTCTCAGCGGCGGCGGCGGCCGGAGCTGGGCTTGCGGGAGTGGCAGGGCAGCAAGGCCAACAACACCGTGGTTGACACGGCCATGATGGCGGCGTTCGGAGGCTGCCCGGCGCCCACGGCCCCGTGGGTCTTGCTGGCCAGCAGGGCCGCGGGGCTTTCGCGCCTGGCGCCGTGGCCGGTCCAGAGAAGGGCGCTGGCCCCGCCTCTGGCGGACGCCCTCACGACGAACCCCGGACGCCTACAGCACCACGTCCAGGATCGTCACTCCGCCCGGGGTGACCTTGGCGCGGAAGGTCCGCTGCGTGCCGTTGGAGGCCTGTTCCATCCACCCGACGGCGCCGTCGGGCGAATCCAGGAACTTGACCGGCAGCACGGGGTACCTGCTGACAGCCGTGACCCCCTTGATGGGGCGCCGGGCGGTCACGTTGGCGTAGCCGTAGCTGTTCAGCTCGGGGTTGGTGATGTAGACCCGGTACCGCCCGTCCTTCAGCCGCATGGGCAGGATGGGCAGATTGCAGGTGAAGACGTCGCGGCCGACCGTCTTCAGCAGTAGGGCGCAAGCCTGCCGGAAACCGGTGGTCACCTTGGTGAAGGTCAGGGTCTCGGCGAGGACATTGCTGTGCTCCTCGGCCTCGGCCGGGTCGCCCTCGAGGTTCGGGGTGCCGTCGTCCGTAGCCGCCAGGGCGAGAATGGCGTCCCGGTTCTCCACGTGGGCGTTGAAAGCGAAGGCGCACAGCGGGTAGCGCGAGAAGGGGTCCGTGAACACGATGTCGGGAACGATCCCATAGTCGGCCGGAGTGAAGCCCCCGGCGGCGGCCGTGCACACGACCGGGCCCTTCCGGTAGGCTGCGACGGCGCGTTTCTCGTCCTCCGCCAGGAGGTCGATGTTGGGGACGAACAGGCATCCCTCAGCCCGAGCCAGATGCTCGATCCTCATGACCGCGCCGCAGAGGCTCCCCTGCAAGGCCATTTCGTAGAGGAACTTATGGACGGTCCAGCGACGGGTGTGGAGGTAGGCCGGGAGGGTGTTGTAGAGGGCCGCATCGGACCAGATCAGGGTTGGCGCGAGGACGCGCTCGACCCCGTCGACGAAGCCGACCTCGAGGCGTTCCCGGAGCCACTTCCATTCGTCGGCACGGATGCCATCGCCGAGGCAGATCATGAGGCCGTCGAGGCTGCGCTTCAGGCCGTGGCCGGTGTCGGTCATGAAGCCGAGCAGCGTGTAGATATCCCGCTCCAGCAGGCAGGGCGCGTGGTGCAGGACGTCCCACTCCTCGGTGGCGTCCTTCACCCCCAGGAGGCTCAGGAGCTTGCCCTGCGGCACGAAGGCGGCGGTCAGCGGCGCGAGGGTCATGTAGCGGTGGAAACGGTCGCCCCAGGCCGGGTGCTGGAGGCGCAGGCCGGTGGGGACGATGTTGGCCATCAGGTAGTCGACGCCGGCCCCCGCCAGGCGCTTGAGGTCGATACCCTTGCAGTAGAGGGTCTCAAACGGGTCGGTGCAGTACATGCCGAGGACGATGGCCTTCTTGCCGAGCGCGTGAAGGCGGGCACAGACCTTGCGCCAGAAGCGCTCCCAGCGCCAGGCATGGAACTCGATCCACTCCTGGCGGCAGGCCCGCCAGATCCACTCCCCGCGCTGGCGGCGCATGGCACGGTGCTTGTCTTGGAGCCCAGCGACCAGGTCTGCGGGTAGGGCGACACCGGTGTGCTCGGTGAACTGGGTGAGCATGTCGGCGGAGAAGTCGCCGTGACAGAGGGTTGGGGCAGACGGGCAGAAGCAATCCGCCACCTGGAGGCCGGCAAAGCCGTAGTCCATGAGGACCTGGCAGAGCCTCTCGACAAAGAAGTCCTCGTAGTAGCTGCCGTCGGCGAGGCGCTTCAGGACGTTCAGGCCCCATTCGTAGGCGGGGGTCTCGACGCGTACCTCAGGGTGCTCGCTGAGCCACTCCGCATGCCAGCGGTTGTCCAGCTCGACACCCATGATGCCGAGGTAGGGCTCGACGCCGGCCGCGGTCAGACCCTGGACCAGGGCTCGGAGGTCGTAGTTCGTCCAGTCCTGGCGGCAGCGGTCCTCGTTCCGGGGGCTGCCGTAGTAGGAGCAGTTGTCCGGCGGCAGGACGCGCTCGGTGGCCATGCCGGTGTGCTGGTGCACGATATCCGGATGGAAAAGGAAGGCGGACACCCCGGTGGGAGTGAAGGACGTGCGTTCGAGGAGGCGCCGTACGCCCTTGTCAGGCTCCTCCCGGTCGAAGCCGATCATCGGCATCCAGACGTGGATCTCGCCCTTCATGGTGGTCACTCCTCGCCCGCGGCCAGCATCCCGTGGCCATGCCGAGTGCAGGCCCAGGAACCCCGGGCCGCATACTGTAGCGCCGCGGCGTTGCACCGCGGAGCCGGAGGGGGTATTCTCGTTCCCTCAAGCCGGCACGACAGGCCGGGATCACGGCCCGGCAAAGGGCCGGCACGGAGGCACCATGGCAACCTGTCGCCTGGCCGCGCGGGATCTGCCGTTGGAGGACTCCTGGGACGTTCTGGTGGCGGGTGGCGGTCCTTCCGGCTGCACCGCGGCCGCCGCGGCGGCCCGTGCTGGCGCCAGGACGCTCCTGGTCGAGGCCACCGGCATGCTCGGAGGCATGGGGACCGCCGGCCTGGTGCCGGCCTGGTGCCCATTCACCGACAACGAGAAGATCATCTACGGCGGCCTGGCCGAGAGGGTCTTCCGCGACTGCAAGAAGGGCATCGCGCACCTCCCCGAGAAGACCATCCACGGGTGGCTGCCCCTCGACCCCGAGCGCCTCAAGCGCATCTACGATGGCCTGGTCACCGGTTCTGGCGCTGAGGTCCGTTTCCACACCCAGGTTGCCGCGGTGGACCTCCAGGGCCCGGGCCAGGCCCCGGCGCTGATCATGGCGAACAAGGCAGGGCTCACGGCGCTCCGGGCCAGAGTCTACGTGGACTGCACCGGCGATGCCGACCTGGCAGCCTGGGCCGGGGCCCGTTACGAACAGGGGGACTCCCATGGCGAGACCCAGCCGGCGTCGCTCTGCTTCGTCCTCAGCAACGTCGACACCTACCACTACATCCACGGTCCGAACCTCTAGACGGGAGACTTCGGCTTCGCCGCAGCGCTCCCGTTGGGGTCTACGTAAGCTCCGCGCCCGCGGCCTGCGTGCCGACGGTCCCTGGAGGCCGGGATGGCCGCATCCCGGCACCGCGGCATACGGAGATGCTGCGCCCCACCGGCGGCCGAGAGCAGGGCATGAGTGGCGTCGCGGGGCTGCGGCACGATGGTGGCGATTCCAGGTCCGTCCGAGGTCGCGTGGGTCGCCGAGTCTGTCTGCATAGCGACTACTATATGCATATGCAATGCAGCCCCGTCGCCCTTGGCTCTCGCGACGCCGGGCCACGCGGCCGTAATCGGTCACGAGGCCAACGTCAGCAACTGCCGGCGCGCGGCGCGGAACGCGGTCACGTCCTTGGTGTAGTCATCGAAGCCGCGGATGACCGAGTGCAGCAGGGCTGAGGCCGCCTGGGACTTCCCGGGGGGCAGCCGCCGCAGGAGCTCCAGGTCCTCCAGGCCCTCGCGTTGGGACTCAAAGCGCACGCTGGACCAGGGCCCGTCCTCGCCGGGGTAGACGACGTGCGTATCGCCCGCGGGAAGGCAGTTCGGGCCGCCGCCCCAGTTCGGGATGACGCTCATCTCGAGAGGGTCCTGCTGAGGCTGGTAGTGGTTCAGTCCCCAGTGCAGGAAACCGTCCAGGCGGAAGAGGGCCGCTGCCCATCCCAGCAGCGCTGGCCGCAGGAGCTCCATGTCGAGCAGGCGGTTGAGCCAGGGACCCCCCGGAAAGCAGCAGGTGTAGAACCAGACGCGGTCACCTAGGGCCCGCAGGCTCTCGAAACGCTCCCGGTCGTGCTGGTAGTGCTGGACCTGGGGACACCAGATGTCCACCGAGCCAGCCAGGGACGGGTCCATGGTGGCATCGACGATGGGGATGCCGGGCATGACCCTGCGGACCATGCCGACGAAGATGCGGTAGTCGGTGGCGTTCTCGCGGATCGGCTCATCGGTCACGTGCTGCAGGTAGCGTCCACGCCAGCGGTTGCGGTCAATCTCCTCCATGAGCTGACCGGCAGCGTGCGCGATGTCGGCATAGCCCTCGACCGAGGTGGCGAGGCGCCGAGTCAGCGACACGCTGAAGGTCGGGCAGGTCCACTCGCCGGTCGAGCGGGAGCCGAAATGGCCCCCCTCGATGAAATGCATGCCGGCGCGCGTGAAGGTCTTCACGATCCGGCGCAGGCGCTCGCGGTCCAGCACGAGCCCATCCGGGCCGGCCGTGAACACGTCTCCGAAGGTGAACCAGAAGGTGTTCTGCCGGTTGCGCGCCATGAGCCGCGCGTAACGGCCGATCATGTCCCAGTGGGCTTCGCTCCAGGGCGTGAGGCCATGGCGCGTGGCCATGTTGGCGTAGCTGAACCAGTTCGTCACGGGCCAGCTCTCCCGGCCTACCGGCGGGAGGATGGCCCCGTGCACCGTGACGGCCAGGACCACCTCGCACGTCTGCCGGCCGTGGGCCACGGTGATCACCTGGTCCTGCGTCCCCGGCTCTGCATCCGCCGGAACCGGCACGTGGACCCGGACGGCCTCGGTGCCCGCCTCGGCTCTGAAGCTGGCCCTGACCGGCTGCATGGCGTCGTAGACCCGGAAGGGGGCCCGTCTCGCCACGAACTCGTTGCGTTCGCCCTCCTTCTCGGTGAAGCCGACCGGGCCCGTGTTCTTCTCCACCGGAACATCCCGCAGCCGGAAGAACCGGGCCGCGCCTCCCGCCCCCCGACGGACCTCGAGCCGGACAGAGCGGCCAGGCGAGAGGTCCTTGAGGAGGATGGTAGCCGCGGCGGTCGCGCCGCGGGCGACGTCGAGCCCAATCCGTGCGCACGGGCTCGGCCCGAGCTCGGAATCCGGGTAGACCCAGACCAACGAATCGACCAGGCTGCAACGCATGGCCAGCCTCCGTGTTCGGCCTGCTCCCCAGGGGGTGCCGGCGCGGCTGTGCCCGGCCCCCGGATGTACCGCTAACCTATCACTGCGAAGCGTCCGCGCCCGTGCGCCGTGCGCGCCGCAGGCATTCCCACCACAGACCCAGACCCGCACCCTTGCCGCCGTACTCCGAAGGGGGCTGCCGCAGGCTCCGATGACGCGTTGTCCGGGTGACGGAACATGCCCTGGATTCCGTTTCTCACGTTGCGCTCCTGTCCATTGTCAAGTAAGGTGATAGGAAGTCGTGTAGCCAACTACCCCATCGGGTGTGTCCGGCTGGCCGCCAGGAGGACAAAGATGAGCACGTCGGCTTGTCCATTCCGCTGCTTCCCAGGCGCCCTGAGCCGGCCCCAGGCGAGGTCGGGGCGCCGTCGCTTCACGCTCATCGAGCTGCTGGTGGTCATCGCCATCATCGCCATCCTCGCGGCGATGCTGCTGCCGGCACTGGCCAAGGCCCGCGAGAAGGCCCGACAGGCCAACTGCACCAGCAATCTGAAGCAGATCGGCCTGGGGCTGAGCATGTATGCCAGCGACAACCGCGAGTTCTACCCCAACTGCGCCGGTTACATCCCGGCTACCGACATCGGCCGGTACGCCAACACCCAGGAGTGGTACACACACCTGCGGGATTACGTGACGGATACCCGCGTCTACACCTGCCCCTCCGCCAGCTTCACGCTGGTCTACGCCGGTGGGACCAGTTCCGCACACCTGGGCTACGGCGTGGGCTACCAGCGCGACCTCGCCATCTCGGGCAATGTCCGCACCACCTCCGTCAGAGAGCCATCCTGCACGGCCTACCTGGCTGATGGCGGCACCAACAACTACATGACCTGGATGTGTCCAGGCACGGCCAGCGGCGCCTGCACACTGTTCTCCAGCAACTGGGCCTGGGCCTATGACCGGCATGTCACCAACGCGAACTACCTGTTCCTCGAGGCCCATGTCGCCAGCGCTATGGTGCCCCGGATCCTGAATAACACTCCCTACGCCCGCCGCGACCTGCATCTGGACCCGCGCGGGTTCCACCCGTAGTGCCCGCTGGCACTAGCTGCGCTCGGTGAGGCCACATCTGCGCAGGTGACGCAAGTTTTCGGCCAAGCCGGGAACGCGTGGAGGGCAGGTCCTCCGGGACCCGCCGCCGGGATGCGGAGATCCCGGCCTCCAGACCACTGGGAGCTCTCGGCGGTCTGGGGCGGAGCTTCGCTAGCGCCGGCGGGCGGAAGGAAGTACTCACCCGCCGGCGGGGCGCCAACCCGACGCGTGGAGCCGGGCCGCGGCGTCATCGGACCCGCCGGCAATGCGCCTGTCGGCGCGCTCGTCGCTGCCGGCCGGCCAGGCGGGCGCCTCTGGCGCTGCCATGGCCATTGCCAGCGGGCGAGCCGGGGGGCCCCAAGTCCTCTCCGCGGCGCCGGCCAGCCGTCGCTTCAAGGATATGGGTAGGAACTTGTGCCCGATGGCACTAGCGTCTCTCGTCGCCCGGGGGCGTGGCGCGGTCCTCCCTGCCATAGAAGACCACCGTTGCGGACGGTGCCTCGGCCAGGCTCACCGACAGTCCCTCGCCCATGAGTTCCCGGCCGCTCGCCCGGCGGGCCTCCCGCAGGCCGGCCAGACGCAGGACGTAGGTCGCCTCCGGGTCCAGGTCGCGCAGGATAAACCGCCTCTCGGCAACGGGGCTCCTGGGCCGCCGGAAGGCCTGGATGGCGCCCTCCCGGCGTTCGGGGGCGTTGAACTGCCAGGCGATCCACTCGGCCTCGTCCTGGGTGTAGGCCGTCAGCGGGTAGAAGTCCCCGGCGTAGAACGAGCTCAGCTCGCGCCACTGGCCGTAGAGCTGGCGCAGGGCCGCATAGTCAATCTCTCGCACTCGGACGTCGATGCCGCTGCCGAGGCTGGGGGCGGCGTTGCTCCAGAAGGCATAGGGCTCCACCGCGGTGAAGCCGCCCCCGTAGTAGGGCGCCGCCGAACTGGCGACGGTCCCTGTGCCATGGTAGGGCAGCCACAGCGAGATACCATAGGTCATGCACTGGTGGCCGATGGGCTCGAAGGCGTAGTCGCTGCGCCACAGGGGTACCGCCCGGCGCATGGTCTCGAGGTCGTTGCGGCGCCCGCCGCTGGCGCAGGAGTCGATGAGCATGTCGGGATGCCGGCGCCGCAACTCGTCCCAGTAGGCAAGGTAGCCGCACACATGGCGGTTCTCGGTGATGCCCTGCCGGTCGGGCGCATCGGCCGCCTGCCAGAAGGGCAGCGGGTCCATGTTGAAGTCCTGCCGGTAGAGGTCGATGCCCTGTTCCGTCAGTAGGCGGTCGACGTGGTCCGTCAGCCATTGGCGGGCCGCGGGGTTGCCGAGGTCGAGGAGACGGACGCCGTGCTCGCCGGGCTTACCGGCGCGGTCGTAGGCGCGGAACGTGGCACTGTCGGGCGTGGGCGCGGGCTTGAGGTAGCCATAGCTCCAGGGGCTGGCCGGACCGGCTTCGGCATGGAACTCCCGGGCCGCGTCGGAGATCCTGCCCCCAGGGCCCTCCAGGCGGACTTCGATGCCGGTCGAGTCACACAGGTGGGCGCCGTTGCCCCAGCCGACGACAAAGTCCAGCGTGCCCCCCGCGGACAGCGTGACCTTCCCGGCATAGTCCGCCCTGGGTCCCTGGCCCTGCAGGTTGATCCACCCGTCGAACAGGGCCCGGCCGTCCTGCAGCACGTGGACGTCCGTGGTCGTGGGCGCCTCGTCGATGCCGCGGAAGGTGGCGGCGATGGCCACCTCGCCAGCCTTCGGCGCGGTCCAGCGCACGACACTGTACTCGCCCTTAGGCCCGGGGTGGAAGGCGAGGGCGCCCGGCTCCCAGCGGATCCTCGCCAGGGCACATGCCTTCTCCGACGCGTTGTGGGAGACGCACGGGTCCGGGCCGCCGACCTCCGAGGAGGACCAGTTCCGCATGCCGGCCAGGGGGTCCTCCTGAGCGGGCGCCGACCGCAGCAGCCACTCGGGGTGCTGTTCGTAGAGCCACGTACCCGGCATGACCCGTTCCGGCTCGAACCAGACGAGGATCTTCACCCCCTTGGCATGGGCATGGTCGCTGATGGGGCGGAGACCCTTGGGGAAGCGTTTGGGGTCCACCTCCCAGGTGCCGACCTGGGGCCAGCCCTGCTCCTGGATGTACCAACCGGCGTCCATCCACCAGTAGTCGAGGGTGAGACCCTCCTCGAGGTACCGGTCGATATGCATGATCTGGTTTTGCTCGTTGGCCTTGATCATCTCCTCGTAGGCCCGGGAGCTGGAGGCCACGAACTGCGGCGGCGGCAGCTTCCCGCCGGGCTTGGGCATGCTATGCGCCATCATCCAACGCCGCCAGAGGTTCTGCGAGCGCGGGTAGTCGCCCTGCCAGAACTGCAGAACCACCAGCGGCGAGCGCACCTCCTCTCCCGGGAGCAGGCTGGCCCGCAGCACCTCCTGCCCGGCGCGCAGGCGCAGACCCCGGCCGGTGTCGCGCGTGAACTCGGCGGCCCATTGGCCCGGCCAGCCCACCGCGAGGATCAGCCCCGCGTCGCCGTACTGCAGGTTGAAGTAGGACCAGTCGACATTCGTGGGGCGCCCGCCAGCCCCTCCGAAGCGCGCCGTGGCGCCCGGAGGCAGAGGCGTCTCCCGCGGCCCGTAGTCGGAACGGTTCGCCTGCGAGCCGGCCGCGTGGTGCAGGAGGAACTCGGTCTCGCCGGGGCGTTCCCAGGCCAGGTCCAGGGCCCGTAGATCCTCCAGCATGGGCGCGGGTCTGTCACCCAGGTTCCGCATGTACAGCGTCCACTCGACGACAGGGAAATCCCGGTACTCGACCGCCTCGCAGCGGAGTTCCAGCCGTGTCTGGGGGTCCGTGTAACGAATCGTGCGGCGGAGCCGCGCGGCATCGATGGCCTCACGGAGTTCGCGGCGCTCCCAGGTCGCCAGCAACTCCCCGGACCGCTTCCCCCCAACCACGAACGAGAAGGGCAGGGCGGCCGGCGCCGGGCTCCCCAGCCGTTCGGCCGCAAAGCGCCGGGCGGCATCCAGTTCCGGCCCGGCCGGCGCTACGGCCGCCGCGCAGTGACTGAGCCCCAGGATGACCGCACACGTCGCCAGCGACGGGCTGGCTTGAAGTGCTGTTCGGACCGCCATGCTCGTGACCCCCTGTTGGCAAGCTGTGGAGACGTGGCACACTCCCGTCGTCCGCTGCCGCTACCATGGCCCGTGCCGACGCGAACGCCAGCCAGTTCCGCCGCTGCGGCCACCGCGCGGGTTCGAGTTCGCGGGGCGGGCCACTAGGGTAAGGCCCCATGCCAGTGCAGTTCCCGCGATTCCACAGCGTCTCCTTCACCTATGCCACGATGACCCGCCCTCTCTCAGCCGGGATCGAGGCGCATTTCCCTCTGGGCTGGATCGGGGTTGTGGGCGCCGACGGCGCCGCCATGGCCGACGGACAGCGCACAGCGCGCCGGCAGGCGCAATGCCGGCGGGTCCACTGGCGCCATCGCAGGGCCCCAGATGCCTGTTTGGCGATCGGCCGGGATGTGGGTCGTCATTTCCGCCCGCCGGTACTAGGCTATGGATCGACGTGAGTGTGAGAACCGGACCGCCAGGGTCCGCGGCAACGGCGAAAGGGGTCCCCATGAGCAGCGCAGCAGCGACCGCAGGCAAGCCGGTGGTGGTGGTCTGGTCGGAGGGCACGGCACCCAAGGACGTCTACCCCGCCGACATCAACGGAGCCATCGCCGACGGGCTCAGGGCAGCCCTGCCGGACTGGGAGGTGGTCAAGGCCAGCCTGGACGACCCCGAACAGGGTCTGCCGTCGGCCCTGTTGGCTCGGGCCGACGTGCTCATCTGGTGGGGGCACCAGCGCCATGGACAGGTCAAGGACGAACTCGTGGCCCAGGTCGACCGGCGCGTACGCCAGGAAGGCATGGGCTTCATCTCCCTGCACTCATCCCACTACGCCAAGCCGAACAAGGTGCTCATGGGCACGCCGTGCTCATGGGGCGCCTACGTGGGTGACTCCACCACCCTGAAGATCACCGTGAGCGCGCCGCAGCACCCCATCGCCGCCGGCGTCCGCGACTTCACCATCGTCCACCATGAGCGCTACAGCGACCCCTATGCCGTGCCGCCGGCGGAGACCATCGTCTTCGAGGGCGTGGCAGCGCTCAAGGACGGCCGCACGGACGCCTCCAAGCAAGGCTTCTGCTGGCAGGTGGGCAGGGGTCGCATGTTCTACTTCCAGGCGGGGCATGAGACGAACCCCGTATTCATGGACGCAAACGTGCGGCGGATCGTGGCCAACGCGGTACGCTGGGCGGCGCCATCCCGCTAGCAGACCTCCGCCGCAGACCGGCCATCTGTCCCACCCGCAGTCCTACTCGCACACACAGCACCAGCCGCCGGCGCTCCCGCCGCGACGGCCCGCCGCATCCGCGTGCACGTGGTGCGCATTGCCGGCATGTCGGACTGCCACATGGGCGGCTCCATGTCCATCGCCGAGATCCTGGTGGCACTCTACTTCCGCGTCCTGCGGGTGAACCCTCAGGACCCCACGTGGGACGGCCGGGATTACCTCACCCTCAGCAAGGGCCACTGCGTTCCGGGTCTGGATGCGGCCCTGGCTCTGCGCGGGTCCCTCCCCGAGGCCATGCTGACGACCCACCTGGAGCCCGGCAGTTTCATTACCGGCCACGCCTGTGCGCGGTTGACGCCCGGCATCGATGTCTCCACGGGGGCCCTCGGGCACGGCCTCTCCACCGGCGTCGGTGCCGCGCTGGGCACCCGCATGGACAAGGCCCCCAACCGCGTGTTCGTCATCCTGGGCGACGGCGAGCTGCAGGAGGGCTCCAACTGGGAAGCGGCCATGGCGGCCAGGCACCATGGCCTGGACCGGCTGACGGCCATCGTGGACCGCAACCGCTACCAGACTGGCGAGACCGAGAAGATGATGCGCCTGGGACCCCTGGCGGACAAGTGGCGCGCCTTCGGTTGGGCCGTGCGCACCATCGATGGCCATGACATGGTTCAGATCCTGGACCGCCTCGAGGCGTTGCCCTTTGAGGCCGGCCGACCCTCTGCCATCATCGCCAACACCGTGAAGGGCAAGGGCGTGGCCTCCATCGAGACCCACCCCATGGCCCGCTTCGATGCGCCCCGGCTCCAGGCGGCGCTGCGCGAGCTGGGCGAGCCGGCGACGGAGGTGAGCCATGGCCAAGGGGTTCGGCGGTATCCTGCTGGAGCGCGCCCATGCGGATTCGCGCCTGTGCGGGGTGAGCTGTGGCTGCTGGGGCTTCCTGGGGCCGCTAGCCCGGGACTTCCCCGAGCGTGCCATCGAGGTTGGCATCGCCGAGCAGGACCTCATCGGCGTGGCGGCGGGCCTGGCCCTGCGCGCGGTCACGGTGACGAACCCGGCGCGGCGGTTGGCAGGCCCCGACCAGTGCCCGGATGACCCGTCAGAACGCGATCCGGCCCGGGGTGGCGTCACCCTCGAGGGTATCGGCGCCCAGGGGCGTGACCGGCGCTCCGCTCAGGAAGACGGGCTTGCCACGCCGCAGCCGGACGCTCACGTCACCCGCGCCGGCCGTCTGCAGCGCCTCTCCCATGAGGTTGGTCACCGTCACCTCCCCGGCCACTCGGCAGCGCAGGGCCACGGTCGCCGCCGGGCACCAGACGGCCAGGACCCCGCCCCGCTGCAGCGCCCACACTCCGGCAGGGAAGTCCTCGCGGGCGGTGAACGCGCCCTGGTTCAGCCGCCGCAGGACCATCAGCAGGGCCCGGTAGGCCGGCTTTGGCCGCAGGTCGCCGGTCAGCACGCCGAAGTTGTCCTCGTGGTAGAACGGGTCCGGGCCATCCGAGCGGAAGTCGTACCAGCTCATGCTGCCCACGGCGCCGCTGGCCATGGCCGAGAGGTAGCAGCGGGCCAGCAGTTCAGCCTGCTCGCGCTCGGGGGTACCGCCGATCTGGGTGGGCCAGCCCATCTCGGTGATCCACACAGGCCGCCGACCCACCTGCTCCGACACCTGGCGCAGCTCGGCGACGAACTGCCGTTCGACGAGTCCCCCGCGGTAGGGGTGAATGGTCAGGATGTCGAACGGAGCCCCGGCCTCCAGCACGCGCTGGACAAAGGCCCGGTCGATGCCGGCGGTCGAGACCCCCAGCACCTTGGCCTCCGGATCCGCCGCCTTGATGGTCTCGTAGGCCCGCCGCAGCATGACGGGGTAGAGCTCCTTCGGGCCGCTCCAGAAGAAGATGTTGGGCTCGTTGTAGATCTCCCAATGCCGGATCCGGCCCTTGTAGCGCTCGACCAGGGCTCGGGCCCAGCGGCAGTAAGCCTCGATGCCCTCGACGCTGTACGAGGGGTAATGTGGGTTCCAGTAGGCCAGGAGCGCATAGACGCAGATGCCGTGCCGCGCAGCCGTGTCGACCAGCGCGTCGTAGAAGCTGAAGTCGAACTGCCCCGGCGCCGTCTCGATCCGCTGCCACTGGAACTCCTCGCGGCTCCACTTGACCCCGGCAGCCTGGGCCAGGGCGGCGACCCGGTCCATCGAGGCATGGCCCGCCGGGTCGTTGCCGTTGCGGTACAGGTAGACGCCCATGCCCCAGGGCGAGTCAGGCTCGAGGGCGGCGCTGCCGGCATCGGGTGCCGGCCCGGTCCAGCCCGCGGTGGCCGGGTCCGGCCGCAGCCCAGGCTGCTCCCAAGTGAAGGTCACGTCGGCAAACTGACGGTCGGCGGGCACTTCGGCCGCCACGGCAAAGCCCTTCCTCGCGCCCAGGGCCGGCAGCTCCCCGTCCAGGGTCCGTTCGGCCAGGACGCTGTCCTCCCAGTCGCGGAAGACGGCCTTTAGCACACCGCGGACGGGCTGATCGGTCACGTTCCAAGCCGCGCAGGTGGCGTTCAGCCTCCGCTGGCCCCCAGCCAGGCCGCCATCGCTCAGCCCGGCGTGCAGCGTGACGGTCCGGTCCGCAGGGAGCTCCGTCACGCAGGCCAGGCCGAGCAGCTCGACACTGCCCGCCAGCGCGCCCCCCGCGGGCGGCTCCAG
>Ga0172371_10009487_pt1 | contig 13347 bp, 6 predicted proteins | sample Lak12m_FD_114543 | JGI IMG/M metagenome (GOLD analysis project Ga0172371, IMG submission 114543) | Freshwater microbial communities from Kabuno Bay, South-Kivu, Congo - kab_022012_12m | ecosystem: Environmental > Aquatic > Freshwater > Lake | place: Democratic Republic of the Congo: South-Kivu... | reverse complement strand
GGGGCGGACATCGACACATCGGAGATTGTCTGGGCGCGGGCGACGAACTCGGCGTCAGACCGCAATCTCGCTGCTTACTTCGCAGACCGCCAAGTCTGGCGACTGGAAGTGAGCCCAAGCGCCGTTCATCTGTTGCCTTATGACACCCGCCCGCAGCAAATCAGCTCACGCTGAGTGGTGGGAAAGATGAACCATAGGATAGCCGCCCCAATCTCCGCCTCGGTGAGGCAGAGGCTCGCCAGCAACGACCGGCCGACCTTCACGCGGACCAGTCGCCGGCCCGCGGGCGACAACGCCTGCGATCACAGCGTCTCAGGGGCAGGCTCGGCCAATACGTCGATCCCTAAGGGATAGCCCAACGTCATCAATTCCGTGGAATCGCAGAAATCCAACGTGTCGGTCAACTCAGACCCCGCGCTGCTGGACGTGTGCCCAGTGATTGCCGACCAAGTATATCCCTGTTGCAGGACCGCGATTGCCTGCCCCACGTCGCCTAACTCCTGCACGATCTGGTCTCGAAGGGAGGCGAGTCCAACCATGAGCCCAAGCACAAGGATGCACGAGACCAGCACCAGATCGGCAGATACGACGAACGCTGCATCGTCTTTCCAAAGATTGCACATTGCAGATTCCCTTTCAGATAAAACCCCGCCTAGTCAATCCCCTGGAACCGAACACCAAAGCGAACGATCTAGGGCGGTTGCCATGATTGCATCAATCGTGCCGATTATGCGGATACTGCGGTGGAAAGGTGATGTTTTCCCGCACCTTCCCAGGAAAACCGCGAAAACACGGCATCCTTTGCTTTCCGCATGACCAACAGGCATAGCTCAAAAAGGTGGAATATGCAGAAGTGAATCGCCGACCGTTGTTATCGGCGGTTAACAGGGGACGTTTCCTGTTAAGGCATGTGAGGCTGGAATCGACGTATCGTTGCTGGTCCCACCCGGCGATGGTAGGGATTCGCTGCCGTTCTCCGACCGCGTCGCCAACCCGCGACAGACGATGCGGACGGTGGATCATCTGCCCTGACCGACTGTGGCGAGCGATTGGGCTGGGAATGTGACCATCGAGACGAAGCACGAACCGGCGAAAAGAATCGGCAGGGCTACGACGTCGCCTCTGGCGTGGCATTTGGATGACACTTGGTCCGGCGAATTAGCCACTAAGACGGTGGATTCCACCCGTTACGAATTGGTGCTCGGGCCGGGCCAGTCGCTGGATCGCCAGCGGAAGAGTCTGACGCAGGTCAGCAGATAGAACGCCAGCAACGCGTAGAACTGAAACGAGAGCAGGGTCAAGACGTAGGCCGGACCTGCTGGAAGCGGTTGGCCTCTCGGCCCGAAATGCTCCGGCATCATGGTCCGCCAAAGGCTGAATGGACTGATCCAAACGGTCGCGATTCCGCAGGCCGCAATCATGCCTTGCCAGAACATCCGGCCGGAACACGCTCGCCATGCGAGCCACAATCCTGGAAGCAGCAGCAGAAAGTAATGATCCCAGGTGATCGGCGAGGCCAGCAGCATGCCGGCGCAGGCCAACGCATAGACCAAGTCCTGGCCGGTGTTCACAAGACTCGCCGGGGCCGAGGCACGACGGTGCACGGTGACGCCAGCCCAATACGTGAAGGCGGTGATTGCCAGGCCGGAAACGCCGGCGAGACACTTGGCGAGGATTGGAGCCTGCCAGACCGGGTTCACCTGTCCAAACCCGCCGTCAAACAGCTTGCTCCAGAAGCCCAGCAGCGAAGCATTGGGCCAAGTGTCCCGAAACTTGGCGACATCGGGAGCCACAATGAGAAAATAGTCGAGATACGCTTGCCCCCCCAACACGAGGAAAGCCAGACCGTTGGCACTCAAGAAGCCGATGAAAAACCCTTTGATCCCGGCCCATTTTCGCTCAGCGAGCGGAATCAGGACGAGGAACGCCGGAAACACCTTAATCGCCGCCGCGATGCCGATCAGGACACCGGCTATCGAGAATCGACATCTGCGAACGGAGAACCACGCCCCGGTTAGCAGGACCAACAAGAACAAGTTCAACTGGCCCTGGATGACCTGCTCCCTCAAGGCGCTACTTGTCAGTATGAACGTGAGCAGAACCAGCGCACTCAATTCACCGGGACGAGTGGCGCCGCCTTTAACAAGCAACCACAGGCTGATGGCCAGTGACAGCAAGGATACGGACGTCCACGCAAGAAATGACTGTTGATACGGCAGCGAGGCAAATGGCAGCGCCAGGAGGACGGAGGCAGGCGGATGCGCGTTGTACCGAAAATGGACGGACACCTTACGGCCGAAGTGATACTCTAGGGATTCGCCAAAATCGGCGTAGATGGGCCGACCCTCCAACAGGTTTCTGGCGGACGTCCACTCCTGGCTGAAATCATGGAAATCCGAACCTACGGCACAGGCAATTGCCAGCGCTACCAACACAAGGAGGTAGCGCAGGCAGGTCAATAGGCACATGCCAACGATGGCGGCGCGGGCAACCGTCGTGAAGCGACGGAAGTGAGACGAGTGGTCTGGGCCAGTTCTATTGACCTGCATTTGCCAGTTCTTGACTGTGATTTAGTCGCACATCTTCCTTACGACAAATTCTGCGTCACGCGTGTCGTCGACGACGGTCTCATCAGTCAAATATGGGACATTTGGCGTAATAACGCCAAACACCGGGTCTTATGTGGACACGTTATCCTGTCCAATCCGACCCGATCAGTCCAACTCCGGCGGCACGCGGCCATAGGACCAAGGCTGGCCCTGAAAGGGCGGCAGCGTGGTAGGCTGGTGGGCCTTGCCTGCCGTCAACTGGCCCGAGAGCGCGATCAGAGCGTCGGCGATTTGCCGGCCGGCCGTCGGTTCCAGGTTGCTGTAGCTGGTCAATCGCGTTTCGTAGCCGCCGCCCTGGGGGCCGAGCGCCTCCTCGGTCGGCACGTAGCCGATGCAATCGTTCGCCAGCGAGACGGGGAAGGTCAGGGGGAACTTGCTGCCCGCCTTGATGTCCAACCCGAACTGGCAGAAGTACTCGGCCGGACAAGCCAGCATGACCACGGGGCCGACTTGCACCGCCTGCACTTCGACGTCCGCCACCGGCTCCTTCTTGACCCGCGCGTCCAGCACCACAATCTCCTTGGCAAACGTCCAGTCGGTGGCGTCCACTTGGCTCGGGTCCTGCTGCACGATCTCCAGGGCTCGGGCGACCCGCTCCGGCTTGGGCGCACGGCGTGGGATCTTGAGCATTTGGGTCCGGGCGGCTACGGGCCCCAGCGGCCCGGCGGCTTGCTCGATCGCCAGCAGCGTCTTGAGCGCCTCGGCGCCGACCCGGCCGCCGACGTAACGCGACGAGACCTCGCCGAACTGCTTGATCTGGTAGGGGCTGCGGTTATCCACCTGCGTCACGTCCCCCGCCATGCCTTGGAGGAACACCACCACGGCCTGGTCGCCCATGAGGCCGCGAATCGTCTGTTCCAGGTAGTACACCCAGTCCGCCGAGATCCCGCCCGGGCCGGTCGTGGCGTGGCAAGCGAAATTGACCACGCAGCCCAGGAATTGGCCTTCGCTGTTCCAAGCCCCCAGCACGCCAACCTGCGGATCGATCGGCCCCGCCGGCTCCAGGATATTCGGGTTTCCCTGTCCCGGATGCGTCATACTGAAGCCCTCGCGCATCCGGAACCGCCGGTTGAACGCCGCCTGTTCCTCGCGACCCCAGCCAGCCGCACAGCGGGCTGCGACTTTGCCCGCGTCAGCGGCTACCACCGCGGCCACGATTTCGCGCTGGACCCGGGCCAGGTATTCGGGATTGGCCGTGACCGTCTTGTCGTAGACCAGCGATTTGACCAGCGGCGAAGCGTCCTCGAACTCGCCCGGCAGGAAGAACCCCATCGGCCCCGCGGCGTGGGAATGAGAGGCATTGATCAGCACGGATTCCGGGGCGATCCCGCACTGCTGCTGGATTTCCTGCCGGATCGCCAGCACCGTGGGCCGCCGAATGAACAGGGCATCGATCCCGACGACCGCCACCCGCGCTTGTCCATCGTCAAACACCGCCGCCCGGACCTTGCAGGGATCATGCAGCGCCCGGTGGTACGCCTTGCCGTACCCCCCTGGCGCTTCCATACCGATCTCCGGCGTAATATCCCGCTCCGCAAAGCCAGCCTTGAACACCGGCGCGTCCGCAGCGAGCGCCGCGGGGGCCAACATGCACCACAGGCAGAATGCAATCTTCCGTGCTCGTACCGCTGTCATGGTTCGTTCTCCTTCGCTTTGTGGAATCCCCACGGACGGAAACCCAATCCGGCGACGCCATGCTACCATGAACGGGCGGCGCCAGAGTAGATGGAGAGACGGCCGGATCGGGGCGGGCTTGCGAACAGGGCGTCAAGTAACTTGTCGTCCGGCGTCTGGGCGCTCGCGGGCCCGAACGGCTGACGCTGGGGTGTCAGCACGGTGAGCGTCTCGTTGTAGGACCAGTACGCCCAACCGATGCCGTGACTCTCGAACACCTCGCGGACGTCCTGCAGGTAGCGCAGCCTGTCCGCCGCGGCGATCGTCCGCTGGTAACAGCCGAATTCCGCGCACCAGATCTTCAGGCCGCCGCCGTGCAACTGGTTCCAGTCGGCCAGGCGGCGGACTCGGGCGGCAATCTTCTCACGATTCCATTGCTCCGCACCGTACTCGTTCAGAATCCGCCGCACGGTCGGCCGCCACTCGGCGGGAGCGGCGGGGATCTGGTCCAGGATCGCCGGCAGGCAGGCGGAGATCACTTCGGGATTCGCCGGGTAGGGGACACCGCCCAGGTGGGCCCACCAGCCGGGCGACAGCCACTCGCCGCCCTGTAAGGTCAAAACGAACGGATCGTAGAAGGTGAAGCTGTACAGGACGTTATCGTCGTCCACCGGTTGGGTTGCCACCAGCCCTTCGATCTTCCCCACCTGGTCGCCAGCCAGGATCAGGGTATGGCCGGGCATCACGCTGCGGGCGGCTTGCCACAATCGCGGCTGCAGCTGGTTCCAATCCAGGGTGTTGTTGCCGGGCTCGGTCAGCAACTGCAGGGCCAGCTGCTGCGGCCCCCAGCGGGCGGCCAGGAAGCGGCCCGTCTGCTCCACGAACCGCGCAAACCGCGCGAACTGGTCGCCATCGCTAAGGATCTTTCCCTTGTACGCCCATTCCGGATGAATGCAGACAACCACCGGCAAGCCTTCGTCGACCACCCGCTGCACGATCTCCTGCAGGTACCAGCGAGTTGCCTCGCTCAGCCCCTGGTCCGACTGCAGCGGCTCGGGATTCACGATCAGCTTGACGAACTCAAACCCCATCGATTTGATCAACCGAATGTCGTCCGGCGTGATCCGCATGATGGGCTCGGGCGGAATGGTGCGGAACTGCCGGTCAATGCAGATCCCGCGATTCAGAGTCAGGGCCAGTCGGGCTGGCGGCTGCGGGTGCGGCACCGCCGGTGTTTCGCCGGCCGGAGCGACGAGCGCGCCCAACGTGAGGCTGATCAGGATGGCGGGAACAAGGAGTCGTGTCCACATAGCAAGGACCTTGGGTGATTCGAGCCGGAGCCGAATGACGGCCGCGGCGGACATGCCGCACGCGGTTGATTACGGCATATTCCGCGAGCGTCGATCAATCGTGACCCAACGGGGAGCGGGCGGGCGACGCGCTCCCTGTTAAGTCGCGGCTCAACGAGCCGATGCCACCCGCGTGGAGCAGTATTGTCGCCAGGGATCGCGACCGACACAACCTGTAGCCGACCCAACCTGTAGCCGACCCGTGCAACCGGCCCCAGCAACCCGCCCCTGCAACCCGCCCCACTTTTCTTTTCCCCGTCGCGGCCTTAGGCTGAATCTTGATGCACCGACACGCACCGCGGCCCATGCACCGCCGCCGCGCATTGCGGCCTCACCCGCCCTCACGAAAACTCTTAGGAGCAACCCATGTCAACCAGCGTTTCGCGTCGTGACTTTCTGATGGGAGCAATGGCCGCCGGGACGTCGGCCGCGATCGGCGGACAGGCCGGCGGGGCCGACCAGCGCGGGATCCAGCCTCAGCCGGGGGCGGATCAGCTGACGACCTACCAGTTCGGCCCGCAGATCTGGGTCCGTTGGGCGGACGACCCGGTGACCTGCTATCGCGCTCATCCCACGCAGAAATATCCGTACTTCTACCCGCTCAGCGGCCCCCTGTCGGGCCTCTCGCTGACGACGGAGAGCGGTTCGTCGTATCCGCACCATCGGTCGCTGCTGTTCGCCTGTGACCGAGTCAACGGCGGCAACTACTGGCAAGGCGAGAATGCGGCCGGCCAGGTCATTTCGGCGGGGCCGAAGCTGGGGGCTTGCACGCCGGAGTCGGCGGAGATCTTGGACGAATGCCAATGGCACAAGCCGGGCGAAGAGGCGGTGATGCGCGACCAGCGGCTGTTCAAGATCGTGATCGCCGGGCCGCGGCTGCGGATCCTGGACGCCACCATCACCTGGACCGCGAGCGTGGACGTCACGGTGCTGAGGACCAACCACTCGCTGTTCGCCTTGCGCGCGGCTCGCGACGTCACGCCTTGGGGCGGCGGCACGCTGGTGAACGCCAACGGCCAAGTCGGCGAGCAGGCGACGTTCGGCCAGCCGGCGGCCTGGTGCGCCTACTTCGGCAAGCGGCAGGGGAACCCGAGCCTGGTCGAAGGAATCGCCCTGCTGGACCATCCGAGCAACCCGTGGGCGCCGTCCCCGTGGTTTACTCGCGACTACGGTTTCATTTCGCCTACGCCGATGAACTTCGTGGACAAGTCCTGGGAATTGGCGGCGGGCCAGGCCGTGACGCTGAAATACCGCGTGCTCCTGTTCGCTGGAGATCCGCAGGAGGCGGAGGTCGAGCGGATCTATCGGGAATGGGCCGCGTGAGGCGGGATGCCGACGGTCGGCCAACGGCGTCGAGCGTGGCTGGAATGGGCCCAGCAGGCACAGAAAGCACAGGAGGAAGCGGGATCCGCAAGCTCGTCTTGTGCCTTGTGTGCCTGTTGTGGCTGGCTTCGAATCGCAAACTCGTGCGGGGCATTATGTGGGCGTTGTTGTTGAGCGTAGGGCTATCGGTTTCGGCGTGGGGAGCTGCGGAGCCTGATGCCACTCGTCCAGACACCGTGCGCATCGCGGCCCCCCGCCTGCAAATCGGCTTGGACCGAAACCACGGCTCGCTGCGGGAACTGTGTGAGCTGCCCGGTGGCGACAACCAACTGGCTGACAGCCACGCACCCTTGGGGCTGTGGCAGCTGACCGTGGCCGCCGGCGAAGCTACTGCAGAGCTGTCCGCCGAGCGTGCCGGGGCGCCGCAGATCGAACCGCTCGGCGGCGATCCGCCCGGCCTGCGACTGGTTTGGGACCACGTCGCGGTCGCAGGACTCGACACACCCCTGCGCGTCGAAGTCCGCGTGTGGCTGGGGTGGCAGGACTCGCGTCTCAGCCGTTGGGAGCTGTCGGTCGCCAAGCCGCAGCAGGTGCGGATCAAGCAAGTCCGGTTTCCCCGCGTGGGCAGCTTGCGGCACCGCAGCGACGAGGTCCTGGCGGTTCCGCGCGAGCTGGGGGTGCTGACGAGGAACCCCCGCCAGTTGACGCAGGGCAAGAGCCAGCAGGGCAGCCGGCTGGCCTGGCGTTACCCGTGGGTCATGGCGTTGCAGTGCCTGGCATGGTACGAGCCTGACGGCCCCGGTTTCTACGCCGCCTGCGACGACTCGCAAAGCTACCGCAAGGAATTCGCGTTGTGGGGAGATCCGCAAGGCCAAGTCCACTTCGAGATCGTGCACGAACCGGAACAGCAGGCGGCCGAACTGGCCGAGTTCCGCCTGCCGTATGCCGCCGTGCTGGGCGCGTTTCATGGCGACTGGACCACCGCCGCGACGCTGTATCGCCAGTCGCCGGGGCCGCAAGCGATCGCCGCACGCGGCCGGCTGGGCCGCGGACTCGCTCCCGCCTGGTTGCCCGAAACGGGACTTTGGGTCTGGAATCGCGGGAGGTCGCCGGGCGTGCTGCCGCCGGCGATCGTGATGCGCCAGCATCTGCAGGCGCCGGTCAGCGTGCTTTGGCATTGGTGGCACCAGTGCGCCTACGACGCCGGTTTTCCCGAATACCTGCCGCCGCGCGAAGGCACCGAGCCATTTCAGGCGGCCATGGCCGCCGCCGCCCAGCAGGATGTGCACGCAATCCTGTATATGAACCAGCGTCTGTGGGGAACGGAGACCCAGGGCTGGCGCGACGAGGACGCGGTGCGGTACGCGGTCAAGGGTCCTGACGGCCAGGTCAGTCCCGAGGTGTACAACGTGTTCATGCGAGCGCCCTGCGTCCCGATGTGCATCGGGACGCGATTCTGGCGGGACAAGTACGCTGGCTTGGTCGAGGAGGTTTTCGGCGGCTTGAAAGCGGCCGGCGTGTACATGGATCAGACCGGCGTCTTGGCCAGCTGCTACGATGCCAGCCACGGCCACATCCTGGGCAGCGGCCGGTATTGGACCGACGGCCTGGCCATGCTGACCGCCGAGGTCCGCGACCGCTGTTCGCCGCACGGGCCCCTGGCGTTGGGCGGTGAATTCTGCGGCGAGCCGTGGATCGGCAACCTGGACTTGACGCTGGCCTTGAGCGTCAGCGCCGACCGGATCGGGTTAGCCCCGCCGTGGGAGCCGATCCCGTTTTACCAGGCCGTGTATCACGGCCGCACGATCGTGTTCGGCAACTATGCCGGGCTGGTGCATCCGCCGTACGACGAAAAGTGGCCACCGGAGAGAGCATTGCCGGACGCGCTGACCTTGCTGGACCGCAAGTTCAGCCGGCAGTTCCTGCTGGAACAGGCGCGGACCTTTGCCTGGGGCATGCAGCCGATGCTGGCCAATTTCCTGCCGGACCAGTTGCAGCAGCGCCCGGAGGAAATCGATTTTGTCACGCGGTTGGTCCGCACTCGCATGCAGGCGCGGAAGTACCTCCAGGACGGCAGCTGGCTGCGGCCGCCGGCGCTCGACGTTCCGCAGCAGGAAATCGACGTGGCCCAGATCGGCGTCTATACGCCACTGAGAGCGTCCCGGCGGTCCTATCCCGTGGCTTTGGCCGGCGCCTGGCGAGCGTCGGACGGGAACGTCGCCATCGCGCTGGCCAGCAGCCACGACCAGCCGTTGCGTTTGCGGCTGCCGATCGACGCCGCGGCGTACGGTCTGCCCGCCCGTTGCGACGTGTATCGCATTGATTCCTCGGGCCGCGAGCGGCTGGGCGAATTCCAAGCCGGCGAGGCGGTTTGGCAGAGCGAACTGCCACCGCGAGGGCTGTGCTTGATCGAGTTCTGCGGCCAGGAGGGCACCTGAGATGCGGTTATCCGTTGGCCATGTACCACCACCTCAGGAATCCGCCGCCCGCGATCAGGCACGCAATCAAGGTCAGGCAGAGGAAGATCCTACCGTATGAACGGGCTTCCGGCTCTTCCTCCGCCGCCTGCTGCCAGGTCGCCCGGAGCGCCGTAAAGGCTTCCTCCTCGTCACCCTCGCCGGCGTCTACGGCTGACGTCGAGTCGCGGTCCTCGCCCTGCTCTCCCTGCCGCGAGCGGATCAAATGAAGTTCCTGCAATCGGGCCAGCTCTTGCCGCGTCATCGGTCGCCCCCCGCCCCCGCCCGCGGTTCCCGCTTCGTGCGGCGAGTTCAAGGTTCCCGGTGGCTGTGCTTCGTCGCCGGTCCGCCGCGCCCGGCCGTCCTGGTCGCGGTTGGCGTCCGGCCGTGGCGTTGATCGTTGCGGAGGGGACGAATCCGCCGCCGGCCTCGCCCGTCGGTCCTCGATTGCCTCTCGTTGGGAATCCAGGCTGGCGGCCGCGGACGCGAGCCTCGCCGCCTCGGCCTGCAGCCGTTGAGCTTCCTCCGCCAGCCGGCCTTCTTCCTGCCGGAGGGCCGCCTCCCAAGCCGCGGTCTGCCAGCCGAATTTCTCCTGCTGGACGCGCAGCGAGTCCCGCTGTTTCGTCAGTTGGTTGTCGGTCTGTCGAGTCAACTCGGCGTCCACGTTCGCCTGTTGGGCGGCCCATTGCTCGCGGTGTGCTGCGGCCTCCGCTGCCAGCGCGGTTCGTTCCTGCTCTACGGCTGTCCGCTCCGAGGCCAAGGCCGCCATCGCGGCGGCGAGCGCGGCTGCCTCGGCTCCCTGTCGTTCGGCCTCGTCGTCCAGACGCCCCTTCTCCAGCCGGCAGTCGGCTTCCCATGCCGCGGTTCGTCGATCCAGTTCCTCCTGCTGGAGCCGCAGGGCATTCGAGTGTTCTGCCAGTTCCCGTTCGGCTGCCTGTTGTTGAGCGGCAATCAGGGCGAGGTCGGCATCCAGTTTCTGCTGTTGTTCCAGCGACCATTGCTCGCGCTGGGCCGCCATCCGGGCCTCAAATTCGGACCGCTCCTGGTCCATTGTCGTGCGCTCGGCGTGCAGTCCCGTCGCGGTCGCGGCGAGCTTCGCGGCCACGGTCTCGCTCCGCTTGGCCTCGTCGCTCAGCCGCAACTCCTCTTGCTTGCGGGCCGCCTCCCAAGCCGCCGTGCGACGGTCTAGCTCTTCCTGCTGGACCCGCAGGGCATCCCGCCGCTTTGCCAGCTGGTCCTCGGCCAGCTGCCGCTGCCCGGCCAGTCGCGTCAGTTCCCCGTCCAACTTTGCTTGTTGCGTGGCCCAGTGCGCGCGGCGTTTGGCGGCCTCCGCCGCCAGCGCGGCCCGTTCCTGGTCCACGGCCGTCCGCTCCGAACCCAGGGCGGCTGCGGCGGCAGTGAGCTTGGTCGCCTCGGCTTCCAAACGTGTGGCTTCCTCGGTCAGCCGCTCCTGCTCCTGTCGGCAGTCCGCTTCCCAGGCTGCGGTGCGGCGTTCCAGTTGCTCCTGCTGGACCCGCAGGGCGTCTGTGTGATCTGCCAGTTCCCGTTCGGCCACCTGCTGTTGCGCGGCAACCAGGGCGAGGTCGGCATCCAGTTTCTGCTGTTGTTGCAGCAACCATTGCTCGCGCTGGGCCGCGACCCGGGCCTCGAACTCGGCCCGCTCCTGGTCCATCGCTGTCCGCTCGACTTGCAGGCCGGCCGCGGTGGCGGCGAGCTTCGCGGCCATCGCCTCGCTCCGCTTGGACTCGTCCGCCAGCCGCGATTCCTCTTGCTTGCGCGCCGCCTCCCAGGCCGCCGTGCGCCGTTCCAACTCCTCCTGCTGGGCCCGCAGGGCGTCCCGCCGCTTCGTCAGTTGGTCCTCAGCCAGTTGCCGCTGGCCGGCCAGTCGCGTTAGTTCCCCGTCCAACTTTGCCTGTTGGGTGGCCCAGTGCTCGCGGCGTTTGGCGGCCTCCGCCGCCAGCGCAGCCCGTTCCTGGTCCACGGCTGTCCGCTCCGCCGCCAGGGCGACCGAGGCAGCGGTCAGCTTGGCCTCCTCGGCTTCGAGACGTATGGCCTCGTCGGTCAGCCGCTCCTTCTCCTGCCGGCAGTCCGCTTCCCAGGCTGCCGCGCGGCGATCCAGTTCCTCCTGCTGGAGCCGCAGGGTGTCTGCGTGACCTGCCAGTTCCCGTTCGGCCACCCGCTGTTGAGCGGCAACCAGGGCGAGGTCGGAATCCAGTTTCTGTTGTTGTTGCAGCAGCCATTGCTCGCGCTGGGCCGCGACCCGGGCCTCGAACTCGGCCCGCTCCTGGTCCAGTGCCGTTCGCTCGGCTTGGACGCTGGTTTCTGCGGCGGCGAGTTTCGCGGACTGTGCCGCGATCCGCTTGGAATCGTCGTTCAGCCGCACCTCTTGTTGCTTGCGTGCCGCCTCCCAGGCCGCCGTGCGCCGTTCCAGTTCCTCCTGTTGGCCTTGCAGGGCATCCCGCCGCTTCGTCAGTTGGTCCGCGGCCAGCTGCCGCTGCCCGGCCAGTCGCGTCAGCTCGCCGTCCAACTTGGCTTGTTGGCTGGCCCAGTGCTCGCGGCGTTTGGCGGCCTCCGCCTCCAGCGCGGCCCGTTCCTGGTCTACGGCGGTCCGCTCCGAGGCCAGAACGGCCGTGGCGGCGGTGAGCTTGGCCGCCTCGGCTTCCAGACGTCTGGCCTCCTCACTCAGCCGCCCCTGCTCCCGCTGGGAGGCGGCATTCCAAGCCTCGGTCTGCCGAGCGAAGTCGTCCTGCTGGGACCGCAGGGCGTCCCGGCCGTCCGCCAGATCGCGTTCTCCCGCCTGCCGTTGAGCGGTCACCCGGGCGAGGTCGGATTCCAGTCGCTCCTGTTGTTGCCGCAACCATTGCTCACGCTGGGCCGTGACTCGGGCCTCGAACTCGGCCCGCTCCTGATCCAGTGCCGTTCGCTCGGCCTGGAGGCCGGTCTCTGCGGCGGCGAGCTTCGCGGTCTGTGCCTCGATCCGCTTGGACCGGGCGCTTAATTTCACCAACTCGGCGTCCCGCGCCGCCTGCTGGCCAGCCCACTGCTCGCGGTGCTCCTGGGTCTCCGCCTCCCACGCCACCCGGTGCTGCTCGAAAGCGATCCGCTCCGTCTCCAGCTCGGCCGCGGCTGCGGCCAGCTTGGCTGCCTCGCATTCCAGCCGCTGCGTCTCTTCGCTCTGCCGCGTCTTGTCCTGCAGGCAGGCGGCTCCCCACGCCGCGATTCGACGGTCCAACTCCTCCTGCTGTGCCCGCACGGCGTCCAGGCGTTTGGCCGCGTCCTGGTCGGCGAGCTGCCGCTGGCCGGCCAATCGCGCCATTTCGGCTTCGAGCTGCGACTGTTGAGCGGCCCACTGCTGGCGATGCTCCGCCACCTCCGCTTCCAAGGCGGCCCGCGTTTGCTCGACGGCCGTCCGCTCGGCGTTCAGTTCGGCCGCAGCGGCGGTCGCTCGGGCCGACTCGGCCGCCAACCGCGACGCCTGTTCGTTCAGCCGTTGCGCTTCCTGCTGGCGCGTCGCCTCCCACGCCGCAGTTCGTCTCTCCAATTCTCCTTGTTGAGTCCGCACGGCATCCAGGAGTCTGGCCGCGTCCTGGTCCGCAAGCTGCTGCTGGTTGGCCAATCGCGCCAAGTCGGCTTCGAGCTGCGTCTGTTGGCTGGCCCACTGCTCGCGGCGTTCTGCGGCCTCCGCCGCCAACGTGGCCCGCTCTTGTTCCACGGCCGTTCGCTCGGACTTCAGTTGCGACGCGGCGGCGGTGAGGCGGGCCGACTCGGCTTCCAGCCGCGACGCCTGCTCGTTCAGCCGCCGTGCCTCCTTCTGGCGTGCCGTCTCCCACGCTGCGGTTCGTCGCTCCAAGTCTTCTTGTTGAGTCCGCACAGCAGCCAGGAGCCTTGCCCCGTCCTGGTCCGCGAGCTGTTGCTGGCCGGCCAATCGCGCCAGCTCGGCTTCCAGCTTCGCCTGTTGGCTGGCCCACTGCTCGCGACGCTCTGCGGCCTCCGCTG
>Ga0172371_10009486_pt1 | contig 13350 bp, 14 predicted proteins | sample Lak12m_FD_114543 | JGI IMG/M metagenome (GOLD analysis project Ga0172371, IMG submission 114543) | Freshwater microbial communities from Kabuno Bay, South-Kivu, Congo - kab_022012_12m | ecosystem: Environmental > Aquatic > Freshwater > Lake | place: Democratic Republic of the Congo: South-Kivu... | reverse complement strand
CTACCGCGATATTGTACTTGCTTTCCGGTTATTTCAATACGATCGGCGTTGATGTAATTTTTATTCTTAGCTATTTGTTGTTGGGTTATAAATTATTTCTCGGCGGAAAGTTTAGCTTGCAAGCGCCGGATGAAGCTACGTAACTTTATTTCGCAAGTATTCCAATTATACCTCTGTTCAACTAATGCTCTTCCGAGTAATCCTTCTCTTTTCATTTCTTCCGGTTTACACAAATAATATTCAATCGCACTGATAACCTCATCTATGGCATTCGGATTAACTAATTTGCCGAATGAAAAATCATTAAAGAAATGCTGCAAAGAAGAACATTGTGAATAAATCACCGGCTTACCCAATGCCATATATTCAAATATTTTTATCGGCAGAGAATTGTTAAAGACAAAGTTTACTTCTCGTAAATCAAGAAAAATATCTACTTGATCCAGCTTTGAGCTAAGTTGTTCATACGAAAGCCATGTGGAAAAATTAACTTCAATTGAAGGGTTTGCAACTTTCCAATTTGAAAATAGTTTTTCATCGGCATGTGTTAAGAATTTACCGACGATGGTTAATTTTATTTTCAGTTGATGATGTTTTTCACGTAATTGAGCCGCTGCCGTTAGAAGCCGAAGAAAACCCCGGGATTCATTTAAGATTCCGGTAAATCCAAGATTAATTTCATTGCTGCTTGCTGTTTTATCTGATAGTGGGAAAAGTTCTAATCTTGGGAAGTAAGAAACAATTTCTTTCGGCTTAAAAGGAGCAATTACATCATATCTCTTTTTTTTCTTTTCTTCTCCAATAACCAAAGCATCGCATAAAGTAACAGCATAGAAATTGAAAATTGAAAGAACGAAATATGAGAACCATTTTTTTGTCTTTCGATATTTAGACACAACATTTTCAGGATACCATTCCGTAATGTCGGAAATAAGAATACACGAAGCATTACCATGTTTCTTAAACTGATATCCGGCTATAATTGGCAATGGCTCAGAAGAAATAATAATATCAGGAGAATGAGTGGATAAAACGGAAAAGAATTTGTTAATTTTTTTTCTTTTCGTTAGTTTTTCACCGTCGAAACAATCGAAAAGAATAGAACTATCAATCGCTTGGAAGTCTTCGGTGGAAGTTGAAATAACAACTGAATATCCGTTAGCCGTTAACGAATATCCAATTTTAGAAAAGAGCCTTTCATCTTTTGGCGGATGCCCCGAAGAAAGGATGACAACTTTATTCTTCATGTTTAAAATTAACCAAATTCTTTTAATTTGAAATGAACAACACTCAATTACGTATTCTGATTATGCGCCCGGACCGCTTAGGCGATGTTGTTCTATCAACTCCGTTACCGCGCGAAATTAAAAAAACTTATCCCAATGCTTATGTGGCAGTTCTTGTTCGGAGCTATACGAAAAGTATTTATACACACAACCCTTTTGTTGATGAAATTTTAGTTGAAGAGGAAATCGGAAATACATTTTGGGAGAAAGTAAAACGAATTAGATCAGCAAGATATACACATGCTCTTGCGCTTCTTCCGACTGAAGCAAACAATTGGTTGCTGTTTTTTAGCGGAATTAAAATTCGGATTGGTGTCGGGCATAAATTCTATCAATTTTTATCAAACACAAAAAGTGTTTATAGAAGAAAATATATTCCGCTGCGAAATGAAGCAGATTATTGCCTTGATATGTTGCGAAAGATTGGAATTGAAAATCCGGATACGGCAGTTGCAATTTATCTTTCTGAAACCGAAAAACGCTATGCACAATCAATTAGAGAGTCAATTCCGCCAAATAAAAAAATTTTTGTTGGGGTTCATGTTACCAGCGGGAAATCAGCTCCAAATATGCCGTTAAAAGAATATCGCAGATTGGCTGAGTTGCTTGTTCAACAACAGAACATACAAGTCTTTATTACTGAAAAAGAAGTTCCTGATGAAGTAAAACATATTGGCGGAGTCTCATATATTTTTGAAAATCTTTCCTTGCGCGATTCGATAGCTGCTTTTTCAGCGCTGGATATTCTAATTTCGGCAAGCACCGGACCAATGCACATTGCCGCCGCCTTGAAAGTTAAAACGCTTTCTGTTTTTTGTCCATTGCCGGCATGCGAACCAACGCTTTGGGGACCGCAAGGAAACGAAGCATATTTTGTTCTTCCCGATGAAACATATTGCGGAAAATCCTGTCCGGGAAATCCGCAAAAATGTGCGTTCGAAGGGAATGGAGGAATAAACGCAGAGAAAATAGTTTCGCAACTTTTAAAAATATTTCCGGCAGATGCTCAACAGTAAACTGCTGATTGCCCCAAATAGTTTTAAAGAATGTGCGGATGCCGTTGAGATTGCATCGCTATTGCAGAAACATTTTGTTGCAGGTAACTTTGAAGCGCAATCACTTCCAATCTCTGATGGCGGGGACGGGTTTCTTAAAGTATGCGAAATGAATTCTAAAGTTGCTACTGCTACAAAAAAATTACCATCGTTAGTTAAAGGAAGTCTTATAAAAGTTCCCATTGGTTTTTCAGCCGAGCGAAATCAAATTATTTTGGAAGCGGCTGAAATTATCGGAATGAAGAAAGTTCCGGCGGAGAAAAGAAATCCGCTAAGCTTAACTTCCGAAAACTTTGGAATGCTTTTACACGAATTGGAAAAAGAATTTCCACGCGCAACGAAAATACTTCTCGGGCTTGGCGGTACTGCTACAAATGATTTAGGGCTTGGGCTTTGTGCCCCTTTCGGTTTGAAGCTATTCGATAAAAAAGGAATTGAATTGCCGATTCAACCAAAATATTATTCCGAAGTGAAAACAATACAACTACCAGAAAAAAATAGCCGCTTCTGTTTTGAGGTTGTTTCTGATGTGAAGGCGCCGCTATTCGGCGCTAATGGCACCTCCAAAACGTTTGCAAAACAAAAAGGAGCTAATCGAGATGAAATTAGGCGATTGGAAAACGGGGCAATAAATATTATTTCAATTCTTAAACAACAGCATGAACTTGATTTTTCTACTAAACTTTTCGGCGCCGGCGGAGGCTTGTTGCTGGGGCTATCGCTTCTTGCAGAAGTAAAAATAATGTATGCTGAAAAATTTCTAATTGATTATTTGCATGTGGAAAGAAGGATTAAAAAATCTGATTACATCATCACGGGAGAAGGCTCGTTCGATAAACAAAGTTTGATGAACAAAGGAACCGGAATTGTTGTGCAGTTAGCCAAAAAACATAACAAAGAATTGTTTCTAATTTGTGGCAGCGTTAATTCAAAAAAAATTAAAAAGAAGTTAAACGGAATTCATACTTTCTCGTTTGAACATTATTTTGCTTCCAAACAGCGCGCGATAAAAAATTATAAAACCGGGCTAAGAAAAGCCGTCGAAGAAATATTGCCTTACATTTTATCCCACTCGTAAATTTGTTAAATTTGAAGTAACAAATTAAGCAGTACATTTTAATTATGGAGCGTAATGAAAGAATATCTTGATTTAGTTCAATTAGTGATGAATGAAGGTGTTAGGAAAAAATCGAGAACCGGCATTGACACAATTTCTTATTTCTCAGCTTTCTATAAAGTTGACTTATCAAAAGGATTTCCACTTTTAACAACAAAAAAAATGGAACTGAAATCAGTTATCTATGAACTTCTTTGGTATTTATCAGGCGAAAACCACATCCGAAACTTGCGGAAACACACCAAAATATGGGATGCATGGGCGGACGAAGATGGAAATCTGGAAACCGCATACGGCTATTATTGGCGGCACTTTCCCAGCGCTCAAAAAGATGAAAAAGGGAATTGGGTCGTACGCGAAATTGACCAAATCAAATATATTATTGATGAAATAAAAAATAAACCTTACAGCAGAAGATTGCTTGTAACTGCGTGGGAACCCGGCAACGCAACCGAAAGCAAACTTCCGCCATGCCATTATACTTATGCGTTTAATGTTTCCGGCGATAAATTAAATTGCCATTTAACCCAGCGTTCCGGCGACATTGCTCTTGGTATTCCATTTAACTTAGCCGCATACGCAATGCTGACGCATATTATCGCCAACGAAACGAATTTACAAGTCGGACAGTTTGCGCATACAATTATTGACGCTCATATCTACGTTGGCGATAAAGGCACTCCTAACGAAAAATATGATCATCTTGAAGGATTAAAAGAACAATTAAAAAGAGAACCAATGGAATTACCTGCGTTAAAAATTGCCAAAAAACCATTACAAGATTTGACGTTCGAAGATTTTGAAATAACCGGTTATCACAGTCATCCCAAAATACGATTTGAGGTTGCTGTTTGAGAATTATTATCATCGCTGCAATCTCGCAAAACGGCGTTATCGGAACAGCAAATGGAAAAATGCCTTGGCATGTAAAAGAAGAATTTGCTCATTTCAAGGATACAACTTTTGGTTCTCCTGTAATTATGGGAAGAAAAACATTTGAAACTCTCGGAAAACCTTTGAAAGGAAGATTAAATATTGTTCTTACCAGATCAGCTCAAATTCCCGATGTAAAAAATGAAGTTGTTTGTAAGCATAGCTTAGCTGAAGCGATTGAATATTGCAAGAATGAAAATCACGAAAAAGTATTTATCATCGGCGGAAGAGAAGTCTATTTGCAAGCGCTTTCTTCTGCGGATGAAATGATTCTTTCTTTTATGAAGTTCTCGGTTGAAGGAACAATGTATTTCCCGGCGTATGAGGCAAACGATTGGATAAAAACTGATGAAAGAAACTTTGAACAATTTTCTGTTGTTACATTCGTAAGAAAGAGAAAGAACTGATACATGTCTAAAATAGCTATTCTACCGGAAAATCTTGCGAATAAAATTGCCGCCGGTGAAGTTGTGCAAAGACCGGAATCGGTGGTGAAAGAATTACTGGAAAACGCCATTGATGCCGGTTCTACACTAATAGAAGTATTCATAAAAAAAGCCGGAAAAGTTTTAATCCAAGTGATTGATAATGGCGAAGGAATGTTGGAAGACGATGTGATTCTTTCTGTTCAAAAGCATGCTACAAGTAAAATATCAACTTTAGAAGATTTGGATGCGATTAAGACTCTTGGTTTTAGAGGCGAAGCGCTAAGCGCAATTGCGGCTGTTAGTCAATTGGAAATTAAATCAGAAACATTTGTTGACGAACTTGGCACCTTATTGCGTGTTGAAGAAAGCAGCGTTCATAAAGAAAAAGGTTCATTTTCAAAAGGAACTTCAATAGCTGTTAAAAATTTATTTTTTAATACTCCTGCGAGAAGAAATTTTTTAAAGACTGATGCGACAGAGCTAAAACATATTATCTCAACATTTACTAAATTGGCGTTAAGTAATCCGCAGATTGCTTTTAAATTATTTATAGATGAAGAGCTGACCTTTGACCTTTCAGCCGGAACTTTAGAAAAACGAATTGAAGAGATTTTTGGCGAAGAAATCCGTAATGCGCTTATTCCCGTGCATGAAGAAACGGATTACATTTCACTAACCGGTTTTATCGGCAAACCAAGCCTTCTGAAAAAAAATAAAGGGGAGCAATACCTTTTTCTCAATAACCGGTTTGTAATAAGCAAGCAAATTAACCATGCCGTTTTTACCGGATACGAAAATGTTTTAGAAAAAGGGGATTATCCCTTTTTCATTTTATCTCTCAGTATTGATTTTAAACGAGTTGATGTAAATGTACATCCATCAAAATTGGAAGTGCGTTTTGATGATGAAAAAGATATTTACAGTTTTGTTCTTGCGGTCATCAGAAAAAGTCTTGCTTCGTTTGATATGGTTCCATCGTTAAGTTTTCAATCAACGCCGTTCTCATCGAACGAAGAAAAAATGAGCATAAATCCATCGCAAAAAATTGAAAGGAATGATTTTAGCGATAGACCGGTACCTCAGCAAAGCAGATATCAACCAAAAGTATATTCTGATAATGAAATTGATTTGCTCTTCGGAAGTCTTAGGAGAAATATAAATGCAAATACAATTCCACCCGACGCTAAGATGCCGTTTGATATTGATGGTAAAGATACTCCGAAGCCGCTGCAAACAACAATTAAGCGTTCTGATGAAGACGATGCGAACACAACTTTTATCGTTCAACTTCACAACAAGTATATTTTATCTCAAATAAAAAGCGGCTTGATGATTATTGATCAGCATGTTGCGCACGAACGAATATTGTATGAAAAAGCATTGCAATTATTTGAAGCAAATTTCCCGTTTAGCCAGCAATTGATTTTTTCTAAAACGCTTGAAGTTGATCCTGCGGTATATCTTTTACTGAAAGAACTTTATCCGCATTTGTCTAATCTTGGGTTCACATTAAAATTTTTTGCAAAAAATAAAATTGTTATCGAAGGAATTCCACAAGAAGTAAAACAAGGCACAGAAGAAAAAATTCTTTTTGAAATATTGGAAGAGTATCATGTAAATGAGCAGGAAAAGAAAATAACGGATGCAAAAGATAATATTGCAAAATCATATTCCTGCAGAACTGCCATTAAAGCGGGAGATAGACTTTCTGAGAAAGAAATGCGCTTGTTAATTGATCAATTATTTGCGACTTCAATGCCTTATGTTTGCCCGCACGGCAGACCGATTGTTGTTAAAATATCGTTAGATGAATTTGATAGAAGATTTGGAAGAACTTAATTAATAGTAAAGAGGAAAACATGCCACTATCAGAAGCATACAAAAAACTTCGAGATGAATACAACCAAAAAGTTGAAAACTCATCTGCAAACGGCAAGAACTATACATCGCTAAGCGGCGAACCAATACTTGAATGTTATGGACCTGATAACGTAGAAAATCACGATTATCTTAACGACTTAAACTTTCCGGGAGAGTTTCCTTACACACGCGGAATTCATGCAAACGGTTATCGCGGAAAAATTTGGACGATGCGGCAGTTTGCAGGCTTTGGCTCGCCGGAAGATACTAATCAACGTTTTCATTATTTGTTGAAAAATGGGCAGACCGGGTTATCGGTCGCGTTTGATTTGCCGACTCTTATGGGCTGGGATGCCGATGCAGAGCTGGCACAAGGCGAAGTTGGGCTTTGCGGAGTTTCAATTTCTTCTCTAAAAGATATGGAAATTCTGTTGGATAAAATTCCATTAGACAAAGTTTCAACTTCTATGACGATTAATTCTCCTGCGGCAATGGTATTCGCTTTTTATTTAGCTGTTGCAAAAAAGCAGCAAGTTCCTTTCTCTAAACTGCGCGGTACGCTTCAAAATGATATCTTAAAAGAATATATCGCTCAAAAAGAGTTTATTTATCCTCCGAATCCTTCGATGCGAATCATCGTTGATATGATTGAATACTGCAAAAATGAAGTCCCTCAATGGAATCCTGTTTCCGTCAGCGGATATCATATCCGAGAAGCCGGTTCTACCGCTGTTCAAGAATTAGCATTTACGTTGGCAGATGGATTTGCTTATATCGAAGCATGTATTGAACGGGGAATGAATGTTGATGATTTTGCGCCAAGAATCTCATTCTTTTTTAATTCCCACTTAGATTTTTTTGAAGAGATTGCAAAATATAGAGCGGCAAGAAGAATTTATGCCAAGAGAATGAAACACAAGTATGGCGCAAAAAATCCCCGTTCATGGTGGCTTCGTTTTCACACACAAACAGCAGGATGTTCGCTTACGGCGCAACAGCCGGAGAATAACATTGTAAGAACGGCATTTCAAGCTATGGCGGCGGTGCTGGGCGGAACACAGTCGCTTCACACAAATTCAATGGATGAAACGCTGGCGCTTCCGAGCGAGAAGGCTGTTAAAATAGCGCTGAGAACTCAGCAATTAATTGCTTACGAAACAGGAGTTACCAACACCGTTGATCCGCTTGGTGGCAGTTATTTTGTTGAAGCTTTAACAGATAAGATGGAAGCGCAAGCCGAAAAAATATTTGGTGAAATTGATGCGCTTGGCGGAGTGATTCCCGCTATTGAGACTGGGTATTTTCAAAAAAATATTTCTGATGCGGCATACCGGTATCAAAAAGAAGTTGAACGAAAAGAAAAGTTTATTGTGGGCATAAATGAATTTACCGAAGAGAATGAAAAAATTGATATTCCTCTTTTAACAATTTCTCCTGAAGTTGAGCGCGAACAAAGAGAAAGATTAACTAATTTGAAAATATCACGCGATGCGGCAGAAGTTAAAAAAGCGCTGGAAGAAATTTCGCTTGCGGCAAAAGAGGATAGAAACTTAATGCCGGTCTTTCTTGAGGCTGCTGAAAAATATGTTACGCTCGGTGAAATGGTACACGAACTTCGTTTAGTTTTTGGAACTTATCAAGAAACTGCTGTCTTTTAATATGAAAGATTTTATTAGGCTTATAAGAGTTCCGCAATGGATAAAAAACTTTTTCGTTTTCATTCCGGTTGTGTATTCGCGTAATCTTTTCCATTATGAATATTTTGTTCAATCGCTAAATGCCTTCTTTATTTTCTGTTTGTTTTCAAGCGTAGTTTATGTTATTAACGATATTGTTGATGCTGAAGCCGATAGACATCATCCCGTAAAGAAAAATAGACCGGTAGCATCAGGGAACATATCGGGTGGGAATGCTTCGGTAATTGGGTTGGTTCTTTTTTTAATCGGGGCAGTTCTTGCACTTTCTACAAATCTGAAGTTCCAATTATTTGCAGCGCTATTTCTGCTGATTAACATTATCTACTCGTTTAAGCTGAAGCATATCGTGCTTTTAGATATTTTTAGCATAGCTGCCGGATTCATGATTCGCGTTACCGCCGGCGCGCTAATAATTTCTGTTGAAATATCGAGCTGGTTAATTTTAACCACTATGTTCCTTTCCCTGTTTCTTGCAGTTATGAAAAGGCGTTCTGAAATATTTGTTACCGGTGTAGATCAGATTTCGGCAAGAAAAGTTCTCGAATATTATTCTACTAATTTTATTGACCAAATGGCGACCATTGCGGCGGCTGGCGTAATTGTCAGTTATGCGCTTTATACTGTTTCTCAGCGGACTATAACAGTCTTTCAAACCGAACATCTAATTTATACTACGCCGTTTGTGGTTTATGGAATTTTTAGATATATGTTTTTAGTAATGACGCACAACAAAGGCGAAAACACTACCGAAATTATGGTAACGGATATTTCAACGATTGTAAATATATGTTTGTACGGTTTAACCACTATTTTAATTGTGTATAAACTTACTTGAAAACTTGATTCCGGATAGCGCCAAGAACGCGCCGTTCAGAAAATATGCTTGGTTTTGGCTGAATAAAGGAAAAAGTGGGAAAAATTAGGAACTATTTTATCAAATCAATGTTTACATAAATAAAAAAAAAGGAAGTTTTATGTCTATAACTATTGGCTCAATTGCTCCAAATTTCACCTTAAAAAATACAAACTCAGAAGATGTAACCTTAACTTCATTTAGAGGGAAAAATGTTGTTCTCTTGTTTTTCCCGTTTGCCAACACCGGCGTTTGTACAAAAGAAATGTGTTCGATGCGAGATAACATGAGCCGTTACTCTGAACTTAACGCGGAGGTAATCGGAATAAGTGTTGACAGCCCATTTAGCCTTAAACTTTGGAAAGAACACAATCAAATTAATTTTCAATTACTAAGCGATTTTAACAAAGAAGTTGCTCCTGCATACGGCGCATTTTACGATGTTTTTGCCCCAGGCAAATTAGATTATAAAGGCGTTGCTAAGCGTTCTGCGTTTGTAATTGATTCTGACGGAGTTGTAAAATATGCTGAAGTTTTAGAAAATGCAGGCGCTGAACCGAATTATAAATCAATTCAAGAAGCTCTTAAATAATTATTAGAAAGGATTGTTATGATTGAAGAAGGGAAAAAAGCGCCGGATTTTTCATTAAAAGACCAAAATGAAAAAGTTCATACGTTAAAAAATTATCGGGGGAAAACGGTTGTTATCTATTTTTATCCGAAAGATAACACGCCGGGCTGCACAACTGAGGCTTGCAGTTTCCGAGATGAATATGAGGTTTTTAAGAAACATAACGTTGTACTGCTTGGCGTAAGCGCAGATTCGGTAAAATCTCACAAGAATTTTAGCGAGAAATTTACCTTGCCCTTTCCGTTGTTAAGCGATGAATCAAAAGAAATGATTGAAAACTATGGAATATGGAAGCAGAAAAGCATGTACGGCAAAAAGTATATGGGTATTGAGAGAACAACGGTTGTTATTGACGAAGCAGGGAAAGTAAAAAAGATATTTTCAAAAGTAAAAGTTGCAAATCATACCGCCGAAGTATTGGAAGCTATAAAATAAACATGATTTACGTAACTCGAAGAGAAGTATTTAGCGCTTCGCACCGGCTGTACAATGAAAATTTGACGGAAAATGAAAATATTCTTTTATATGATAAGTGCGCTAACCCGTATGGGCATGGGCATAATTTTATTTTGGAAGTTATCGTCTGCGGAGAGATAGATATAAAATCGGGTTACGTAATTGACCTGAAGACTCTTAAAAGCATTATTCAAAATCGGATTATCAAGAAACTTGATCACCACCATCTTAATTATGAAGTTGATTTTCTAAAAGGCGTTATTCCCACCGCCGAAAATATTTGTGTCGCAATTTGGCATCAATTACAAGATGCAATTCCTTCAGGTAAATTATTTTCTGTTAAATTATTTGAGACCGAGAACAATTATGTTGAATACAAAGGAGAGTAAAAAATGGATACTCAAAAAATTGAACAATTAATTAAAACATTGATAGTTACTATTGGAGAAAATCCAAAACGCGAAGGGCTGCTGAGTACGCCAAAACGAGTAGCGAAAGCGTATGAGTTTCTTACCTCAGGATATGCAAAAGATATAGACAATGTTTTAAATAATGCTATTTTTAATGAAAAGTATGATGAAATGGTGTTAGTTAGAAATATTGATTTTTATAGCCTTTGTGAACATCACATGCTTCCATTTTATGGTAAAATACATATTGCCTACGTGCCGGATGGCAAAATTGTCGGGCTAAGTAAAATTCCGAGAATTGTTGATGTTTTTGCAAGACGGCTTCAAGTGCAAGAAAGAATGACGCAGCAAATTGCAGACACGCTGGACAAATATTTGGCGCCGAAGGGAGTTGCCGTTGTGTCTGAAGCGTATCACATGTGTATGATGATGCGCGGTGTTGAGAAGCAAAATTCATCGGCTATTTCTAGCGCTATGAACGGTTTGTTTAAAGAAGATGCGCGCACGCGAACTGAATTTTTAAATTTGATTCAAATGAATAAAATTTAATGGAAAAAGAGAATAAAAATATTTGGGTAACGGGCGCAAGTTCCGGTATCGGAAGGGCAATTTCCGTTGCCTTTGCTAATGCGGGTCAAAACGTTTTTGCTACTGCCCGTAGTAAAGAAAACTTAGATGAGCTTAAACAACAAGCATCGCTAAAGGTTGAAATCAATACAGATGTTGTTGATGTTACGTCAAAAGAAAATGTTTTTTCATTTGCCGGTAAAATGTTTGGCGGAAAGGGAATTGCGTGTTTAATTAATAATGCCGGCGTAACTTCTTTTAACAAAATTGAACAAAATTCATTGGAAGAAATTGAAAAGATTATTCAGACAAATTTACTTGGCGCCATTTATACTACTAAAGCAATTCTTCCGGTAATGCTAAAGCAAAAGAAAGGGACAATCATTAATATTTTATCTGTCGTTACCGAAAAAATATTTCAACAAAGCGGAGTTTATTCTGCTTCAAAAGCGGGGTTAAAAGCGTTCTCACAAGTTTTAAGAGAAGAAGTAAGGGAAAGTAATATTCGAATAATAAATGTTTATCCGGCGGCAACTGATACAAAGATTTGGCCTTCAGGGGTTAGCGCTAAATTTAGCCATCGAATGATGAAACCGGAAAATTTAGCGGAAATGATTCTTTCGATTTATCAAACTAAAGAGAATATTGTAGCGGAAGAAGTAGTGCTAAGACCAATAGAAGGGGATTTATAATTCATTTGCATTTTAAATTTCACACTTTCTTTTTACCGATATTTTTAGTAAGATTTCAGCGTAAAAATTTTCCGCTCTGTAAAATTGAATTTGAGGAATGTTTATGAAGTTTATTCTTGGTTTACTTGTGCTGTTAACCTTATCGCTAAAAGCTCAAGAACTGCAGGCAACGGTAACTGTTCAGTATGAAAATCTTCCGGTAATTAATAAAGAAAGTCTCGTAAATTTTGCCCAAGCCGTTGAAGACTATTTAAATAATAATAGATTTTCAAATGCGGCTTGGGAGAATCCTAAGATAAAATGCACTTTCACTATTTTTTTCTTATCTGCTGGAGATGAAACTTCTTATTCCGCTCAGGTATTTGTTGGCAGCCAAAGGCAAGTGTACCATTCCACAAAAAATTCGCCGATGCTGACTATTCTTGACAACAATTGGAGTTTCACTTACGAAAAAAACCAGGCGCTCTATTTTAATCCGATGGCAAACAACTCGATTACAAGTTTTTTAGATTATTACGCTTTCATGATTTTAGGCATGGAAAACGATTCATGGGAACAATTAAGCGGAACGCCATTTTTCTCTAAAGCGCTTGATATTGTGCATCTCTCTTTGAGCGGAAAGAACAGTAAAGGATGGGACAAAAGTTCTGGCACGTTTAACCGCCGTGATTTGGTTGAAGATATATTGAATGAACGGTATCGCCCTTTCCGTGAAGCTATTTCAGACTATCATTACGGAGTTGATCTTTTTGAAATGAATAAAATCAACGGACAGAAAAAGATGGCTTCGTTAGTAAGTGCATTGCAGTCTTTAAAATCTAAAATTGATCTTCGCAGCATTTTTATTAAAGTATTTTTTGATGCCAAATATCAAGAGATTATTGAATACCTAAAAGATTATCCCGATAAATCTATTTTCAAAACGTTAAAAGAAATTGATCCTCCGCATGCAGGAAAATATGATGAAATTATCTATCAGTGAATCAATTCTACTGAAAGAATTTTATCATTTTGGTCAGTTTTTAAAATGGTTTCAAATCCATCAATAACATTTCCGAAGACTGTGTATCTGCCGTTCAAATGCGGATGAAATGCCTGCATCACAAACCACTGTGAACTTTCGGTATCTTTTCCGCTGCTTGCCATTCCAACAATACCAGATTGAAATTGATAAGGAGAAAATTCTGAAACGATGGGAATTTCAGAACCGCCCCATCCGGTATTTTCAGGGTCGCCTCCTTGAATAACAAAAGCAGGGACAACTCTGTGAAATTTTAGCCCATTAAAAAAGTTTTTCTCGGCGAGCATGCAAAAATTGCCAACAGAAATAGGCGCGGCGTCTGGAACAAACGCTATCGTAAATTT
>Ga0172371_10009485_pt1 | contig 13351 bp, 10 predicted proteins | sample Lak12m_FD_114543 | JGI IMG/M metagenome (GOLD analysis project Ga0172371, IMG submission 114543) | Freshwater microbial communities from Kabuno Bay, South-Kivu, Congo - kab_022012_12m | ecosystem: Environmental > Aquatic > Freshwater > Lake | place: Democratic Republic of the Congo: South-Kivu... | reverse complement strand
TTGGGGTATAATCAAAAGTTGGTTCTGCCGCAGAAACCAAAAAAGGAACTAACATCAAAAAGAGTAGTGGTAAAACTAGGAGAATTGTTTTTTTTGTTTTAGAATTCATTTTTTTTAAACGGAAAGGAGATGATCAGCCAAGAGGAAAAGAGAATCAGCATAATAGCGAGCGTCAATTTTAATAAGAAACTAAAATAGGTTGGGAAGCCAGAAAAAATAGTGGCGATGTTTTTTGGAGAATTTTTTTGAGCGACCACATCTTTGATATCTTCAATGTTTAAAGCAATAGTATCATCAACATCTTTTTCATAGAAAGAACCAAGGGTTATTCCCCAATTTCTCTGAAGGGCTAACTTAACATCATTGGGTTGAGCATAGACAGCTCTAGAAGAGAAGGTATAAGCATCACTGATTTTTTTGGTGGTGGTAAAGGTTAAGGTATGCTTTCTTCCTGGATCAGTTGAATCAGGTGAGGTAATCTTTAAATCCTTTATTCCATTATCAAGAAGAAGGGTGGCGATTTCTGCTGGAAAAACCAATTGACCACTCGCATCAGTGGGGATGCCAGTTTCATTGATAGAGGTGATACCATAATCATCTTCCATTATTTCAATCCCACCATTAATTGTCCAGGTAAAATCTTTTAAAGCTAGGTTATTTTGAACAAAATTTGGAGTAGCGGCAATTATCACCTGATTATTTTCTGAGGTTTCAAAGGTGCCATAATCAAAATCTGGAGTGCGAGTTTGATCGGGCTCAACATAGTTTCCACGTAAAACTGGGCTAGTAAGGGAGCTTGTATTGGCTGTAGTTTTAACTAAATCTTCAGCAAAAAGTTTTACCTTGGGGTCAATAACAGTAAAAACTTTAGTGAGGGTGAGTTTTTTCCCGTTTTTCCCGTCAGCGTTCAGAGTGACAACGTGATTTTGACCGACATTTTTAGTAATTGGGAAATAAGCGATGTTAGTGTTGGCTCCAAAGGTGTTTTTATCAGGGTCATTCGTGGCACAATTTTCTCCACAACCATCAATTGGAAGAAAAGGGATATTATCAATCAACCAAGAAAAGTTAGAATAATTATTTGTATCAATAAATTTTAAGCCAATAATATCATTTTTCATTACTAAACAACTTCCAGTAATGCAGGCCTCAGGGTCGGTTAGTGGGTTATAAACAGAATCAGGAACTAAATTAATGAAAGATTTAGCTGGATCAGTGGCATTATCAACTGTGACTGGATAAACAAAAATTTGATTAGAAGTAGAAAAAAGTGGAACGATAATTGTTTTAGTCCCCTCATGACTAATACTCCCATAGGCGCTATCCTTAACATTGACGGAAACCTTGAGAAAGTTTATTTCTTCATCTGAATCAACATTGTCTAAATCTTCCTTTTTTAAATTTAAAGACAGTTTAAACCTTTCTAATCCCTTGCCTACATTTTGAGTAGTTAACTTCTTCATAACTTCCACTGGCACAGTAGTCCACTCGTCAGTACTAGCATTATCAGCGGTAGAATAAGAAACAGACCAGGTAAAATTGGCCAAAGAGAGATCAGTTACGTTGGCGCTAGTGATAGAAGCTTGAACCTCCAGGGTGTCAGATTTCTTTTTATCATTTTCTTCTGTTGTGGGTAAGGAATTGTTAATTGGATTTTTTGGGCTATAACTTAAAGCTATTGAAATTTTTTCTGCTTGTCCGCCGGAAGTGGGATCGATTAGATTTGGTTCTAAACATTTATCTAAATCAACCTTGGCTTTAGGAATTTTAACCTTATAGCCCTTAATCATTTCTTCAATTACCCCATCCTTATCAATTGCACAGTCTCCATCATCAAAAATGTTTCTTGGGAGCGCCCACATCACTTTTTGTGAAGCATCATCATATTTAGAAGCTAAAATGGAAACTCCCTCAACTGCCACTCCAACTTGATCACCAGGTTGGAAGGTCCAAGTAAATTCATCCTGGCCCAAACCAACAACATTAGCTTCATCAACTTGACCATTATCAGCTGTGCTAACATCTTCTGGGTTAGTATGCCAAAAGCGTTCTTCTAGAGGGCCATAAATACCATTTCCTACCCTATTAAGGCCTTGAATTCCACTAGCTTGTCCAAATAAATGTAAGCTTTGATCACAGCGATTTCCTATTTCATAATCAATACCCGTGGCAAAATCATGTACATAACAATGTGATTTGCTGCCCATTAGTCGAGTAAGCATATCAGTTATACTGTCTAAAAAGTTTGTCATCAACTCTACAAATTCAGCAATTTCATCCCAATTTTCAAAATCTAAGAAATAACCCAATACTCCTCGCCAAGTTAAATCGCTTAAATTAATATTATTGACATTCTTTTTAAATTTTTTAACCCCATCTTCTATTTGTTTGGAAAAATTTTCAAGTTCTTGGGCGAAATCTGGATATTCCTTGAGGAAATCAACTACCCCTTCCGCTCCTCCAGCAATATCTTTGGAAATTTCGATAAAAGCCTTAAATTTATTGGTAGCATTGGCTTTTTGGGTTACAGTATCATTACAACTTGAGGAAATGGAAGTATCCTTGCAAGCATTGGCCAAAGTGGTTTGTCCACCGGCGGTGCTGTTTAACATAAGAGCTAAAGCGGTAAGGGGGCAAGTACTATCATTTCGGCAAGCATCTGCAAAAACACTTGAATAAGTATCCACGGCCGCATTTCCACAATCTTCTTCACCCACTGAATTGCAAGCATTAGTATAATAATTTAAATATGAAGAATAGACTCCAGCGGGATAGTTTTTAATAAGTAGGGCAGTGGCAATACAAGATGCATCAGAGTAAGCTGAATTACTAGCTATATCACCACTATCAGCGGAACAGGCAGTAGCTAAAGCACTAAGGCTTGGACTTGCTCCGGCAGCTGTATAGCAATCTCCTTCGGGACCATTGGCGTCATTATAAGAATCATCAGTAAGATTTCCATCTGAATCTAAATCAAAGGCGCCTATATTATTACTACAACCACTTGCTAATTCCTGAGTTGTTAAAGGGGTTGTAATTGGAATGGTTTGATCTAATCTCTCTATACAAGCCCTATCTTTAATACAGGCCTTTGCATAATCTTCATCAGTCAATGTTTCAGTTGGAACTGAAGCGTTGCACTCAAGCTTTTCCGAAAGATCATCTCTTCTTTTAGCACGATCACTATCTTCATCAAGATTAGGATTTTCTGTTAGAACTAATAAATTACAAATAAAATCCTTAGCATCACCAGAAAGGTTTCCAAGGTCAAATTTTTTTTCTAGCGCTTTTTGGTCCTCTCCTCCAAAATACGCATAATATCCATCTCCGCGACTATCCTCATCTTTGTTTTGTTCGGTCTTATTTGGAGGCCAAGTGCCGTCTTGTTTTGGATTTCCTAGTCTATATTTACTGGGATTCGCTTCTAGAGCCTCTTTCCAATTAAATTCATTACCAGCAATTCTCCTCATGGCATCTACCTTCCAATCATTAACGGTTATTCTTCCATTTCCATCAGCATCACAACGGGTTTTTATGGATTTTTTTTCCTCACTAAGACCGGGAAGATTTAGCCCATTAATACCAAGATCGCAACCTGCGTGCTTAATATACCAAGTAAAATACATATTTTTTGGATCATTCCCAAAATACATCGGAGCAGCGGTGGCGGTAATTTCTTCATTGGGTTTTGGAGCTAAAGGATTAAAACTGAGCATAACTTGAGGCCCAAGCATTTTTTGGCTAGAAACATTAAAGTTTTGTCCCTGATCTTGCATGGAAGCCAAGTTTAGGTTGTATCTTTCTTCTAGGGTTGCAGCAGCGCCCGTGGCAAAAGATTCTGACATAGAAGTTCCCAAATTTGGTCCAGCGGAAGTTCCCAAATTTGGACCCATATCTGTTCCTAGGTTCCCTGCTTTACCAGGAATTAAATAAACTGGACCTTGGGCAAAAACAAAAGGCGCATTTAGGGCAAAGATTTGCAAGACCGCTAAAATGGAAAAAACAATTTTCCGGGTTTTTTTAGATAACATAAAAATATTTTAAAAAAATTACTGAATGATAAATTTAATCATGAAGGCATCACAGAGAAAAATAAACAGAAAAGTCGTGACAAAGGAATACCAAATCGAACGGCTGTAGTAGGTAATGAATCCAGAAAAAAAAGCAGCAAAACCCAAAAGGAGAAATTGGAGATTTAAACTTTTGAAAATAAACAGTAAAAAGACAAAAGCGACAAGTTGCAGAAGAATACTCCAAGCGCCCAGTCTCTTAGTAAAGTTTAGCATAAGAAAGCCCCGAAAGAAAAACTCAAAAAGAAAGATTTTAAAAAGAGCTTCAAAAAATTCATAGAAAACGAAAAGAAAAAAACTAGAACGAATTCCATCTGAAAGAAAATAATAGTCAGTGAATTTTGTTTTATAAAAAAGCCAAAGAAAAATTCCGAAAAAAACAATAAGAGTGATAACTGAAAAAAGTATTCCTTTTTTCCAATTTCCAATTTGCAATCCAAAATCACCAAGATCTTTCTTAAGAATAAATTTAAGGTAAAGAAAAGGAATGAGAAAAAGGAACGTCACCATGGCGGTGGCATTTTGGGCAATATCCCTCACGGGAAAAAGAGAAAAAGAAAGCAGGCAAAAAAGAGTCACAAAAACTGTGAGGAGGTTCTCCTTTTCTTTAAGAATAAACATTGTAAATTTATTTTGCATACAGAATTATAATAATAAAACTAATAGAGGCTAAGCTTCTTTGGCGGCTTTGGCGGCGAGATCATGAACTTTCTTTTTTGATTTTGCATAAGCATAAAGAACACAGCAAGTAGTCATTGGGAGCATATTTAAAATTGGAAAGCATTCTAGCGAAAGGAGAATAAACATAATTAAGCGAAAAAACCAGGTGCCTTTTCCCCAAAGAAAGATGAACAGAAAAATTCGGAAAAAAATCAAAATAATAATCATAAGCTGAAAAGAGTCAGCGGCATCAACCGCAATAGCAAAGGCTAGGGCGATAATCCAAGGAGATTCTTCATGATTCGCCGCAGCTTTGCGCATTTTGAAGGCTAATTTTGAGCCTTCATATAAAGCTCTTGATTTTGATCCTTGAGCAACCTTTTTAAGGGACTTAGCGGCTTCTTTGTAATTATTATCATTAGCTGAATTTTCTGCACCAGGGTTGTTTTTTTCTGAGCGACGGGCATTAATGAGGCGGAGTTGATTTTCGTTTATAGTGTTTTCAGCGCCAGTTAAATTTCTTTGAGCTTGATTAATTTCCCGTTTTCCCATCTTTTTCATTTCCTGGTGTTGCTGGTCAATTTCAGTTTGAGCCCTGTTTCCTTCACGCAAAATCTCTCCGGGATGAGTAACGACATATAAGGGCACATTAGTGACTGGAGCCTTACCTGTTGTTTGTTTCGGAATAGAAGCTTCTTTTTTTACTGAGGTGGCAGTGTTTTGTTGCATATTTTTAAAAAAGCCTGGGTTAACTTATCCAAAATTTTCAATTATTTCTCTTCGGCATCTAAATTCTTTTTAGCTTCTTCTATTTCTAATAATTGCGCGGGATTAGTGGTAATGACCTGATCTTCACTGTAGGAAGCCACCACTTTAATGGCCACGTGTTTCGTACCAGCAAAGAAAATTCCTTCTCCTACATTACTTTCCAAAAGCAAAAACTTTTCTTGATCGGTAAGATAAAATGTTTCGGAAATCACATCGATCGCAGCAGGCGATTGTTTCAAAAGAATCTGAATGGAGGAGTTGGTCACAATGGGTTTGCCGTAGCGAGAAGAAAGAAAGTCATTCACGTCCTGCGTGATAGTAGTGAGACCGGTAAAGTATTTTCGGCAACGCTTGGCAATTCCAAAAAGAAAAGAAGCAGCATCATCATATTTCATCATTACCCATGCCTCATCCGCTAAAACTAAACGTCTTTTCATGTGGGTGCGCATTTCATTCCAAATAAAGTGGAGTACCACATACATCGCAATAGGTCTTAATTCCTCTTCCATATCTCGGATATTAAAGACTACTAATTGATTGTCGACTTTAACATTGGAAGCATTATTTAAAAAGCCAGCAAAAACTCCTTCAGTATATTTTTCGAGGCGAATTGCTAAGTCTTCCCCACCTTGCATATTTCTAAGGACCTGGTAGAGATCAGTCATAGTTGGGAAAGACTGTTCATTCAGGGTGTCAAAATTAGTGGTTGGGGTGATATCGCGAATTGCATAAGTTTCGTGAATAGCTTTATCAAGAATAGAATCTTCTTCGGGAGTGATATTTCCCAACATGATATGTAGAAGCCCGATTAGATTGGCAATATTGTTGCGCAAAATATCAGCGGGGTCTTCATCTTCAATGGCTTTCGGCAAATCAAAGGGATTTAAATGATTTGGGGAGTTAAGAGAAATTTTTATAAATGCACCCTGGACTGAATCACAAAGATGTTTATATTCATTTTCTGGATCAATAATAATAACGTCCGTGCCAATCATCATAGAACGCAAAACCTCCAATTTAATAGTATAACTTTTTCCAGCTCCAGATTTAGCAAAAACTACCATATTAGCATTTTCCATCTTGAAGCGGTCAAAAATAATCAAACTATTATTATGACGGTTGATGCCATAGAGAATACCCTCATCATTGGAGAGAGTTGAGGAAACAAAAGGAAAAGTAGTGGAAAGTGGAGCAGAGTTAAGGCTAGTTCCAACATCGATTTCATCATTCGCCAATGGCAAGGTTGAATTAAAGCCTTGTTCGTTTTTGAAAATCGCGGGTTTAATATAAACTAGTTGCGCTTCCAAGAGAGCGGTGATGGAGCGAGAGATTTTATTAAGCTCCGTTTCATCTGTGGCATAAACTGTGATGTAAAGACCATAGCGGAAAAATTTTTCTGTCCCTTGTTGCAACTTATCACGCAACTCCTCAATATCAGTAGCGGCTGTTTCTAGGATAGGATCACGAATTAAACCCTTTTCTGATTCGATGGAAAGTTGAGATTGAACCTGAGTCGAGGTTTTTCGCAATTCCTTTAAAATGCTATAAGTATCAATCGGATGAATAAACATAGAAATATCAATCGGTAAATCAATGTTGATAATCGGAGAAAACCAATTGCTATGAAGATAGCGTGGATAGGTTATTACAAACAAAGTTTGCGCCAAAGTTTCGCCGACACGAATGTAGCGAGGAGAAATTTTAATCGCGGCCGGAGCCAAAAGATCATTTAATTTCGAAACTCCTTCGCGATAAAACTTTTCGCTTTGCAAAACTTCGTCCTGGATTTCAGTTTTTTTGTTATTAGAAAAATTTAGCATACTTTAATATAAATTTATTTTACGTCCAAATCCTGAATGTTACTTATTTCGTCAGGAGTGTAAACGGTTGGATTGTATGAATTATAAAGAAGTTCAATTAGCTCTTGAGTTTTGAGGGGTGTCATGCGGAGTCCAATTCCAGAAAGTCCGGCGGTGATATGTTCGGCGCGTTGAAAAAGCTGGTTGCGATAAGTTTCGAAAGTCTCTCTTTTTTCAACAATGGTTTTTTTCGGATTTATAGAATTCATTAAGTTGGTAAAAAAACCCGTCTCGGTGTTTTCAATGGGAGCAAAAGGAATAATTAAATAGAAGTTCTTATCCATAATATTGGAAATAGAGATTAACTGAGAGATAAAATTACGATATTCAGAGATTTGTAATTTTAACAGTTCATTGCTTTGAATTTTTTCTCGTTTTTCTAGAAATTCAAGGTATTCTCCCATATTAATTTTTCGCGAAGTAATTAAGATTTGCAAAGGGAAGTCCAGGGAGTTGAGAAAATTTTGGTATTGAACAATAATAGCCTCTTGTTCTTCAGTGGACTTTAAGTCATAGTTAATAGCAGAAACAGCCATGATTGCGCGCAAAGCGCCATTTTTCAAAACAATAGTATCCTCCTTTATTTCAGAAACATCAAGAAACTGCTGAGTGGCGGAAGAAGCGGGGTTTTTCGCGAGTTTATTTGAAAATAATTTTTCCATTTATTTTTCTTGCCCTGTTAAATATCGCTTGAGGCGATAGCGGCTTAGCCGCTATTTAACAGGGTGAATGTTAGTATCTAATAATTTCGAAATCTCTTCTATTTTTTGATTATTCATTCGCGCTTCAAGGTTTTGGTCTGGTTTTTTTTGGGCGGGAGCTTTTTTAATTGGGAGTTCTTTTGTCTGGACTCTTTTCCAGACATAAATTTTTTCCCGGAAAAGAAAAAGGAAAGTGAAATAGATAAAGCTGGCGAGAGATTGATTGTAGGGGCGATAAAAAGCAAAGGCGAGAGTGATTCCGACAATTGGGACAGCAGCCATATAAAATGCCGTGGTGTCAAGAAGATTCCAAACAACCAAAAGAATTGCACCGGCTCCAAACATCCAACCAAGCTGCTTGGCGGTAATTGGGCCAACAATTTTATCTTCCTTATCAATAAATTGTGGGATATTAAATATCATTTTATTAAACTACATCCTTTAAATTAATAACATTTACAAGCTTATCTTTTGTTTGGTCATTGGAAGCTCCTTTTCCAGAGCGCATCCTTTTTAACTCTTCAGAAAAACTTGGCTTTGATGATGATTTAGCAGAAGTAGAAGCAGGAGCAGGAGCAGGAGCAGGTTTTGATTCGACAAAAGGAGTATCTTTTTTAGCGGACAACATATCAGAAAAAGTTCTTTCTTTTTTTGGAGGAACAGGAATGGGTGGTTGAATTTTAGTAGGGGCTTTAGGTGTTAATGTTGGAGTTGGTATTGGTGTGGGGGTTGGTGTTTGAGGTGGTGTTGATTTTTTTTCAAAAGACATTTTTTGGGGAGAAGAAAAAACTTCTTTTTGAACATTAGGAATAGCTTTTTCAACTACTGGTTGATTAATTTTCATTGCCCCACGGGAAAAATCAAACGCGGGTGCGGAGTATTTACTGGAAAAATTTTCCGTGCCAACATCTTGTTTGGTAGGAGGAATGGGAGGCGCGGGTGGAATATTTTTAGGAGGAGTTGGTTTTTGGAAATCATTTCTCGGAGTAGGTGGTTTTTCGAATTTAGGAAAAAGTATTTTTTTGGCAGTGGCATCAATATTAAGGATGGAGTTTTCATCAGAAGCTTTCAAAATAAAATCCAGTCTTTGGCGATCTAAATCAGGAAGGTTAACTCCATTTTTATTACGAAAGATATACTCACCTCTTTGCATAGAGTTATGTCTTTCATTCCCTAGGTTTAGATAGTAGTCAGCCAACCAGTTTTTAATTGAGGGGCGGACTGGTTCAGGGAAACCCTTAACGAAAATTTTTTCATTGGTGATCAGTTGTTCTCCGATTTCTGGAATAATTTTCAAGGCTTCGGTTAAGGGTAATTTTTCAATCTTATTTTCTTGAACTTGGGTGATCTGGGATGGAGAAATATTTTGAGGAGAAGAGTTTCTAATGGAAGAAAATATTTTTTGATTTAGAAGATCGGAAATTTGTTTAGCAATCGCTGGAGAAATTTGCAAATGTTGAGTCAAGTTATTCTCAATGGCAGAAAAAGAGTTTTGCAAAACAGCTTGCCAAACAAGGCGAGGCAAAAAATCTCTTTGTTTTTGATCAAAAGAAAAATTTTTAGACAAAGAATTATAGAAAAGAGTGGTTTCGAAAGAAAGGAGAAGGTTTTTGGTTGGTGAGTTAAGAGTAGAGATGGCAGAGGGAAAAATTTCAGCTTGGGCATAAAGCTGTTGCCATTTTTCCCAAAGTTCCGCTTTGATTTCTTCGGTAAATTCAGCGACAAGTTTTTTTTCCTCAGACAAATCATACTCCTCTTTCTTGGGAGCGGTGACAGAAAAACTATTTAATTGTTGATTGTTATTTGTTGAATTCATTTGCTAATTTAAAACTGGAAAGCGGGTAAATTATCTTTGATATACTGGATGACATGTTGAACGCGAAGCTGGTTTTGTTGCGAATTTCTATCTAAATCTTCATCGAGTGCTTTGGCGAGGGAAAAAATTCCAGCGGCCGTTTCCTTATTTTTTAAAGCACCTACAATATTTTCTTTGTAAACTTGGGGAGCATTTTTAGCGAGATATTCAATTTGTTTTTCAGTGATTCCTGCTAGGATTGCATCATTGGAAAAACCCAAAGGGTCAATCAGGAGCAAATCAGTTTCTTGGACAACTGAATAAACTTGTAATGCAATCTTTTTTTTAGCTCCAACTCCATCCACAGCAAAAAGATGCGGATGTTGCAATTTATCTTCTAATTCAATTTCAAATTTTATATAGTCCATTTTTTTAACCGTTATTTATACCTTCTCTTACGGCGTCTCCAGAAGCTGATCTAACATAACTTAAAACATTGTTATATTGGTCATTAGAGGCTGTTCCGGCTTGAATGTCGGCAATAGCTGCTTGTAGTCCTAGTTGTGCTGCTGATCCACTCACCACACCTTCAAAAATTCCAGTTGGAACTGCTGCCATAAGTGATGTATTTAGATCACCTGCTGCTGCAGCAACGGCTCGACGTAGTTCTGAGTCTTGCATGTTTCGGAGAGCTGTAGCTTCAGAGGCATAAGTTCTCTTATTGGCTCCAGATGTTCTTGTGTCGCGAGCAGCTTGTATATTGGCATTTAAATTAGTAACTAAATCTCCACTAGTTAAATTAAGCCCTTCTGATCTATTCTTAATTTCTTCTCGGTTCTTCGCTTGGCGGGCGGTGGTTACTCTTCTTCTGGCCGAGGCGCCACCCAAGAAATCAGGAGCAACAGCGCCAATGAGACGATCTTGTTGTCTATTAGTCCATTGTCCGAATTTCTTTCCAGCCTTGTAGCGAGCATCTTCTTTGCGCGCGTCACGTTCTTTTCGGTAATCTCCATAATTTTTCTTAACCCAATTTAAGCCAGTAAACTTACCCATCGCTCCCATTCCAAATTTGGTGGCATTTTCCGCTCCAATGATACTCATTTTTTGAGCGATGCCCATACCAAACCAAAGAATAACTACCGGAATTACATAGTAAGCCATAGCGGCAATTATTCCAGCATCCATCGGGGCAGCTTTATTGGAAAAAGTCATCATATTATCAAAAGCTCTTCCATCAGTCATTTCTTTCATTAATGTTAAGGCAAGGTAGAGAGTAAACATCATGATGGGGCCAAAGAAGGAATATTTAAAAAGATAATTCCAGAATTGGCCAGCTGGATTTCCGGAGGTAGGGAAAATTGAGCCAACAAAAGCAATGGGTGAAAAAACAATCAGCACAGCTAAGGCGATTATGCGAATAACCATTAAAACAGAAAAAGCAAGGAGAGTAGCGCCTAAAATAAAAACAAAAACGATGGCAGCTATTAAATATGCCATGTCTTTACCCTGAAGAGCAGTGGCACTGGGAGCGATAATTTTTTGAATCCCAGTTGCTTCTGTGAGTTTTGTGAAGATACCACTTAAGCTGCTACCAGCATCATGGAGAGGATTACTAATAAGGGCTTTAATGATGGTATACATCATGGTATTAGAGACATCAATAATAAAACGAATAATTGGCCAACTAAAATTAACCAATAAAGCCATTAAAACTAAGTTTAAAAGGAGTTTTTTAAGATTATAGTTCTGAACTTGAAAAATAGTGGAGAAAGCGGCAAAAACTAAAACTAAAATAAAAGCAATATTTAAAGTATCGCGCACCACTCCCCAGCCAGCATAGAGCGCAGCAGCGTTGAGAATCTTGGTAATATTATTAGCATCAACAATATAAGCGAAAATAGAAGAGGCAATTGGTAGGAGCCAACTAACAAAAATTAAAATTTGAATAAGAATCGCTTTAGCAACATTATAAAGAGGCTCCTTTACAAACTCAACTGCAGCATTGGCACCAGCATCCACCCCAGCTTTAAAATTGTCTTTAATAACATTTGATACAGCGCTAGTAGTGCTTCCATCACTATTGCTGTCACCACCAAAAAGAACCGAACCTATTGCGTCTATAGGATTGGCATGGGTGGGCTTTACATTTACAAACAAAAAACCTATAGCAAGACAAAAAGCCAAAAACAATGAAAGAAATTTTTTATTTTGAGCTAGCTTTTTCAATTTTTTATTTTAATTTATCAAAAATATTTTATTTGCAACTCGGATCATTCCGATTGTCACCAGCGCAGTAAGCCTTCTTGTCGAGAGTGGTAGTTTTGGCGGCTGAATCGGCGGCATTATAACTATCATAAGCCTTGGAAGCAGTATCAATTGCGCCCAAACCAGTGTTGAGATATCCGCTGTAAGGTTGAAGCTCTTCAGCGGCTTTATTTTTTACATAAGATTCAGCCATGCCGATACCGGTTTTCAGGGCTTGTGTAACAGTGCTAGAAACAACCGAGGTAATTATTTCTGGCATACTCGTGGCACTAGCTAAGATTTTATTCCCCAAATCTTGAGCGTTGGCCATCATATCTCTAGTGAGAGATCCGGGGGTAATGGTTTTTCCATCCTTTTCATTTCCTAGAAATCCAGTGCCAGAAACGGATTTAGTCTGACCAATATAAGCTAGTTCGGCGAATTTGGAGATATAAGCTTGATCACTATTAATTTTAAAAGCCCATGGGTTATTAATACCAGAAAGATATAAGCTCATATCCTTAAAATTTCCCCCAGTAAACATTTTCTTAGGGTCTCCGCGATAAGACATTTGTGGGGTAGAAAATTCAGAAGTAGATTGGCGGGCCAGCTGGGTTAACTGACGGACATAACTTCCATTCCCTCCCGCTCCACCAAAACCCTCATAGTTCGTTGAGCCTCTGAGCTGAGTTGATCGACTAATAAAATCATTAATATATATTTTAGCTCCACTCTTTGGTTGCATCATAAGATAATCACGAAAATCAGTAATAAACATTGGGCCTGATCCACCAGAGCCACCAACTAAGCTGGAAACTTGTTGCATGATGGCTTGGGCAGCGCCTTGTTTTTGCACTCCACGCATAATGCCTTCCATTTGACGGGCTAAAACTTCCAAAGCTTGTTTCAAAAATTGTCCCGGAATTTCTAGCCATGCATCAGCTGGTCTAGCCGCGACTGGAGAAATAGCCAAAATGGTTGCGAAGATAAAAACAGCAAAATATTTTTTGAGAGCAATAATTTTAGTGATTGGCGATTTCATTTTTTATTTTAGCTTAAATAAAACTAATTTTTTTCTTCAGGAATGCTTGAAGTAGGTGTTTCAGTGGTGGTTGGCGCGGGAGTGAGAGCTCCATCAAGTACTTTGGTTGTATCAATACCCAAATCTTTCAACTTATCTTTTACTGAATCGTCATAGGAAATATTATATTCACTCATTTTAGTTTGCATTTCAGAAACAAATCCAAGAAATGT
>Ga0172371_10009482_pt1 | contig 13353 bp, 9 predicted proteins | sample Lak12m_FD_114543 | JGI IMG/M metagenome (GOLD analysis project Ga0172371, IMG submission 114543) | Freshwater microbial communities from Kabuno Bay, South-Kivu, Congo - kab_022012_12m | ecosystem: Environmental > Aquatic > Freshwater > Lake | place: Democratic Republic of the Congo: South-Kivu... | reverse complement strand
TTGAATTTTACCGGCTTTAGATATTTTATTAACAATATCTTTGTGTCTGAAAGGGTTTATATTATCCAAAAATGATTTTATAGCTTCTATATATGGAAATTTTTGATCCAAAATCCAACCATTTGTTCTTTTTTTGAAATTTCCAAGAGTTCTATTTTTTTGCCTTCTAACTGTTTTGATATAGGATTTTGGTCTAAGAAAATTTATCTTCACCAGATTGGCTATTTCCCTTCTAGCAACCGGCCTTGAGACTTTAGCTCTTTCCGCCACTTCAGAACTATCAAAGGCAGCTTCTGGATTAAATAAATACAAATTTATAATCTTTACCTTTGCTGTCCCCCCAAAAAGTTTTTCTAGTATATCCATACACGCATTCTATCCCGTCTTATACACAAAAATCAAGTCTTTATTTTGTATTAAAAAAGCCCCTCTTTGGGGCTTTTTTAATTATTTTAGAGTTACTTTTCCACCAGCCTCTTCGACGGCTTTCTTTAAAGCCTCGGCATCTTCTTTCTTCATGTTTTCCGCAAGTACTGTTGGAGCGGCATCTACTTTATCTTTTGCATCTTTAAGGCCCAAAGCCAAGACTTCTTTGACTGCTTTAATAACAGCAATCTTTGTTGCTCCAGCATCGGTAAGTTCAACTGTAAAGGTTGATTTCTCCTCGGCTGCAGGACCAGCAGCTGCAGGACCAGCAGCAGCTACAGCAGTAGCTGAGACACCAAACTTTTCTTCAAACACTTTTACTAATTCATTTAAGTCTAAGACTGACATTTTTTCGATTTCTTCTATAATTTTGGCAAATTTTGCCGGTACTATCACTTCTTTTTTTGTTGTTTCTTCCATATTAGTTAATTGAATGATTGAAAAATTGAATAATTAATCTTTCAATCTTTAAATTTTTTAATTTTTTAATTTCGCGATTTCACCGAGCGAAATTGCGAAGCGTTGTATTGGTGAATTAATTACATTGACAAACATGCCACGCAAAATCTGAAGAGATGGGATTGAAGCGATGCTGAGCATATCTTTTTGAGAACGATATTCTCCGTCAAATATACCGCCGAGAATCGATACTTTGCCATCAAGTTTTTTCTGGAAGTCATAAATACTTCGAGCAGGCGCAATAACATCTTCGCCATAAACCACTGCCAATTCCCCATCAAGTGAAGGAGCATCACCTTTGATACCGGCGCCATCCAAAACTCTTTTGAAAAGAGATTTTTTAGCGACCACATATCCTACCTCTTCACTTTTTAAAGACCTTCTAATAATAGAAGCGTCTTTCACCAACAATTTATTAAACTGTACAAAGACCAAAGATTTGGAATCTTTTACAACTTTCTCCAAATCGGCGATTATTTCTTTTTTCTTTTCTTTTGTAATAGCCATAAATATAGTAGCAAGTAGCTAGCATTTAATAGCCAGTAATTTCGACCAAGCTTAGAGCAATATAGAATTGCTTTTACACAGGTCTTATAATATGCCTGTGGTCTCTAAAGCCTTAATTAGAGAATACTCTTTTTATAAAATTTGTCAACTTGGCCACAAAACTAACCCGTTTTGGCGCTTCGTATATCACATTATCTGTATCAATCACAGGTTGCGGCAAATCAATCAAATCTGGTTCCTCGCTTTCGATTGTTGAAACAGCAGAAAAAGCATTTGCTTGTTGAGAGCCCAGTGTTGGAATAAACCCTAAACTTTCAGCTTTTTCTTTTATAACAACAGTTTCATTTTTTATAACTTCAATTTTTTTAGAAATTTCCTCTAAATTTACCTCTCTAATTGGTTCAGTAAAGAAAATTTCTTCTCCCAGAGAATTTTTGAGAGATATTCCGAGGCTTATACCATAATCTTTAATACTCAAAATACTTTTATCAATCTTGATGGAAGATTTTGGTAAGATTATCGTATTGGGTTGAAAAATATACGCCTTACCCTCACTTTCTAATTTCCAATTAAATAAATTAACTTCACCACTGCTTTTATTTAAAATTTCCAAATATTCACCACCATCCGAAACTATTATATCAGGAGCCGCAACTTTAACTTTGAATCGACTAACCGAATAAATCTCTCCCGCTTTTGCACTGAGGACGACTACATAATCTCCCGAATATTTGTAAGTGTGACTTACCAAATTACCCACTCCAACATTACCATCTCCAAATGACCAATTTAAATCTACATTTGCTTTTGTTGTATTTTTCTTAATTGTAGCCTGAAACCAAATCGGGCTACCTGGAGATGTTGCCCTGTCACTCCCTGCTTGAACATCCAACTGAGCACTGAGAGAAGAGACATTGGTTAAACTGCTTTTATCTGAGGATTCTGATTCATCTGAGGAATCCAATATTTCTCCTTGTGTACCACCAAAAGACTCGTTGGTCGCACCAGGTGTTGGTGAAGCAGCAATCCAACCAGATGCGGTTCTTTGAATACTTTGACCCTCTGCTGGATTAGGAGCACAAGAACCACCACAATCACTTGAATTGCCCCAGCCAATTTTATTAATTACATTTCCTTTAGAATCTTTTATTTGTAATGTATTTGACTCAGTAAGAGTTAGTGTTGTAACAATATCTGAATTAGAATTTTTTGATATCAAGAAATAACCACGAGCGCCAATTATTTTATTTTCAAATTTGGTACTTGACACAAAAGAACCAAAACTGCTCCCTGTTTCAGTTTTTCTTTGAATATACCAACCAGTTAAATCAATGTCTGAATCACTTGTATTATAAAGTTCTACAAATCTTAAATCTGTAGGCAAAAGTTGAACTTCATTTATAACCACTTGAGCAAATGTAGCCGCAGGAAAAAAGAGAAATAAAAATGTGAGAAATATATATTTTAGAAAACTGTTTTTCATCCCGCAAGATTTGAAGCAAAGTACATTATTACCAAACTGACACAAATAATACACAAGAAACCTAAAGTAAACTTAAAAAATGTCTTGTCAAGATATCTCATTTCGTTACAAAGATAATACCAAACCAATATTTATTTAACAATCATTGGCGGATTAGAGCGTCTAATAAATATCTTTCTAATCAGTTTATTTAGTAAAAATCCCGTTAAAATCAGGATGATAAGGAAATATATGTGACTTAGATCAGCTCCTACTTCCAATAGAAGTAGAGGAGAAATTAACCATAATACTGAGGATTTTTTCTCAAAAACGAATTTATATGATGCCAATACAAGAAAAAAAATTAATGCCAAAGGTAAGCCCAATAATGTACTCCAACTTTTTTCACTTCCTATCCAGGCTCCATTATGGGTGTCTGGTAATAGGTTATATAAATATCCAAAATAACCAGAAAGATAATAACTCACAATTATCACTACAATTATCAGGAATATTTTTAAAAGTTTACTTTTCATATTTTAATCATTATTTAATAAATATTTAATATCTAATTTTAACAAATCTAGAGCTTCTTGAGTGATTTTGTTTTTCTTAAACAAAAGATCTAATTCCTTTTCAAATAATTTTAAAAGAATTTTATCTATTTTTAATTCTATTTTCTCTATTCTTTTCTCCTTCTTTTTACCGTTTGGTAATTTTTCATAAATAGTTTCTATTCTTTTTTGCAATTTAACTGCCCCCTCAATTTGCTTGATAAGCGAATCTCGAATTTTTTTATCTTTTATCCAACCCAGATCGTATGATCCATTTATATCATTTTTGATAACCTCAAAAGTTATTACTCTCTCGGTTTTTAGAATTTCAGGATTTTGACTATTTACTTGAGTATTTAGCTCAGTAATCTGATTTGGTTTGGTGACTCCTTCTATTTTATTCGTCGTGGATGTTTCTTCTGTAATGTAGCTTGCCAAAACTCCATACTTTCCCCCATTATCGGTACCCTGAATTTCAATTTTATACTCTCCGTCTAATGGATTCGGAATCGTGATGTATTCATCATCTCCATTATTGAATCCAGAATAAAATGCACCATCAATTTCATTATACTCTTCGCTTGTTGCAAAGTTTTTGCCTATTCTCTTCCCATCCGGCGCAATAATAACCACATCGATTGGGGAAAGGAGTTGAAGGAGTAATATTTTTATATCAACATTAGAACCATTATCTATATTTGTGCCCGATACTTTGTTTGTTAGTATATTAAATGTTTGATTTGCTGCAATTGTGGGAAGTTGATTATGATTTGAGTTCACATTAATATTTTCTATTGATTCGTCTAGATTGGAACTGAAGAGCGTAACAGTATTGTCTCCGGCACCCCTTTCCAATCCATAATCAGTTATAAGCGGAAGATAAAAATTTTCTGGTTGTCCGTGTTCCCATAATCCATTTTTTGTGCTTGGAATAACTCTTATTTTTTTAATTGTTTTATTTTCTCCCGAATTCCCAACAATATTTGCTAATTTTATCGTGGTATTAAGTAATGTATTTTTATTATTTTCTAAATTTTCAAGAAATATATTTCTAGGATAATTTTCTGGATATTGTCTATCTATTCCCGCACCATCATCTCTTATATAATTAAATATAGGCAATAGTTGTTGAACAGAAATAATGGGACGATTGTGAATATACTCAAAAACAGTGTTAAATCCATTTCTGGCCGCCTCAGCAGTAAAATATGTATTTACAAAGAGACTCGCTATATCTCTATCAGAAGCACCTCCCTCCCACTGCAAATATGCTTTTGGTGAACCTTTATGTGGAGTGCCCAAGAAAATAATTTGATCTACATCATTTTGATACTGGCTAGATTGGATGTATTCGCGAGCAACGAGACCACCCATCGAGTGAGCGACGAGATCAACCTTATTGCAATTAATTTCGCCGAGAGTTGCATTTATCTCACCTTTTGACTTTGCGGTATGGCAAGCAGTTTTGACCGCCAAGATTTTATCCTTCAATAGATTAGCGGTTTGAATATTTGAATCTCTCCACTCATAAGGAAAAGTGAAAAGATTTTTTTCTTTTTGGTAACCATTAGCTTCCATGGTAGCAACCAAATCATCATATGTATGAAGTATCGGGTCAATTAAAAGTTGTCCATTCTTTTTTGCACTCCCCATAATCCCCGGGACAATAACGACTGGATTAATTGTTGCCTCTTCCGTCGGAGGCCAAGTGCCAAGAAATGGAGTATATAAAACATTATCACTTACCATAGTTCCCGAACCGGTATCTGTGGTGGTTGAGGTATCTTTTGGCCCATCTACACTTCCCCACCAGTTGTTCCGAGCATCAATAATTTCAAGAGGTTTAGTTTGCCACCACCAACCAAGTTCTTTGCCACTTTGGTTGTAAACACCATAACCAGTCATACTCAAATTAGATTGTGAGATAGTAGCTATGCCTCCACGAGACCATAGCCCATAGTCACCGGTTAGTTCACTTTTAATTATGGCTGTAACCCCCGCATCTTGATAAATTGCAGCTCCGCTGTTTTGTTTAAATAATGAATTTGAAATCGAGAGATCAGCTCCTCTTTGATAAATAGCGGCAGTTACTCCAGGCAAGTATTCACCACTCCAATTATATCCACCGTAACTTATCACTACGTTATCAAACTCAGCTTTTGAACCATTTTCCAAAAATATTGATGCCCAACTTCTCGGCGTTGGAGTAGTAGCGTCTCCGTCACCATTCGTGTCTCCCCCAATTGAATCGTCTCTCAGAGAAGTTATGTAGATTTTATTTTCCGTAGTGCCTTTGGCAATCAGGTTGCCACCTTGGATTGTTATAGAACCGTTTGTATATCTGTCCTCCATTTTTATAATCACTCCCGGTTCTATATTTAAATTTATACCCACAGGAACATTAAGATATTCAACAATATAGGGCAAGTCACCAGCGCTAAGTGTGAAGTCTTGAGAAAGAAGTCCGTTAATCTCAAACGCCTTTCTCTTGATATCAAAGCTACTGTTACCATAATGAACAAATTTCCGAGATGCCTCAATAACAGCTGTCCTACCATTACCAGAAAAAATATTATTTATAATAGTTAGTTCCCCAGATCCATAAGCAACAACACCATATCCAGATCCATACCCTGTGCTATCTATATTGTTTTTTATTTTATTATTGGAAATAATGGCAGAGCCAGAATCAACACGTACTCCAACTGTGTTATTTTCAATAATTGAATCGGTGACAGAAAGGCCGCCGCTTTTGTTGTAGATACCACTACCGGTCGACATCATTCCACCCGCCCCATTTGATGTTATTCTGAAGTTTTCATGTATATATGAATTTTTTATATCTACCAGACCACCATCATTTTCAATACCTATATAATCTCCGTAGCCATAACCGCCATACCCTGAATATGATAAATCAATATATTCAAATACCCCCTCAGATCCAGGTTTAAAATATAATCCTTGCCATTCACCGGGGGTGCTGATACTTGGGCCAGATCCATCAGTATCACCACCAATATTGTCATTCCAAAAAGAAGTAAAATATATTGGCAAATCACTAGTACCACGCGCAATAAGTTTTCCATAAATACTTGGGCCATCATACCATGTTGATTTTGCCTTTATGATAGTCCCCGGTTCAATAGTAAGAGTCGCTCCGGATGATACCGAAAAGCTGCTATCAATTATATAAACACCGCCAGATGGCGACCATGTTGTATCTTGCGAGATTGAGCCAGAAACAATTGTGTCAGCCAAAACAAAACTAGGCAAAGCCAGAGAAACAAACAACAAAATCAGAAAAATCGCTCGCTTCATACAAATTAAAATTTATAGCCAAATACTACCACGCAAAAATAGACCTAAAATAAAATCCCTGTGGACAACTTTCCAAGGCCGAACCTTGGATTTTTAGATGTATTTTTTAATTCCCTCTTTGAAGGTGAGCCAAAAGTTTATGAAGTCATCCAAATTTTTCGTACTTTCGAAATATTCTGGAAATGCTTTTTTGTTTAAAATGACAATCTCTTTTCTGTTTTTGGTTAAATAATCTAAATAACTTGAATGTTTGTAGGTATTTAAAAAATCTTTTGCCTTTAATAAATTAACTATCCCACCTTCTTTCCATTTAGGTTCAATAATTTTAATAGGATTGAGATGAATATAAGAAAACAAATATTTCAAATATTCATCTCTTGTAACATGTTGGGCCTTAAAAGAGCCTTGGAACAGTACCCCACTTCTCTTGTATTTCTTGTTGTAATACATAGTATACGCAGTCTGCAATTTTTGCATAAAAATACTAACGCTGTTTTCTTCTTTTGATTTTATTAATAAATGAAAATGATTAGGCATGAGACAGTATGAGCCAATATCAACAACAGTGTCATCTCTTTCATAAAAAAATCTGTCTTTCTTTGGTATGGTTTTTAGAACAATTCTTTCTGGGGAATTAAATAAATATAAAGATTCCATAAATCTCTCATAATCTTTTTGATCATTAAAAATTTTTCTTTTATCCGTTCCTCTATTATAGACATGGAAATATTCTTCCGGTGCAAAACTTAGATTTCTCATTACATAATTATACATCGATTAGCCATGTATCCAAGGCCGAACCTTGGAATTTTATAAGAGATAGAGGCATAAAACATAAAAACAAAAAATCCCCGTGAGGGGATTTTTTGTGAGCATTCTCGCTAGCCGAGGCTGTTGAGAATCACAAGTGCTCTCTGCCTTATCGGCAGACTAGTTAAACTAGATTAAGGGAAGCTTACTTCAGCAGTTCTCCAATCGGCCTCACCAGACATAAAGTCCATAGCTGTTGCGGCACTATATGTAGTACCACCAACAGTATACTGCAGACCAGTAACACCAATTGAATACAAACCGCTTGTTAAAGATGCACCACTGGAAGTGCGGCCTTGTATTTGGAAGGTTACAGGGAGAGTAATTGTTGAACCGTCAGACAATGTCCAGCTTTCATCAAGACCAGAGGTAGTTACACCTGATGGAGTCGTGTATGAAGTTGAGGTGGCATTGCTATCTTCACCAGTAAAGGCAGCTGCATTTCTATAAACCTGGAAACTGTAGGCTGTAGTTCCAAATGCTGGCGTGCCAGAAGCCGCAGTACCAAACATCACATCACCCCCAACAGCCTTTATATTAAAGGTGAAGGTTGCATTAAGAGTTGAAGTACTGTAGTTGTTCTGTAAAGGAGTTGCTCCAACATTTACGCTCTTGGTGGTTAAAGTAATTTCAGGACCAACATTTCTTATACCAATAGCATAACCTGTTGCTGAACCAGTTTTGTAAGATGCAGCCAAGGTATTGCCTTGAGTATTTTCTGCAACTACGCCAGTTGAAGAGGCGGTCATAATGAGAGCCGATCTTACGGCAGTAGCATTTCTTACATCAACTTTAGCAGTCAAAGTCTTTGTGGAATCTTTAGTTACGGTAAGGTCAAGATCGCTAAATGTTGCATAGCCACTCGTGACAGCGGCGCTGTCAATTGCTGTTGAACCTTCATAAAGATAAACAGTTGTTGAGGCGTCGGCGCCGGTAGACTCGTTAGATACAGATACGCCAATCACCATATCGGTAATTTTAACATCATCTTTCTCGGCCTTTACATCAAAGACCAAGCCAGTGAGTTTATCCATCTGGTTATTACTTGAACCCTCTCTAACAATAATATCCTGTTTTTTAGGAGAAGAACTGTTGAGAGAAATCTTCAAAGTTGCACTATCAGCCAAAGTGGCAGCAATAGTGGTGGCTTTGGTTACAGTAGAGCCGGTTGATGGGCTATATTGATCAATACCAGCACCGTCAACACCCCTTACACCATTATCGGCCAATGTGACTGTTAATGGAGAATATGTTGAAATGTCTGTTGAATCAACACTACCAAAAAGATCAACCTTTACATACATTTGCTTGGTTGTGCCTTTTGGAACAACATAATTGAAACCAGTAACAGTGACATAGTAATTGCTGCCCTCCTTAACAACAGTTGATGAGTTCAAATCTACTGATTTCAACACATTTCCAGCATCATCAGTTATATGCAATGCTTTGTAGAAAGCATTATAAACTTTTGAGCTAGAGCCAAGATTGATTTTCACTCTTTGGATAGCAATATCAGAATATTTAGCTTCTGCTTTGAAACCCAAAATGGCGGCTTTTGAATCACCCTCATAAGCGGTTGTTACCAATCCTGCATTTGAGTTGGTGACGGTCAAAGTACCTTCTACTCCAGGAGTAGTGATACCTGTTGGGCCGGTAGTAGTTGTACCGCCAGTTGTAGTTGTGCCACCCATAGCATTTACTTTAGCTCTGGTGATTGGACCAAAGTAACCAGCAGCAGGAGTAATCCCGGCTGATACTTGGTATTTGGCAACAGCAGCTTTAGTCAATGGACCAAAGTAACCCATAGCAACGCCTGCTGGCATTACCAAGTGTCCTTGTGCAACCAACCAAGTCTGTAAAGCAACAACATCAGCACCTTTTGAACCGAGTGTTAAGTCAGTTGTAAAGGTTGTGCCAGCTGTAGTGGTAGTACCACTAATCTGAGCTTGAAGTTGAGCAATTTGCGCTAACAAAGCATTGATCTGAGCTGTAAGTTCAGCAGTAGTTTGAGCGGAGACAGGAACTGCCACCATGCTCAAAACCATTGTGAAGGCCACAGCACTTGCGAACAATTTTGATTTTAATTTCATAAATTTGAATCCGTTTAAAACTTCACTTTTATTTTAATTTTTTTATGAAGTGTTTAAACAGTTATTAAGTAAAACTTCTAATCTTGTGAATTAAAAACTTACTTAAACTAATAAATAACTAATAAATAATAAATTTAACTAACTCCATAGCTTCTGTAATCGACAAGAAACCATAGATTTAGTAACAAAAGGAATTTTACCGCCTAAATCAAGCATATGCAAAAGCAATATGTGGATAAAGGTGTTGGTTAAAGTATTGCATATTTGAATGATATGGTCAACTAAAAACCAAGGGCGGTTCTTCATTAAATCTCATCAAGAATCGCCCCTGATTTTTATAATATAGAATACCTACTCCATCTTCTCTCTCCCATTTTCCTTATTTTATTTTCATTTATAAGTTGGATTAGCTCTCTTTGTATTGTTTTCTCACTACATCCGGTTATATTTGGGACAATGTCTTTTATACTTGAGTTATTATGTCCTTTTATAAAATCTAGAATCATATTCTTTCTGGTGTCCTTTCTTTTGTGCCCATTTCCATTTTTAATGTCTAATCTATTTTTTAACATCGCGTCTTTTGAAGATTTTTCTATAGTATAAATTTTATTAAAATCATCATTTGTTCTCACCGCATTGGATTCTGTAAATATGCTTTTTACAGAGGTATTTTTATCTTCATCAAAACTATTAGCAAATTTATTCAGTTCAGAAATAAATGAATTAAATTCATCTTTTATAACTCGCCCGTTCATTTCAGTTATAAGACCTGATAGAGCAGCTATATCAATCATAGAAATAAGTTCTAATGAATTTTTTTCAATGTCTTTTAATAAATTTTTTACTTGATTAAAATTTGTGTCTTTTAGATTAACAGACATTGAAACAAGCTCAAGGGATAGCTTTTTCATTTTTGTCCTCAATTCATCATTTTGATCTATAACATTGGAAATCAAAAAAATCGCTGCAGCCAAACGATATGATTTGTTATATATGTCCATAAAACTATTATTTTTTGTTGTTATTTCGTCCATTTGAGACATAAGTTATTTGTCAATTTTGTCCTATATATTTATATGTCCTTTACATTATAAACTATTAGACTTTAAAAGTCAATAGGCGACTTTTATGGCCTTTTAATAAGAGTATTATGTCCTTTACAAAAAATCAAGCCCGCTCAAGGTTTTTCACTTTTTAAAATTCATTAAAATATTAATGTGTTATTATTTAGTCATGGCAAGAAAGAAGAATAAGAAAGAAAACAAAGGTTTAGAGCCAAAATTAAGGAAACTAAAAGATGATACTGTTTCGTGGATTTTTGCAGTTTCATTTTTTGTTTTGTTTATCATTTTTATATTGGCCCCGCTCAAAATGGCGGGAAGTGTTGGTGATAATATATATGGGCTTCTAAAAATACTTCTTGGTTTAGGTTATTTTCTTTTACCACTCTTGTCTTTTCTCCTATCTATTTCATTTGCCAAATCAGTTAAGCATTCTCTTGGTACGACCATAGCATTTGGTTCTGGCCTTTTCTTCTTATCTTCTCTTGCACTATTAGACCTGACTTTTCTAAACAAAGGAGGTTTGGTTGGAAATTTATTACATAGACCTCTTGTAAAATTATTTGATGTATATGTCACTTCAGTTATTTTAGGAGCTCTCGTTATTATCAGCATTTTAATAATATTTGATGCCACTATAAGTTTTTCTTCAATTTTAAATATATTTAGAAAAAACAAAAAAGAAAAAGAAGGAGATGAAGAGAAAATAATAAGCTCAAGCGGATCCATTAAAGACATTATTGAAAAATCTCCCATCATCACACCTCAGGCTGTAAGTAAGCCTGCTGTTTCTTCACCAGAAGATGGAGGTGATTTTAGAATTCGCAAAAGTATTACCTTTAGACCATTTTCTCCTCCACCACTTTCGCTTTTAGAGAGAGACAGGGGAAAACCAGGGGTTGGAGATATTAAAGCAAACTCAAATATTATAAAAAGAACTTTGCAAAACTTCGGCATTATTGTCGATATGGATGAAATATCTATTGGGCCATCAGTTACCAGATATGCACTAAAACCAGCTGAAGGAGTCAAGCTTTCTAGAATATTGGGTCTACAAAATAATTTGGAGCTTGCTTTGGCGGCCCATCCTGTACGTATTGAAGCCCCTATTCCTGGAAAATCTTTAGTCGGCATTGAAATTCCAAACTCAACCAAAACTATGGTCGGACTTGGTTCCCTTCTTTCTCAGAGCGAATATGCTGATTCGGCCAAATCACTAATGGTTGCGTTAGGAAAAAGTATTTCCGGAGCTTCCATCTTTGCAAACATAGGAAAGATGCCGCACCTTCTCATTGCAGGTGCTACCGGTAGCGGAAAATCAGTTACTATCCATGCAATAATAAATTCTCTATTATTCCGAAATTCACCAGAAAATCTGAAGTTTATAATGATTGATCCTAAAAGAGTCGAGCTTACTCAATACAACAAGATCCCCCACCTTCTAACACCGGTTATTACTGATGCCAAAAAAGTAATCATGTCACTTAAGTGGGCCGCCAAAGAAATGGATCGCCGCTATGATATATTGGAATCTAATAAAGTCAGAGATATTGAGTCTTACCACAAAAATATTTTATCACCCGCACTTGATAAATATAAAAAAAACATATCTGCACAGGCGAGCAAAACAGAAGAAGTTCCCGAACTTATGCCTTATATTGTCATAGTGATCGATGAATTGGCAGACATCATGCAGGCCTATCCAAGAGAGTTAGAGTCGGCCATTATTCGCCTAGCACAAATGAGTAGAGCCGTGGGGATTCATCTTATTTTATCTACCCAAAGACCGTCAGTTAATGTTATAACCGGATTAATTAAAGCAAACATTCCTGCTCGTATCGCTTTGCAAGTTGCCTCTCAGTTTGACTCAAGAACAATTCTTGATTCCGCGGGAGCAGAAAAACTATTGGGCGCTGGCGATATGCTTTACATATCTGGAGAAATGTCCAAACCCATTAGGCTCCAATCCCCTTTTATATCAGAAACAGAAGTAAAAAAAGTTGTTGAATATCTAGTTAAAAATTCAGAAGACGATATACCAACTGACATAAGTATGGAAGCTGACAAAACTAAAAATGTTCTTTTTGAATCTTTAAATAAGGAGAGCAATGATGAAGATGACCTTTATGAAGAAGCTAGAGAAATAGTTATTCAAGCAGGAAAAGCCTCTACCTCTTATTTACAGAGAAAACTAAGAGTTGGTTATGCTAGAGCAGCTAGACTGATGGATATATTAGAAGAAAACGGAGTTATAGGCCCAGGCGATGGAGCCAAACCAAGAGACGTCCTTATAAAACCAGAAGAAGGCTTCACAACAGATCCAGAATCAGAAAATGAACCAATATAAATTTGAAAGCGGTTTTAATATAAAACTTTTTATAATTATAGTGTCTATTTTTCTGCTTGTATCTTATGGTATTTTTAATGCCAGAAATCTTATAATAGGTCCGACCATTGAAATATTTAGCCCAACAGATAATATTGAAACAACCGAAAATATATTGACCATAAAAGGCAAGGCGGGGAATATCTCTTTCTTAAGTTTGAACGAAAGGCCTATATTTGTTAATACAGAAGGCTTATTTGAAGAAAAATTGCTCCTTTCCCCTGGGTCCAATATAATAGAAATTAAGGCCAAAGATCGATTTAAAAAGGAAGTTTTT
>Ga0172371_10009478_pt1 | contig 13356 bp, 14 predicted proteins | sample Lak12m_FD_114543 | JGI IMG/M metagenome (GOLD analysis project Ga0172371, IMG submission 114543) | Freshwater microbial communities from Kabuno Bay, South-Kivu, Congo - kab_022012_12m | ecosystem: Environmental > Aquatic > Freshwater > Lake | place: Democratic Republic of the Congo: South-Kivu... | reverse complement strand
TCACGCCACCATAGCCCTTGTGCATGCCCGCGCCGCCACAGGGATCACCTATGGTAATCACCCTTTCTGGTTCGAACATAACGGCAGAACCTACACTCTGATGCACAATGGCTTTGCCAATTCCGCCCGGGCTTTCATGATCAATGCCATCAATGCCCGTCACCCCGAGGGAGACTGGTTTGCTGCCCACCCCTCAAATTACTTCGCCGATCCCAATCCCTGGCACTGGGTGGATTCTGAAGTGCTGTTCCGCTTTATCATGAGCCACGTAATTGCCCAGGGCGACACCAAAAACGGGATCATCTCGGCTCTGCTGGAACTGGAAAGCTATTTCAACACTCCCGGATATGGAGTTTACAACTTCATCCTGTCTGATGGAGTCCACCTCTATGCCTTTCGCAGCACTCCCACCTCCGGAACCTATGCCGGCTATCAGCTGTCCTACAAAATAGCCGGCGGATATATCGGGATCAGAACTCAGACACCCGGCAATGGTGACGTTCAACTGCTTGCCAAAGAGCTGGTTATCTTTTCACGCGATCGCCTGCCACAGCATATCCGCATCCAACGAGAATTTCAGACTCTGGAGCAAAATACCGCCGACCACCAGATCGAGCCCAAAATAATGATCAGTCCCAATCCCGTGGGCATAAACGGCACGCTCGGCATCTCCCTGATCGGCGACCTGCCAAAGTCAAGCCCGCTAAAGTGGGAGATTTACAATTGCAAGGGACAGCTGCTCAGCCGTCGGGAAAGCGAAGCTCTGAATGCTAAAGAAACCTATCGTATGCAGCTGGACGCCATGCCCAGCGGGGTTTATTTCTGCCGGGTGCGCTCAGCCGATTTTATCGCCACCCAGAGGTTCACTATCGCAAAATAGGCAGCTATGCTTCCGGGATTTGGGCAGCGTTCTCTTGCAGGTATCTGACGATCAAGCCGTGCCGCAATCCCCGTGTGCAGATTTCCACGCTGTCAATGCCAATAGCCTGCATGAGTTGCAGATACAGCAGACACGCAGCAGGAATGATATCCGCTCTGTCCTTTTCCATGCCCGGGATCAGCTTTCGTAGCTCCAGCGGAGTGGAAAGATATAGGCGGCTTTGACGTTCCAGTTCTTTCCGGTGGAGACGGAAACCATCCAGAGTATTATCTTCACCCCTGGTATCAGCAATTGCCACTTTGGCGCAAGCCTGAATCCCCCCGCCAGTGCCCAAAAGCTTTGCCGGACAAAGTATTGACGGGTGTAAAAGCTTCTGCAGAAACCTGCTGAGTTCCTCTATTTCATCCTGCTGAGGAAGATCACGATGGATGTAGGCTGCGGTGAGATTTACCGCTCCCCAGGGATAACTGACACTTTCACTGAGGGCTACACCCTTACCCCGGCAGATCTCGGTGCTGGCTCCACCACTGTCGAACAGCACAAGCTCAACATCTGTGAACGACCTGCCGTAAGTAGCACCTGACCACACCAATTCAGCCTCTTCCCTGGAACTGATCACTTTGAGGTCTATACCAGTAGCGGCTTGCAGCATAGAGACCAGCTCGGCGGTGTTCTCCGCCTGACGCAGAGCCTCGGTTCCCACTGCCAGGATCAGATCCGGCTTTCCCTGCTTCTGGATTTCGGCTAACAAGTGGCTGGCTCCGGCAATAGTCTCCTTGATCGCCTCAGCGGAAAGAAGACGGGGGTTTGTTCCCAAACGGGTCAAAACCCTGCCTGAGGTGAGAAAGTGCAGCTTAGAGCCTTTTAGCTCGGCTGACAGGCTTTTCAGGGAGTTTGAGCCAAAGTCGAAAGCTGCGATGCGCATTGGTTTAGGTTGATCAATTTTGGGGCAGGCTTTTTTTGGGGGCAAACAAAGCCCGCACCTCACCCGGCTCCAGATTTCTCCATCTGCCCACCGGAAGGTCTTTCAGCTTCAGGGGACCGAATTGCAGCCTTTTTAGACTGCGCACTTTGGCTCCCACGGCTTCCACCATCTGCCTGATCTGGCGTTTTCTGCCTTCCGTCAGCACTACCTTCAGGCTCATGGAGCTGTCCGTTTCGGCTTTCACGTAAACCCCGGCGGGAAGGGTTATCCCCCCTTCGATCTCCACGCCTTTGCGCAATCTTTCCAGTTCCTGCCGTTTCAGCGGACGGTCGAGCTCCACCCGGTAGATCTTTTCCACCTTGTAGTTGGGATGGGTCAAGAGGTTGATCAGCGCCGTGTCATTCGTCAGCAGCAGCAGACCTTCGGAATTTTTATCCAGTCTGCCAGCATAAGCCAGATTGGCGGCTGAACGTGGCAACAGGTCATAGATGGTCTGCCTGCCAAGTTCGTCGCTTTTACTAACCACGTAGCCGCGAGGTTTGTGGAGGATAAGATATTGCTTCTTCTGCCTGTTATTCAGTTCCTTGCCGTCCAAAGCCACTATGTCCGTCCCTGGGGAAATGTGCGTGGCAAGCTCGGTGCAAACTTCGCCATTTACAGCGATCCTGCCGGAAGAGATCAGCTCTTCCACCTTTCTTCTGCTACCCAGTCCGCAGTCCGCCAAAAAGCGGTTCAAGCGGAGTTGATCACCACTTTTCAAGGCTGTTCTGGAGGATGTTTTGATAGAGTTTGTGGATGAGCTCATCTGTGGCTTCCTCTTTGCTTTTGAATTTCGCCGTTCCGCCGGGATTAACTGCATAAGTTTCGGACAGCGAAAGGCTTTTATTCTCGTAGATCACCTGGTTGTTGATCAGATCGGTAAAAACCAGCGACATACTGAGAGTAATCTGGTAATCCTGCACCTGATTTGCTGAATCATAGCTGTAAATCCGCTCGGAAAATGCCAGAATGGTGCCTTCCAGATTGCAGTCGGGATCAACGGTCACCGGTTTCAGTCTGCCATCGCTGCGGATCTCACGGTTGATTCCGGTAAACACTTTGTCGCCAATGGCATAATCGGTGCTTTTATTCTCGAAGGCAAGCACCCGGATCGTCTTCAGATGGGGATAGACATTCGAATAGACCGAATAAAAACAACTGCTCAGAAGCAGTAGCAACCCAAAGGGTAAAATAAATTTCTTGACCATAAGCCATATCCGAAAAAAGCTATTATCTTTGTCAAGGTAAACCTTGCAATACTGACTTTAGATCGAAGCAAAAATAGCACAAAAGGGAGGTTTCCATGGCTAAGAAATATATCTCTAAAGCCGACGCCACCAAGAAGTTAAAGGTGTCTGAGCGCGTTATTCAAGAGATGATAGCCACGAACGTATTTGAAAGTAAACTCGTGGGAAAAAACCTCAAAATAGACGAGGATTCCCTGAACGAATGGCTGGAAAACCTGAACGAAGTTGATGAAAAAATGCTTGCCCTGAAGAGAGTGATCTGCCATTTTGAAGAATATGCGCGCCCGGAAAATATCTTCCTGGACTTCAAGGCGGAAAACAAGTATGATGCCATCCGCATTCTCAGCGAAAAAGCCAAAGACCTGAAACTGGTGCGCGACGCCCGCTGGCTTTATGAGGTGGTGGTGGCTCGGGAAGAGCTCATTTCCACCGCCATCGGAAATGGAGTTGCCCTCTTGCATCCCCGGCATCTGCATCCCTCCAAGATCAAATCTCCCAGCATTCTGTTTGGGCGTTCCGCTGAACCGGTGGATTTTGACGCACCTGACAACAAACCGGTAAACATCTTCTTTATGTTACTGCTGCACAATGATAAGCAGCATCTGTTTTCTTTGTCCTACATCTCCAAACTGATTATGAATAACGAAATCCTGGAGAGTTTTTCCACAGCCGCCAATGCCTCTGAGATCCACCAAGCGCTGACCGTGATCCCAGAGCTAATGAATAAATGAACTGTCCCGTTTTAATAGTTTTAGGCAGCCAGAGCGACCTGGAACGTATCAAGGCTGCCACAGAAACTCTGGAGGAATTCGGAGTAGAATACGAGCTTGTGATAGCTTCGGCGCACCGCAACCCTAAAAAAGTTGAACAACTGTCCTCTGAAGCGAAGGGCAAGGGTGTAAAGGTGATTATCGCTGCGGCAGGACTGGCTGCTCATTTACCTGGAGTGATCGCTGCCTATACCACCCTGCCGGTGATCGGACTACCCCTGGCTGCAGGTGCGCTGAACGGGATAGATTCCCTCTATTCAATCGTGCAAATGCCTCCCGGCGTTCCCGTGGGCTGTATGGCGATCAACGGCGCAAAGAATGCGGCTCTTTATGCCCTTCAGATAATCGCCCTATCGGACGCTGGATTGGCTGAGAAACTAAAAATATATAAAGAGAGCTTGCAGCAATAGCCCTATTTTGCCAATTCCAAAAATAACAGCATTTCTGCTTAACCCTATTGCTCCTACCCATTACCCATGCTTTACCCATCATATAAACATAGGATAAGATCAACATGGGAAAATAATGGCTCACTTTCAAACTATGGGGATTGCTTTAGATTGTGGGAACGCACGCTAAAGCTGCCCAATCTCCAAATTGGTAGTAGTGGTGAGCGGCGGCTCACCCGCTTTGAAAGGTGTTTCGGTCGACCCGCCGGTCGACCCTACGGAAATCGGAGTTCTTCTCCCCATTTTTTATGGCTGTTTATTAACTACCCACCCAGTTTGAAAGAGTATTGCTTGTATATGCTCAGTTGTTATATCTTGATACTTGTCTAAAAAATTGCTATATATGCAGGAAAATCTAATACTTCGAGTTTATAAATCGCCTCAGCCCCCATGTCTTGCCAGAGGAATGTTTCACATGAAACCACCCTCTTGGATAGATAGGCAGCTGCACCTCCGACAGTGACCAGATAAACAGAGCCGCTGTTTCTGATCATTTCTTCAACCTTCAAACTTCGATTCCCTTTACCCATGGTCATCCTCAATCCATTGGCGATTAGTTCTTCCATATAGAAATCCATCCTGGCGCTGGTAGTTGGTCCGATCGCCCCACAGCTTTTTCCGGTTGATACCGGACTCGGTCCACAATAAAAGATCAAGGTATTCGCCAGTTCAAAGGGTATTCGCTTTCCATCCCTCAGTATTTCATGCATGCGTTTATGTGCGGCATCTCTGGCTGTTAAGATCGTCCCCGTTAACAACACTTTATCTCCAACTTTCAATGAACGATAGTCTTCTTTTTGAAAGGGCAGCTTAATCTTTCGAATATTCATGATTTAGAACGTGATTTCCGTATGGCGGTGGGCATGACACTGTAGATTTACCGCTACAGGTAAGGAAGCAAGGTGACAGGGAGACGTTCTGATCTTAACAGCAAGCGCGGTTCCTTCTCCTCCCATACCCTGAACTCCGATCCCTGTATCATTCACTGCAGAAAGAATTCTCTTTTCAAGTTCAGCATAGTTGGGATGTTCATTCTCTTTGGTTAAGGGATCAAAGATAGCCCGCTTTGCCAGCAAGGCACAGGTTTCGAAGTTGCCCCCGATGCCAATTCCGATGATCAGGGGTGGGCAGGCTTTGGAGCCAGCTCTTTTAACAGTTTCCACTACAAAGTTGATTATCTCGTTTTCGTCTGCAGAGGGAGAGAACATCTGAAGCCTGCTCATGTTTTCTGCGCCTCCCCCTTTCTGCGCTATACACAGGGTTAATCTATCGCCAGGGATCATCTCCAGATGCAGGATAACAGGACAGTTATTCAGGGTGTTCTTTCTTTGATAAATCGGATCCTTGACCATTGATGCCCTTAAGTAATATTCCTGTTGGGCAATTTGCATAGCCTCATCCAGGATTTCCTGCAGGGTAAGATCAGCCAGATATAAGTCTTTACCCATTGAAGCAAAGACCACCAGAGTTCCTGTATCCTGACACAGAGGGATCTTTTCAGTTCTGGCAAGGGAGGCATTTTCCACTAAAATATCCAGAACATCACGGCTAAGCTCGCTTTTCTCCACTTCCCTCATACGCTGCAAGGAGTTTTCCACATCAGTATCCAATTGACAGGTGATCTTTCCTATCTCCTGGACGATCAGAGGGATAATCTCCTTACTGAACAGGGTACGCACAGACATCTTTTACCCCCGGCTACGTTTGATAAGATACTTTAGGAGTAGGTCTTCGATGGGTGTATCGGTGCTGACCGGATTATATTCGATCTGATTTTTCAGGCATTCGGTTTTAAGCTGATTTACAAAAGAGGAGTAATTTTCCTGATACTCTTTTCTGATCTGCCAGGGAGAGACAGTAAGGGTTTCTCCGGTTTCGCTGTCCACAAACTGAGTTTCTTTGTTAAAACTGAATTGCTCTTCCTGACGGTCGATGATATGGAACACCAGCACTTCATGCCGACGCGTACGAAAATGCTGAAGGGCTTTCAAGATGTTCTCCGGCTCATCCAGCAGGTCGCTGATCACAATAACCAGGCTGCGCTTCTTGATCAGTTCGGCGATCTGATTGAGAGGTGAATGCAGGTCTGTTTTATCCTCTGCCTTAAGATTCAATAATGCGGTAAACAGTTGTGCCGTATAACTTCTGATCGCTTTGGGAGGAAAGGCTGCGGTGATGTAATAATTGAAGGTGTAGAGCCCGGCGGCGTCCTTCTGGGTTATCATCAGCCAGGCAAGAGCCCCAGCCAGACGTGCGGCATATTCGATTTTGGGGCTTTTCCCTGAGGCATAGAACATCGATTTACTGTGGTCAAGCAGGATATAGCTGCGCAGATTGGTCTCTTCCTCATATCTTTTGATGTAGTAGCGCTCGGTTTTGGCAAGGATCTTCCAATCCAGGTCTTTCAGTGACTCACCCGGATTGTATTGACGGTGATCGGAAAACTCCGCACTGAAGCCATGATAGGGGGATTTGTGCAAACCGACCAGAAATCCCTCCACGATGGTTTTTGCCTGCAACTGGAATTTATTCAGCCGGGCAAGGGTTTCATCACTGAGCAGAGGCATTTACAGTTTTTTCTTGGGTCGGTATAACAGCGCAAACGGGATCAAAAACACATATACACCAATCAGGATCAGCGGAGATACGGTGATCTCATTCATGGACATGATCAGATAGCCGATCACCAGCAACACTGCAGCGAGGACAAGCAGAAGATAGTTGAGTCTGGTAAGCGGGAGTCTTTCTTTGTTTTTAGTCGCCATGTTCACTCCTTATAGATATTAGCCTTTTATGGTTGTTTTGTTTTGGGCAAAGCAGGAGCTGATTTGGCTATAAACCTCCTCAGAGAGCTCCTGACGCATTTTTCCTGTCTGGTAGGGGATGATGTCCAGAATATTGATTTCCACCTCAATTTTACTGCCTAAGAGCTTCATAAAATGAGGAGCGAAAGTCATATCTCCATACCAGTATAATTGGTCCCGGTTGCTTTCGTCTATTTCTTTGCCGTTCAATTTTTTATAGTTGATGCATAGCGGCAATACCGGGCACTGGGCAAGGATGGCGGTTTGGAACAGTGACTTGCGGAATTCTTTTACCGCATCCCCATTCGTACTGGTTCCCTCAGGAAACAGCATAACTTTGAAGCCCTGTTTGACGGTGGTGGCGAATTTATTGATCTCATCGGGCAGGGATATATATTTCTTGCGATTGGTAAACAGGCAGCCACCATAGCGGGTAATGCTGCCCAGAAAGGGGTTGTTCCCCATCTCCACGGAAGTGATAAAAACGAAATTCTCCAGGGAAGCCAGGAGAATGATATCAGTGTAAGATACATGATTGCACACGGCAAGATAGCGGGTTTCGGAAAGCTGCTCCAGCTTTTCCCTGCCGTTCACCTTGATCTGCATACGGAAGGCGCGGGTAAATTTTCTGCCGATCAGGGTTGTATTGGCGGCATAGCGATGCCGGCGCTGAACTTCGTCTTTTATCGTGATCCTGATCAGGAAACCTCTGAGAAAGAATTCGCTTAGCAGATATAAATGCCAGAAGAAATAGACTATTTTGGGCATGAAGGATCAGCCAACCACATTATGCTTACGACGATAGGCTGTAGCGATGTCATCCACATTCATCAGAGTAAGGAAATCTATGCATTTGAAGCTTTTATCCCGGGCAGGGATCCCGCACACCTTGGCACCCACTTTCAGGTAGGATGCCAGTAAGGAAGGTATTTTTTCCTTAATAACGCTGTTTTCCAGGCTGTCATAGGTTCGGGTGTTGCGTTTCACCTGCTTTTTCAGTCCCGGAACTTTGAATTTACCTTTGGGTCGCACCCGGTGTTCGTCTGACACATGTCCGTTCAGTTTCAGATAGTTGTAGATCAGCTTCATCTCTTCCCGGTCGAGGGTTTTGATGCTGGAACAACCGAACAGATAACTGCTTTCGCTGGCGGCAATATAGGCGCTGATCCCGTCCCACAGCAGGGCGATGGTGATCCCGTTACGGTAATCCCGATGTACGCAGGCACGTCCCAGTTCCAGTTTATTGCCAGGGAGTTTTTTTATATGCCGCATGTGAAATTCCGTGGCGGTATACCATTTTTTGGTATGCAGCGAGGATTGCAGCCGGTATGTGCCGATCACCTTGTTGATACGTTTGTCGATGATGATCAGGTGATCGCAGTGTTTGTCGAATTTGTCCCGATCCACGCCGGAGCGCTTTTTCTTTTTCAGCAACTCTTCCAAAAATACGTCATGCCGCAGTTTCAAGGCTTCCTGCAGCTCGGCTGGAGAATCGGTGGTTTTTACGATGAAGTTCTTTTTTTCGATATAGATCGGAATGTGGGCAGAGAAATATTTCCATCGGTTTACGGGTTTCCTGGTCAGCTTTTTAACCAGATCGAGCAGCTGATTATTCTCGGCCATCATATCTCCCTTTTTTATCATTCATCATCAGTTTGATCAGATTTCTTTGATATTGTTATACTAATCCAAGATCAGTTCAGAACCACCTGTTTGCGGGTAATGATCCGCTCTGCGGTTTTCAGCCGGTAAAAATAAATTCCCGAAGGGCATCTGTGTCCTTGGTCATCTTTCAAGTCCCAATTAAGGTTTTGCTCGCCTTTGTCGATCCTGTCGCATAACAGACTGCGAACCTTTTGTCCTTTAAGATTATAGATATCCAGACTCACGTTTTCCACCTTATTCGCTGCGATCCTGAGGCTGGCATTATTTCTTGCTGGATTGGGATAATTGCTCAACGAAATAGCGGCAGGAACGCTGCTCTGATCATCATTATTCACCGGCGGAGCATACGTGATAACCCCCAGAGTATCCAGAACTATCCCCACTAATTCCTCCAGGGTATGCGTTCCATCTGCTATCTGGCACAGGGAAAAGGAAGCGGCAACGGTGCGGTAATTGCCATTCGTATTCCAGATGCCGATATTAGGTTCAGTTGACTCCCCGTTGCCATTTATAAACAAGGGCAGGGCGGTGGTCTGCGTGGGAAATAGTATCTGCGCATAGGCATCTGCCAGGGCATAGTTCCAGACACATCCGGTTTCCAGGTGTTTTATAGCAACGAGATTGGTTAGATAGTCCAAAGGCGCAGAGGTTCCCAGTTTACCCCAAAATTCGTCATCCGGATTCCAGGCTACATCACCTTCCAGATACAGCTTTCCGCCGTTGTTTAGATAGCTGTTCAAATAGCTGTATTGATAAGAAGCGGGATCAAGGATATAGGCGGTATTGCCAAATCCGAACAGGCAGAACACCGCTTCAAACTGATCCAGATAGTTATATTCCGGGATCAGTTTATCGGTATAGATCACATTCATCCCGGTAAGCGAACGCAGGGCATTCACCACGCTCAAACCGTCATAATCAACCGGTTCCCACACCAATATCTCTCCCTGCGGAACGATGGGCTGGGGATTGTAGCCCACCAAAGGATCGCCGTAAAGCAGATAGGTATAGATGTTTTGCTGTTCTGGCCAGATAACTCCCCCGCTGTCGATGGGATCGCCAAACAGATAATATTGCGAATGAAGCAGATTGGCATAAGCTTGAGCAGCGCCCAGACTGGTTTTGCTCTGCCGGAAATTTTCCACCACATGATAATTATAGCTGGACAAACCGCCCCAGCCGGGATTTTGCCAGCCCAGCTTATACCATCCGGTGCGGGTAGCGGCGAATACGCCTACGGCTTTTTTGATCAGCGCATACTCACCCAGGCAGGTATTGTCCGCATCGATCTGCCCGTTATAACAGGAAGCGGCAAAGATCACGGTTCCATCTGTGTTGTTCAGATTATCAAAGCTTTGCCGGGTAACCAGATTCTGCCAGTCCATTTCATTGCTGTCCGGCAGATTGTTTCCGTTGCTGTCCTGCGCCCAAATCTTGCGGGAAGAGGAAGCGGAACTGCCATGTGCACTCCAGTTCACAAATCCCCAGCTTTCGCTGTTCAATTTGCTTTTCAGGTTGGTATAGTTCAGCGGCAGATCGCCGGGAAAAGAGGGAACCACCCCTTCCTGTTCATACATGGTAAAGTTCGGCATCCCGCAGAGCGCGGTATGGCACAGGAATTCCATATAAATCCCGCCATCGGTAGCCGGCATATTGGGTTCCGGTTCGCTGTAATAATTCAGAATGGCAGCCGGCAGCAGGTTTTTATCTTTCCAGGCAGCGTTGCTTTGTTCATAAGCCACAATGCGGTTGGCGATCGTCGCGATCTGCGTGGCGTTGTTGGTGGACAGTCTGCCTACAAAAACTTCAGGAGTGAAATCCACTTCGAAATCCTGATCCTGACTGCCCGTGGAATATTCCCCCAAGCGTCCGTCATTATCGCTGTCCCAATTGCTGCTCAGGTCGCTGTAAAAGAAGTCCGTAGGCACGGTATCCACGCCGTCGGGTTCGGGAGTTGTGTAAGCCACCGGAACAGAATCGTAATCTCCCAATAGCAGCAAATAGGCAAAAGGAGACTGGTTATACTGGGTTTGCAGATAATTGCGCAATCTGGCGGCATCATCGCTACCCGTTCCGGTAGCCAGAGCGGTGGCAATATCGGTAAAGCTTACCGTGATCCCCTGCGACTGGCGAAATGACACCCAGGGTGTCAAAGCGTTGAACATGGCAGACGTTCCGATCACCATTACCTCGGTTTCGCGGTCTTTGGCTGCAGTATACCATTTATTCAGGCTGCTCTGATTGTAAAAAAAGTTCTGTTCGTTAAAAACGGGGGGTATCCTGCCTTTGTCGCTTTTGGTCTGATTATAGTCTATCTGGAGGTTGCAAGAATTGCTCCACTGCCAGGTTTGTCCATCCCAGCGGGCGGGAAGTAGGCTGAAGGAGGCATAGCGCAGTTCACCCCATTTTTTTAGTCCTAAAAAGCTGTATTGTGTATAGGTCTCTTTTTCGCTATTGGCAGACAAGGTTTGCTCCCCGTCAAAAAAACCCTGGTTCCTTGCCGGGGCTTTGCCTATTGCGGACTGGGGAGCGGCTAAAACGCAGTTCCAGGACGTTATCCTGGCATTGGCGGGCAGAAGGATATTTACGGTTTTTACCGGCAATTGCCAGGTGCCGGGGGCTTCCTGGGTTCCATAGCCCAGCTTGGAGAGTCCCTCGGGACTGATCATTCCGGCAGGTTTTTCCAGATTCACCTCCACGCTGAGGGTAATTCCCTGCAGCATCAGAGGGATAAGAAACAGAATTACCAGGAACTTACTCATGGTTCACCTTCCTTGGCGGCTTCCGTTTGGGAGTTACCTGAATCCCCTTCTGCTGTCTGTGTTCAACTTTGGGGACGTTCTTTTTAATTTGCGGATTGGGAGCTTTATTCGCTTTATCCTTGTGGAATCTTTTCCGCTTGTCGCCGTTCATTTTTTCAGTGGCATACTGGATGATCAGGCGGTCGCAGTGCTGCTTGTGCTTAACCAGAAAATCCTCCACCATCGTGTGATCCAGCTTCCACAATTCGCGCAGAAACCATCCTAAACCCTGATGCACCACCCTTTCACGGTCGGTCATCATTGGATCGAGAAATTCCAGCAGTTCTTCAGGGGGAGTGGATTTTCTGAGGTTCAAAAGTGCAACTGGGACTGCCCGGCGCGTCCATTTGCTGTCGGAGCTGCGCCAGGAGGAAAAGTCCTCCAAGTTAAGCGTTCCGCTTTCCAGCATATCACCCAGCAGATTTGAGCAGATGGTATCCACATGCGCCCAGTTTTCCACCCCGTTGTCCAGCCATTTTTTGATCCAGGCAAATTCCTCTTTGTCCAGGCAGTCCTGATATTGCTTCAGCAGCAGGATCGCCAGCGAGCCGAATTCATATTTGCCGGTGGCAAAAAGGTGCCAGCCCAGTTCTGCATATTCGCTCACGGTGAGGGAATGATCAGCCAGAATCTGATCGCGCAGGGTATTCAGTTCGTCCTCGGTAAGCCCATAGGCGTCATAGCCTTCCCTGAAATAGTGAGCGTATTTATCTACATTTAAAGGGTTTTCATGCGCCAGACAGTATTTTTCCACAACCCTTAGAATAGCCTGATAACGGGGATCAATCTCTGTATTCATCTTGCATCTCCTGCTCTATGGCTGGCTCTCTTTTCTCATCGCCGGGCTGGGAATGATATCCCATCCCTTTGCCGGTCACCAGCACGTGAAAGCGATTGAACATCTGACGCAGCCTGTATAGCATTGTCTTGCCGGGATTCAGCTGTGCCAAAAGCTTTGCCAGGAACAGATCCCAGTTCGTGCTTTCATGGCTCTTGAAAAAACCGGTGGCTTTCATTACATCAAGCATATACAACCTTATTTTGTCAAGTTCAATCCCACTCACCGCCTGGTAATTTTTCCCTTTGTGGGTGGATTCCTCCAGCGGCAGACTGAAGATCTCCCAAACAGCCAAAGCCACCGCCTGGGCAAGATTCAGCGAGGGAAAAGCGGGATTCGCCGGAATATGGCAGCGCAGAGGGCAGAGACCGGCTTCCTGATCGGTCAAGCCAAAGGTCTCTCTGCCAAATACGATGCCGATCCTGGCTGTGGGAAGGTTATGCACATAACGTGCCATTTGCCGGGGAGTCATGTCGATGGGTTTGTTTTTTCCCAAGCGGCGGGAAAAGGCGATCACCCTGTCCAATCCCACAAGTGCCGCATTCAGATCGGGATAGATCGTTGCGGTTTCCAGAATGTGCTCACTGTGCATCGCCAGATAAAAATCGTTCTTTTCGGGAACTTTGCCTACGATCCGCAGGTCGGACAGACAAAAATTATTCATGATCCTGGCTATCGCACCCACGTTTCCGGCATAGACCGGCTCCACCAGAATGATGGCAAGGCGGGACAGCTCAGGGTTAGAGATCATGGTTTAGCTGTAATAGCGGGGATTTGGCGTTTGGGGGCGGAAGTTCACTTTTTTTTAACGGCGTTTGTTGTTGATAATTCCTGAAAGCTTGGCTCCCATCGAGGCTACCTGGGGATGGGGATCGCTGCGCCATTCACCCACGATCCGCTGCGTAACGTTGATAAAATCGTTGGTTTTATCGCGGTTG
>Ga0172371_10009477_pt1 | contig 13358 bp, 14 predicted proteins | sample Lak12m_FD_114543 | JGI IMG/M metagenome (GOLD analysis project Ga0172371, IMG submission 114543) | Freshwater microbial communities from Kabuno Bay, South-Kivu, Congo - kab_022012_12m | ecosystem: Environmental > Aquatic > Freshwater > Lake | place: Democratic Republic of the Congo: South-Kivu... | reverse complement strand
TCCTTGTCCATGTTCTCGGTCGTCCCCGCTTCACCTGGGGGAGCAGGAATCTGACCCAGGCCGGAGATTGCCGGAAACAGTATATCGCGGCGCTTCAGTCGGCGGATAATCATGACTACCGGCTCCTGCTCGAGTTCGTCCGTTCCTGATTCCCGCCTCTACAACGATTCTCCTTCGAACTCCTTGATCTCGAGCTCCTTACCTTCGGAAATCACCACCGTCACCTTTTTGGCCGCCCCGACCTCGATCACCGGGGTGGCCTGCTTGGCCAGGTTCAGATAGAGTTCGTGCAGGGTCTTGGCCCCGGTGGAAAGACCACCGCCTGCCGCTGATTTTGCCAGCTGATTGCTGTCCACGATGGTTGTGGTGCCCAGGGCCGAGGTGGACTGGCTCAAGGAGGAGCCTTGCAGGGCGTCCCCGGCGCCGCCGAAGATGCCGGCCACCACGGCTCTGGCCGTTGCCGCCCCCATTTTGGACACCACCCGCCCGGAAAGCCCCACCTTGCTGTCGCTGTCCGTGACAAACCCCTTGACCGCGACATCTATGACCGCCTGTCCCTTGCGCCCTATGCAGGAGAGCGACACAAGCCGGACATCGGCCCGTTCCTTGTTCAGCCTCCCGGCCGCTTCGGCTATGATAAAACAGCCGCGCAGGTTCGCCTTGACATCATTGGGCAATACCGCCGGAGCCTGGATGCGCAGCAAAAGCGGCTCGGGGTTGTTCTTCCCGTCCCCCGAGGTAGAAGCGTCGAAACCGGTCAGCAACATAGCCTCCATAAATGAAGGAGGCAGATAGACCTTGCGGTTCTCTTTTTTTTTATCCACCGGGCCTTTGCCGGCAACGGCCGGGGCACCGTTCTGGTTGGAGATGATCCCGATGCCGCCGATGATCCTTTCCTCCATGGGCGGCGGAGGCTCCCGGCCGGGCGGCATCGGGTAACGCGGCATCGTCGCATGGTCCGCAAAGGGGGGAGCCGCCGATCTTACCACCTGGTCGGCGGTAGGGATGTACGGCAGGGGTGGATCGGGCGGTGGAGGCGGGATAAAGGCTCCGGGCCGCCGCCCGAATCCCTCGTCATTGGTAAGTTGGGCGAGTTGCTCCTTAAGGGTATCAATTTCCTTGCGCTGTTCCCGCAACATGGTTTTCTGAATAAGGTCCGGGTCGAGGGTTATTTCCCTCGTTTTCTCCTGCCGCGCCGATTGCGGCCCGGTTTCCGGGGGCCGGCTCGTTTTGTAGCCGATAACCACGACCAGGGAAATCACGGCCCCGGTCAAGGCCCAGATGCAGATTTTCTTCCGGCGCGGGCTCAAGCCGTCGAAGCGTTCCTTCAGGCTCACGAATCTTCCCCCCTTTGCTCGACGATGAAGACCCGGGATGATCCGCCTCTTGCCAGGTCATGATTTTCCACGATCACGGCCACGATCCGCTCACCCATTTCGCCCCGGAGAAAATCCTTTTCGCTTATCCGCACCGTTTCGTCCGCTGTCGCTTTCACCCGGTATTCCTTAAGCCGCAACCCGACCCCTTCCACATCCACGACTCCGACCAGACGGACGGAAAGGTCGGCGGAGAGATGCACCGGGGTGTCGGCCCTGGTGATCCGGTAGCTGTCGGGGTATTCATCCAGCCAGGCCTCGCGGATCAGCTGCAGGATCTTTTTTTCTAAAGGCAGGGCCTGGTAGTGGCTCACATTCCGCTTGATGTCCCCGGAGGTCGGCTGTGACAGCCGCAGGGTAACGGAGGGGATTCTTTTCGGGGTGACGATCAGGGAATAGATGGTGTCGTTGCAGCTTATGAACAGCTCGGTTGGGGTTGCGGCATATTTCCGCTCATCGCCCTGGGCCGCGACCGTAAATTTGACAAAGGCGTTGTTCCCGGCAAAATGGCCTTCCAGCCCCTTTTCCTTGGAAAAGATCAGATCGCTGATCGTGCCCGGGCAGGTAATCCGGTTAATGTCGGAGGACGACAGATCCACCGCCGTTGTCGTTTCCGGCAGGACCGGGCTTGAGGCATACGCGGCCGGGCCCGTTGTCAGGGCGAGCAGGACAGAGATCGCCATCGCTTTGCTTTTAATCATTCCCGTATGCCCTCTTGCTCTCAAGGTTGTTTCTCCATGAAGGAAAGCAGGTGAAACTGGCCGTCTTCCAGCCGGTATCTTATTTCGTAGGTTTTCGTAGCCGCCTCGATCAGCCTGTCTTCCGCAAACTGCCTGGTGTCTCCGATAATCTCCAGGCGTTGGCCTGCGCTGTCCAGAATCAGGTTGCGCAGATAAAAGGCGTTGCTGACCCGGCTTTCCTCCACCCGGCCGGCCAGGGCATACCAGACCTTGGCCGCGCCCGGATATTCCTCCGGGGCATACAGGCCAAGAAGCTCGTTGAACTGGCTGCGGGCCGTGGCCGGAGAATATGAGGCGGCCAGGCCGACGATCCTTCTGGCCAGCTCCCGGAGATACCGGTCGGAAGGCTTTCCCTCCACGAACTCGACCCGGTCGTTCAGATTGGCTGGAATCAGGATGACCCGCTGATATCTGATGGCCCGATTTACCAGAAAGGAATTCGCCACCACGGCCAGGGCGAGGATGACGAGCACGAATTTGAGCAGCCGGTTTTCCGTGAACAGGTTGCTGGTTTTCTGCAGGAAAATATTCATTCGCATGGAGGCTATTCGAAAAACTCCTTCTCGAAGTAATCTGGATAATTTCTCATCCGGACCAGGCCGGCCATGTAGAGCAGATGGCAGAGAAAACCCCGTGGCTTCTGTCTTTTGATCCGGCTGTAGATGTATGGCCCGGCGAAAAGGAGCGCCCAGAACACGCTGCCGTACATCAGGGCCAGCAGCAGAAAAAACATGAACAGGGCCAGCTCGTCGCTTTCGTACCAAAGGATCTGGAACGGCGCCGAAAGGTATTGCGGGAACGGCCTCTTGACATCGTCCGCCATGGTCAGTTGATTATCGCGCCAAGAGAGGTGACCACGCTATCCGCCTTCAGCAGAAAGGCGCCGCCGAGCACGGTCGCGGCGGCCGGCAGCAGCATCTGCCTGATCGCCATGATCGCAGCGGCCACCATGGAGCCGACCCCGGCAGCGAAGCCGATGGGGCCTTTGAGTATCTGATTGACCCCGATGTCGTAGATGTCATAGGCGAAGGTGCCCACCGCCGGAGTGGTGAAGGCGTCCGCCCGGGTGGTCGCCAGCAGGCAGGCCGCCCCAAAGACCGACAGGGCGGCAATGGTTTTCTTCTGTTTCAGGCCTGCCGGGAAAAGCGATCCCAGCCTTGTTCTCCTTGTCGCTTTGTTGCAATCTCGCATGGTGCGCTCCAAGTGTTGATGTTTTTGCCGGGCGCTTCATCGGCCCGCCTAATTGTCCCTGATTTTCGTTCCGCCGCCTTTGGTCGCCCGGCTTTGCCAGGATATTGATCTCCACCCGCCGGTTGAGATGCCTCGTCTCCGGGGCGTTGTGCCTCTGGCCCTGGCCGGCAGCGCCGCTGACGGTAAGGGCCTCGTAACCATGCTCCCGTAAAAAACGGGCAACCGTAACCGCCCGCTGCATGGCCAGAACCCCGTTGATCCGGGGCGGCCCCAGATCACAGGTGTAGCCCGTGATCTTCAACGGGCTTGCCTTGCCTACCTTGTTTTCAGCCAGGGCGGCCAGGATTCCATTCTCCGCCTCCCTGGAGAGCGAAAAAACAGCCAGTTCAAAAAATACCGGCGCAATGACCGGGGTGGCATTCTCGATTCCCGGCCCATCCTGACTGGCGGCCTCCTCCGTCTTTCTGATGGTCAGGAGAAGCTTGTCTTTTCCGGCCATTGGCGCAGGCCCGGGCGGACGCAACGCTTTTTTCTCCTCCCAATCGCCGATGACGAAGGTGCTGGCCGGGTAATCCCTGCCGAGCCCGTTGACGAAGAGGTAATCCCTTTGCTCGACGGACAGAGTTGCATCTGCCGTGGCCGGGATCAGGGCCAGAACGATCATCATCTTGCCGGGAAGAGTTGTTTTCATCGCTTTAGCCTCTGTTTTCTTTTTCCCGTACCTGTGACCACTGGTTTTTCCCGGCAAGTTCCACCACTTTCGGCATTGCCAGCCACAATCTGGTAAGAGCCAATAAATGCTGTTTTTTACTTATTCATTTCCGCTCGGTAAGAGATGGCCATCCTTTTTCGGCTTGGATTTTTTTTGCCGGTGCCTGGCGACCTGGACCCGGTTGCGGATTTTACCCAGTGCTTTGACCTGCTGACTGCTGAGGCTGAAACCGAAAGTGCTTTCTATCTCTTCCACCAGAGTTCGCATGGTAAGGCTTGATCCCTGTTTTTGATTTCTGAAGCGGGTGAAGGCGTAGCGCTCCCATTTACTCGGCAGCCCGGCGGTGGTGACAAAGCTCAATCTGGCCTTCCTGGAAAGCCTGGCCAGTTGAGGGCGGAGCACCTCCACCATTCCCCAGATCTTTTCCAGGAATTGCAGACCAAGCCGATCTTCCTGACAGAGCGGATCCTGGATCAATCCTTCCCGGTTCAGATAAAGAAGAACCCGCTTGGGAATGGATGAATTTTCGCTGAACTCCGCGATTGTCGTCTTCATGGCTCCACGCCGGTAAGCCGTTTGATGCTGTTGCTGACCAGGCGGCAGGCATGCCGACGGGTTATCTTGAATTCTCTGGCCAGCTCCGGGGTGCTTACCGGCTCCGGCTGTTCAAGCAGCCAGACGCAGATTTCCCGCTGCCTCTTGCTCACGGTTTTCAACGCTTCTTCGAGAGCCTTGCCGTCTTCTTCTCCATTTTTGTCTTCCTGCCGCTCTGGGCAAGGAATCCGGTGCATTTCCAAATCGTGGTCCGCCTGGATGCCCGAGGCCAGCTTGATGCAGCTGGTCTTGAAAATGACTCGGAAAAAAGGGGCAAACTGTTCCGGCTTTTCTTTTTTTCTGGCGGCGATAAGGGCCTTGAATGCAGCTATCGCGGCCTCCTGGAGCAGATCCGTGTTTTCAACCGCCATGTGGCGACGATAGGGCGCGGCAATCTGGCGGATGAGTTTCTTGTTCGCGGAAACCCAGCGCATGGCCGTGTCCCATAGCTCGGCGCTGCTCGCCTGCTGTTTGGCGGAAACCGGAGGGGTCATTTTTCCGTTGGCCTCGTCGCTTAAGATTAAAATAAGATTAAAGATGATTAGGCTGTGGCGTTCGCTTGCCAAAAGCCCTTTGTTTTCAGTTGGTTCAGCCGTTTTTTTTAAGTCGGGCTGTGAGTGTCATGCCCCCTTCAGGTGAGTGCCATGCCCCCTCCGGCGTGGGTGTTATGCCCCCCTGGGTGACTGTTATGCCCCCATGCTGTGACTGCTATGCCCCGGCGATGTGAGTGCTATGCCTCCTGTTTGTGACTGCCATGCCCCCTGGCGGTGAGTGTTATGCCCCCTCTCGATCACGACCCGTTTACCGAATCCGGGAAATTTCTGGTCACATGAACCTTGTCATCCAGGTCGAGCTCCCAGCGCACAATGGCCCCCACCCGGACAAGCTCGCCCAATGCGTTACGCAGGCCGCGCCGGTAATCAACCAGGCGATGGCATTCGGAGCCACACAGTCGCATCAGCGTGGCTACCTTGACCGGATATGGGGTGCGGTGGCTGGAGTAAAAACCGTGCAGCCACTTGGCGAGGTCTGTTTTCAAAAGAAGCCGCTGCTGCCACTGCAACTGGGTCCAGCCGGCGTCGAACACCCGGGCAAGCTTGGGGTTGACCTTCAGGAAATAGCTCTGGTCGTGGGAGTTGTAGTAGAATTCATCAATCAGTGAGCCGGCGTAGGTGCAGGAGTCTGTCCCGTACCGGTGTTGGATCTCGATCTTTATCTCAACCGCCGAGGCGGTGAGCCGCCGAAATGAGTCCTTGAGCCATTCGCGACCGGATTTTCCGGTTTTGCGGCCGATTCCCTTGAGAAATCCCTTGACCGCGAATTGCACGAAGCCATTTTTCGCCGCTCCCTGATCCCGGGAGACCAAGTGCAGCGCATGGGCAAGAACATCGAAATCACCCTGATCCAGGCGCCAGCCGGTATAACGAATTTCTATTCCGCCCATCGCCGCCACCCGCTCGCCTTTGACGGCTTTCCTGCGGCCGCGCCTGATTACGCCGAAAAGAGCGGAACGCAGACAGAGATTTGGCACCCCCCGGTTTTTTTCTGGCCAGAGCGGTAAAACCGGATTTTCGGCAAGCTCCGTTATTTTCTGACGTAGCTTAGGCGAGAGCTGGCTAAGGCAATTGGTGAAACCGTCTTCATCCGCCGTCACGGCGCCTTACCACAGCCTGATGTTCTTTGATTGTCTTCTCCGCCCGGGTTGGCCGGTTTCCGAATCCTGTTTCCTGGCTGAATCGAGAAAAGTGTCCAGGTCCGCCTTACGGAAGAGCAGCTTGCCTTTTTGCTGTCCTGATGGCCTGGAATAGGGGACAATTCGCTGTTCCACCGCCAATCGCCTGAAGTGATCCGGTGAATATCCGGTATAGGCGGCAGCCTCCTTCAGGTTCATGGTCCCGGCAGATGGCGCGTTCCCCTTGATCAGCAAATTGAGGATCCGGCTTTGCGCTTGCTCAATCGCGGCGAGTCTGGTCTCGATATCCATGTTCACCTCGTTGCCGGGGGGCGATATGCTCGCGCAGCGCCTCCCGGATTTCGTCGGGACTGCCCCATACCCAGGTCACTTTGCTGATGCCGGTCACCTCCTCGAGTCGTTTGGCAACCGCAGGAGGACAGCGTCGCCTGCCTCGCAGGATGTGGCTTAAAAAATCAGGGCCAATTTCGGCCGACCTTGCTATCTCGCGTTGGGTAAGTTTTTTTGATGTAGGCATAATGGTCAACTTTGTTATTAAAAGTTGTCTGTCATGTCAACATTTTTTGTCAACAATGGGGGATTTTGGCGGTTTTTTCTTTTGTTTGTTGAGCAAATGGTCTATTATTGACCTATGGCTCAATCAGCTACCCACCAATTTCAGACAGCGCTTGTCCAGCTCCTGGTCCAGGAGGGGCGAGGGGCGCAAAGTCGTCTTGCCCGTCAACAAAACATCGACCGTGGCTATCTCAACGCGATCGTCAAAGGCCGTAAGTCCGGCCCCGAAGAGGTGCGCGCCCAAATCGCCGCGCACTTCAACATGACCTACGAAGAGATGCTTGCCTTGGGCCGGAGTATTCTCGAGGGGAAAAAAGAGGCCGGAACGGAAGGCGGAAAGGAAAACGCGGGAGTAAAGGCGGCCGTTTCCGTTTTCCCGCCGAACGCCAAGGAAATTCCACCCGGCCTGTCGGGATTAATCAAGAAAGCGGTCGAGATTCTGGAATCGGACACCGGTTATCGGGATGTGCTGGCAGAGTTGATTGAGGCTTTTCATGAATCGGTCAAAACAAGAGACGACAATCTGAAGCTGCGGAATCAGATAAAAAAGATGGAAACCCGGATCGCCAGCCTGGAGAAAAGACTGGCTGACGAAAAAGATTGTGCTCGGAAGTCCGCGTAAAATTGCCTGCGGATCAATGGGAAAAAAGCGAAGACGGTAAAATTGTCTGGCCTTTTAAAATTTTTCGGTAATTATTGCGCTCGCAGTATTTTTAAGTGAAAATGGAGCAAAAATGGAGCAAAAAGGGTTTTCCGGAAAATAAAAGATAGACATTCCGGGTTGTTAGCTGGTAAAATCCAACACACTTAAAATCCCTCGGGGGCAACCCCGTACGAGTTCGATTCTCGTCCTGGGCACCATGGTCAGTGGCAGGTCTTCTGTTTGCCGCTCTCCTTGAATAGAGCAAATGTTGTTTCTTTGTAGTCGCTCACTGTTTCTTCGTAACGATGCTGCCGGGTACGGCGGCATTTTTTTTGCCCATGGCCCTGGCGTTCGGCAGGGCTTTTTCTTTTCATGCGTTGTTTATTGGGGTATTTAACAGAAGTCGGAAAACTGAAAATTTAAGCGCAGGGGGGCTTCTCCCTGTTTCAGGAGGCAGATTATGAGTAAATGCAGTAGTGCCACTTGCGGTGCAAAAAAGGACAGCGGCTCGGTGGATGCGGCCCTGGCCCGGCAGAATAACGAGATTTCCGCGGCTCTTGGCCGGATAAAAAACAAGATTCTGGTGATGAGCGGCAAGGGCGGGGTGGGCAAGAGCACCATTTCGGTGAACCTGGCCCTGGGCCTGGCCGGCCGGGGGTACCGGGTGGGCCTGAAGGATGTGGACCTGCACGGCCCGGACATCGTTCGGATGCTGAGCCTAAGCGGCCGGATGGACGGCCCGCTCACCAAGGAGGGCAAGATGCCGCCCATGCGTTATAGCGACAAGCTCAAGGTGATGTCGCTGGAGAGCATGATGGAGAACCGGGACGAGGCGGTGATCTGGCGCGGCCCCCTCAAGAATCAGGCGATCCGTCAGTTCATCGCTGATGTGGCCTGGGGGGAGCTCGATTATCTGATCATTGACGCGCCGCCCGGCACCGGGGACGAACCTATGACCGTGGCCAAAACCATCAAGGATGCCCAGGCCCTGGTGGTCACCACCCCGCAAAATATCGCCCTGGCAGATGTGCGCAAATCGCTCAATTTCTGCCGCCATGTCAAGATGAGGGTCCTTGGCCTGGTGGAGAACATGAGCGGCTTTGTCTGTCCCCATTGCGAGAAGACGGTGGATATTTTCAAGACCGGCGGCGGCGCGGACCTGGCCGCCGAGTTTTCCCTGCCCTTTTTAGGGCGGATACCCCTGGACCCCCGGGTGGTGATCGGCGGCGACGACGGCAAGCCCTATCTCGCTGCCGGTGGCGAAGGAAGAGGACCCCAGGCTTTCGCCGATTTTCTGACCAAGGTGGAAAAGGAAACAAAGGGTAAAACTGCGGCGGCCCAGCCCATCCCCATGGCCGCGCCGCTTGCCGGGGCTTCCACCTGCGGCTGCGGTGGCGGCCCCTGCAACCCGGACACCTGCGACTGTTGAAGAGGGAAGGATGATCATCAAGCAACTGACCGTGGGGACGATGGCGGTGTGCTGTTATGTCCTGGGGTGCGAGGAGACCAGGGAATGCGCGGTCATTGACCCGGGCGGGGACGAGGAGCGGATTTTTTCCCTGTGCGGGAGCGAGGGGCTCAAGATTGTCGCGATCATTTGCACCCATGGGCATCCGGACCATGTCTGCGGCAACCGGGCGCTCAAAAAAATGAGCGGCGCGCCGATCATCATGCACGAGGCGGACGCGGCCTTTTTCGCCCGGCCGGAGATCGAGGATTATTTCTCCATGCTCGGCCTTGCGGCTTCGCCGCCCCCGGACCGGACCGTGCGAGACGGCGAGGAGATCGCCGTGGGCCGCCTCAAGCTCAAGGTCATCCATACCCCCGGCCACACCCCGGGCGGAATCTGTCTCTACGCCGCGCCCCATCTTTTCACCGGCGACACCCTTTTTGCCGGCGGGGTGGGGCGCACCGATTTCCCCGGGGGAAGCACCCGGGAACTCATGGCCTCGATTAAGGAGAAAATCCTGCGCCTGCCTCCGGAAACCGTGGTCTGGCCCGGGCATGGCTACGGCGGGGTATCGTCGAGCCTTGGCGAAGAGGCGGCCAATAACCCATACCTTGACGGGAGCTTATAGGGATGCGCGAGATTGTCCTCGGCACCGCCGGGCATGTGGACCACGGCAAGACCAGCCTGGTCCTGGCACTGACCGGGATTGATACAGACCGGCTCAAGGAGGAGAAACGGCGGGGGATCACCATTGAGCTTGGCTTCGCCTTCCTCGATCTGCCCTGCGGCCGCCGCCTGGGGATCGTGGATGTGCCGGGGCACGAGCGCTTTGTCAAAAACATGGTGGCCGGAGCCAGCGGCATTGATCTGCTCGCTTTTGTCATCGCCGCCGACGAGGGGATCATGCCCCAGACCCGGGAGCATTTCGAGATCTGCCGCCTGCTTGGGGTCAAGCGGGGCCTGGTGATCCTGACCAAGAAAGACATGGTGGACCCGGAATGGCTGGAGATGGTGCGCGAGGATGCGCGGCAGTTTGTGGCCGGCAGCTTTCTCGACGGCGCGCCGATCATCGCGGTCTCCTCCCTAAGCGGTGAGGGGCTGGACGAGGTAAAGGCGGCCCTTGACCGCCTGGTGCAGGAAAGCGAGGTGGCCGAGGCTTTAGGCCCCTTTCGCCTGCCGGTGGACCGGGTTTTCACCATGAAGGGCTTCGGGGTGGTGGTCACCGGCACCTCGATCTCCGGGCGGATCGGGGTGGGTGAGGAAATCGCCGTTTATCCCAAGGGGCATACCGGCCGGATCAGGGGGATTCAGGTGCACGGCCGGGAGGTGGAAATGGTGGAGGCGGGCAAGCGCACCGCCATCAACATCCAGGGCCTGGACACCTGGATGGTTGCCCGGGGCGACATGCTGGCTACCCCCGGAAGCATGGCTCCGGCCCTGATCCTCGATGCCGATTTTTTCTACCTCTCCGCCAATGCCAAGCCCCTGAAGAACCGGGCCCGGGTGCGGGTCCACCTCGGCACTGCCGAGATCATGGGGCGGGTCGTGCTCCTTGCCGCCGACGAGCTTGCCCCGGGCGAGAGCGCCGATATTCAGCTCATCCTCGAAGAACCGGTGGCGGCCTGGCCGCAGGATCGCTTCGTGGTCCGCAGCTATTCGCCGGTGACCACCATCGGCGGCGGGGTGATCTTCAACGCCGGCCCGCCAAAGCGGCGGCGCTTCAAGGAGGCGAACGAAAAGGTTTTCTCCCTTTACCGGAGCGGCTCCCTGGAGGAGCTTGCCCTGCTGCATCTGACCGAGGCCGGGGCGGCCGGGCTTGAGTTCGATGCCCTGTGCGTGAAGATGGGCCAGTTCGGCAAGCGCTTTCGCAAGCTTCTGGATGGCCCGATATCGAGCCGGAAGATGGTGATGGTTGATTCCGAGCGCCAGCGGTTGGTGGCGGCGGAGATATTCACCGGTCTGGGGGAGAAGCTTGTCGCCATACTGGCCCGCTTCCATGAGGCCAACCCCATGCAGCCCGGGCTTTCCAAGGAAGAGCTCCGCTCGCGCCTGCCGGGCCAGGTAAACCAGAAGCTTTTTCATCTGCTGCTTGGCGGTTTAAGCAAGGAGAGTAAGATCGCGGTGGACGAGGCCAGGGTGCGTCTGGCCGGGCATCGGGTTTCCCTGGCCACCGACGCGGCCGGACTAAAGGCGGAGATGGGATATCTCTACGCCGAAGCCGGTCTTGCCCCTCCCACCATCAAGGAGATGCAGGCACGCTTCGCCAAATATTCTCCTTCGTTGGTCCGGGAGGTCCTCGAGTTGCTGGTGCGGGAGCAGAGCCTGTTCAGGGTCAGCGAGGATTTGTATTTTCATGGTCCGGCCCTGGCGGCCCTGATGGAGAAGGTGAAGGATTTCCTCGGCCGGGAAGGGGAGATTGACGCCCCGCGCTTCAAGGACCTCACCGGCCTGACCCGGAAGTTTTCCATTCCCCTGCTCGAATATTTTGATCGGATCAAGCTGACCATCCGGGTCGGCGATAAGAGGATCATGCGCGGAGCTCTTGAGCGCCAGTCCCGTGCTTTTCCCCTCAATTCGTGATCGGTTACGAGATAGTTTCCTAAAAAAGGAGAAGGTTATCAGCATTGTCAGCGGCAATACCGGGGGGCTAAAGCCCACCCAGCTGAAAAGGCTCGAACGGCTTGGGGGGCGCAGGGTTTCCCCGGAGCTTGTCATCAGCTCGGAGCTGGCCCGGGAGCTTTGCGCCCTTTCCGCCGAGCTTGCCCGGCAGCTCGGTCTGCTCATCAATCGGGCCGGCCAGATCGAGGCGGTGATGGTCGGGGATCATCGGGCGATCATGATCCCGGCCCTGCGCCAGTTCAAGGCCTCGGGCGGCCGTCTCCGCGGGCTGCGCTGCGTGCATACCCACCCGGGCGGCGAGGATTTGAGCGAAGACGACCTGATGGACCTGCTTTTTTTGCGCCTCGATCTGATGAGCGTGCTTAAAAGCGAGGCCGGGGGCGAACGGCTTTATTCGGCCCATCTCGTCCCCCAGGAGGTGGCCGGGAAAAGCTGGGTTTTTCTTCCTCCCGAGGCTCCGGGTCGGCCGGCGATTCCCTTTTCCGGGCTGATCGCGGCCCTGGAGGAAGAGTTTGCCCGCCTCCGCCCGGTGCGCGAGGTTGATTCCGGCCGGGATCGGGCGATTCTCGTCAGCGTGAGCCCCCTGGCCAAGGCCCGGGCCCAGGAATCCATGGACGAGCTGATCGAGCTGGCCCGTTCCGCCGGGGCGCTGGTGCTGGACACAGTGATTCAACGGCGGGAAAAGATCAATCCACGCCTGATCCTGGGTAAGGGCAAGCTTGGCGAGATCATGCTTGCGGCCCTAAAGCTCAACGCCAACCTCCTCATCTTCGATCAGGAGCTCAATCCCTCCCAGGTGCGCTCCATTACCGACCATACCGAACTGAGGGTTATTGACCGGACCCAGCTCATCCTCGACATCTTTGCCCGCCGGGCCTTGAGCCGGGAAGGCCGCTTGCAGGTGGAGATGGCGCAGCTCAAATACATGCTGCCCAGGCTTTCCACCCGGGATGACGCCCTTTCCCGGCTCACCGGCGGGATCGGCGGCCGGGGCCCCGGAGAAACCAGGCTCGAGATTGACCGGCGCCGGATCAACGACCGCTTGAGCAAGCTGGCCGATAAGCTCAAGGAGGTGAGCCGCGAGAGGGAGCAGCGCCGGTCCAGGCGGCGGAAAAAAGACCTGCCGGTGATTTCCCTGGTGGGCTATACCAATGCCGGCAAGTCCACCCTGCTCAATCACCTGACCAAAAGCGCCATCCTGGCCGAGGACAAGCTCTTCGCCACTCTGGACCCGACCAGCCGGCGGCTCCGCTTCCCGGAGGAGATGGAGGTGATCATCAGCGATACGGTGGGCTTCATCCGCAATCTGCCCGCCGAGCTCTTGAAGGCTTTCAAGGCCACCCTGGAGGAACTCGACGAAGCCTCGGTCCTGGTGCAGGTGATTGACCTTGGCAACCCCCGCTACCCGGAACACATCCGAGTGGTGGAGGAGCTGCTCCGCGAGCTCAAGCTCGATCGGATTCCCTGCCTCAAGGTGTTCAACAAGATTGATCTGGCGGACCCGGAGACAGTGGCCGATGAATTGCGCCACAACCCGGGGGCGGTGGCGATAAGCGCCACCAATCCGGCCACCTTTCCTCCTTTCCTGGAAAGGGTCCGGGCCATGGTGCTGCAAAAATGGCAGAAGGCGATATAGGTTTCCCGATGTTATCAGCGAGAAGACAACCGCACGTTTTTTTGATTATTCTGCTGTCGCTGCTGTTTGTCATGAACGGCGGGCAGGCGGCGCGCGCCCAGAATGAGGCGATCATCGAGGAGTTGATCGTCACCAATTCGAGCAGCGAT
>Ga0172371_10009476_pt1 | contig 13359 bp, 8 predicted proteins | sample Lak12m_FD_114543 | JGI IMG/M metagenome (GOLD analysis project Ga0172371, IMG submission 114543) | Freshwater microbial communities from Kabuno Bay, South-Kivu, Congo - kab_022012_12m | ecosystem: Environmental > Aquatic > Freshwater > Lake | place: Democratic Republic of the Congo: South-Kivu... | reverse complement strand
CTTATTGAGGAAGAAAATCCGGAATGGGAAGATTTGTCGAAAGACTTTTCTGGATTCCCGCCTTCGCGGGAATGACAGAAGAAAGTTGGGGATGAGAGATTAGATTTGAATGATTTCTTCCCAGGGGAGGCCTTGTTTCCCAAAGTGGCCATAGGCGGCAGTTTGGAGATAGATGGGACGGCGGAGGTTGAGACGTTCGATGATTGCTTGTGGTCTGAAATCAAATTTTTCTTTTGCTATGGCACTTAAGTCTTTTCCTGTTTCGTCTGATGCGTAGACCATAAGAGGCTTGGCGTGGCCAATGGCATAAGCCACCGAGACAAAACATGTGTTCGCGAGGTTGTTTGCAACAATATTTTTTGCGACAAATCTGCACATATAGGCAGCCGAACGATCTACCTTTGTTGGATCCTTTCCTGAAAAACATCCACCCCCATGCTGAATGAGTCCGCCGTACGTGTCTACCATTATTTTTCTACCTGTGAGTCCGGTGTCTGCTTCGAAGCCTCCCATAACGAATTTTCCAGTAGGGTTTACAAAAAGTTCTATAGAATTGAGATCAACACCGAGGGGCGCAATAAGTTTCTCTCCAATTGTTTTTTTGATTTCATCCTGTGTAATCGATTCGTCGTGTTCTGTACTTACGAGAATGGTGGTAAGTCTATCATCTTGCATGGTTACTTGTGCCTTTCCGTCCGGTTTTAGCCACGAAACTGTTCCGCTTTTGCGTAGGTCCTCGAGTCCTTTTGTAAGCTTGTGTACAAGTACAATTCCATGCGGAAGGTATTCGGGTGTTTCGCGTGTCGCGTAACCATACATTATTCCTTGGTCTCCAGCACCGCCCGTATCGACGCCTTGCGAGATATCTGGGGACTGTTGGGCGACATGTACACTGATATCAAGCTCGTCATCGTAACCAATATTTTTATATAAATCCTTGGCAAGCTTTGCATAATCAACTTTTGCGTTCGAAGTAACTTCGCCACCTATCACGAGATGGCCATGTCCGCCAAAGGCTTCTACGGCAACGCGACTTTTAGGATCTTCTCTAAGACACGCATCGAGCGATGCGTCTGATATTTGATCACACACCTTATCGGGGTGACCCGAGGTAACACTTTCTACTGTATAGGTTTTTGGTATAAACATGTTTTTAAATAAAAATCCCTCCTTGGGGGAGAGTTGATGCGTGACCATTATCTTTCCCCTTGGGGCTGAAGGTAGCACCTTATCCCTCGACGAGCTCGGGATAGGTTGCTGGTGGATCATTGGGTCAGTACCCTCGCCACACTCTTGATAATTTAATTGTTAAGTACCTCTAGTTTAGTTTTTTTATATGACGAGGTCAATATCGTGTATTGTAGGTATAAAAATATGATTTATCAAATTTATGACGATCGTCATAAATTTGATATTTTTTTTTATTGCCTTTACTACGAAAAGAAAAAAACCGCCGTGAGAGGCGATTCAGGTGAGGATTATCCTCGACCAATGGGACGCTGTGTCGTAGAGGAAAGGAATTCTTCTGTGCGTCGTTCTATACTGCGTATTTCATCTTCGAGTTGTTTCATGTTGTTTTTTGCGAGACCATACGAAAGAATGCCAACAATGATCCAACTGAGCAAAAATAGGATTATTGTAATCACTTCACCACCTCCTATCGTCGTGGGATGTTTGAAAGAGCAACGCCAGTCGAGAGTGTTTGTGAGTAGTAGGAATCATAATGGATGAAAATTTGTCCACCTGTCACACCCACAAAAACTTTTTGTCCTGACGAGCTCGTGCTTGATGTAAATGTTGCTCCTTGATAAGGATATCTTCCCGTTCGTGCGTAGTGGAGGAACAGTTTTTGCGTTTCTTCGAGCGCCGAGGAACTGTTGTATCCATAGGGAAGCTGAAGGAAACTCCGTACTGCGCGCACTGGAGAAAGGTACCATCGGTGTTGGAGTGTCTCTCCTCCAAAAAAATGTTCATGCTGTGGTCTTAGGTGGCTTGGGAGATATAGTCTTGGTTGATGTGCACATCCGCGTAGTTCAAAGAGTCTAGAAATTGTGAGCGGAGTACCATCGGTACGCGGTATTCCGAGAAATGCCATGTGGGTATCTCGAATTCGTTCTCCTCGCGTAAATGGACAGGGTTGATTAAGATATGTATTGTTCCAAGGAAAACGTGGAATGTTTGCAAGTTGTTCACGAGAGAAGGGAACGCTTAGAAAACGTTGCCATTCTTCAGATCCAAAGAATCGTTCTCCAAATAGGTTGCGAAGTCGTGACTCTTCTTTCACAATTGCATCGACTCGTTTCTCAACAACCTCGCCCTTTTCTTTTATCCGCATTGGTCTCGGTGTTACGGGTATGGGATTGTTTGGTTGAATTCTCATTCTTGTCCTTTCTTGCCTCGCCATAGTTTTACGCGACGGCGAGCCTTTCTTTTTCAAGGTACGATAGGTATTAGAACATATTGTTGTAAAAAAGTAAAATCCCACAAGATAATGAGATAAAATTGGGCTTATTCGACCAGACTACAGAAGATATCAGGAAGGTGTTATTTTTTGGAAGGATGTGATGATGGCTAATTCGATAGGAAGAAAAGGGAGGGGGGAGTAATAAATATTTTTTCTTGATTCAATCAGGTTCTGAATAAGGACCGTGAGGTGTTGTAAGTCAAATTGTTCCGATAAGAGGGTGAGTGTTGCGATGTCTTCTTTGCTTATCTCCGTAGAAAGGATATCTGCTGCCCCTTTGTGTAGTTTCAATAGTACTACCTTTCTCGTCAGAGACAGGAGATCGCGGAGAAAATGCACGGGTGGGATTGAGGATGCTTCGAACTCTGTAAGCTTGGCGAGAGAATCAGATGAATTGCCTGTTGCAATAGAGTGCAGGAGTTGCATGAGTTTTACCGTGCTTGGTCTATTGAAAATAGACTGTATGTTGTGTTTTTCAAGATCGATGTGTGCTACTTGGTCGAGCATCATTTCCGCGTCGCGGAGACACCCCTCTGCGAGATAGCATATGTGGGTAAGAGCTTCGTCGGGAATCACGAGAGATTCCTCCTTAATAATACGAGCAAGCTTTTGGCGCACCTCTTTGTAGGTGAGTTTTTTAAAATCAAAGCGTTGGACGCGCGAGAGCACTGTGGGGATCATTTTGTCTGGTTCTGTGGTGGCAAGGATAAATACAACATAGCGTGGCGGTTCTTCAAGGATTTTGAGAAGCGCGTTGCAGGCCGGTTTGCTAAGCATATGTGCCTCGTCGATGATGTATATCTTATATTGTGAATGCATGGGTTGAAACTCAATCGCGTCTTTTATTTCTCGTACTTCATCAACCCCTCCATGAGAGGCGGCATCCATTTCAATAACATCAACAAAAAACCCTTTTTCTATGGAGATACAATTTTCACACGATCCACACGGGTCGCCGTGTTTGGGGCTAAGACAGTTCAAGGCCTTTGCAAGAATACGGGCGAGGGTAGTTTTTCCTGTACCGCGTGGACCTGCAAGAAGATACGCGTGGCTTATCACTTTCCTGTGCACTGCTTCTTGAAGCACTTTCACAACAAATTCCTGTCCGCTTACTTCGCGAAATGTTTTTGGTCGATATTTCCGATAAAATACATGCATATATCATCACTTTATATTAAGATTCATCAAATATCAAAGCCAAGCTATATACCAAACAACATAATATATATTCTTCACACCCTCGCCACTCCAGCGTGTGACTCACTCATCCGCAGGCGCTTCGTTGTCAATCCAATTCATTGTGATTCAGGATTGACAACACCCAGCTTCGCGCCTGCGGAATGGTTCAGAATATATATCACGTTGTTTGGTAGTATTGTTCGCAGTAACACAAACTTGAAAATAAAAACGAGCCCTCAAGGGGGAGTCAAGTGTTATCGCTATAACCACAAACGAGCAGTAAGCGAAAATTTATTTTCGTATTATGCGAGTGCAGTGATTATATACCCAAAAGCCTTAAAAGCTTTTGGGTATATAATAGGGGGACTGTAAAGGTCTCCATCTTATAGGCGAACTTTTTGTTTTCAAGTTTGTGTGATAGGAGTTGCGAATGCACAGATTGTGGGAAGATGGTCTTGGGCGTAGACTAGAGATGAAGGTATTTAATGCATGCGCTATTATAAAATATTTTTTTGTCTTGTTGTGGTGTTGGGTGTCGTTTACGTATTTTCTTTGCGTCAGGAAACTTCGTTTAAGAATTTATCTGCGCTCACGGGAGACATTGCTTTGACGGATGAAAACGCCTCGGGTACTGATAGTGTGGAACCCTTGGTTGCGCCTGTCCCAATGCTTCCTAGGAAATTAGATTCTGTTCGCGCTGCTTATGTGACTATGTATACTGCGGCGACGCCGAGTAAACTAGAAAAACTTGTAGCATATGCAAAGAAGAATAATATTAACGCATTTGTAATTGATGTAAAAGAAACGGAGGGGATGCTATTTTTTCCACTCGATACATATGATGCTTATAAGGACAAAGATATTGCATCGGCTTCGTATCTTGTGAAACGTGGACCTTCAATTGTTGCAAAATTGCGTGCGCAAGGGTTTTATCTTATCGCGCGCGTAGTGGCATTTCCAGACAATGTGTACGCGAAAAAACATCCTGAACAGGCACTTCGATACAGAAGTAATGGGTCGCTATGGAAAGATAAGAAACACAATCATTGGCTCGATCCTGCGTCAAAAGAATATTGGACGTATCTTGTGCGTGTTGCAACAGCCGCAACGAAGGCGGGGTTTGATGAGGTTAATTTCGATTATATTCGTTTTCCATCAGACGGAAGTTTGAAGGAGATTCGGTATCCTTATTGGGATGGAATGATGCCGCGAGAAGAAGTTATAAAAACATTCTTTCATTTTCTTTCCGCGAATTTTAGCGATAGCGATGTTACTATATCTGGTGATTTATTTGGCCAGGTGCTCGTGAATAGCGATGATATGGGAATAGGACAGAAGTTCGAGGTAGCTCTACCGTTTTTTGATGTACTGGCCCCCATGACGTATCCCTCTCATTATATAGATGGATTTGCGGGATATAAAAACCCAGCAGAACATCCTTACGAAGTCATTGATTATTCACTCAAAGAGGCGCAGAAAAAAATAGCGTCATCAACGGTACCGGCAGAGGAGAGGGCAAAAATACGCCCATGGCTTCAGGTGTTTAATATCGGTGCGGTGTATGATGGTGCGATGATCCGCAAACAGATCAAGGCATTAGAGGACAATGGGATAAAAGGAGGTTATATGCTCTGGAGTCCCAGCAATGTATATCCTGATTTTAGGAATTAACGCGTCCCACACGTATTCACTCCTGAACTTCGCGTGAGGCACAAAAGGATGGAGTGTCCACATAAAACTGTTAACTCTCCCCCTACGGGGGATCAAACAGAACAGTTTTACGACACCCCATCTCTTTCGTGCAACTCCCGCTCTCGTTATGTCGTTCATACGTGTGGGACGCGTATTACCTACGATAGTGTTGTGAATGGAAAATTTGACTTTTAAGGTCAGATCTGCTACCATTGAAATAATAAGTGGGTGAATTTCAGAACCTTATAGGATCTGTCACTTACGTCATTTGGGGAAGGTGCGCCGTAAGGCGTATTTTTCTACCCCGAGCAGGGCACTTGACAATATTTGTGGATGTGCTATACTCTGACTAGAAACTTTGATTCAAGGAGGTGAAAGAATGAAGGTGCGTAAGGCGGACAGAATCCGCGCTCTCAAGGGTCAAAAGCCCGAGAAGAGCACCGCCGTTTACGGAGCTCCGACCGGCCACTAGGCTGCGTGGGCTCCACAACAATTTGGTGTCGGGCAGACCCATGCCGCACCAGAAAGGAGGGCCGGATGAACATTCAGCAGAACCCAACCGGCATCCCGCCGCCCTAAGAGCGCGGTGGGGGATGCAGAGGACATCCTAAAAAACCTCGACATCTTCAGCAACAGAAATTCAGAAAGGAGGCCGGTGACCAACGATGCAACGCTTTTTTACCGGTTTTCTGTAATGTGGGGGATGCAAGGCGGTTTGGAGGGCGGGCACGCACCAGAAACGTCCGCAGTCTTGCATCCCAAAAGCTTCCTCCACGGGAGAGGTCGGGCGGCACCGCATAGCTTGCCACGTCTTACATGTGAAAGTGGAAGACGTCGCAGAGCACAGCAGAGCCTGACCTGCTCCCATCCCCGCCCCGTCGCAGAAATGCAGGGGCACGACGAGCCATGAAAGGAGAAAAATTTCATGCGTCGTTAAGTCGGTACCAAGGGGGGTGGAATTCCCCCCACATAGTGAGGGGATTCGGCACCCCCTCCAAATATTTCATGAGACCCTACACAAGTGGGGTCTTATTATTTATGGGAGGAAAAATAATCTTTGCGAGTATACTGGGCCATTATGACGCGTCATAATGCATGCCTCTACACGTAGCTTTCTGTTCGTAGCCTTCAAGGGGCAGGAAGACCCTTCGACTTCGCTCAGGGAATATCCTTTTTGTCAATAATGCATTGTTTTTTATTTTGTTATACTGCGGGTAGCATTTTGAAAAAGAAAAGTTGGTGATACCTTTGAAACCAAAGCTTTTGGTGTGTGATTGGAATGGAACACTTTTGAATGATTTGTGGCTTGCGTATGTGAGTACTGAGAAAATTTTTGAGTTTTTTGGGGTTCCTGTACCTACGCTTCGTGAGTATCAAAATGAGATTGAATCGGATTTCAGTAAGTTTTATATTCATCACGGCATTTCAAATTTTGATCTCAAGATTAACAATGCAATTCGTATGCAAGTATTTGAGGAGAATTGGGATAAGGTTGGGTTGCATGACCCTAAGACCGCGAAACACATTTTGATGCGTATGAAGCAACTTGGTTTGAAGCTTGCTATTGTGAGCGCAGAAATCCCCGAAGTACTTCTGAGACGTATTGCTCAATTTGATCTTGGAGATGTTTTTGATCATGTGCGTGGTGGCGCATGGCCTAAGAACGAAGCTCTTGCGGAGGTACTCATACATTTTGATGTTAAACCAGAAGAGGCGTTTTATATTGATGATACCCATGAGGGCATTTCTATCGCCAAAAAACTTGGTATGAAAACATTTGGTTTCACCGAAGGATATAACACGAGAGAGAGAATCATCGATGCGAAACCTACTTACGTAGTGAGTTCACTCGAAGAGGCATTTTTTGTGTTGGATCGCGCTTTTGCGAATAACAGTATCGTGATTGGTATTACGGGAGAAAAAGGTGGTGGAAAAGAGACGGTCGGCGATATTTTAAAAATGCTTGTAGAGAGAGATGTGCGCATTGGTCACTTGCTTCATGAGGTCGGGGAACAACGATTTTCGAGACATAGATTTTCTGATATTATCAACGAGTCTCTTGCTCTTTGGCATTTGCCATCAACCAGAGAGAATCAACAAAAATTTGGACAGATGGTGAATACTGGATTTGGAGATGGGACGCTTGCGAGGGCTGTGCGTACAAGAATTATGAAGTGTTCTACTACAGTTGTTGTTGTTGATGGTATTCGAAGAGCGAGCGAAGAAGAAATGATTCGGAGTATTCCTGGTTCAATGATACTTTATGTGACGGCGCCTGTTGAGGCTCGGTATGGAAGGCCACGGTTTTCTCGTGCAGGAGAAATAGAGAAGACGTTTGAGCAATTTTTGCGTGAAGAGGAAGCTCCCACGGAGGTTGAAATTCCGCGGATTGGGGCACGTGCTGAGCATAGAATTGAAAATACAGGGAGTAGAGAGAGTCTTCTGTGTTCTGTGAAAGAGTTGTTTGAGCGATATATTCTCCCTCGACTCGGACTTACTTAAAAATGAATATTTTAAAAGATGGCAACGCCATCTTTTTGTTTTTTGAAGTAGTATTACGGTGGTATTGACTCGAAAGTAGATATATGAGATAGTAATAATAATAAAAGATCCTTGAAAAAGAAAGGAGTGATGCGTTGTGGGAATACACATGATTCGCGAGTTTTTTAGAAAACTTGGTCAGGAAAAAGAAGTCGCAGATGACATCGTTGCTTTAAAACGCATAACACTTATGACGTTTCTGTGGCTCGTTGTTGCAGAGGTCATTATGGTATTTCAGATATATCCGACCAAGCAATTTCTTGATGAGCTTCAGCGGGGCGCACAGATGAGCAATCTTGTATGGATTTTGGGTTCGATTTTTGTCCTCTACACTATCGGTTCGATCGTAAGAGGAGAGATGGATACTCGCCGGCATGATTTTTTTTGGCGCATGTGGAGTATGCTGTGGGGACACGGACACCGTAAAGAGCTTCGGCTTGATACGGCTTGGCACATAGCGCATTCAACGGGTGAAAAAGAATCTATTCTTGATAAAAATATTACAAAGGTAGAACACCTTATCGATAACTTCATCTTTGATACATTGCCTACGGCAGTGCGCGTACTTTTTACAAGTATAGGCGTATCGTTTCTTGGATGGCATTTTGGTGTACTGGCTTTTTCTTCTGTCATATTGTTTGTTCTCACCATGATGTACAACGAGAAACAATTGGCGCCTCTTCGTAAGGCTTCGAGAAAACAGATGAAGCGTCTTGAACGGGATGGCTCCGAACTCACGCAAAACTGGAGAACGTTAAAACAATTTGGTATTGAGGAGATTCAGAACGATACGCACGCAAAACTTTTGACTCAGTTTTATACCGATGAAATGGTGCGGCATAGGAAGTATATCAATTGTTTTGTGCGGCAGGAGCATGTGGTATCTATTTCGCGTGTGATTATGTATCTTGTTGTTTTTGGGACATTTATTCCTGCAAGGGGAATAGGTGAGGTTGTTCTGAGTATCATGTGGATGGAAAGAGTGTTTTCGAACATGTATCGCTTGTCCGATTTCCAACGACGTTTAAACGAAGGTGTTGAGGCGTGCAGGGAACTTATCGAACTTTTTGGCATCGTGCCAGAAGTGGGACAGCCAGAACGTGTTGCAACTTGTGAAGAGTCAACGGGTCGTATTGAGTTTAGGAACGTGTCGTTCTCATATCCTGAGGGAAAACAAGATGCTTTGCGTGATATAAATTTGGTAATTGGATCAAAAATGACGGTCGCTTTCGTCGGGTCTTCTGGTAGCGGAAAAACTACGCTCACCTCTCTTTTGTTACGTGAATTTGATCCACAAGAAGGACAGATTCTTATTGATGGTGTAGATTTGAGGGAAAGGGATTACACGAAATATAGGAGAGAAACGATTGGTATTGTGACTCAAAACGTAGAACTTTTTGACGCAACAATACGAGAAAATCTTCGTATGGTTCGCCCGGATGCTCCAGAGGGATATGAAGAAATATCCGCGAGACGTGCTTTTGCGGAAGAGTTTATATCACTCTTGCCAAACGGATACGAAACTATGATTGGTGAAGACGGTGTTCGTCTCTCAGGGGGTCAACGACAACGTCTTGCAATAGCGCGGGCATTATATCGCGATCCAGATATTCTTATTCTTGATGAGGCAACAAGTTCTCTTGATGCGATCTCCCAGGAACACATTCAGAAGGCAATTGATCAGGCAATGGTTGATCGCGCGTGCACTACGCTTATTATCGCGCACAGATTTAGTACTATTATGAATGCCGATCTCGTCGTGGTGCTTAATGATGGAAAGATTGAAGAGGTTGGTACACATCAAGAGCTTGCGCGCATGAATGGAATTTACAAGCGGCTGCGCGACCTTGAAACACGCGGAGTGTTTGGGTAATTAAAAAAATCGCCACAGTAATGGCGATTTTCTTTTTTTGAAGTTGTGCTCAGAGTGATCTGCTAGAGTTATACTCCACGTCATTTGAATTAAGTGAGTGCTAGCTAGCAGATCAATCCAAGCAAAACCCATATTATTTAATTGTAACGTTTTAAAGTTTTGCGTCAATAAAAAAAATTTTTTTGATAGTTATCCACAATTCAAATTGAATTTAATTGTATAAAATAAAGATAGGAATAGATTATTGTTTTCATGTGGTAATACAGTCGATTACTATGTGATGACAAAAAAAACAATAATCATTCTGCATTAACTTGCGCAAGCAGGTAAGCAGAGTGAATGCTACAATGGCTGCAAAGAAGAAAGCAAAAGCAAAAGCAAAGAAGAAGAAATAATCACTTCTTCTCTTACACCAAACTCCTCTGACGTTACGTCAGAGGAGTTTGAGTTTTTGGAGTCTTCAATTAGAATGATTATATGCCAGGTAGTGAAAATCAGACTTTTGAAAATATCTCTATTATGACTCTCTTATCAAAAATGGTAATTAATTCTAAAAAAGGAATTCGACACCAACAGTCGGATTTCTACTACCTGGTATGAAGATTATTATCAGTGCGAAGAATATAGAACTTACCTCCGGATTAGAACAGTATATTAGTGAAAAAATAAACGGACTTAGTAAGCTTATTCGCCTGTACGAAGAGGGTGGTGTTGCTGAAACGAGGATTGAGGTTTCAAAGACAACACGACACCATAAACAAGGCGAGGTATATTATGCAGAGGCAAATCTTAAGCTTCCAGGATCTATACTTCGCGCAGAAAGTACTAGTCTTGATCTGTATTCCGCGATCGATGAGATTAAGGATGAGCTTGCAAGGCACATAAAGTCTTATAAAGAAAGACGGTCCGCAAAAAGAAGGCGCAGTGCGCGCCTTCTTAAAGAGAAGGAGACGAGGTAGGGATTGCGGTTGGTGCCTGGGAGAGATCGCTCTCGTTCATCATAAGCGTCCCTCGGTGTATTACCTGGCTTACCTTTTTCGCGATAGGAAAGTTTTTGTGTACAAGCGCATCAAGTGCGCCATCATCAAAGTCTTTGCAAGAAAAAACGTCAAACGAGAAATAGTTGTATTCAGGCCACGTATGAATTGAAATATGAGACTCTGCTATCACCTGAAATGCCGTAATTCCATTTGATCCAGGAAAGACGTGTGAGACACATTCTGAAACAGGTGTCATGTGTAATGTTTCTACGATATCAGCAAAGAAGGCTTTAACACCCTCTAGGTTTGTGAGCATGTCGTTTTGCCCCACCGTGCACTCTAAGATATAATGTTTTCCGTATTGCATACATTTAAACTGGGTGCTACAAACGTAATATCTACACGTTTGGCGCGTTACTAATAATAAATGTACCAGGGCTATAATTATATACCTTTTTTATTAACTTTGTCAAGATGTTACAAAAAATCCTTACACAATTATTCGGCGAAGGGCATCTGTTAAAGAGCTATCGAAAGAAAGTTGCTGAAATTAACGCGCAAGAAGAGACATTAAAAGACAAAAGCGATGAGGAATTGCGTGAGCTTTCGCGTGTGTTGAAAAATGATTCCGAATCCGACGAGCACATGATTCAGGCTTTTGCGCTTGTGCGTGAGGCAGCACGGAGAACGCTTAGACAACGTCATTATGACGTACAGCTTATTGGGGGTATGGTGCTTTATGAGGGCGATATCGCGCAGATGGCGACAGGGGAGGGTAAGACACTTGTTGCAACACTCCCCGCGTACGCGCGTGCTCTCAAGAGTTCAGTGCACGTAATTACAGTGAACGACTACCTTGCGCGGCGTGACGCGGTGTGGATGGGGCAAATTTATGATTTCCTTGGACTTACTACGAGTTGTATTACCTCAGAAGGCAGTTTTTTATATGATCCAACCCATCTCGTTGAAGAAAAAAAGAAAGAGCTGGACATCACACGTGATAAAGAGGGTGGTTTTCATGTTGTGCAAAATTTTTTAAAACCTATTTCACGCAAAGAGGCGTACGAGGCAGATATTGTCTATGGCACGAATACGGAATTCGGATTTGATTATCTTCGCGACAATCTCGTCCACTCGTTAGATCAGAAGGTACAACGTGGTCATTCTTTTGCAATCGTTGACGAGATAGATAGTATCCTCATCGACGAGGCGCGGACTCCGCTTATCATTTCTGCACCACAGGAAGAATCAAGTGATTTGTATCGTGAAATGGCACAAGTTGTAAAACGACTCAAGGAAGAAGAGGACTATGTTGTAGATAGAAAACTTCATTCAGCAACGTTTACTGAAGAGGGCATTACAAAAATAGAAAGCATGTTGCGGCTTCCGAACGCCTATGATCCTGCTGGGTTTCGTTATCTCCATTATCTAGAAAGTTCTCTAAAAGCCCAGGCGCTTTATCGTAGGGACAAGGAATATGTTGTAAAAGATGGAGAGGTTATTATTGTCGATGAGTTTACTGGGAGAATGCTTCACGGAAGGCGTTATAGCGGCGGGTTACATCAGGCAATTGAGGCAAAAGAACACGTTGCTATTAAAAAAGAATCAAGGACACTTGCTTCGGTAACCATTCAAAACTACTTTCGACTTTACACAACATTATCTGGGATGACGGGGACTGCAAAAACAAGCGCCGAGGAGTTTCATAAGGTGTACGGCATTGATGTCATAGAAATTCCTACTAATCGTCCTACGGTGCGTAAGGACAAACCAGATTTTATTTTCCAAACCAAAAATGCAAAGTGGCTTGCAGTAATCGAAGAGGTTAAGAAAAGAAATGAAATTGGGCAACCTGTACTTGTAGGAACGACATCGATTGAAAATAACGAAATAGTTTCTACGCTTTTACATCACGAGGGAGTTCGTCATCAAGTATTAAATGCAAAGCAGCACGAAAAAGAAGGGGGGGTCATTGCCCAGGCTGGAAAATATAAGGGAGTGACTGTTGCGACAAACATGGCAGGACGTGGAGTGGATGTTATATTAGGCGGTAATCCGCCCGTTCCAGAGGATATGGAGAAAATAAAACAAATGGGAGGGCTCTATGTTATTGGAACAGAAAAGCATGAATCACGACGTATCGATAACCAATTGCGTGGACGTAGTGGTAGGCAGGGGGATAATGGGGAAAGTAGATTTTTTATCTCGCTTGAAGATGATCTGGTAAAAATATTTGGAGGAGAAAAGCTTAAAGAGATCATGCAGCGTATGAATGTTCCTGAATCGATGCCCATTGAGTCTCCGCTTGTAACACGTATGATCGAATCTGCTCAATCAAAGGTGGAGGGGTTTCATTTTGATGCGCGAAAGCGTGTGCTTGAGTATGACGATGTATTAAATAAGCAACGCTACGCAGTGTATAAAAAGCGAGATGATATATTACGCATGGCCGATGATTTTGTTGCCGCGGAGTTCGAAGATATTCTTATGGATGCGATGAAGGAATTTACGAGGGTTGAAACCGGTGGACCTGTGTCGGAATGGAATTTTGAAGAGTTTGTAAAAATGTGCGCGACAAATTGTATTGTTGATGAGGCAGATATTGTTCTCAAGGAAATTGAGACGTATAT
>Ga0172371_10009472_pt1 | contig 13362 bp, 8 predicted proteins | sample Lak12m_FD_114543 | JGI IMG/M metagenome (GOLD analysis project Ga0172371, IMG submission 114543) | Freshwater microbial communities from Kabuno Bay, South-Kivu, Congo - kab_022012_12m | ecosystem: Environmental > Aquatic > Freshwater > Lake | place: Democratic Republic of the Congo: South-Kivu... | reverse complement strand
TCGTTATTACTGGTTTATCTGGTTCTGGTAAATCATCTTTAGCCTTTGATACTGTTTATGCAGAAGGACAACGCCGATATGTTGAGTCATTATCTTCCTATGCTCGTCAATTTGTTGGTCTCATGGATAAACCGGAAGTTGACTTAATTGAAGGTTTATCTCCAGCTATTTCTATTGACCAGAGAACCACTGGCCATAATCCTCGATCAACGGTTGGCACTATTACTGAAATTTGTGATTATCTAAGATTGTTATATTCTAAATGCGGACAACCTTATTGTCCCCACTGTAATTTAAAATTAAAAAAATCTTTTGAGGAAAAAAAGAATATTAAAGTAGTTCGTGGTCGACAAATTAAATCTAATAAATTAGAACGATTTTTTCTTTGTCCTAGTTGTGGTTATCGTCAAGCTGAATTATTAGCTCGGGACTTTTCTTTTAATTCTGGCCACGGGGCTTGTCCAGATTGCGGAGGTCTAGGAATTAAATCAGAAATTGATTCCAATTTAGTTTTTAATCAAAATCTTAGTATTTTAGAAGGGGCCATTAAACCCCTATCCCATTCTAATTCTAATAGTAATGGTTTGTTTATTGAGTTAAATGAGTTGGCTAATCGACATAATTTTAGTTTACGACCAGCCATTAAAGACTTAACTTTAGAGAATCGTGATTTAATTTTAAAAGGGGATCAACAATTTAGAGGTTTATTAAAATATTTAGAAAATAAATATAAAGAAACTAAATCTAATTTTGTTAAACAAGAAATAGAAAAAGTGATGCATGATCTCTTGTGCCCAGCTTGTCATGGAGATCGTCTTAAGCCAGAGATTTTAGCTATTAAGATAAATAATTTATCTATCTCGGAGATAACTAATCAAAGTATTAAAGAACTATTAATTTTATTTAATAATTGGCTAAAGGGAGAAAATAATTTTAACGGACGAATTCAAATCGTAGAGCCGATTGTTAAAGAAATAATAAAGAATTTAGAATTTTTATTTAATGTTGGTTTGGGTTATTTAACACTTAGTCGTTCTGCTGCTACTTTATCTGGTGGAGAGGCCCAAAGAATTCGACTAGCTTCTCAAGTTGGGTCTACCTTAAGTGGAGTTTTATATGTATTAGACGAACCCTCCATTGGTTTACATCAGAAAGATAATGACCGTTTGATATCTACTTTAAAAAAATTACGGGATAATGGAAATACAGTGATTGTAGTAGAGCACGATGCTTCTACAATGTTAGCTGCTGATTGGTTAATTGATATTGGGCCAGGAGCTGGTGATTTTGGTGGTCAAGTTTTATTTACTGGACTGCCAAAAGATATTAAAAAATGTTCTACTTCACTAACTGCTTCCTATTTGTTGGGTAAAAAGAAAATAAAATCGCCAGTTAAATTTAGAGCAGGAAATAAAAAATCTATTAGGATTTTAGGAGCTAATGAGCACAATCTTAAAAATATCGATGTAGAAATACCGCTAGGTAAATTAGTGGCTATTACGGGTGTATCTGGGTCTGGCAAATCTACTTTAATGAGTGATATTTTAGCCAAGGCTCTTGGTCGCCAGTTTTATCGCAGCAAAGCCGAACCAGGTGCTCATCAAGAAATAGTTGGGTTAGAAAATATTGATAAAGTGATTGATATTGACCAATCACCCATTGGCCGAACACCCCGCTCTAACCCGGCTACTTATACTGGACTTTTTACCTATATCCGAGATTTATTTGCTGATTTGCCTGAAGCACGGATTAAGAATTTAAAGGCTGGACATTTTTCCTTTAATGTCCCTGGTGGTCGCTGCGAGAATTGTTCTGGCGATGGAGTTATTAAAATAGAAATGCAATTTTTATCTGATGTTTATTTAACCTGTGATGTCTGTGGAGGAAAGAAATTTAAACCAAAAGTGTTAGAAGTTTTATACCAAGGTAAGAATATTTCAGAGGTTTTAGATATGACTGTTGGGGAAGCTAAAGAATTTTTTAAGCATCATTCAGCTATTAGTCAAAAATTAAATACTCTAGATGAAGTTGGTTTAGGTTATATTAAGTTGGGCCAAAGCGCAACTACTTTTTCTGGTGGTGAAGCTCAAAGAATTAAATTAGCTACGGAATTATCTCGTCGAGCTACTGGTAAAACTTTGTATATTCTAGATGAACCAACCACCGGCCTTCACTTTGCTGATATTGATCGACTTCTAAAAGTTCTCAATATGTTAGTTGATCAGGGTAATACGGTTTTAATTATTGAACATAATTTAGATGTTATTAAATCTGTAGATTGGGTGATTGATTTAGGGCCAGAGGGGGGAGAAGACGGCGGATATATTGTCGCCCAGGGGACCCCATTGGAAGTAGCTGAAGTTAAGTTGAGCCATACTGGACAATATTTAAAGAAAGTAATTTAGTCAAACCAAAAACCCCGGTGATAGTCACCGGGGTTTTTATTTTAGGGTGTTAAATTTTTATCTTTTTAATTATCTTTAGAATTTTTAGATGACTTTTCCTATTAGTCGCTAGAATATCAGGATCAGTAATATTCCAAGGTTTATTTTGAAAATTAGTTACTCTGCCGCCAGCCTCACGGACAATTAAAACTCCTGCGGCAACGTCCCAGGATTTAGTACCAGGAGCTAGAAAGGATTGAATTCGTCCTGCTGCAACATAAACTAACTCGGTAGCCGCACTACCCAATTGACGGCAATCAAAACTGTTTATCTTTTGGTATTGGTAATATTTAATTGCTTTCTTAATGTTATTAATTCCATTGCCATGGCAATAGGCGTTAATATCTTTTTGCCCAATAGTAGAAATTTTTATTTTTTTATCGTTTAAATAAGCTCCTTTGCCTTGTTCAGCAAAAAATATTTCTCGTTGAATAGGGCAATAGATCGCTCCCATAATTATTTTTTTCTTATGGATTAGAGCAATAGACACAGCCCAAATTGGATTATGGATATAGAAATTAGTAGTGCCATCCAGAGGGTCAATTATCCAAAGATAATCTTCATGTTTATTACTTAAACCAGCTTCTTCGGAGAGAATTTGATGATGGGGAAAATTCTTTTTTAAATTATCGATAATTATTTTTTCACTTCTTAAATCGGCTTTAGTAACTAAATCGCGTTGGGATTTGAGCCAAGCTTGTTTTTGATTAAAATGTTGGTAATCTTTTATAAGGCTGTCCCCAGCTTTTTTAATAGTTTGGAGTAAAATAGTTTTTAATTTTGAATCTGGTGTCATATTTTTAGGTTAGCTAAAATTTTTAATTCTACTTTTTTAGTTTCAATGTCCATGATGGCGAAAGTAGCTTGGTGAAATATACCTGCCAAGTTACCGGGATTAATTATAATAATGTTTTTTTGTTTTTCTAGCCAAGGCTTATGACTATGACCGTAAAAGATAAAATCAATTTTTTTTGGAGAAGTTTGAATTAAATTAGTAATATCTTGTTGTTTATGGCAAATACCAATTTTAATTTTTTCTATTTCAAATAATCCAATTTTTCCGTAATAAGTTATATTTTTATAATTATTTAATTCATTTTCTTCATATATTTCACCGTTACCTTTTACTAAAAAAATCTCACCCGAAAAATTGTGGGCGAGAGAATGAATGGTTTCTATAGTTGTTACATCGCCGAGACAGATTATTTTAATAACTTTATTTTTTTGGCACCATTTTAAACATTTTTCTAGGTTAGCTAGATTATCATGAATGTCGGAGATGATAGCGATAAGCATAGGGACTATTTTTTGCTGCGTAATTTAATTTCGTAGGTCATTTGTTCCAATTTTCGTAGATGACCACGCGCTTGGTCATACTTAGTGCGCAAATAACCAGTTAAATCAAAGTCAATTAATTCAGCCATAATATCTTCAGCCATTTTTTTAATTTTAGGAACTTCTGTAAATTTTCCTTTCGCCGCCTGATTGGTAGCATAGCGAACCAGTTCACCTATTAAATCACAAATACCACCCAAGTAGGCTTCATAATCAAAGCGTAGGTTTTTAGTTGGTTCAATGGTTTTATTTTTTATTACTCCATAAAAAGTTTTAGCCTCTAAGTATTCTTCGGCGGCAGCTCGATAGGAACCCTCTCGACTTAAGCGATCATTACCAAAATGTTGTTCTAGATTTTTGAAAGCCTTTTCAATATCTTTTAATTTTTGTTCAGCTAATTTAAAATCAAGACGTTGCAAGGCAAAAATAGTTTTTTTAGCTTCAAATAAAATATTATTAGCAGCACTATTAATTTGTCGTCGTTCGCTTTCATTGGCTCGATAGTTTTGTCTTAGTTGTTCTAGCAACTTATTATTAATCATAATTATATTATATTACTCTAAATATTTCTTCTAAACTGGTTTCTCCAGCTAAAGCTTTAATAATGCCATCTTGTAACATTGTAATAGTTCCGTTTTTAATTGCTGCTTGTTCTATTTCAAAATCAGTAACTGCTTCTCCTTGAATAATTTTTTGAATATCTGGACTCATAGCGATGGTTTCATAGAGACCTAGTCGTCCCTTATAACCAATATTATTACATTGGTTACAACCGACGCTTTGGTAGAAGGTTAACTTTTCGGGAATTTTTAGGGCTGGATTATTAATACTATTCAAAATTTCTTTAACCTTTTGTAAATCTTCTAGGCTAATTTCTTTTTCTTGTTTACAATGGGGGCATAAACGACGTACTAAACGTTGACCAATGGTAAATTCAATAGCATTAGCTAAAGTTTGGCGTTCTAAACCTAAACCAGTAAAACGGGAAATAGCCCCAGCAGCGCTGTTAGCGTGAATAGTAGATAAAACTAAATGTCCAGTCATAGAAGCTTCGATGGCGACTTTAGCTGTTTCCTGATCACGAATTTCTCCAATCATCATAATGTTGGGATTTTGACGTAATAGGGAACGCATGGCTGAAGCAAAAGTATATCCTCGGGCTTCATCAATTTGGGTTTGCATTATTCCTGGTAATTGATATTCAATAGGATCCTCCACTGTAATTATTTTAACATCTGGTTTGTTTAGTTGGTTTAGGATACTGTAAAGCGTAGTAGTTTTTCCACTTCCCGTAGGGCCAGTAGTAATAATAATTCCTCTGGTTTTTTTCATGGCTTTTTCCAAGGAAGTTTTAGTAATAGCAGTAATTCCTAATTTTTCCATATCTAGGTTAGCTGCCGGAGTAGAGAGAAGTCGAATAACAATAGTTTCACCATAACCACCAGCAATAATGGAAAGACGACAATCGATTTTTTGTTTGTTGGGCAAATAAATACTAAATCTTCCATCAAAGGTAGCTCGTTTTATATTAGTAGCTGCTCCAGCTAATATTTTAATTTCTGATAATAAAGGTAAATAACTGGTTTTAGGTAGGCCGATAATATCATGCATTACTCCATCAATACGAAAACGAACCTTAACTTCATTTTCAGTAGGCTCAATATGGATATCGCCGGCTTCACTAACGATAGCTAGGGCACTAATTAAACTAATTAATTCAGAGGTAGGAATTTCTTTGACGGTTTGGGAGATTTGTCCAATGTTTTTACTTAATTTTTCAGCTTTACCTATTTCTATTTGTTTTATTTTTATTCCTCGACCGATAGTTTGAGAGATGACAATATCATATAACTCATCAACATAGTCAAAATTGCCTATCACTCGGTAGATTTCTTCTAAGGAGGTAGTGCCCTCTAAAACTTTTAGAATTCCATCTTGAAGCATGGTGATCATACCGTTTTCAATGGCTTGTTGGAGTATTTTAAAGGAGGGGGCTCGATCAATAGTTAATTGTTTAATATTATCATCCATGGTGAAGACCTCAAAAATACCATCTCGTCCTTTATAGCCAGTAAAATTACAATTTTTACAACCTTCACCCGCCCTGTAAACAGTTGGTAGAGTAGCTGGTATATTAATACCAGCCTTTGGAGAGATAACGGCTAAAATTTTATTGATTTGTTCAGTGTCTTCAATATTTAAAAGATGCTCCTGTCGACAATGAGGGCATAGTTTACGGACTAGACGTTGTCCAATTACCGCGTTAATTGAAGGTACTAAAAAGTATGGTTTCACACCAATGTCAATTAAACGTGGGATTACCCCGGCTGCGTCATTAGTATGTAGAGTGGACAGAACTAAATGTCCAGTTAAGGAGGCTTGGACAGAAATTTCAGCTGTTTCTAAATCACGGATTTCCCCTACCATTACAATATTAGGATCTTGACGCAAAACTGATCGTAATCCTTCTGAGAAGCTAAAACCGTGTTTGCTGTCCACCTGGCTTTGATTAATTCCTGGTAATTGATATTCAATAGGATCCTCTAGGGTAATTATTTTTGTCCCCGGCTTGTTTAATTGATTAATGATGGCATATAGAGTGGTGGTTTTTCCGCTACCGGTTGGACCAGTTGTTAAAATTAAACCATTAGGTTTAGAAATTTCTTTTTTTAAAGTTGACATGATTTCTGGTCTAACACCTAAACTTTCTAACTCTAAAACCGTAGCTTCAGAATCTAAAAGTCTCATCACTACGCTTTCTCCATGAGCAGTTGGTAAAAAAGAACAGCGAACATCAATTTTACGATTTTTTAAATAAATAGTGTAACGACCATCCTGGGGCTTATTATCAATATTAATTTTTACTCTAGCTAAAATTTTTAATCTAGAAATAATTCGACGCCATTTTTCACGATCAATTATAGCGGCTTCTTGTAATACACCATCAATTCGAATACGGACGACTACTCCTTTTTCTTCAGCTTCAATATGGATATCGCTTGCCCCCACTTTAATAGCTGTAGCTAACATTAGAGTAATTACGTCAGTAATATTTACCTCATTAATTTTTTCATTTAAAGTTTTATAATTAGAAATAGCCTCTTTAAATTTTTCTAAATTGGTTTCCGTAATTTCTACACCTCGGTCATATTTTTTAGTTTTAGGCATTGCCTTATAAGCTTCTAGGGCCTGCTGAAAACTATTAGGAGAAATAAGATATAATTTAATGTTGGTAAAATATTTATCCTGTAATTTTTTAATCTCTTCTTTTATTTGAGGGGTGGGATTAAGACAACCTAAACGAATATTTTTTCCATCATAAAAAAAACAAACCATTTGTAATTGGCGTGTTTTTTCTTCCGAGATTAGAGCTAAAGCCTCCGGGCTAATTGGAAAGCCAACTAAGTTAACATAATCTAGCCCCATACTTTGAGCTAAATTAGCTGTTTTTGTTTCAATTTCCTTTATTTTAATTTCACCCTGTTTTTTAGCAAAACGACCGGCGACACTTTCTTCATCATCGGTCGGATTAATCAAATTCTCTATTGAATCTAAATCACTCATAAATTATTTTTTATGCTTAAAGATTCTCTCTAGCTTAGCCTCTCCCCCCTTATTAGTTAAATGGAGAAAAAGATCGGTCCAAGTAGTAATTTGAAAGGTAGTTAGTAACGAGCCCACTAAAATAATAGTTATTAATCCCAGTAAAAGCATTAAAATCATTAACCAAGTTAATCCGAACATAGCGCCTACTATAAAAAGTGGGAAAAGAAGTAGAGAAATAATTATTAATAATAAAATTCCAGCTAGAAAATTTACTATGAATAAAATAATGGCAATTTCTAAACTGATTAGCCAATTTTTTTTGAAAAGTCCCCAGCCTTTTTCCAGGGAGGCTACAAAAGATTTATTTTCTAGAACATTGTAGGCGATGGCGTATTTAACCATCAATGATAAAGAAACAGCAATGGGGATAAAGATAATAAAGAAAATGGTGTAAATTACAGCCAGGGTAGTAGTTTCATCAAGAATCATGAATAGGAGTGGTAAACTAATAATAAAAAAAGCCGCATTGATTAAAATTTTAATTAAAATATTTAATCCCAAAACTGACCAAAAATATTTATTGCCAATTGCTAGACCATTACGGATTTTAAAATCAGGCGACTTCTTTTTAGGAGTTATGATTTGTTTAATATTATTTATCAAGGCGGCCTGGGAAACAATAGCTAACCAGATAAATACTACTATTAGGGTTAAACTGATTAGCAAGAGGGTGATGGCGTTTAGGATAGAAATGAAATCATAGGTAAAAAGATTGGCTAGGCCTAAGAAAAGTGATCTAACTAATTCTCCCCATGCTAGGATACCACTAAGGTGCTGATAGGAGCCATCAACTAGATTTTGATTAAGATTTTGAGTTAATATTTTATACTCAATAGATCCTCCGGCAGCTGCCAAGGAGGCAAAAAGCCCAAAAAACCATAAATATTTATTTTTCCAGGAGATATTCCAGGCTTGTTTTAAAATAGAACGATAGGAAAACATAAGATTAAAAAGCTAATTTTAAATTTAGCTTATTTATTTAAGATTAATTGAAAAACTTAAAAAAGTCTGATAATATTATATCATAATTTAGTAATTAATATCAAATATTAATACCTATATATATGCCTAAAATTATTACCGATAAGAAGTTGATTGAGGAGGTTTTAACTAGAGGAGTGGAAAAGGTTTATCCCAGTTATCAAGAATTAGAAAAAAAATTACGAAGTGGAGAAAAAATTCGATTATATTGTGGCTATGATCCTAGCGCCACAGCTCTTCATATTGGTAATGCTATTACTCTTAATAAATTAGCTCAGTTTCAAGCCTTGGGTCATGAAGTTATTTTTTTGGTTGGTGATTTTACTGGCATGATTGGCGATCCTACGGATAAAAAATCTGCTCGTCAGAAGTTAACTCGTGAACAGGTGTTACATAATAGTTGTCACTATCAAAAGCAGGCGGCTGCCTATCTTAAATTTAACGGTGTTAATCCAGCTAAATTAAAATATAATAGTCAGTGGAACGATAAATTAAACTTTAAGGATTTAATCGAATTATCTTCCCATTTTACAGTTCAACAAATGATTCAAAGAGACATGTTCCAGGAGCGTTTAAAGGAAGAAAAACCTATTTATCTCCATGAGTTTTTATATCCCCTGACCCAGGGTTATGATAGTGTAGCCATGGAGGTAGATTTAGAAATTGGCGGCAATGATCAAATGTTTAATATGATGTGTGGACGCGATCTAGTCAGAGATTTATTAAACAAGGAAAAATTTGTTCTTACCATGAAATTATTGGCCGATGAAACTGGTAAAAAAATGGGCAAGACTGAAGGCAATGTTGTTTTTTTAGATGAAAATCCTCATGATATGTATGGGAAAATTATGTCCTGGCCCGATGGTTTAATTTGTCCAGCCTTTGAACTTTGTACCAACGTCAGTTCCAAGGAGATTGATAAGATGAATATGGAGTTAAAGAAAAATAAGGTTAACCCTCGCGATCTAAAAATGAAATTAGCATTAGAGATAACCAAAATTAACCACGGTGAAAAAGCTGCTAAAGCAGCCCAAGAAAATTTTATTAATACTATTCAAAAAAAAGAAGCACCCAAAGAAATGCCAAATCTGAAAGTTAAAAATAGAGTCTATAATATTGTTGATTTATTAGTTGAAGCTAAATTAGCGAGTAGTAAAAGCGAAGCTAGACGTCTAATTATCCAGGGAGGCATTAAAATCAAAGAGGAATCAGCTAAAGAGTTCATTTCGATCAAAGATATAAACCAAAAAATAGAAATAACTAGTGAAATACTTATTCAACGTGGTAAATTGCATTTTATTAGGATTATCAAATAAATGTTTTTTCTAGAAGAATTAAAACAAAAAATTATTACAGAGACTGCCCTTAAGGATAGTGATTTTTTCTATCCTCCATCAGCTAAACTGGGCGATTTAAGCGGTGCTTGTTTTATTATTGCTAAAGAACAGAAAAAGAATCCAGTAGAAGTAGCTCAAGCCATGGTAGTTGATTTAGAAAATAACAAAAAAACTAAAAAATACTTTATCGACATTAAAGCAGTCGGCCCCTATATTAATTTTTTTATTAAACCCCAGAATTTAGCTGAAAAGATTATTGGAGAAATAAAGAGAGAAAAGAAAAACTACGGCCACAACAATTTAGGTAATCAACATCGAATAATGATTGAATATTCCAATGCCAATACTCACAAAGAATATCATGTCGGCCATCTTCGCAATATTGCCTACGGAGAGAGTATCAAGCGATTATTGCAAGCTAATGGTTATCAAACAGTTCCGGTTTCTTATATTAATGATTTTGGTATTCATGTGGCCAAAACAATTTGGAATTGGCAACGTTATAATTATCAATCGAATTTAGATAATAAAGGATATTTGTTAGGGAAATGTTATAGCGAAGCCAGCCAGTTATTAGACAAAGAGCCCCAGTTGAAAGAAGAAGTTGGTCATATTATGAAAGAGATTGAGAGTCGCCAGGGGCCATTTTTTGAGAAATGGCAAGAAACCAGAGACTGGAGTATTAAATATTTTGATTCCATCTATAAAGAGTTGGATGTAAAATTTGATCACATTTTTTACGAGAACGAAGTAATAGCTGACGGCCTAAAACTAGTTAATAATTTAATTGAAAAAAAGATTTTTGTTAAAAGTCAAGGAGCTATTATCGCTGATTTGGAAAAATATAATTTAGGCATTTTACCAATTATCCGATCTGACGGTACGGCTTTATATCCAGTAGCGGATTTAGCTTTGGCTTCTGAAAAGTTTAATAAATACCACCTTGATGAATCAATTTATGTTGTTGATGTTCGTCAAGGGCTTTATTTTAAACAGTTATTTAGAATTTTAGAATTAAGTGGTTATCAACAAAAATTAACTCATTTAGCCTATGATTTTGTTACTCTGCCTGAAGGCATGATGTCATCTCGAACTGGTCAGGTTATTACCTATGAAGAATTAAAGAAAAGGTTAATTGATAAATTAATCAATGAAACTCGCCAGCGTCACAATGATTGGACTAATAATCGAGTGGAACAAGTGGCTCATAATTTAGCTATTTCTACCATTAAATTTGAAATGCTAAAGGTTAATGCTAATAAGATCATTACCTTTAATATTGAAGAGGCTGCCCGCTTTGACGGCTACACCGCCTGCTATTTACAATATGGCTATGCCCGGCTCAAAAGCATTATTCGCAAGGAAAAATTCAATTTATTTAAATACCCCATTTCCTACACAGAATTAAATAATGATTTAGAGAGGGAATTGTTAATTAAATTAGCTCGTTATCCAGAAATAGTTTTCGCTGCTAATCAAAAATATGATCCCAGTGAATTAGCTAAATATTTATTTGAGTTAGTTCAATTATCTAATGATTATTATCATGGGGTTAATATTTTAAAAGCCGAATCTAAAGTTTGTCGAGCTCGTCTCACATTAATCAAAGCGATTGCTCAGGTGCTTAATAATGGTTTGGAACTTTTAGGAATAAATGTTTTAGAAGAAATGTAAAAAATAAATATATGAAGAAAAAAACAGAAGAAAAGTCTTTGGAGAAAATAGTAGCTTTATGTAAACGTCGTGGTTTTGTATTTCCCTCTTCAGAAATATACGAAGGATTCACGGCCGTGTATGACTACGGGCCATATGGAGTAGAATTAATTAATAATATAAAAAAAGAATGGTGGAAAGCTATGACTCAATTACGAAGTGATATTGTTGGTTTAGATTCAGCTATTTTTATGAACCCAAAAATTTGGGAAGCTTCTGGTCACGTTAAAGGTTTCTCTGACCCCTTAACTGAATGTCGTAAATGCCATAGTCGTCTTCGCTTGGACACTTTATTAGAAGAATCAGGTATTTTTGCTGACGAAAAAATGTCGGAGGAAGAAATAAATAAAATTTTTGAAAAGAATAAAAATAAAATTAAATGTCCTAATTGCGGTGCTCATAATTTTACTCCTGGCAAGAAGTTTAACCTATTGGTCCAATCTAATTTAGGAAATTTTACTAGTGATTGGACTAAAGAACCAACTTATTTGCGTGGAGAAACTTGCCAAGGAATTTATGTAAACTATAAAAATGTTTTAGATACGACTCGAGTTAAAATTCCTTTTGGTATCGCTCAAATTGGTAAAGCTTTCCGTAATGAAATTACAGCTCGTCAATTTATTTTTCGCACTCGAGAGTTTGAACAGATGGAAATGCAGTACTTTGTTAAGCCTGAAGAGGAAAATAAATTTTTTGAAGAATGGAAAAAAGATCGTTGGAACTTTTATCTTAGTCTAGGCTTAAAAAAGGAGAATTTGAGATGGCATCAACATGAGAATTTAGTTTTTTATGCTAAAGCAGCTTTTGACATTGAATATCAATTTCCTTTTGGCTTTAAAGAATTAGAAGGAATTCATGCTCGAGGTGATTATGATCTTAATCAACACAGTAAATATTCGGGACAAGATTTAAGTTATTTAGATCCAATAGCTAATCAGAAATTTATTCCTCATATCGTAGAAACTTCGGGGGGGGTTGGAAGGACTTTTTTAGCTCTTCTATGCGAAGCCTATGAAGAAGAAAAAATAGAAGAAGATGTTAGAATTGTTTTAAAATTAGCCCCAAAGTTAGCGCCTATCAAGATAGCTATTTTCCCACTTTTAAAAAATAAGCCAGAATTGATTAAATTGGCCCAAGAAGTTTTTGCTCAACTTAAATTAAATTGGCGATGTGAATTTGATGATAATGGAAATATTGGTAAGCGCTATCGTCGTCAAGATGAGATTGGTACCCCATTTTGTATTACAATTGATTTTGATAGTTTGGAAAATAATGATGTAACTGTCCGAGATCGTGATTCTATGGAACAATCCAGAATAAAAATTTCGGAATTGGAAAATTTTTTACAAGAAAAAATTTAGATTGTTAAAAGTTATATTGAAAATTAAAATTTCCTCCAGAACTTTGGAGGAATTTTTTTACAAATTTGGCAAAAACTATTGCTTCCTATTTTAATAAGTTGTATAATATAAGTAATTAATAAAATTTTAGTTTTAAAAAATTTTTTCATTCGAAAAAAAATTAAAACTTTACGAAGAGAGGAGGTGATAATATGAAAAAGAAACCAGCCAAGAAAGCCGTGAAGAAAACTGTAAAAAAAGTTGCCAAGAAAAAACCAGCTAAAAAAGTCGTAAAGAAAGTAGCTAAAAAGAAACCAGTAAAGAAGGTGGCAAAAAAAAGAAAATAATAATTTTTAAAATTTATTAATTTGATTAATAAGTTTTATTAATTTAAAAATTATACAAAAGCCGTCCTGTGGAATCAGGGCGGTTTTTGTATTTTGAACTAACTTTATTTTTTCTTTATCTCCATCCTATATAATTATTATATGTGGGATGATTAAATTAATTATGTGGAAAAATATTTAAAATATTAGCTAATGTAATAGTAAATTTTGACGTTTTTGGGGATAATTCTCGTGTATGAATAAATTACATGAGAAATCG
>Ga0172371_10009471_pt1 | contig 13362 bp, 15 predicted proteins | sample Lak12m_FD_114543 | JGI IMG/M metagenome (GOLD analysis project Ga0172371, IMG submission 114543) | Freshwater microbial communities from Kabuno Bay, South-Kivu, Congo - kab_022012_12m | ecosystem: Environmental > Aquatic > Freshwater > Lake | place: Democratic Republic of the Congo: South-Kivu... | reverse complement strand
TTCTCTTGCTCTTTAGAAGAGACTCGCGCATAAATAACAGCCTTAGTTGTTTGAATGTTACCTGCTTTCTTCATTGGAATGGCCCCCAAGATTAGCTGGGTTCGAATTATTGAGATTTATTATACCACAAATTGTCATTTTAAAACCCATGATTAAAGGTTCTCAACTTAGCGTAATATAAGGCAATTTTAGAAAAATAAGAATCGATCATTATCGTGGGGGGTATAGGACAATAATTTTCAGAAGAAAACCAATGAGAATCGTGAATAGTGGCCACAGTACAGCTGAAATAAAATGGCGTCCTCAAAGGGTATTGCCAGCGTAAAAGGCCTTCATTCAAAATTACTGACCCTCTGAAACCCTTGATTTACGGGCCTTTCAGAGAACAAAGGATCACCCTGTGACCTCTAATTGAACCCAATCTACTCGCCCTCCCCGGGGTTCCCCCCCCAGTGACCTGCCCCCAGTAGTTGTACCGAGTTTTAAGTTAGGGTGTGGGTCTCAATGGGGCGAAGGCATGCCTTGAGCAATTGTTCCGACCAAGCTTATTTAATCCCCACCAGGAATCCCACAATGATGATCAAAACCAAGAGTGGGATGAGGCAACCCATGGCCGCACCCAGTTTGCGCTGCCGCCCCGACTTGGTCAAGGGAATGCCAATTTTCCGACTGATCCTTGCCTTAGCCTGGGAGATTCCCAAGAACCTTTTCCAGGAAAAACCGCCTTTATTCATGGTAGGCTCCCTGCCGTGCAGTTGGCCCTATAACGCGTGGTTACCAATCAATCATTGCGGCTTAAAAGGTGGGTATCGTCGCGGTCACCGGTTTTTCAATATTCGGCCCATGCCTTCGTCAGATTTAATCATAAAATATAGGGAAAACCCCCGGATGGGTCCCATACCATCCTGCCTTTCTCTGCGTGAATTTCAAACCTTCGCCCATCCTCAAGGCGGTGGTTAAGACCTTGGAGGTCTAGGACGGGAAAAAATAGAAAGGTCAGAGGACCGCCCCTGCCCGCCTACTCTACGGACAGGTCATTGCCCCTGGGGCCGGGATTCCGACCCCCGGTTCCTTCTGATTCTTATTTTTCGTGCTTGCCATGTGGACTGATTGTGCAAGAACCTATAGAGCTGGAACCGCAGAAAATACATTTATTTCCCCCGGACCCATGTTGGTGTTTCTTATGCGGGCTCCATGAACATGAGCCATATGAGCTTACTCCGCAAAAGACACAATGCTTCTCATCGTCATGATGCTCATGCTTTTTATGTGGACTTGCTGTACAAGACCCGTAAGAACTTGATCCACAGAATTTGCATTTGGTAGCCATGTTGTCCTCCTATCTTTTAATAATATACCTATATTTCAGTCCGTATCTTGCCAAGGTAGAGCGGAATTTTCCCCGGGATATGCTCATTGCCTGGAACGCAAACCGGACCGTAAAGACGCTGCCCAAGGGTGGCGGCCCCAGGCGCAAGTAATTTGCGGAAGTTGTAGAGGTCACGCTCGTTTGCCTCCAGCTGCTCTGTCTTGGCACTTGATGTCACGAATTCGTGGACCACAAATAGAGCATGGGAAGCGTTAACCTGACCTGCATAAGCCAGGGCGCCTGCGACGCCGTGGAAAAGCTGATAGCGAAGCACACCGATTCCGGGTACGTCGCCAGGTTCGCGGCCGAGGAGAGCTTGGCAAAGCCCCTCAAGGCGCTCAGGCCGCCGAGAGGGTGGCGGCGTACTGAGTACTTTGGCGACCAGATCGCCGAAAGTCTCACCGGCCTTTGCCTCGATGCTAATAGCGATGCGTTGATTTGCGCGTTCAGCGATGCAAACCAAGTCGGCGTTCCGTGGCTCTCCTGGGATACCATCAAACACGACCTTGTGCTCCGGGATGGCCTCGAGGATGACGGCGCCGTCGATGTCGGGGTGGGTGCTTAGAAGTTCTTGTAGCTCAATGGGTACAGCTGGCCCAGAAGCTCTACTACACCAGGCTTTAGCGAGCTCCTTAGCACTCCGGCCATCGACCCAGTGTTTGGCACCGCCTGACGGAGGGGCAAGGCGAAACCAGTCGTCGACCGTGTAAATATCTTTGATGATGCGCAGCGATTTTACCAAACTTATCATAAAATCAAAGACCTCCAATCTTCGTGCCATATCAAATATTTTCTACAATATCTGGTAACTATCTTATCTGACAAGATATTTTCTTGTAATCACCTTGACAGCCAAGAGAATATCTTTCCAGGTTTCAATCAAATAGTGCCAGCCTGGAAAAAACTAACCAACCTTACTAAAGCCAGGGTGTCCATCTTACAATATTCCAACAGTCTTTCGGTCAGCTCCTGGCGTCGTAATTCAGTTGAAACAGGGTCAATGGCCTCTGCATAAGCCAGTTGGGCGGCGCCGCCGTCCTGGACCTCTTCCAGGCTTCCATAATCTATGTCCGGGGCGATGGTGGGCAGGACCATCTTAAGGGACCAGGAACCTTTCATTGCAGGATGATAGTAATGCTGGCGTGTCAGGGGAAGGAGGTCAGCCAGGCGGTCTATGAGCCGATTAAGCCCATCGGCCAAGTCGGGAAACAAGTCGGCAAGCTCTTTCAGCCTTGTCTTTTCGAAATGGATATAAACCAAAATGGGACCTTCGTTGCCCAGCGTAGCCAGAAGTTTTTCCGCAAAAAGTCGCATGGGGGCATTGCCGCTGGTATTTAGGAACCAAGCATGAACCAATTCCCCAGACTTATTCTCGATATGACAGGACCACTGAAACGGCAACTGCTGGTATGGGCGGGTGCCGGCCCAAATGGGGACGGCAAACTGGATGGTCTCAAAATCAAGATAGAAGCGGGGATAAGGAAGAGAGCATAAATACTCCCCCGCCTCTGGCTGAAGCTCCCACTGACTGCTCACCGTGACCCGGCGGACCCGCTCATGGGAGTCCTTGACCAGATATCCTTCGGGAATCTGGCGGATATCTTCAATCCCTTTACCCTTCAATTCCTCCAGCAGTTTTTGGCCGGCACGCGGCAAGGCGGTTATGGGGTATTCTGGTAGTTCCGGCTGTTCCCGGGAACAATACGACCAGAAGGGGCACTCATATGGGTCGTCACAATGGTCACCGGTTTCAATGAGCGGCATCCCGCCTTGCAGCAGGTTCTTAAATTCGGCGACCTTAGCCGGGACTTCGGACAGGTAAGGCCGGATAGCGGCGGTGAGGTCTTCGTAGGCGAGTAATCCCTGATAATCCGCGTTCCCCGGATAGATGAAGCTGGTATCCACGTAGGCCAGTTCCACGCACTCCAGGGGATAACCGGCGCCTTGGATGACCCAGGCCTGAATGGCGCAATCCCATAGGTAATGGTCCTTGACTTCGGTGGCGGCCTTGACCTCGATCAGGCGGTGTCCGGCGCCACCCTGGGAAAAAATATCGGCTCGAACCAAAACTCCACTATACGAGAAGGTCGCCTCATAGAGCAGGGCCGGGGGAGGTTGAGACAAGAGTAGGCGGGTCTCTTCCAGGGCCTGGAAAAGTCCCTCCTGGTATTCGATCAGCCTGCCGCCGGGGTGCAAATGCCGGGCGACTTCCCCTACCTGATTTCCGTAATTAAACGCCTTTTGCTGATCCTCGCTTACCTCTACCAACTCCGGTTGATGAACTTCCAGGTAGAGCCGCTTGGGGCATTGGAGGCCGGAGAGGATTTTGGACTTTGATAGGAAATAAACCATCCAGGTCGTCTATCCTCTCTAATCAGCGGGTATAGTGGGATCACCCGGCCTAAAATTAATAGAAGTGGTGTTTACGGCTGGATGAGACTCCATCTTGAGCTTAATGTTAGATCGTCCGCAATTTTCCAACCGCATCTGCGATTTCCTCCCGTGTAACGCAACCGACTTCAACTAGGTGGCTCAATAGCTGAAGCATACCTGACGTTCCAAGCACTGGCGGACCACCTGGACCATAACCGAGTTTCAACCTTCCGCCAGACGCCCGGAGGTCTTTATAATAGGAGAACCAAAGGTCATTTGTATCGCCGTCTGGGGCGTAACTCACAAGGAAGACAAAGGGTTGGTAAGAGTCTTCTGAGGCACCAAGCGTAATGATTCCACGTAAGTAAGGTTCCCATACCTCACCGGGCTCCTGAAGTTTAAAGCTCTTTTCAATATAGCCAAACTTTCCACACTGACAGAGGAACCAACCGTTTCCATCCCGGTGGTTTGAGATGAGATCTACGATATTTGCAGCCCATGTGACCTTTCCGCAGCTCGTGTCATTGCATTTGATTTCCCAACCCATTGCGTGTCTTCCCCCTGTGTCCAAATATTTCCCGTATATATAAAATTAGGTAGGAGCATATTTATATGTGACCACAGAAGAAACCGATCAAACCACAAAATAACCGCTGTTTTGAGTTTCATCAGGTTCTTCCAAAGACTCCACCACCTCCACGGTTCCATCGAGACTAACATGCACCAGCTCACCAGGGTATACGACTTCGAGGAATTGTCCCTCTTCATCCCATCGCCCGGGATCAGACTGTTCCATAGAATTGCTGTTCCAGCAGACCATGCCCTGCTTAGAATTGATAAAGGCTGTTAGATAACCCCGCTTTTGGTCCCGGTAAAAAACAGCCACCCTGATATCCTCGTTATTAGCTCTTTCATTAATCTCGCTCCTATGGTCATTCGGGATGCCTTGGCCCCATTCAATTATTTCCTACGGGTCTGTACCTTTCGGAAAGAACTCCACCCTGTTCTCTCCAGAAACTGGAACATCTTTCTTATTGTCTTGGGGAGCTGTTTTTACATAGTTTCTTACTTTCATACAGAAGTACCCTGATATATCGTGAAGCTCGTCATCTGCTTTAAGGTAAAGTAAATCCATTTCCCTTTGACATATTTCCTTATTTAATGAGGGGTCTTTCTCAAGTTCTAAATAAATATAAGAATCTTCTTCCCCATCTCCCAGGACCCTGGCGAGGTCATCTTCTATATATTTTCCCTTCCTAAAATCTAATCTTATATCTATACACTTATAAGAGTTTTCATCAGGACCAAAAATAATTCTTTCGGCATTGTCTCCATTGAGTTCGCTATCCCAGATGCCTAGTACAGGGCCAACCTTTCTTTTATTCTTACTAATAAGAGCTTTTCTAAGAACAACCTCATTAACTTCAGATATTACTCTTCCCGTATCGGGGCCCTCTTTTGCTTCGATACTGAATATCCATTTTTGCGTATTGAGGTAAGCAAGGACTCTTAATTCACCCACTATTTCATCCTTTCATTACTTTAATGGCTTTTGGAATACAAAGACTGCCCCAGAGCTTGGTCCTCTCTGAGATCAAAATCGGTCCCAAATTTTTCAAGGTGAAGGTATTTTTATTCGTATCCCGGAAGATGTCAAGAAGAAACATGGTGACTGGCAAGGGGAATCGGGCCGAAAGACTGGACCTACTTGTTACCACGAAAAAGAACTTCATTGTTCATTTCCCAAGATGGAGGCATCTCGGAGCACTACTGGACATGCGGATACAAAGTCTTCGGCGGCTTTCATTTTGCTGAGCTCTTCGTACCTCTTGATATCCGCATAGGTGTAGTTCCCTTCTCTGCCCAAGAATAATAACATTCTCGACCTTTGAAGATGTTCATTACACCATTTTAACAAGGGTTCGAACGAGTGCTTTACCCATAGTTCCTTTCGGGATGTGAATATTTTCGGCGGTTCGCAGAGTTGGCAGAAATACTGACCATACTCATTGCGTTGTTCGTAAATATCAAACTCGCTGAGGATATCCCAGTTCTCCTTCCGATGTGCGGCCCAGATTGCGACCGTACCGGACTTGGTGATTATGCAACTTATTTTTGGGGTAATGCCTGTGAATCGTAATATGAAATACTCTTTCCTAATAATATGGATAAAAGGTCTATAGAAGAAGCGATGACCTTCTTGCGACACCCATCGCTTGAATGTTTTCAGTGCAAAATATATTTTCATAAAATAATTTCCAGGTGCGAGCGCATCTCATCACAAACTATCTCTCATCACCAAGATGATCGATCAACTTTTGACGGGTTTCCTCAGCGAAATTGAATCTTGGCTTGTATAATTAACATTCAAGCTGATGATCATGGTCTTCAAGGCCATAAAGTACGGGATAGGCAAAAAGACTTTATAATAATGGGTCATCACCGATTTTCCACATTTTCCTACCCCACTCGATAATTTTTATCAACTTATTTTTATCATGAAGTAGTTCTTCCAGATCAGTCAATTCTTCTAAAATATAACTCTCAGAACCACACCAATCACAATTTGAATGGAATTCACCTTCCCATTCGTGGTGGCAATGTTTACAGTGGAGTAAGGGCATAATTGAATATTATGGGAAACGGTGAAAGAAATTACATCAACTTATGCAATATCTGGCGACGCCTGTTTTAAAATAGGCCCATCTTCACATAATCTTCTTCATCCCTCGGGAAATGATCCCTTTCGGTCCATCCTTCCATTTTCAGGTCTGAGATAATGTGCTGCCTTGCCGCCCGACCCGCAAGTTCCCCAAATAGGTTGATGGCCTGCCGGATGCCGGCCTCGTGATGGCGCTTCCTACGGTGTTTCATGCCAATTCCCGGTGCCCCCATGTACTCATCCAGCCAGCGGTGGACTGCCCCAAAAGGCTGTCCAAATAAACGTAGAGATTCTTGGCAATGTTCTTCGAGCGACGACATGGCGCTGAATTCCTAAATGCCCCAGACACGCCGACGAAATTCTTCATCCGCGGTAAGGAAGTCACCATTCCCATCGGAAAGAGCCAGAACAGCTTTGTTTGTCACCATTTCCAGGTCTTCGGAGTTCTCGATAGCAGCAAGAGGAAATGGAACAATCATTATTAATTTAAGCAAATTGTCTACTCCATCACCCGCAAGCTTGGGGGGCCATGGTTTCGCAAGCTTGACGAAAAATGATTCTAAGGTCGGTTCCAGTAATAGAGGCCGAACCACTTCCGCAATCTTTGGATCGACCTTCCAATCCTCAAAATTCTTTCCCTCTAAAACACTTACTCGGAAAAAATACCCTGTAGGTACCCACGGGCGGTCTCCTAAGGGATCACTGTTGAAGAACCAAAGGGACAATCCATACTGATCTGTATCAACAAGGCTTTCTTTACCTGCGGTTTGGGAGCTATCTTCTTTGGTAAACCTAACCGAATAGCATTTGGGAAGGTGAGCCCCACAATCAAATGCCCACGACCACATTGAAAGGCTAAGTGGCTTTCCAAAATTCCACATTGTGATTTTCCATCCCTTATCGGCAAGCAGGCAGGCAACTCCTTCAGCCAATGCGATTATTTGACTGAAGTACCTCTGAGAAGAGTAGTAAAATTCTGAGATCTTTTTCCCTTTAGCAATTATTGTGTTTTTTTTCATGTTATATTTTCTTGTAATTAATCTATTTTAGTGGTGAAGCATCGCATTGTACAAAATACAAGAGCCCTATATATTCTATTGCAACCTTAACGGCTCCTCAATCAACCACACTGACGCTCGGAGACGTTCCCCCAGGGACTCATCCATGGCAAAGCCAATATAATTCGAACCCCTCTTTCTGGCGGACTGCACATCCTTACAACAAGCCCTTATCATTTCAATGCACTCAGCCAAATTAACATGACTCGTGCCAAAAGAGAAAGGTTGCAGGGCTGAATTTACCTCGACCAGGAATTCCGTGAAGTTCTCTGATTCATAAATATTTCTGCCATAGCATACTGCTAAAAATGCTGCCTTACAGGTCGAAATCTGATATCCCAGTTCGGCCAATCGCGGGAGTATCTGACTTTGCATGAATGCATTGAACGATTCGCCCGGATCACTGAGCAAAGTGGCATAACCCAGCCTAAAGGGTCTATCTGGTAACGCTTGGGATATGTACCAGGGATTTTGGTTAAATGTTAAGCCCCCAAAAGGTGCTGGGTCGAAGAAAATCCTTAGCATATCAAGTGAAACCTGGATAAATTCATAGGGACGCTCGAATTGGCTGGAGAGATGTTGTAATGATTTACCAGTCTCTCCATAGTATGTATATCCATTGGGTGATGATGGCCTTAGATGCTCAGCCGCTTGGTCGTAGAGTAGATAAAGACTTCTTAAAGTGGATAATAAAGCTTCGTACCATTGTTGGGGATTTTCGACTGTATTTTGATGTCTCACAGTATCTCCTTTTTGCAGTTTTCTTAAAGATGATTCATAGAATCGAGAAGATTTAACTCATGAGCTCAAGGAAAAAGTCAGTTTGGATCTGGCAACTGTCACAGACAATGAGCCATCCGGCCCGGCCGCATTTATGGGACCAGGTCCCTTCCGGGCTGCGGAAATATATCCAGGCCAGTTGGTCTGGAGGCGTGTCGCATTTTGGGCATGGTCTCGCTTCTGTGAGGTGCTGGCTTTTCCCTTCCTCAAGGGAGTGTCGGCTTTGCAGATCGGCATCTGCCCGGGACGCATTGATGTTGCCCCAAGAGAAGAATCCCGATTCCACCACATAATCGAGATAAATTTTGGATTTTCTAAATTGGCTCAAGTCCTCGTCCTTGATGCTCCACATAACACCCTCTTTGGTCGCGGGGATAACCCCTTGCCTCAGCCATTTTTTGACCATGCGGGGCGAGGACCTCAAGAGAGAAGCTAACTCGTATCTGGTTAATAAATGATCTCCACTATTGGCGAGGCTATAAGCCCGTTCAAGTACCGGAAGAAAATCAGAACGAATGCCAAATCTCCGTCTTGCTTCCTGGACAGATTTTGCTATTCTGTCGACGTAATCCCAATGTAAGCGATTAGCCGCCTTAGGCTGTTTGGCGATTAAAAACTCGGCAGCCTGGCGCTTCTTGAAGCCGAGGCAAATCAAGGTTGCCAATGCGACCGTCCCCGTCCTGTCGATCCCCGCGTCACAATGAATAAAAATTCGCTGCTTGGCGATCAACTCCTGACACAGTTTCTCAACAGTGAAAACCAAAAATTTGTAGTCATATTTTTGTTGATTCCTCGCCAACACGGAAAAAGGACAATGCCACCATAACCTTCCAGCCCTTTTTACCTCCTCCCCTATTTCTTTAGAATTTTCCTCGCCCATCTGTAAGGTTACGAAAATATCGTGATCTTTGGCCAACACGGAGATCTCCCTCAGTTTCGGGCGAGGCGCAAGGGTTAGAGGCAGTTGGTGAATATCCATGCTCTGGGGTTTATCAAGCGGTCGATGGCTTCCCGCCGGCCAATCCTGGTAGGTTCCATGTGGTTTTTGCCTCCTCAGCTTGCAGGCTCGTAATTTGTTTGGTAACATCGCAGTATTCCAAATTCCGGAACGATCAGGAATTATTTTCACTTTGGGGGTCTTATGCCGGAAAAAATCCATCCCTATGCATCCCCTGCTACGAAAACTCTCAGCCTTTACGGCCTGCTACTGTTCAGCGGAAAAAAGTATTCCTTGTCCCAGTTGGCTGAGCTGCTGCGCTGCTCCAAACAGACGGTGCTCCGGATGATCGAGCATATTGAAATGAGCCATGCGGCCACGGTTGAAAGCTGGATGGAAGGAGGGCGGAAATGGTTCAAGGCAAAGACCCCGGCGGTCAAGCCCCAGGTTTGCCTTGATGCTCGGGACATCCAACACCTCCTGCTCTGCCGGGATTTTGTTTGGCATCTGCTCCCTCAAGCCCTTCGGGATGAGCTCACCCGGACGATTGCCAAGACCACGGTCCTGTTGCCGGAAATGGAAGACCGATCCGGGGCATTGACCAGTTTGGGGCATGGGTACTCCAAAGGAGTTATCAACTACACCAAGCATCAAGACTTGCTGGCGACACTATTAGAAGCCATTGCGGATCGACGGATATGCCGGGTGGATTATCAAGCTCCTTGGAGAGATGAACCCAGGTCGTACCACGTCGCGCCCTTGGCCCTGATGGCCCACCATGCAACCCTTTATGCCAGGTGCTGCCTGGTAACTGAAAAAGGGGAGCCGGAGGTCATCTATGACAACATGCTCCTGGCGGTGCAGAGGATTCTCAAGGCGAAAAAGACCGAGCGGACATTCGCTTTCCCCGAAAGCTCTTTGGCAGAAACCCCGCAGACCTTCGGCCTCATGAAAGATGAGCCCTTCCGGGTTCGGGTCAGCTTTAGTGCTGATGCCGCGGCTTATGTCCAGGAGCGTATCTGGAGCGAAGACCAAACCATTTCTCTTACACCGGAGGGCGGGATTATCTTGGAGTTCACCGCCACCAGCTGGCCTGAGGTAATCTCCTGGGTGCTCAGTTTCGGCCCAGAGGCATCGCTCCTGGCCCCCGAAGATTTGAGGGAAGAGATAAAAAAGGCGGTAGGGGAAATGCTAAAAAGTTATAGATAATCAGAATCTAAGAACTATTTTTAAATATGGGGGCCATGAAAATCACTGCTATGACGCAAAACTTATCATGAGACCAAAAAATTGTATATTCAAAACGGTCTGCGTCATCGTTACACAACCCCGAGCCTATAGACTATAATTATCGCCGGAGATGAACCCGCGTAGTAGGGTGTCTGTCTATATACCGTTGTTAGCGGCATGTTCATCTTACACCTCTTAAATTTGTTTCTTCAATTTATTGAATATCAATTCTCTTCGAGCCTCTAAAAACTCCTCAAATTTGTCGCTTTTCCACAGTAAATTATTATTTGGTATAGAATGTATCTCTAAGTATTCATTGAGTTTGTCCGGTTTATCACGAAACATCTCATGTAACCATTCGCCAAACTCAACCGCTTGCTTTGACCTATTGTCCTTATAATATAAATACTGAAAATTCCCTAACAGATTAATTTTATTCCATTCAATACCTATTGACTCTAATATTGATTTAGGATGTATATGGTCTATGTCATTTTGTCTAAAATTTTCTGGTTTTCTATAAATTAAATAAATAACCAAACTTCTCTCATACCAATTTAGCCATTCCCATGTTTCATTCAAATTATTGTCAAACTTATTTAGTGGATGGTTTTTGTAGACATCATATAATAATTCCGTTGGAAATAATTTGTTTTTATTATTCTTAAGTACTTCGAGTATTTTCCTTCTTCCTGTTGTTCTTGGGTCCCAACCATTCCCCCTCTGAAAAACATGGTTCAATAAAGACACTATCAGCCATGTTCTAATTGGCATAGAATCGTTGTTGCCTGTTTCAGAATTTTCGAAATATACAGAGGGATCATTAATTTCCAAATGAAATAAATGGTAAGCAATAAATGTTAACGGAATAAGACTTGGCCTACTGGCGGTAACATATTCATAAAGATGAGCATGCTTAAGGAAAACCCGAGTTCCATCAAGACATTTTTTAATTCTTTCACCCTTAGCATTAATAAAATCTGAATCCGTTTGGTCAATATCGATTATTTCCTTATTGCAATTATCTTGCAAAAGAAATATTAGTTTTACAATTTCATCTTGATCAAACCCAATATCCACATATTTGTCTTTAATATCATTTAAAAATCTCTCATTATCTGCACTATAAGCTTTTAGGACTGAACGCATTAACTCAATTCCACTCAATACTGTGCCACCTTGATTTAATTTTTGAAATAACCTTACAATATTTAACCTATTCTGAATAATGTCAATGTTTCTATTTACAGGAACTCCGCATAACCCGATAATTGGATTGCTAAAAAAAGCAACTTGGATTTTATAAAGGTTGTCCTCCATTTTCTTTTTGTCCTCAGGGAGCATATTTTCATCTATTTCGAATGCAAAATCATCAATAAATGATTTATGATCATAACCTCCATCTACAAACCTAGTATAGATATCTGAAACTTTATACCAAAGTGGCTTTAGCTTTTTTGTGCCATCATGATTATCTATGGTTTTTGGCAATCTTGTTGAATCTTTGGCAAAAATAATATTGAAATTGTTGCAGTTAGATTCGCCAAATAAATCAATATATAATGAATCATTATTATATTCCCCTGTTATACCAATATAAAACGCAGATAGACGTTGTTGGCCATCAATAATATAAGTTGTTTCTTCCTCTAATTTATCGACTTTCTTTGATTCAATAATTTGACCCTGGTAATAACTGCTTATGAAGCTTCTAAACTCAAACATAGGCGATCTATTTGCTGGATCAATAACAGTCATTATCCCACCAAACGACTCACCTTTTAAAATAGTCTCAAAAAGTGCCATTATTTTATCGGTTTCCCAAACCAATTCCCGTTGAATAACTGGCAATACTATCCTTCCTCTACTGATTTCCCCAATTACCTCTTTTAAAGTTTTTGTGTCCCATTTAGCCATGATCTAATTCTCCATTATTACTTCATGCAGTAACTATTATTTATATGCTAAATGCCATTTATGTTGCCTTGGGGACTAACAATAATTAGATTAACCCGCATAAAATGCTCGAATCCGGTTTCCAGCCCATATACCCCGTCGTTGAAATAGCCAATACGACTGCAATAATTCCAGCGGAACCTGCCATTTGATAATCTAAGTGCTTATTACGCTGCCTTACTCCCAGCGGTATAAATACCTGAAGCTCCTCACAGCCCATCCACCAAGTGGGAGGGGGAGGCTTGCAAACCCTCGTTACTTTTGTAACATAGCTCTTTATCCGATTGCAAGGTCACTGTTCTCTATACGATCCTCAAATAAATCTAATAGGTATTCCAGATGGTTATGATATACTACAATCTCACACCTCCCTGAGTGCAAATTTTACCCTTCAACGTCAGATTAAAAATGATTTGGATTTGAGGGTTGCCACCTCAAATCTTGGTCATTATATTTAATGACTCTTCAGGTACTCATTACCCTTGTCGATCACCAGATCATCTTCCAAGCACTTCCCCCTGAGCTTTTCCAAATAAATTTTCAGGGCCCCGGCGTCGGCCAGGGGGAACCAGACTCCTTTCTCGCCAGCCGGAGGTGGTGGTGGGGTAGGCTGGGAATGGAGTTTCGGCGCCACCGGCATGGGCGGTTTTGGGAGGGTCAGGTATGGCCCATGACTGGCGCAACCGCTACTTAAGAGAATTAAAGTCGTCAGACAGGCCAGCAGCGTCGCCAGCCTCGACCTTTTGGTGAGTTTCTTCCACCACCTTGTCCACTTCATACTGCACCTCCTGGCGCCCTTGGGCGATTTCGGCCTGGGCCTGGTAGCCATCGGCCAGGGCCTGGGCCTTCTCAGCCTTGGCCTTATAATATTTGCCATAGAGGATTGCTCCACCCACGGCGACAATGATCCCCAAGATTTTCCCCAGGGGTCCCAAAATCAAAGACAAAAGCATTTCCATGTCAGGCTCCTATGCCGCCTTTTGGAAAACCGTTTTGA
>Ga0172371_10009469_pt1 | contig 13366 bp, 15 predicted proteins | sample Lak12m_FD_114543 | JGI IMG/M metagenome (GOLD analysis project Ga0172371, IMG submission 114543) | Freshwater microbial communities from Kabuno Bay, South-Kivu, Congo - kab_022012_12m | ecosystem: Environmental > Aquatic > Freshwater > Lake | place: Democratic Republic of the Congo: South-Kivu... | reverse complement strand
TCGTGGCGGTTGTTGGTATTGAGGCTGATAGCCGAACCCTCCTGCCGGTTGTGGCGGCGGTGGAGGTGGAGTTTGCTGATAATACTGATTATAAGGAGCTTGATATTGCGGTTGTGGTGGCGGAGGCGGTGGCGTATATCCAAAATTTGTTGCCGGTCTAGGTTGCGGCTGTACCGAAGGTTGTGGTGTATATCCGAAATTCATCGGCTTTGGTTCAACAGGTTGCACCGGCGATGGTGGTGGAGGAGGAGGTGGTGGTGGCGGTGGCGGTGGCGGTGGTGGTGGCGTACTCCCTCCGTTGTTTTGCAAAAATGAAGGAGGAGTGTATCCACTCGGGTTATATCCACTTTGTGAACCTGTATTATCCATAGAATATATTTCTTATTTTTTGAAATTTATTCGCAACTTCGAGTCAGGTCAATAGATTTACACTTTAACTATAACATAAAAACATAATATCCGCAAGTTATTTGGTTTTTTCATAAAGTTCTTGGACTTCTTGTCCGGCATATATCGCACTCAATGTAAGCAAAGTCCCGTCTTCCGATATTTCGTACGTATAAACTATTGAATCCGTTACAGGTCCGGGGCAATCGCTTGTTGCGACTTTCATCGTAAGCGCATTCCCTTCTGCGACAAGAGCTCCGGTTGTCGAACATAAAACGGTAATCGCCTCATAAGATTTTTCTTTCATGTCCAGAGATGCCGGTTCCGATGAAACCAACGCCCCGTTTACATAACTTCCTTGCCTCATCCACATGCCGATATAACGCGTGTCGGTTTCTTTTGAAACATCCATATTCTCCATCGGGGTTTGCTCCATCACGGGAAGACATCCCGACATAATCAGGAATAAAATGGTTGTAAACAGTATGCGTTTTGTTATTTTCATTTGTAAATTTTTATAAAGGTTTGGCTATATATGTGATTGGTTGTTTTTTTAGATTTTCTCTGGTGATACGACCTTTTTTCCCGGATCCCGGACAACTTGCCATTTTGGCTATTTGGCGATCTTCATTTATCCAGCCAAGAAATATTGCGCTATGGCATCCGTTTTCGTCGTATCTGTTTTGGTTATTTATATAAACCCAATCTCCGGCGCGCAATTTGCCCATCAATTCGTCTGAAGCATGATGGTCACCGCACTTCTTACCAGAATAATTCAAGTCTTGATAAATTCTGCGCGAACTAACTCCGGCTTTTTTATAAACTTTATTTACCCAATCCCAACAATGATCGCCTCTCATCCCCTCTTTCAAAGCGGCATTTACCGCATTCACAACCTTCTGACCATTCCCTTCCGCTTCTATGCCGCGCATCAATTCATCTATATCTTCCGGTGTCGGCTGTTTTGTTGTTTGTATGCGTCTATTTGCAAAAAAAGTTTCAGCGTCTTTGGCTTCTTTTTGGCCAAGTTCCGATTGCTCGTAAGCTGTATAATCAAGTTTCCCATCCTGTTTTCTGTATTTGTTAAATTCATTATCGGGTTCTCCGATTATTATCACGTCCCCGGTGAAAATAGGCATATATCCTTCCTCGTCGAAAAATCCGCTTCTATTATCCCCGACTCTTCCTTTGAGGCCTATTCTCCTTTCGCTGACTCTTTTCCTTTCTTCGTCGCCATCTTCAAGAACCGTTATTTGCCTTACCGATGGCGGCAAAATATCTCCGGCACCAAGTTTGTCGTATGCCTCCTGATTACCCAAGAAATTGACTACGAACTTATCACCACTTTTAGGATTTTTATAAGCCTCTTCCCATCTTGGAAAATCGAGTTTTGCCCTTCCATCCATGAAATCGGTGAAGGCGTAAAATAGTATCCCTTCATATTTTTCTTCAAGATCAAAAAGCTGTTCCAGCGACAACGTCCTTAAATCTTCAACCCTTTCGATTCCTTCGATTCTTGTATTGATATAGTTCGTGACGTTTTGGCGATCTTGTTCGTCATCGTGTTTCCCAAGAAGTCTCCTAGCCTCTTTTTTCGTGCATGATTCCAAGTCGGTTTCCGCCTGATCTTTTGTACCATCAACATCACTCGTATCGGGTTGATTTTCGGGTTCCGGAGATTGCTTTTTCTCTGGCCCTTGTTGTTGTGGTTTTTCCGCTTCTAATCCCATAATTAACAATTATATCTGTTAATTATAGCACATTTTTTTACAATTAGCACGCCTTTTATATCTGAATCTTTTTGAAGAAATAACTACCGAGCGCTGTAAAAATAACCGTAACAACGCTCATTACAAGTATATCTGTACCTAATCCGTAATACCCCTCGCCTATTAATAAGATACGAAATGCATCAATACCGTAAGAAAGCGGATCTATTTTGGCGATTATTGCAAGCGTTGTCGGCAATCCTTCTAATGGGAATAACGCTCCCGACAAGAAGAAAAGCGGCATAACCAAGAAGTTCATTATCAATTGAAAACCCTGCATATCTTCAAGCAAAGACGCTATCATCGTACCAAGAGCTGTGAAAAGAAGCGCGACCAAAAACATTACAAATATCGTTAAGAAAACTACGGCCCAGCCTTCGGGATGAAACCCGAACAACATCGATATGAAAAGGACCAATAAGCCTTGCATTGTTGCGATCGTCCCTCCACCCAAGGTTCTGCCTATCATAATTTCCATTCTGGATACCGGCGCAACCATCATTTCTTTCAAGAAACCGAATTGGCGATCCCATATTATTTCTATACCTGTAAAAATGCCCGTAAAAATGATGCTCATCCCGATAATCCCGGGCGCTAAAAAGTTTATATAATCTCCTTGTCCCGCCTCTTTGAATACCGAGCCGAAACCATATCCCATCGCAATCAAAAAAAGCATAGGTTGAGCAAGAGATCCGACGATGCGGGATTTCGATCTCAAATATCTTTTGATTTGCCTGAGCCAAAGTATGTAAATTTTTTCCATATGTTTTATTTATGCCATCTGCGCCTCATCATGCGCATTTGTTCCATGGGTTGAGCCGACTCTTCGCGAATCCCCTTACCTGTAAGAGCCAAGAATGCTTCTTCCAAAGATTTCGTATTGGTTTTTATTTTCAATTGTTCGGCAGTGCCTGTCTGTATGATTTTGCCGTGATCTATAATTGCTATTTTTTGGGCGACATTTTCCGCCTCTTCCATGTAATGAGTGCTGAAAAATATCGTCGTACCTTCGTTTTTGTTTATCTCTTTTAAATAAGTCCACATGTGATTTCTCGTCTGCGGATCCAGCCCGAGCGTAGGCTCATCCAGAAATATTATTTTAGGATGGTGTAAAAGCCCTCTCGCTATTTCCAATCTTCTTCTCATCCCTCCCGAGAATTCTTTGACCAAGCTATCTTTTCTATCCCACAAATCTACGAATTTCAGCAGTTGTTCGTTTCTTTCTCGGCGTATTTTTTTAGGGACGTTATAAAGCACACCATGGAACTCTATGTTTTCCCACGCAGTCAACTCGTCATCCAAGCTCGGATCTTGAAATATAATCCCGAATAAATTCCTAACCACATTCGGCTCACGCGCAGGGTCATGACCGTTCAAGGTTACTGTGCCTTTTGTCGGATGAAGAAGCGTCGTCAGTATTTTGATTGTCGTCGATTTGCCGGCTCCGTTCGGCCCCAAAAATCCGAATATCTCTCCCGTTCCCACTTCGAACGATATGTCGTCCACCGCAGTGAAATCCCCGAATTTTTTAGTTAAGTTTTTTACTTTAATCATAGCGGGTTGTTTTATACCACACTTGCTTTATTTTTTCTTGTGAAAAAGTTGTGAAGAGGTGATCTGCTTACTTTGCTATAGCTATACGAAATGCGATTTATTCGACAATATCGAACTTCAATATCGGATATCCTCCTTCTTCTTCCGCATCAAAAAACCAAAAATAGCCATCATAATCGCTGTGCTTTATTCTGGAATCATTGGTTATAAATTCATTTTTCAACTCAACACGATAAATTTGATTGCCAACTTCCATATCAGGCATTTCTAAAGAATATTCAGATTCACCAGGCAATTCTTCTAGAATAAGTATTTTACTACCATCGAACAATGACTCAGCGACATCTCCTTCTATGACTTTTAATTGACCTATGCTGTAAATATCATTGATAAGAGGCGAATCGTCGGAATTTATAGTAATTTCGACAACAATTCTGTCTTGGATAGAACATCCTGCAAATACAAAAATAACAGCCGCAATAATTAGTATGATTTTCTTCATTGTAGTTTTTGTATTATAAAGATGTGTTCGAAATGCATTTTATCTGTAAAACAGTATTGGTTCAATAAAAGCTCAATATCAAGATTCATGCTACCAAGCATGTTTCTACTTGTTTTCCGTTTGGATTCGGGGTTTTGCGGTAGCGGAAGCCGTTTCTAACAGTCGCGAGCTTGACGAGGGCATCGTTTTATAGTATCTTGCTCTTCTTTGTTATTACTTACCTATGCAAATCTACAATTTAGGAAATAGAGCTACCGAAATATCCCCTGATGCAACTGTATTGGCTGATGGTTCTTGCACCCCACAATTAAACCTTGTAAAAACATCCGAAGGATTATTTCCTGAAGCCGCTAGCGATTTACAGGCTGATACTGAGCTGAGTGGTATACTTGCGGAATTACAATCTTCTGGGGTTGTTGATTTATCGAGATTTCGCAGATTTGGCATCCAGGATTGCGCAAGTGAAGTAGTTCAAACTATTCTTGATAAGTATGTCGCAATTTGCAGAGTTATGGCAGAAAGAGGACTTAATTTTAAGCCTGGACCGCAATACAATTTTCGAGGTTTATCACCTGATGGCGTTGATGTAACTTACGGTGATTATGGGTTATTCCAGGCTACTTTGATTGAAGCTAGTAGAGACCCGAGATATAGACAGTATTTAATCGAAAGAGGCCAGGAACTGTTTGGCGACAGAAGTGCATTCTTTGTAAATCCTCCGGCAACAAATACTGTTGTTCACTGTAAGGACGGCAGAGTTCTGTTCGTTAAGCGTGGAATTACTGCGGAATACCCTTTTATGCTACATGAAGCCGCTGCTGGTCATCATAAACCTGTTGAACAACAAATTGTCACCTTAAGACAGCTTATTTTGCAACAAATCCAACAAGAGACAGGAGTTTCCGATATAGGCGATTTTCATTTTAATGGCATTGCATTTTCTTCCGGGTCCACTATTGATAGTACGGAAAAAGCGGAATTATTAACATCCGCTTCTGTTGATTTAACCGACCAGCAAGTTTTTGAGATTTTTAATGGAAAAGCACCACACAAATGGGAAGTTGCGCGTTTATGTTCGATTGGTCGTAAAGACATTTCTCAGTTAATCGCAGCTACGGATGATTGCTCTAGAGAATTCTCCGGCTTACCTGAAGGTGTAAGAGTCTTTGGTCAATCAGATAATTTTGGCGAATTAGGTCGTGATCCAAATTCGGTTTCTTACTGGGTACCCGTCGGACTTGCCGGAATGAGAGCCGAGATGCAAAGACAAAATTAACAGAGTACTTTTCCAACTTTGTTAACTTTTTGAATAAGGAGATCGCAGGCGCGATCGAGCTTGATAATTGGGCCGTCCGCTCGACTTTGTCTCGCTTCCGGCCTGTGGTAACACGCATTTTTCTACTTATTTTACGTTTGGATTTGCGTTTTTGCGGTAGTGGAAGCCGTTTTTCCCTGCCCGACCGGTTGACGACCGTGCGTTTTTGGCGTAGAATTTGGACAGCATTTAACCCTCAAAATATGCCAACGACTCCAAGACCGATAGATGAAACTCCTAATGCTGAAACTGGCGACCTATCAGTACCGTCGTCTACAACCGATCTACCGGCTGATCTTGCGCATGATCTAGGCGATACATCAGATAAAATGACTGATATCCTTGAGAGGTTGCCAATAACTGCTTCTTTTGAAGAATTAGCTACTCGAATCCCTGAAGTTCGTGCGATGGTTGGCATGGACCAGAGAAGTGATTTCCATAGTTTGACTCTTGATGAACATACGAAAGAACTTGTAAGACAACTTGCTGCCAATCCATTTATCGCCGGTCATCCAAAGAGAGATGCTATTATCCTAGCTGGCAATTTGCATGATGTTGGGAAAACCTCTCCTGATGGACAGCAAGTACATCCAAAAGATCCAAATAAAAGACAATATGTTGGTCATGAAAAGGAAAGTGCAAGAATGATTGCTGATATTCTTCCGAGACATTTTGTCGAGATTTCTGATGAGGACAAGGCGTTAATCATAGGCTTGGCAGGTCTGCATGCTTCAGCTCTGAATTTACTCAATAATTTTACAACAAACAATCAACCAAAAGGGAAAGAACTTGGTTCTTATGATGATTTTGTTGCAAAGGTTGAACAGATCCCCGGAACTCTTAGTCTAGAGGAAAAACTAAGAATAATCTTTTCTTTAAACAGGGCTGACAAATTGGCAGGATATAACCCTGAAAGCGACAGATCTGACCCAAAAGTTGCTGGAATTATTGAAAAATCTGAAAAACAAGTAAGAGGCTTGGATGAACTTGAAAAAGCCTTACCGGTGCTAATTCAAGCCATTATCGCTAGAAGAGGTGGCCAACAAGATGCAGGAATCGTATGCGAAGATGGTGTTTATAAACTTAGAGAAAAAACTTCTAAACCTACAACCAGCTCGGAATTGCCAGAAGCACAAGTACAAGCTGTTATGGCACAATATGGCACATTCGGACTTCAGCCGGATCAAAAAGTAGCATTCGAAGAAGCTCTTAGAAATGGTGGAGTACCTAGTCTAGGGAAAGCCGGATTTGGCAGAGCAATCGGAGCAGTTAGGAAAATTGTTGGGTAAAACCAACAGGGGACTTTTCCAACTTTATCGACTTTGTCGACTTTTTCATGGTAACACGCATGTTTCTACTTATTTTGCGTTTACGTTCGGGTTTTTGCGGTAGCGGATGTTTTTTATGGATAGCAATAGATCGAGTTTTGCTTTATATTTTACGTGAAAGATCAGATCTTAAATTTATTTAATGAGAAAATTGTTAATTACGATTATCGGTGTATTGATTTGTTTTAATGCAGATGTAGTTCTTGCAGAAGGTCCAGGGTCATATTGTGGTGTTAAACTTTACTGTAGCAATCTTAGTGAGCTTCAAGATGTCATAACGCAAGATTCTGACTATAAATTTTATGGTGGTCCTCTTGAGAGCTCAGGGGATTGGCATGGTCTTTTTTATTACAACTATGTTTGGTTTGAAAATGGTATAGAAGATGAGGATAAAATTGCCATGCAAGAAATCTGTCCGGAAATAGATATCGAAGAACTTGAGTCTATTGCAATAGACTATGGAGATAAGATAATTAACCCCGAATCTCTTTCATTGTCGCATCTGTTTGTCGTAAAAAGAAACCCCGAATGGACAGATTCCGACATCGAAGAAGCAGTTGCTGAAATCGAGGAGAATTTGCAAGAGACAAATGATGATATTGAATCTAAAAATCGTGTCTTAATTACAACTGATGATTGGGTTTATTTTCATCATAGTGCGAATGAAATGACCTGGTTAGAACGTGTTGCTATAACGTTAGGGATAGGAATAATTGGATTCCTTATAGTTGGTGGTATCGTTTGTTTTATTTTATCTAGGGTCTTAAAGAAGGGCCGAGTTTAAAAGTTTTAGTATCCTAACAACACACTTGACCACGCCTCGCCTTTTAGTGTAATATTAGTATGAAATCAATATACTAATTTTTACAATAAAATGACCTCTTTAACAATCAATCTCGAAAATCAGCTTAAGCAAATCGTACAAAAAAAAGCTAAGCAAGACGGCGTAACATTAACATTCGTAGTAGTACAAGCTCTTAAGGCTTACGAAAGTGACAAGTTGAAATTCGGACTCGTATCGGATGACAATGAAATTACCGCTTCTTTCGATGTCTCCACCCCTATCGGAAAGAGAGCTTGTTTGAAGAGTTTTAAATCGCTTTGCAAATGAAGAAAATAATTCAGAGAACCAAGCGGTTTGAAAAATCTTTCTCAAAACTTGTTCCAAAAGTGCAGAAGCTTTTTATCAAGAAGCTTTCTGTTTTTATTGATGACGAATATTCGCCTTCTTTGAGAACTCACAAGTTAAAAGGAAAACTCCAAAATCAATATGCCTTTTCAGTTACTGATGATATACGCGCCGTTTACGAGAAAATCTTAATTAAAGATCGAGAAGTGATTGTTTTCACTTTTATTGATATCGGTGGGCATAATAAGGTTTATTAAGTCAAGTCTGTTAAATATATGTTAAATGAATTAACATGGTAGTTCGGTATGTTAATTTCACGGTGCGAGATTTAACATGAAATCGAATCAACAGAGTACTTTTCCAACTTTGTCGACTTTGTCGACTTTTTCATGGTGGGCGGTAGTGGATTCGAACCACTGACCCCATCGACGTCAACGATGTGCTCTAGCCAACTGAGCTAACCGCCCGATTTGTGATTTTTCAATGTTCTTTCTTATATTAGCAGTTTCCCTGTCGAGAGCACATACGCCTATTTATATTTGGGCTTTTCAAGCCCTTGCTGATGGCTCCCCAACTGAGCTAACCGCCCGAAGCGGATGTATTGTATTTTTAATGTATATATTTTTCAACCCGAATCGCGCGATTCTGCAATAAAAGCTCCACGTTGGCAAATCTCCCCAACCTGTTCTTGGACCGGTCCAACCTGTTAAATTTTTTCCACAAGGTATTTTTCAGCTTTTTCCAAAAGCTCTTTTGCGTTGGCAAAAGTTATCATTTTATAAGCGAATTCGTACGGCAACCACTTGTAGTTTATGTGTTCTTCCGACAAAAGAACGTCTCCTTGCGCCGTTTCTCCGAGGAAAAAAACTACTGTTTTCAGGATTTTTTGCCCTTCTCTGCCGAAAATGTATTTGATCTCTTCCTTAAAAGTCGGATCCAAAGTTATTTGGCCGATTCGAGTCTCCTCTTTTGTCTCACGAAGAGCGGCGATTTTGTCGGTTTCTCTCGCTTCAACATGCCCTTTCGGAAAATCCCAGTGACCGTGAGGGTAATGCAGAAGCAGGTAATGCCTTTTGCCCCCTTCGATTCTGTAAAGAATAATACCTGCGGATTTTTCGCGTGCCATTTTTAATCTTTTTTTAATGTTTGCGTGCTAATTATGTTGTATGCGAGTCTTAAATTCCATCCTAAATATCATTTTCCCCAAGCGATGCGTTTATTGCGGAGCGAGTGGCGAGTTTTTGTGTAATCGTTGTTTTTTATCTTTGAAAAAAATCGATCAGCGGATCTCCATCCCTAATTTGCGAGTCGTTTATGCGATTTACAGATATGAAAATGGTGGAGTTTTGCAAAAAGTCGTCAAGTCGATGAAGTACAGATTTTTGAGAGGCATCCCTGAATTGTTTGAAAAAGATATTCTCGATTGTCTTAACAATAATTTTGATAAAAATTCTTGCGTGTTAATACCCGTTCCACTGCATCCCGCCAGAGAAAAGTGGAGAGGATTCAATCAGGCTTTCGAACTTGTGAAAAATCTCGGCTGGGAGGTCCGCCCCGCAATTAGGCGTGTCAAAAACACCACGCCCCAAGCGGAACTGCCGAGGCATGCGAGATTGCAAAATTTAAACGGGGCGTTTTCCGCTAATGCTTCGGTTGTATCGAGTTTGTTGAACAAAAAAATTATACTCATTGACGATGTGTGCACGACCGGCGCGACTTTGAGCGAATGCGCGAAGGTTATAAAAAAGTTGGATATTGACGATATTTATGGATTGGTGCTGGGACATGGCAAATGAATTTATTTATTGACCTCGGGGATAAGTTGTTCTATTTTTGCTACCTTTAATTTTACGATTTTGGGCAACACTCCTCCTCTTTCTTCGCAACCTAATGAATCCGCGGATAATCCGGAGTATTACGTTAATTTATTTGTCCCGACTTCGGACGGATATAGCTTAACGACGGAGTTCCAGAAGTTGATTTTGGCAAGATATCAAGGGAGACAAGGCACTATAATTCAAGGCACCGATGTTGAATTAATGACAATAACCAATTTCCCCGATTCACCTTTTGTATTTACGACGAAAACGGAAACGCCAAGTGACAGATCATCCTTCAGTTATAATCGTGATACGGATTACACCTCTCTGTTTTTCAAGCCCAATACGCCAGATTTAAGACGATATACTCCAAGACAATGGAAGTTGCCGATAGAAGATGATTCCAAGCTCGATATACCCATTTGCGAAATAAGAATTTATAAAACATGTTCTTATTTCAAGCTTGTAGATGGTAGCGAATACCGTTTTTATTTCAGGCCGCATACGCAACTTTATAAGGATACTGTTCGCACAATGCGACTTTTTATTTTTACAAATTTGGCATACCCAACAGAAACTCAATTGCAAATAATATACGCAATATCGGATGATACTAAGCGTCCTATTTTTTTAGCGAACTTCATGGCTCTCTCCCCTGGCGAAAGGGTTAATCTTTTATTACTTATCGCAACTTGTGATTTCGAATCTCGAGCATTAAGAGAATTACATAGTTTTTTGGGCGGAGAAGATTTTTTAAAATTATATGATGCGACGATGTATTTTTTATCAACCCTCCAGCAATGATATACTTGTCGCAGTATGATTATCGCAATTGATGCATCTCGGTACGGACACGAACAATCAACCGGAGTTGAGAAATATTCTTATGAGATAATTCGACGTGTTTATAAATTGGCCAAGGAAAACGGATACGATGTTAAACTTTATGTTCGAGAGTTCTTAAGCGATTTCCCTAAGGAGGATCAAGTTTTAATCAAACGAAAAAGATTGTGGACCCTTATTGGACTTTCTTTTGAGATTTTGAGGCGTAAACCTGATGTTTTATTCGTCCCGTCGCATGTTTTGCCATTAATAAGGCCGAAAAAGAGCGTCATCATGATCCACGATATAGCCTTCGACAGATACCCGGAAGTTTACACTTGGAAGCAGAGAAAATATCTCAAGTGGAGTACGAAATATGCGGTTAAGCACGCGACGAAAATCATTACGCCGAGCCATTTCACAGCCAAGGAAATCGAGAATGTTTATTCGTGCCCCGCGAACAAAATCGAAGTTGTGCATCATGGTGCGAACGAGCTCGCCGAGTCGAATCGCAAACCTGATATCGACAGCAAATATCTGCTTTTCTTGGGCAGGATCGAAAAGAAGAAAAATTTGAAAACTTTAATCGATGCTTTTTTGTCTTTGCCTTTATATGATCTCAAGCTCGTTTTGGCCGGGAAAGATGGAGACGGCGCGGCTGAAATCAAGAAGCCCGTGAATGAAAGGGTGATTTTTACGGGGTATATCGATGAAATGAAAAAGGCCGAATTGCTCAAGAACGCATACATGTTTTGTTTTGTCTCCTTATATGAAGGGTTCGGGATGCCGATTTTGGAAGCTTTCAAGGCGGGCGTACCGGTTTTGGCGTCGAACATAGAGCCGCTTCGAGAGGTTGGCGGAAATGCTTGTTATTACGTGGAGCCAAAGAGCGAAAACGATATTGCGATCGGGATCGGCGAAATGGTACGTGATATCGGCATGCGCGAAAGAATGATCGAACTCGGCAAAGAAAGGTTGGCGGAATTTGACTGGAATAAGAGCGCGGAGAGGACTTTTCAAATCTTATGCGATAGGTTAGAGTAACTGCGTTTAATAAACAGAAAAAAGGTGCAAGTCGCATTAGTACATGATTTCTTGATTCGTTTGGGCGGTGCTGAGAGGGTTCTTTTTGAGCTTTCAAAAATGTATCCCAAGGCTCCGATTTATACCCTTCTTTATGATGAAAAAGTTTGCGGAGCGGTTTTCCCAAAAGATCGCGTTAAGGTTTCATCTCTCAAGAAATTGCCAGGGTTCGTGCGAAAAAGGCACAAATATCTTTTCCCGTTCATGCCGATGGTTGTCGAGCAGTTCGACCTAAGCAAGTTTGACTTGGTTATAAGCTCCAGCAATGCGTACGCGCACGGAGTCGTCACGAATTTGCGCACGAAACATCTTTGTTACTGCCACTCCCCCATGAGATATGCTTGGGACTGGACTCACAATTATTTGAAAGAGCAAAGAAGCATGTCCGAATTTACAAAGAGGTTTGTTTTAAAAAGAATTGAAAAAGTCAGAATGTGGGATCGCATCGCCTCTGACAGGGTCGACAAATATATCGCCAATTCAAAGACCGTTCAGGATCGAATTGCCAAGTATTACAGACGCGAAGCGGATGTGATTTTTCCTCCCGTCGACGTTGATCGTTTTACGGCGAGAAATACGAATGAAAATTATTTTTTGATAGTTTCGACTTTGACACCTTATAAAAGGATCGATTTGCCGATATCGCTTTTTAACAGGACCGGAATGAGGCTTGTAATTATAGGAGACGGAAATGCGCGACACGAACTTGAAAAAATGTCGGGGCCCAACATAGATTTTCTCGGATTCAAGAGCGACGATATCGTCCGCGAATATATGGAGAATTGCAGAGGAGTGATTTTTGCCGGAGAGGATGATTTCGGAATCGTGCCGGTCGAAGCAATGGCTTGCGGCAAGCCGGTTTTGGCTTATGGAAAAGGCGGGGCAACCGAGACCGTTCTGCCCGGAGTTACCGGCGAGTTTTTTTACGAACCTACGTTAACCGGCATCGAAGATGGCATGGCCAGATTTTTATTAAACGAAAAAAATTACAGCTATTCGGACATCCGAAAACACGCCGAAAAGTTCAAGACGGAGGTTTTTGTCGATGGGATAAAGAAGGCTGTAAAAGAGGTTACTAGATAGCACCTTTTACTCATAAATATTCCAACACAGGATTGAATACAAGTATCAGAAATAATCCTATAAGAATTGCTGTGATACTTCTTACTTTTGCCAAAGCGCCGCTAGAAGCAGGATCGAACCCGAAACCGGGGAAATATCCTCTTACTAAGGTTTCTAAACCCATCGACATAAACCAAAATCCAAGTAACCAAATACCACCGAACAATACTTGAGTCCAAATTTTCTCATTGCTGATGAAAAAGAATGCAATAAATAAGACAATTGCACCTCCACATGAGATTTTTTGTATAGGTGTTAAGATTTTTATAAAAGTTTTCTGTTTTTTCGTCAGGCTTTTTAAAAGCGGCACATTGAAAAGCTTGTGGATCCTGAAATTTTTATCATCGATCGACTTGTCTTTAAATGCCTTGATTTTGAAATAATCGGCCTCGGTCAAACCTGCTATCGTTCCGTCGTTGCATATCTTTAAAACTCCTTTTAATGCCGTATTCTGCCAAGAATAATCGAGCTCTGCATAGTCCGACATTAATACGGAATTTTTTATAATGAAATAACAAGGCACATATATTGTAAT
>Ga0172371_10009465_pt1 | contig 13368 bp, 10 predicted proteins | sample Lak12m_FD_114543 | JGI IMG/M metagenome (GOLD analysis project Ga0172371, IMG submission 114543) | Freshwater microbial communities from Kabuno Bay, South-Kivu, Congo - kab_022012_12m | ecosystem: Environmental > Aquatic > Freshwater > Lake | place: Democratic Republic of the Congo: South-Kivu... | reverse complement strand
CTGGTGTAACTTGATAAACACGGGGCAGACTTTCGCCACAAATAGTATCTCCGATGGCGCCAACGTCTATGATCTAACCGGCGTAGTAAATCCGCTCGGGCGAACGTCAGGTTGTGGCAACCACATCATCACCGTAGTGGGGGGGGCCGGCACGCCGAATGGGTTCGAAATCGCAACCGGCGGGCCCGCCTTACTGTTTGGCCCCGGGGGGGGGGATTTCAATAACGTTCAATCAATAGAGCGCGCACGGCTTCCTGTAGGCGATAATATGGCAAGAACAGGATCAAGTGCTCACCGCGTTGGGTGACGCGATTCCCCCTTTAGAAAAGGGGAGGTAGGGGGGATTCTCAAAGGAAGAGATCCGGGAATTTGAAAGAACTGCTCCTTTGTGCGCCGCTCGTAGATGAATAGTTGCACCCCGATCGCAAGTCCAGGTCGCCACCTACGAATCCGATACCCGGCGCAGCAGGGCCCGCATGCCGAGGGCTGCGTCCTCGGGCAAAACATAGGTGGGAACACCGGCATCGTGGAGGCGGGACCGGTCGGGCCCGATCTTTCGAATCGAGCCGATGAAGCACGCGACGATCGGCTGCGGGAACCGTCTGGCCAGGTCGATGAGCGCGTCGGACGGGTAGGGCCAGTTCTTGTGTTCGCAGAAGATTGCGAGGAGCGCGTCGATTCCGGGGTCCTCGAGCATGGCCTCAGCTATGTCGTGGAACGGTTCTGTGAGAAACGCGCCGGCCGCGCCGTCTACGGGGTTCTTGTAGACCACGGGCACCGAAGGCCCCAGGATGGCCGCTATTCTCTCAATGGTCCGGTCCTGGAGCTCTGGGAGGACACAGCCCGCCTCATCCCGGAGCAGGTCCCACGCGACGATGCTCGGCCCTGCCGTGTGGGTGAAGATCCCCAACCGCTTACCGCGCGGGGCCTTACTCACCGCGAGGGCCTTGCAAACCGACACCATTTCAGAAACGGACCATACCATTTCCGCGCCGGCCTGTCTCAAAGCGCCTTCCCAAATTCGCTCCGAACCCGCGGCCGCGCCGGTATGAGTAACGGTGACACGGTCAGCGCCTTCTCCCCGTCCGCCCTTATACACTACGACCGGTTTGATGGGAGCCGTTTTCGCAACCTGCTCGAGGAAAGCCCTCGGGTTGGCGCACCCTTCCATGAAGATCCCGATCACACTCGTATCAGGATCTTCGCACAAGTAATCCACAAGGGTGCTGAATTCCAGGTTGACGCGGTTCCCCACGCCGATCCATTTCGCTATGCCGAGGCCTTCGTCGTCACCCCGACCCTTGATCCCCAACCCGATTCCGCCGCTCTGACTGAGGAATGAGACGCTGCCCGGGTGGAGCACTCGAGGATAGAACGTCACGTTCAGCAGCGCCCGGGCATTCAGAAAGCCGAGGGTGTTCGGTCCCACAACCGGCATCTCGCCCGCGGCTCGACGGAGTTGCTCCTGGAGCTCGGTTCCACCGGCTCCCATCTCCGCATACCCTCCCGCGATGACGCTGGCGCCGGCAATGCCCATTTCTCTCAACTGTTCCACCACCTTAACGGTGGAATGTTGATTAAGGGCCACCACAGCGAGATCAGGCACTTCGGGGAGCGCTCCCAGCGCCTTGTACACGGGCAGTCCCAGAATGGTGTCGTGCCGCGGGTGGATGGGATAGATCCGGCCCGGAAATCCTCCTGTCACGATACTGTCCATGATGGCATGGCCAACCTTGTCGGGCGTCGCGCCGGCTCCGATTACCGCAACCGAGCGCGGGGAAAACATCCTGTCCAATCTTTCACGCTGAGCCTGATTCATGCGATATCCTGACCTTGTCCATCATTTCGGGCGCGACTGCGGCCGGCCCGGAATTCATCCGCGTCGAAACCGTACGGAAAACACGGACCCTCCGGCCTCGCGACATTCGCCGGGATCTCGGATATGGGAGCACGATGCAAGCGTCCCAGGACACTCGTCAGATTCCGCGGCGACATGATTGCACCGGCGGCTCTCAAAAGAGACCTCGAAAGCGCACGTTTCGGAAAGCGCCTTCAGTCGCAGCAATTCCAAACCCTTGCCACCGGCGCCGAAATCGTACGGCTTTTTGCTCGAGTACTCCTCGGTGGGCTGCGTGTGGTGAAAGCCGTCGAAAATGAATTCCTGCTCGCCGAGGGGAATGCCCACGCCGGAGTCATCGACCCGCAACAGAGCGCCTTCAGGGATTTGGGTGAAGGAGACGACAACCTCGCCGCCGTCGGGGGTATTCTCGATTGCATTCTTGACGAGCGTTTCGACAGCCATGGAGAGCACATAGGGGTCTATGAAATCGGGTTCGAGCTCATCGAGCATGGTACGAATCATGACCGACCGGTGAGAAGCATCATGCCTTATCCTCCCGAGCACTTCATCGATCAGTGGAGCAGCGAGAAATGGCCTGGGCTTGAACGGATACGGATTGAGGATCTCCTCCACCACGGCCTGAATGTCGGTGAGGCGACGAAAGTTGCGGTGGATTCTCTCGAGCAGCTTCGCGTCGCGCGGCCCGTCGTGGTTGTGCCGAGTGAGAATCTCCACCGATGCCTGAATAATGGCAAGCGGGGTTTTCAACTCATGGGACAAATGATCGGCCGCCTTCCTTCTGGCACGCTCCAAAGACTTGAACGCGGTGACGTCCCGGAAGACCACCACCATGTTTTCCGTGCCGGGCTCACACGCGTCAAAATCCAGGAAGGAGCTCGCCACGGCAAGATCCACGGTCTGTCCGTCCGGTCGCCGGAATCTGAGCTCTTCGTGCAGCGTGTGAATCCCTTGGTGGATCACGCGCCGAAATACGTCCAGGAAAGCTTCATTTTGTGAATCCGTCGAGAAGACCCGGTCATAGGGCTTTCCCAGTGTCTCGCGCTCATCGAGGTTCAATATCCTGAGCGCCGCGGGATTGACCGTATGGATGTTACCACCGCATTCCAGCGCAATGACACCTTCGTTCATGCTCCGCAGGATAATCTTTTCAATGGCCTCGGCATTCGTCCACAAGCCTGGCCGCGTTGCTTCCTGTTTGGAAGGTGTGTCCATGGTACCCCCGAATGTCATGATGAGGACCAGCTTAACGGAAACCGGAAAATTTTCATATCATTCCGAGCAGATTCTTTTAGGGGTCTCGGCCCGGGCGTCCTTGCGAAGAGCGGCGAAAAGGGTTACCTATAGAGGAAAGCGCTGCGAGGCGATTCTTCCCCGAAGAATGAGCACAGTACAAAAGAAATTTTCCTGAATTTCGCTCCGGGAGGTTCGCTCGCCGCTAAAGATAATCTGGCTGGCCCGGGATTCCGGGACCGGCGCCGGAAGCAAGGAGGCTGAACGATGGAGAAGAGCCCAAGCTGCCCACACTGCGGAGCCGAGATGGATCCGATTGAAACTCCGCTGGAATCCTCGTGGGGTGGCGAAATCCATTACGTCTGTTTCAACGACGAGTGCTGTTACTTCAAGAATAGCTGGGACGTCCTCGAGAATCAGGGTGTGGACCGAACCGGATACCGATGCCGTATGGATCCTCGGGGATCATGTGGCCCGCTCGCGGTGTGGTCTTCCAGTGCGTTGAAGGATCTGGTGTGCAAAGGTGAGAGCGAAGATAAAAGCCTCCAATCGGAGTAACGGCCGGATGGGATCGGCAGCTCGCCCTCGACCCCGATGAAACCTCGAGGGGAATTGAGCCCAGATCTGTCGCTCAGGCGAATCTGGGCTTGAAGCCCCGAAACACGATGCGAATCGAGAATGGAAGCAGTCCCGATTATAGGATCTCGAGCACGTTACATTGACCGCACTGCCGCTATCGTGGGGGTCGCGCTCGCGGTCGTATTCCTGTTGGCGGCGCACGAAGCGTTTCCGGCTGAAAAGAAGACAGAAAAGAGGTCGGAAAAGGAAACGGTGTTCGAGGTCCCCACGACGGGAACGATCGAAGACGTGATGTACCGGCCTGAGTTCGATGAGTGGTGGGTGAAATGCCGGGAAGGCGGGAATATTGCGGTGTATACCTACGACAGGCGCACGAAGAAATGGGCCCAGGTTCTCTTCACCACCCGTGCGCCCGAACCGAAAGCCGCGAAGTCCGAGCAACCACCAAAAGGCGGGTCCGCGGCCGTGCCTGACGTGAGCGCCCAGCGCCCGAAGCTCCAGACCGAAGACACCCCCGGCCAGGCCAAAGCTCCGCCGAAAAAGGAAGCCGATCAGCCTCCCAAGCCCGATAAGACGAAGTGGTGGGATCCGTTGAATCTCTTGAAGACCGGGGAGAGGTTCATGATGCCGCCCGGATGGGAACGGAAATGATTCGCGCCGGCGTCTGGAAGCCATGTTGAGCGTACGCCCTTATTGTCGTCGACATGGTGAATGGCAACGTGAACACCCAGGGCCGCGGCATGATGGATGTGGAAGCCACACGGACCGTATCGAACATCCTCGCATTGACCGGAGACTTCCGCAGCCGCGGTGAGCGGCATCCTGAAGAACGTATGCGTGCTCCGCACCGCGTTCGACCCGATTCAAAACGACTTTTGTTCGGTAATCATCTCGGACGCGAGCGCGTGTCACCGCTCGGATATCCACGAGAAAACCCTCCAAGTTTACGACAGGCTCGTCCTCGCTCCCCTGTTCCGCATTCTAACCTCTCATGAAATCATAGACGAAGTCTCTCGCATTGATTCGCTTTCGAACCGGTAAGATCGGCAAGGATTGGCACCGATCTGCGGAATTCAGGGGCGCTTCAAAGAAAAACCACATCTGTGTATCTCAATAGCTATAAACATACCCGAATGTCTGAAATGCAAGAAGCCCCCTCCTCGCGCCGTTGCGGAATCAAACCAGACTGAAAGCCCCTAACTGCCACTCTGTCGAGCCTGGCACACGATTTGCTCTCCCCGTTGTGACATTACAGACAGATCCAAACTTCCTCAAGACATCTGCTGGCGAAACGCATACACGCGACCGATTCGATGTGCCGTAAGGGGTGCTCGGACGGTTGAGGAGACCGGCGGTACGACCGCCGATTGAGACGAGCACGACCAGCAAAAGATTATTTAACCATATGACCATTTGATTCCAATAGTGGGCGGATAAGATAGGCGCAATGCCATTCAGGTCGCGTCGCTGGTGTAGGCTGCGTACAAGTTCTGAAAAACCCTTGCCTCTCGGTCTTTGTTTGTAGGTCCGGCCGGGAGATGACAAGGAACACCGCTACAAAGGCAATATCATGGAGGGGAGAGGATGACAAAAATGAAATTAATGCCAATCAGGATGCTTCTGTTCTTGTTCCTTGCATTCATCGCCATTCCTGCGGATGCATTCGGTTCGGACAAGTCCTCGGATTGTGTCGAAATGGCCGAAAAGGCGGAGGCCTTTCTCCAGGACAAGGGGAAGGATTATGCCCTGAAAGTGTTCTCTGTTTCCAAGGGACCTTTCATCGACAGAGAGCTCTACGTCTTTGTCTGTTCAATGGACGGGGTCATGCTGGCTCATCCGTACAGGCGAGATCTCGTGGGCCAGAATGTTGTCGCTCTGAAGGATTCAAAAGGGAAGGAAATCTTTCAGGAGTTTCGGAAGGTCGCGGAAGAACGGGGATCCGGCTGGGTAGACTATTGGTGGTCCAAACCCGGAGAACAGGGACAGTTTGCGAAGATGACCTATATCAAGCGAATCCCGGACCAGAACCTCTACGTGGGGGTGGGGTACTATCAGGAGGAGCCACCCATAGGGGCGCAGACGCGGGCGCGGTCCCATGCGGAGGAGTATAGTGGAGCGCGTTGAAAAGGATGGAAAACCGAAAGCTGAATCTCGAAGAAGGCTCAACGTCCTTTTGGGGAAGCGCGCTCCACTATCAGTCGGCCATAACCATGAGATTCCGAGAAGTTGTGCATGATCGCCACGCGGGGATCTTACTCAAAGTCAACGAAGTCTCACTGGCTTTCCCGTAGGTGAAGAGTGCCGCGAATTTCAATGAGCGGCACTGTAGCTCCCGATATCGGAACGGCCCCATGCCGGGAGCGTCCGGCAAATGCCTGCAAGTCGTTGAGGAGTGACCAACGTGGGCGTGCCGTGCAGCCGAATGCAGGCCACGCCCACGTTGTCCTTGCACAAACCGACGATCCCTTTTCCGTACCGGGTTCGAGGTCGGCCCCTTCCAGGACGATCCTCTCTCATGTCCATCGGGTAAGATCAATCACCAGGTAAGAATGGAAATAGCCCTTCATGACAGCGTTCTGAGAAGAGGGATGGATCAGACCACCAGAAGCCCGTGAAGATCGACGTCTTCGGCGAGGGGCCCCAGGGCAACGATCCCCAGACGGTCGGGATCGATCATCCCGCGCGCGAGGTTCACGAGGTCGTCCCTGGAGACCTGCTGGAGGGAGTCAATAATTTCCCGGAGAGATACGTGTCTGCCGAAATAGTATTCGCCCTTGGCCAGCCGGTTCATACGAGCCTCTGACGATTCCATGGCCAATACAATGTTTCCCCTGAGCTGGGTCTTGGCGACCTGTACCTCTTCATCGGTGACGGTTTCGGCCAGATGGAGCGTTTCCGTGCCCATGACCGAGAGGAGCTCTTCGACGCGGTCCGGTTCGCACCCCGCGTAAATCCCGAAAATTCCCGTGTCCGAGAATGACGAGAGGAATGAGTACACAGAATAGGCGAGTCCCCGCTTCTCGCGTACCTCCTGAAAGAGCCGCGAGCTCATGCCCCCGCCGAGAATGCAGTTGAGAATGTACGCGGCATGGCGCCGTTGATCCACCGCGCTGGGGGCCTCCATGCCGATACAGACATGCGCCTGCTCCAGATCCTTGGGAACAACGTGCGCGGCGGGCCTGCATCGAGTCTCTTGGGGAGACCCGTGAGACGCGCCCTGGGGGATGGTTCCCATATGATGCTCGAACAGGTCCACGATCCGGTCGTGCTCGATGTTTCCCGCGGCACAGACCAAGGTTTCGGGAGGCGCGTAGTACTCCTGCTTGAATCCCACGAGGGTGTCGCGATCCATTGTGAGGATGTTGGGAATGGTGCCGAGAATCGGCTGCCCAAGCGGATCTTCGGTCCAGAATCGCATGCCGAGAATTTCATGGACCAGATCTTCGGGGCTATCCTCGAGCTGGTGGATCTCCTGACACACCACCTGCTTTTCGCGCTCGATCTCGTCTTCCGGGAATGACGAGTTGATGAAGATGTCGACGAGGAGGTCAGCGGCAAGCTCCAGGTTCTCACTGAGGACCCTGGAGTAGAACGACGTCATTTCCTTGCTGGTGAACGCGTTGAGCACGCCTCCGACGCAATCGATCTCCTTGGCAATGTCAAAGGCGGATCGTCGCTCGGTCCCCTTGAAGAGCATGTGCTCGATGAAGTGACAAATCCCGTTCACGCCCGGGTGTTCGAACCTGGACCCCGAGCGTACCCATATCCCCAGCGACACGGACTGAAGATGGGGCATCTTCTCGGTTACGATTCGGACGCCGTTGTCCAGTGTGGTCTTGCGGTATGCTCTGAAGTCGTCGAAGCTATCAATCAAGGCAGGGCCGTAACCAGCTAGCTCAGACATCGGGGGTCATCCCGATGGCGTCCTTGCGAGAAAGCTTGATCTTGCCCTGTGCGTCGATGCCTATCACCTTGACGGGAAAGGTATCTCCTTCTTGGACCACGTCCGTGACCTTTCGGACGCGTTCAGGGGCGAGCTGTGAAATATGGACCAAGCCGTCCGTTCCGGGGAAGATCTCGACGAAAGCGCCGAAATCGGTAATCTTGCGGACCGTTCCCTGGTAGATTCTGCCGACCTCGGCCTCCTGGGTGAGGGATCGGATAGCCGCCTTTGCCTGGTCCGCGCCCTGGACGTCCATCGAAGCAATGACCACCTTGCCGGTGTCGTCCACTTCGATCTTCGTGCCTGTTTCCTCTTGAATAGCGCGTATCACTTTGCCGCCGGGTCCGATGATGTCGCGGATTCGCTCGGGATTCACATACATCACGAAAATTCGCGGCGCGTAGGGGGACGTCTCTTTCCTGGGTTCCGTAAGGGCTTTGGCCATCTCCCCCAGAATGTGCCGGCGCCCGTCGCGGGCTTGGTACAGCGCCTTGCTCACGATTTCGGGGGTGACTCCGTCGATCTTAATGTCCATCTGGAGCGCGGTGATGCCTTCCCAGGTGCCGGTGACCTTCAGGTCCATGTCGCCGTGATGGTCTTCGTCGCCGATGATGTCCGAAAGCACCACGATCTTGTCATCGCCCTTGAGCAGGCCCATGGCGATACCGGCCACGGGTTCCGCCAAAGGAACTCCGGCGTCCATGAGAGACAGCGATGAGCCGCACACGGTGGCCATCGAAGAAGAGCCATTGGATTCGAGGATCTCGGAGACGACGCGGATCGTGTACGGGAAGGTCTCGTCGTCAGGAAGCAGGTACGCGATCGCCCGTTCCGCGAGCGCACCGTGGCCGACCTCCCGGCGAGACGGCCCGCGCAGGAACTTCACTTCTCCCACGCAGAACGGCGGGAATTTGTAGTGGAGAATGAACGACTTGTAGCTGGAGCCCTCGAGGGCCTCGATCTTCTGTTCGTCGGATGAGGTCCCGAGAGTGACCACCACGAGGGCCTGGGTCTCACCCCTCGTGAACAGAGCACTCCCGTGGGTCCGCGGGAGAATTCCCACTTCGCAGGAGATGGGGCGCACCTCGGTAAAAGAGCGGCCGCCGATACGTACGTTCTCCTCGAGGATCATGCGTCGGAGGTACTGGCCCTGGATCGCCTCCATGTAGCCGAGAATCTCGGATCGCCTCGACTCGCCGTCTTCTCCCAGCGATGCGAGGAATTCCGCGTATATCTTCTCCAAGGCCGCATATCGTTCGAGTTTGACCGGGATGGTCAGGGCCTGATTGATCTGTTCCCCGGTCTCGCGCTCGATCCTCGCGATAAGCTCCGCATCCTCGACGACTTCCGGGACGGGTCTCTTGGGTTTTCCGGCCTGTGCCCTGAGTTGGTCCTGGGCTTCCACAATGCGCAGGATCTCGTCGTACGCCTTAAAGACCGCCTCCAGGACGACCTCCTCGGAGACGCGGTCAGCGCCGCCCTCCACCATGACGATTCCCTTCCGGGAGCCCACCACGATGAGGTTCAGGTCGGAATAGGAGTCCTCGAGGGGGGCAGGATTGACGATGAGGTTGCCGTCGACCCTCCCCACACGAACCGCGCCGATCGGACCGTCAAAGGGGATGTCCGAGATGTGCAGCGCGGTCGACGCCCCGTTGATGGCCATCATGTCCGGGTCGTGCTCGCCGTCGGATGACAGGACCGTAGCGATCACCTGGGTTTCCGCTTTGAATCCCTTGGGGAAAAGTGGACGGACCGGCCGATCGATGAATCGTGCCGTGAGAATTTCTTTTTCGGTGGGTCGCCCCTCACGTTTGAAAAAGCCGCCGGGAATCTTGCCCGCGGCATAGGTCATCTCCAGGTAGTCCACTGTGAGAGGGAAGAAATCGATTCCTTCGCGACCGCGTTTTTCGGCGACGACCGTCACCAGGACCACCGTATCGCCGCATGTCACCAGAACCGAGCCGGAAGACTGTTTGGCCAGGCGTCCGGTCTCGAATGCCAGCGTCTTGCCGGCAACGGTACAGCTACTCGTTTGAACCATAGTGTGCACAGACCTCTTTCAGTAACCGGGCGTCCCGAGCGAGAGGTGTTACGTCCGAAGGGAAAACACGTACTACTTCCGGATACCCAATTCGCCAATTATGCTCTTGTAGCGATCCACGTTCTTTGCCTTGAGGTAATCCAGAAGACGCCGGCGTTGACCGACGAGCTTCAGGAGGCCTCTCCGGGAATGATGATCTTTTCGGTGAACCTTGAAATGTTCCGTCAGATATCCAATTCTTTCGCTGAGAAGAGCGATCTGGACTTCCGGAGAACCTGTGTCGCTATCGTGGAGCCGAAATTTCTCGATGATTTCTTGTTTCTTCTCAGTGGGAAATGCCAACGGTCGAGTTCCTCCGTAACATGGGTTTGAGGCTTTTTTCAGCTCAATCTGAGATTAGTATCACATGGCATCGGTCAAGTAAAGGCCGTCGGGACGCACGAGTGTTCTTTTTTTTCGTGGCACATCGGAAACGCCTCCAACGCCTGACATTCATCGATGTGAACTCACAGCCTCGGCCGCAGTGACAATTCCTGCCGGGCCTCCTGACCGGAGCCAACATGGTAACAAGACGTGATCACGGGAATTCCGCCTGACAAAACCGTTCCCGGATACCACGGGTTTCCCGCGATATTCCCCGGTTCCCCGATCGAATGATCCATCCGTCCAAGAAATTGATTTGCTTCGGCTCTTGAGCTATCATATCCTGTACATATTCGGAGATGGAACAACTTGTCGTCACGCTCGTCACGGATCATCGTCACCTGATTCCGTTCCCCGGAACAGGTGTGCATTTCCCATCCAGGAGTGGTAACCAATGGATTTTACTGAGCAGTTGGCCGACATCGTCGGGCCGGAGAACGTCACCGCGTCGCCGGTGGACTGTCTGGCCTACTCGCGGGACATGTCCATCCATGCCGGTGTCCCGAACGCAATTGTTTTTGTGAAGAATACCGAGCAGGTAAGTCAACTCCTTGACCTGGCGAATTCGAGAAAGGTGCCGGTCATCGCTCGAGGCACCGGCTCGTCAGTGACCGGGGCGGTTCTCGCGGTGAAAGGCGGGGTGATCGTTGATTTCACCAGAATGAATAATGTTAAGGAAGTCAACCGGGCCGACGGGTATTGCGTCGTCGAGCCTGGGGTCATCTGCAATGCGCTCAACGCCAAACTCGCCCCCACCCACTTCTTCCCGCCCGACCCCGGAAGCGCGCCCATTGCCACGATCGGCGGCATGATCTCCACCAACGCGAGCGGCGTGCGAGCCGCGAAATACGGCACCACCAAGGATTACGTGAAGGCACTCACGGTTGTGCTGGCAGACGGCCGCATCATCCGGACCGGCGACGTCGCGCCGAAAAGCTCCGCCGGGTACGACCTTACACATCTGTTCGCGAGCTCCGAAGGAACATTGGGAATCATTACAGAGGCAAGCCTCAAGATTCTGCCCATGCCCGAATACGAGGCATTTGCCAAGGCATCCTTTCCCGATGTGGACACCGCGGGCCGAGCGGTGGAGAAAATCTTCACGTCGGGTCTGGAGCTTGCCACGTGCGAGATTCTCGACAACGTTTGTCTGGACGTCTGCCGCGACGCCCTGAAGATGGACATACCCAAAGAGGTCAATTGCCAGCTCTTCCTGGGAATCGACGGGCACCGGAGCACGGTGAAGGAGCAAATCGGGAAAATCGACGAGATTTGTGCGTCCGTGGGCGGGCTGGAGAACATCTGGTCGGACAATCCGGTAGAGAAGGCAAAGCTCTTCGCCGCGCGCGGGGGACTGGTTCCCGCGATGAGCCGATTGCAGTCCGGATACCGACTCGTTCCGCTTGTAGAGGATTTCGGGGTGCCCATCAGCCAAATCCCGGAAACCATAGCTGAGATTCAGCAGATCGGCAAGAGATACGGGTTCCCGGTCGCCACTTTCGGCCACATCGGTGACGGCAATCTCCATGCGACCTTCATCATGAATCCGACGATTCCGGAGCAGTGGGAAAAGGTCAAGAGCATTGCCCTGGAATTCATCGACATGACGTTCCGGCACCGGGGGACCGTTTCCGCGGAGCACGGCGTGGGAATGGCGAAGTCGCCGTATATCGGCAGGCAGCTCGGTGAGTCCCTCGAGGTGATGAAGGACATCAAACGGACCTTGGACCCCAGCAATATCCTTAACCCGGGCAAGATGGGATTCGACGACGCGATCAAGGATATTCTCGACGAGAACAGCTTTACCCGATTCCTCTGTGAGCCGGAAAGGATCAAGAGTTTTCCGGAGGACGTGGATAACGAAATTCTCGCGTGCATTCAGTGCGGTTTTTGCCGAGCCGGGTGCCCCACGTTCGGGGAGACCACGCTCGAGTCTCTCAATGCCAAGGGCCGGGTTACCCTTGCGTACAACATGCTCATCGACAACGTCGAACCGTCCCGGGACCTGGCAAAACGTCTCTACCAGTGCATGCTCTGCCTCAACTGCCGGTCGGTGTGCCCCGCGCAGGTCAAAGTGTCCGACATTATCCGGGCCGCTCGGGAGAGGCTCGTGGAAAAGGGATTCCTCCCGGATGCGTTCAGACCGGCCCTCACCTCGATGATCGAGGCCGCCAACCCGCTGCTGGCAGCCCGGGAAAAGCGCGCGGACAGCTATCCCTCGGCATATCCCCAGGCCGTTCCGGGCGAGACGGAAACCATTCTCCACTTCGGATGCGTCACGAGTTTTCAGGATGTGAAGATCATTCCCGCGTTCATGGACATCCTGGAAAAGGCCGGAGTCAAATACGGGGCCATGGGGGAAGACGAGACCTGCTGCGGGTACCTGGCCTATCTCGTGGGAGACATGCCCACGTTCAAGCAGGTTATGGAGACGTATGGCGAGCGAATGAATAAATACCGGCCCAAGGAGTTAATCACGTCCTGCGCCGGGTGCCTGAAGACCTTCCGTGACCTCTATGCCCATTACGGAGGTGGTGACGGATACCAGGTGCTTCACGCGGTGGAATTCATCGAACTCCTGATCAACGAAGGGAAGCTCGTCTTCAAGCAAGATGTCCAGCCCGTGAAGGTCGTATACCACGATCCCTGCGACATGGGCCGTCACATGGGAGTGTACGAGCCTCCACGGAACGTGCTCAAGGCCCTGCCGGGAGTGGAGCTCATCGAGTTTCCGCTCAACCGTGCTCAGGCCAAATGCTGCGGCGGCGGTGGCGGCATGAAGGGCTTCGACAACGAGATGGCCGGTGAAATCGGTCTGAAGCGGCTCTTAAGCGCCATTAACCTCGGTGCGGATCTGATTGTGTCTGCTTGCCCCTCCTGTAAGGGCTCCTTCAACCAAGCCGCAGCCAGGGCGAGAAAGGAGAAGAAGGGCAAGATCAAGGTGATGGATATCACCGAGCTCGTGGCAAGCCGCCTGGCGTGAGGTGGAAGAGGGGGGAGAGGCAGAAAAGGAGCCGGGAGACCCTTTTTTGCAGAAAGGGGCCTCCCGGACCCCCCACCAAAAACTCTCAATATATTAGCGACTCCGGGTGGTCGCCACACGGGGTTTTCCCGCCGAGGTAGTTGATATAATATAAGTTTTTGGAAGGGGGGTGCGGGGCATTCGCGCTAACTTTTGCTTAACTTGTTCGGTTCCATGAAATTCTCGCCATCCGAATACCCGGAGTTGAAACTCCGGGCTATTATCAGTCGCCCCTTCAGGGCTTGAACAGCAATGTTTTTGTCCCG
>Ga0172371_10009464_pt1 | contig 13370 bp, 12 predicted proteins | sample Lak12m_FD_114543 | JGI IMG/M metagenome (GOLD analysis project Ga0172371, IMG submission 114543) | Freshwater microbial communities from Kabuno Bay, South-Kivu, Congo - kab_022012_12m | ecosystem: Environmental > Aquatic > Freshwater > Lake | place: Democratic Republic of the Congo: South-Kivu... | reverse complement strand
GCTTGCCCTTCGGCGACGAGCCGCAGGGCGTTCTCGGTGGCGCCGGCTTCCACCATGGCGATGGCGACGCCGCCCTCGGCGTTGCGCTTGCCGACCACAACCATGGAGAAGACGGCCTTCTCCAGTTGGGGGTAGGTGGCCATGGGGATCCAGGCGCCGTCGGCGAAGGCCATGAGCACCGCCCCCACCGGGCCGAGGAAGGGAATGGGGCTGACCATGAGGGCCGCCGAGGCGGCATTGAGGGCCACCACGTCGTAGGGGTGCTCGTCGTCCACCGACAGCACCGTGGCCACGATGTGGGTCTCACACCGATAGCCGTCGCGGAACGACGGCCGCAGCGGCCGGTCGATCAGGCGGGCGGAAAGGATGGCCTTCTCGGTGGGCCGGCCTTCCCGGCGGAAGAAGGAGCCGGGGATCTTCCCGGCGGCGTACATGCGCTCCTCGACGTCGACGGTGAGGGGGAAGAAGTCCGCCCCCTCCCGCGGCTTGCGGGTGGCGGTGGCGGTGGCCAGCACCTCGGTGCCGCCCATGACGGCCACCACCGACCCGTCGGCCTGCAGGGCCAGTTTGCCGGTGAGGAATGCGATCTCGGCGTCGCCTACGACGCCGCGTACGGGAGTTTCGGACACGCTCTACAACCTCTCGTTGGGGGGGAGAGCGAGCCAATTACCAGTGGTCACACCTCGGCGGGGTCGAGAGGTGGCAACTAGCAACTGGCGCGTAGTCCCCCGGTTGACCTTCCGGTTTGCCGCGACCGGCCCAGGCCCCTTCCGGGCACCCGGCCGGCGGCCCGTTGCCCTATCGGCGCAAGCCGAGGCGGGAAACGATGGTCCGGTACCGCTCGACGTCCTGATCCTTCAGGTAGTCGAGCAGGCGGCGCCGCTTGCCCACCAGCATGAGGAGGCCCCGCCGCCCGTGATGGTCCTTGTCGTGGCCCTTCAGGTGGTCGGTGAGGTGGTTGATGCGTTCGGTGAGCAGCGCCACCTGGACCTCCGGCGAACCGGTGTCGGTGGCGTGCATGCCGAATTCCTCGATGATGGTTTGGGTGGCCTTCATAGAAGGTGCCGGGGTCGGACCCGGCGAAGGGGGAGCATAGCAGGTGTTCCCCCCAACCCCGCCGCCGCCGACGCCGGCTCACACCATCTTGTTGAGCGGCACTTTCAGCCCACTCGCCGGCCCGTGGGCGATGAGCCCGGCCGGGGGGTGCTGGCCCGGCACGGGCAGCGAGCAGTAGCCGGAGCCCGCCATCTCGGAGGCGAGGCACTCGGCGACGCGCGGGTCGTCGAGCACCGCCAGATGGGCATCGGTGACCCGGGAGACGAGGTCCCAGGGCCGGGTGAGGAGGGTCTCCATGAACCCGGGGCCGCCGTCGGAGGCCTCGTACACCCGCAGCCCTTCGGGCACGTCGGCGAAGTTGGTGATGGCCGCCTGCGGGTTGCGCATCACCACCACTTCCACTCCCGCCGCCTCTCCCAGGTGGCGGCGAGTGTCGGTGCAGCCGCGGGCGTCGCACTGGATGGGGTCGTAACCGCCGTCGTCGGGGATCGGGCCGAACACGCCGCCGACGCTCTGCAGCCATCCGTGAACCCCCGTGGCCATCGGAGGGTCGAGGAGGGCGGCGCCGATGACCCCGTGGGCCGCTCCCGGGTCCTGGCGGTCCCACCTGGCGACCAGCTCCGCGATCCCCGTGCCGCCCTTGCTGAAGCCCACCAGGTAGATGGGCCGCCCCTGGTCGGCGAGGCCGGCCAGGTAGCCGTCGAGGGCGTCGGCGGTCTCGTCGATGGAGGCGTACTCCGAGGCTGCCTGGTGGTTGCGCCCCCCATCGGCCCACCGGTAGTCGTAGTACCGCGCCTGATCGGGGCCGAGGCCCATGAGCGCCACCAGGCGGGAGAACAGGTCCGCCGGAGAGCCGTTGCCGTGCCCGGAGACGAACACCACCAGGGGAGCGGCGTCGCCCGCCGCCCCCCGCCGCGACCGGCGGAGCCCGGCGAGGGCGGCCAGGCCGGCGGCGGCTCCCCCCGCCGCGGCGGGAAGGGGGAGGCCCGCCGGCGCCCCGGGGGCGGAGGGAGCGCCGGCGGGCGCGGCGGCGGCAGGGGACGGGTCGGGAGCGAGCCTGACCCCGTCGGCGGGCACGGGGCCCAGGAGAAGGGCGAGAGTGAGTGCGGCGGTGGCGATCACGGCAGTCCCGGGTCGAGGCTCTCCAAAGGTGAGCCATCGGCCGCCCGGTTTCAAGAGGGCTGACGCCGGATGAGGCCCGACTTCCGGGCCGGTTGCCAAGGCGCCGCAGAGACCTAGCCGAGCAGAGCCCGCGCCGCGACGGCGTCGGCGCTGATCTGCGCCACCAGGTCGGCCGCGCTCGCGAAGCGCTTCTCATCGCGCAGGCGGGCGACGAATGCCACCCGCAGGGTGGCGCCGTACAGGTCGCCCGGGGGCTCCAGCAGGTGGACCTCCAGCGTCTCCCCCTCGCCGTCGAAGGTGGGACGGCTGCCCAGGTTCGCCACGGCCGGGGCAACGGCCCCGCCCACCCGACCGGCCCGAACGGCGTACACCCCCGGCGGTGGCAAGGCCAGGGCGGCCGGCACGGCGACGTTGGCCGTGGGATAGCCCAACTCCCGCCCCCGCCCGTCACCCCGGACCACCGTGCCCCGCACTTCGTGGGGGCGCCCCAGGGCGGCGGCCGCCCCGGCAAGGTCGGCGGCGGCCACCATGGCCCGGATGCGGGTCGAGGACATGGGGGCCTGACCCCCGACCAGAGGGACCACCTCGGCGGCGAAGCCGTGGGCGTCGCCCAACTCGGCCAGCGAGGCGACGTTGCCGGTGCGCTGGTGGCCGAAGCGGAAGTCCTCCCCCACCACCACGAGGCGCGCCTGCAGGGCGTCGCGCAGCACGGCGGCGGCAAATGCGGCGGAGGTGAGGCGCCGCATCTCCTCGTCGAAGGGGAGGACCGCCGCCAGATCGAGCCCGGCCTCGGCGAGCAACTCCAGGCGGTGCTCGATGCCGGTCAGCAGACGCGGGGCGTGCTCCGGGGCGACCACGGTGAGCGGGTGGGGGTCGAAGGTGGCCACGGCGCATTCCAGCCCACCGAGCCCGGCCGCCCGGCTGCGGAGCAGGGATATCACGTGCCGATGCCCCTGGTGCAGGCCGTCGAAGACACCGATGGTCACCGCCCGGGGCCGCGCCTCCAGGTTCCAGCCCGCCGGGGGCCCGGTCAGCACCCTCATCCCACCACCACCTCCGGGCGGGCGGCCCGCCCCTCAACCCGGTAGACGGCCAGCAGGCGACCACCCGAATCGAGCACCCGGTGCGGCCCGGCCGCCGGCAGATGCACTCCCAGCAGCGGGGCCGGGAACACCGCCCCGTGGCACACCGCCACGGCGGTCTCCGTGGTGACCCGCACCGCGGGCAGATCGGCGAGGGCCTCTGCGGGCTCGAGCAGCGCCCCGGCCGCCGACCCCGCGGCCGCCGCCGCCTCCAGGGACTCGAGGCTGTGCGCCTGCTCGACACGCAGCGAGCCGCTGCGGAGTCGGCGCAGCGCGGTCAGGTGAGCCCGCCCGCCCAGAGAGCGGGCGAGGTCGTCGGCCAGGGAGCGCACATAGGTCCCGCTGCCGCAGCGGATCCGGAAGGTCGCCTCGGGGTAGTCGGACGGAGCGAAGTCCACCAGGTCGAAAGAGTGCACCTCCACGGTACGCGCCTCCCGCTCCACCTCCTTGCCCTCCCGAGCCAGGTCGTAGAGCCGCCGCCCCTCCACCCGGCGCGCCGACACCATCGGGGGCACCTGGGCGACGGCGCCCACGAAGCGGGCCGTGGCCCGGCGCACCTCCTCCTCGCTCACCGGCATGGGCTGGCGCCACAGCACGGCGCCGTCGGCATCCAGGGTGTCGGTGGCGACCCCGAACACGGCCACCGCCCGGTAGACCTTCGGCAAGTCCTGCACGAAGCGCAGCAGGCGCGTGGCCTTGCCCAGGCCCAGGACGAGCAGGCCGGTGGCCATGGGGTCCAGCGTGCCGGCGTGGCCCAGGCGCCGCTCCCCCAACAGCCGCCGGCAGCGGGCCACCACATCGTGGGAGGTCCAGCCCCCGGGCTTGTCCACCAGCAGGAAGCCGTCAGTCATGGGCCTGCTCGCGCACCGCGGCCACCACGGCTTCAAGGTCGCCCCGGGCGTTGAACCCGGCGGCGTTGTGGTGCCCCCCGCCGCCGTGCCGGGCGGCGATGACCCCCACGTCGACCCGGCCCCGGGAGCGCAGCGAGACCTTCCATCCCCCGGCGACTTCCTTGATCAACGCGGTGACCTCGGCCTCCCGGGCGACGCGCAGGTCGTCGATGAGCAGGTCGAGGTCCTCGGGGCCAACCCCGGCGGCCGCCCCGTCGCCGGCGTACAGGACGCTCCACAGGAAGCCGTCCTCCAGCCGGGCGCGGCCGAGCACCGCCGCCGCCACCTGGAGGTAGCCGAAGGGGCGCCACTCGTAGAGACGCTGACCGATGGCTTCGGGGCGGGCCCCGGCGGCCACGAGCCGGGCGGCCACCCGGAGGACCCCCGGGGCGGTCGACGAGTACTGGAAGCGGCCGGTGTCCGAGATGATGCCGACCAGCAGCGCGGTGGCCGTCTCCGCGTCGAGCGGCCAGCCCAGCCGCCGGATCAGGTGGTAGACCAGTTCGGCGGTAGCCGCGGCCCGGGGGTCGACCACCGACAGGTGGCCGAAGCCGGGGTTGGTGGCGTGATGGTCCACGACCACCACCATCTCCGCCCGCCCCGCCGGGCCGGCCAGCTCCCCCAGCCGGTCCAGGGCGGCGACGTCGAGCACCACCATCAGCTTCGGTGCGGTCGGGAAGTCCTGCGGCGGGACCAGGCAGGACAGGTCCAGGAACCCGTACTGAGCCGACACGGCGAAGGGGGAGCCGAAGGAGGCCACCACCCGCTTGCCGGCGGCGGCCGCCGCCCGGGCCAGGCCGGCAGTGGAGCCCAGGGCATCCCCGTCGGGCGAGACGTGGCAGGCCACCGCCAGCTCGGGGGCCGCCCCCAGGACGTCAGCCGCCCGGGCTATCGCCCGGCGAATCGAGTCCTTCATCCCGCTCCTCTCGCAGCCGGCGCAAGATCTCCTCCATCCGCATCCCGCGCTCGATGGCGGCATCGGGCTCGAAATGCAGCTCGGGCAGGAACTTGAGCCGCACCTGCCGGCCCACCACGGCCCGGATGCGGGGCGCCGCCCGCTCCAGTGCCGCCTGCGTCTCCCAGTGCTGGGCCTCGTCGCCGAGCACGGAATAGTAGACCCGGGCACTTCGCAGATCCGGCGAGGCCTCCACCCCGGTGATTGTGACGAAGCCGAGCCCCGGATCCTTGAGGCGCTCCACCTCCTGGGCGACGACGTGGTGCACCGCCTCGTTCACCTTGCGGAGGTAAGGGCTGCGGCTCATCGCTCCTCCAGGTAGGACGCGCCCGTTTCGAGCAGCTCCACATCGGGATGCTCGCGCACGGCGCGCTCAACGGCCAGCATAAGGCGCTCCAGTTGCCCGGCCTGCGGGGCGACCATGGCCACCCCGAGAGTGGCCCGCTGCCACTGGTCCTGGAAGCCGACCTCGCTGACCGCCACGGGGAAGGTGGTGGTCAACAGGGTGGACAGCCCCTTCAGGATGTGCCTCTTCTCTTTGAGCGAGCGGACACCGGGGAGGCGGATCTCGACGCGGAGAGCGGCGGCGTGCACGGCCCTCCCCGTCAGGTGCGGGCGATCTCCTGCACCTCGTAAGCCTCGAGCACGTCGCCCTCCTTGACGTCCTTGAAGCTCTCCAGGCCCACGCCGCACTCGAACCCGGCGGCCACCGAACGGGCGTCGTCCTTGAAGCGGCGCAGCGAGGCGATCGTCCCGTCGTAGGTGACCACGCCGTTGCGCACCAGGCGCACCCGCGCCCCGCGGGTCATCTCGCCCTCGGTCACGTAGCAGCCGGCGATGCTGCCGAAGCGCGGGGAGCGGAACACGGCCCGCACCTCGGCCGAGCCGAGGAGGCGCTCCACCGACTCGGGGGCAAGACGGCCCACCAGCATCGCCTCGATGTCGTCGAGCAACTCGTAGATGATGCGGTAGGTACGGATCTCGATGCCGGACTCCTCCGCGACGCGCCGGGACTTGGCATCGGGGCGCACATCGAAGCCGAAGATCACCGAACGGGTGGCGTCGGCCAGCAGCACGTCATGCTCGTTGATGCCCCCCACCGCGGCGTGGACGATGGTGATGCGGCCACCGGAGCGGCCGATCTTGCCCACGGCCTCGCGGATGGCCTCGTGCGAGCCCTGGGTGTCTGCCTTCACGATGATGCGCAATTCCGCCTGCTCGTCGCTGCGCAGCTCGTCGAGCAGCGACTGCAGCCGTTCGGCGGCGGTGGGGACCACCAGTTCCTTGGTTCGCAGGGTGCCGGCGCGCTCGGAGGCGGTGGCCCGGGCGGCGCGCTCGTCCCGCACCACTTCGAAGTGGTCTCCGGCCCGCGGCACGTCGTCCCAGCCCATGATCAGCACCGGCGTGCTCGGCGGAGCCGCATCCACCGCCGCCCCGGTGTGGTCGAACATGGCCCGCACCCGGCCTGCCACGGCTCCCGCCACGATGGCGTCGCCGCGGCGCAGGGTGCCCTGCTGCACGATGACCGTGCCCAGGGGCCCCCGCCCCCGGTCGAGCTCGGATTCGATGACGATGCCGGTTGACGGCGCCGCCGGGTCGGCGGAGAACTCCTCCAGTTCGGCGATCAGGTCCAGGTACTCGAGGAGCTGCTCGACCCCCTCGCCGGTGAGGGCGGACACTTCGGCGCTGACCACGTCGCCACCCAACTGCTCCACCAGCAGCCCGTGCTCGGTCAGCTGGGCCCGAACCCCGTAGGGGTCGGCCCCGGCCAGGTCCATCTTGTTGATGGCGACCACGATGGGGACGCCCGCGGCCTTGGCGTGGCTGATGGCCTCGACGGTCTGGGGCATGACCCCGTCGTCGGCGGCCACCACCAGCACGACGATGTCGGTGACCTCGGCGCCCCGGGCCCGCAGGCTGGTGAAGGCCGCGTGGCCCGGGGTGTCGATGAAGGTGATGGGGCGGTCGCCGAGGCGCACCTGATAGGCACCGATGTGCTGGGTGATGCCCCCGGCCTCCTCGGCCACCACGTTGGCCGTGCGGATGCGGTCGAGGAGCTTCGTCTTGCCGTGGTCGACGTGGCCCATGACCGTGACCACCGGGGGCCGCCGCACGGTGCCCGTGGGGCGCGCCGCCGGCTTGGCCGCGGCGGGAGCGGCGGGCGCCGCCGGGAGGGGAGCCTCCTCGAGGCGCACTGCGAAACCCAGAGCCGCGGCCACTGCCTCGAGGTGCGCCGCCGGCACCGGCTGGGCGGCGCCGGCCATCTGACCGCGCCCGATGAGGATCTTCACAACTTCGCCCACCGGACGCCCGGCCGCTTCGGCCAGGGCGGACACCGTGACCCCGGGCCGGAGGCTCAGCATGCGGGCCGGAGGAGCGGCCGGTTCCGGGGCCGGGGGCGGCACCACCGCCGCCGGGGCTGCCGCCGGCTTCGGGGCGGCGGGGACCGCAGCGGGCTCTGGCGGTGCGGCGGCCGCGGCGGCGGCGGTCGCTTCCTCTTCGTAAGCCAGGCGGATCAAGGCGGCGGCGTCGTCGTCGACGCCGGAGGAGGCCGAGGCGATCGCGATGCCCAGGTCGGCGGCGCGCGCCAGGATCTCCTTGGACTCGACGCCCAGTTCCCTGGCCAGTTCATATGCGCGCATTACGGATTCCTCGGCCTGCGGATCGGATCATTGTGCCATGCCGGGTGCAGGCCCCCGGCCGGCGTTAGTGCTTCTCGCCCTCGGCTTCGTCGTCGTCGGCTTCGTCGTCGTCGGCTTCGTCGGCTTCGTCGTCGTCACCGTCGCCGTCACCGTCGTCGTCCTCGTCGGCTTCGTCGGCTTCGTCGGCCGGGGCCACGACGGGCGCAGTATCGGCAGGGGCCGCGGACGGATCGGCCGACACCCCGGTGTCCTCGGGCTCCGCCGTCTCGGCGCTCTCCGCGGCGACGACGGGCGCCTGGGGGGCGGCAGGCTCGCTCGTCTGCTCGGTCTCCGAGCGGATGTCCACCCGGTACCCGCTGAGACGTGCGGCCAGGCGGGCGTTCTGGCCCTCCTTGCCGATGGCCAGCGACAACTGGTGGTCGGGGACGATCACGGTGGCCGTCCGCGTCTCGTCGTCGAGGAGCACCTGGCGCACCTTGGCCGGGCTCAGGGCCTCGGCGATGAACTGGCGGGCATCCTCCCGCCACTCCACGATGTCGACCTTCTCCCCGCGGAGCTCGTTGACTACCTGGCGGACGCGCGACCCGCGTGCCCCGACGCAGGCGCCCACCGGGTCCACGTTGGCATCGTTGGAGAGAACGGCGATCTTGGTGCGGTGGCCGGCTTCGCGGGCGATGGCCCGGATCTCGATGACCCCATCGGCCAGCTCGGGCACTTCCAGCTCGAAAAGGCGCCGGATGAAGTCCGGATGGCTGCGGCTCACCACGATCTGGGGGCCCTTGGCTTCGCCCCGCACCTCGCGGATGAGGGCCTTGACCCGGGCTCCCCTCTCCAGGCGCTCGTAGGGGATGCGCTCGCTCGACGGCATGACGGCGTCGGCGTTTCCCAGATCGAGGATGACCGAGCGGTGGTCGGACTGCTGCACGATGCCGGTGACCAGGTCGCCCTCGCGCCCTTCGTAGGTGTCGAACACCTGGGCCCGCTTGGCGTCGCGCAGGCGCTGCACGATGACCTGCTTGGCCGTCTGCGCGGCGATCCGGCCGAAGTCATCCGGGGTGTCCACCCACTCCCGGGTCACATTCCCGTCTTCGTCGAGGTCCTGCCCGTAGACCGTGATCTCACCGGTGTCGGGGTCGATGGTGACCCGCGCCTCTTCCGCCGCCCCCGGGGTGCGCTTGTATGCGGAGACCAGGGCATTGGCCAGGGCATCGAGGATGGCGTCGGCCGATACGCCCTTCTCCCGCTCCAGTGCCTGCAGTTCGTCCATGAAGTCCATCGTCAACCTCGCTTGTGGCCCGGTTTGGGGGCCTTCTCCCACCGGAACACCGTCCGGGCTTGCGCCACCTGGCCGAAGGTGATGGTCTGTGTCCCTTCGGGGAGGCGCAGGGTCATCGCCTCGTCGGTCACTTCCTCGAGCACCCCCCGGTGCCGGCGGCTGCCGGCCAGCGGCTCCTCGGTGGTGACCACGACCTCCCGGCCCAGCGCCTTGCCGAAGTGCTCCGGCCGGCGCAGGTCCCGTTCGAGCCCGGGCGACCCCACTTCGAGGGTGTAGGCCTCCGCGAGCACGCCGGCCTCGTCGAGGAGGCGCGACAAGCCCTGCGACGCCCGGGCGATGGCCTCGACATCCATCCCTCCAGGGGAGTCCAGGGTGACGCGGACCACCCGGGCCCCGCCCCCGCCGCGAACCTCGAGGTCGTCCAGCTCGATCCCTTCAGCGGCGAGGTACGGCCCGGCAAGGTCCCAGAGCCGCGCCTCCAGGTCGTTCATCGGTCCTTCCTCATAGAAAGAGTGGGCACCAGGGCGCCCACTCGTCGCGTGCGTTCGGTTACACCGCATTGTATCAGAGGGGACGCGCCGAGCCGGGGCCGCCCTTCGCGGCCCGGCCCGCCGCTCAGCGTTCGGCGAGGATGGCGGCGGCCACCATCGCGACCGCCGCGTCGGGCGCCACCATCTCGGTGGCCCGCCCCTTCCGCCGCACCACTTCGACCCGGCCTTCGGCCAGCCGGCGCGGCCCCACCGTGACCCGGTAGGGGATGCCGATGAGCTCGGCGTCGGCGAATTTGACCCCGGGGCGCTCCTCGCGGTCGTCGAGGAGGGCCTCGATCCCTTGCTCCAACAGGCCCCGGTAGATGGCTTCGGCGGCAGCCACGGTGGCCGGGTCTGCGGCCACCGGCGTCACCACTGCCTCGTAGGGCGCCACACTCACCGGCCAGACGATGCCGTGCTCGTCGTGGTGCGCCTCGACCACCGCCGCCACCTGGCGTCCGACACCGATGCCGTAGGAGCCCATGACGATCGGCCGCTCCCGGCCTTCCTCGTCGAGCACCCGGGCCCCCAGGGCCTCGCTGTACTTGGTCCCCAGCTTGAAGATGTGGCCCACCTCGATGGCCTTGAGGACCTCGAGGGGGGCCCCGCAGCGCTCGCAACCCTCACCAGCATTCGCCCGGCGCACGTCGAGCCACCTCCCCACGGCAATGTCGCGCTCGGGGGTCACGCCGCGCAGGTGCCAATCGTCCTGGTTGGCCCCGGTGACCATGTTGCCCCGGCCGCGCAGCGAGGGGTCGGCGATGACGGGCAGGTCCTCGACCCCCACCGCCCCCAGGCTCCCCGGCAGAGCGCCGAGGGCCGCGAGGATCTCCTCCGGATGCCCCGGACGGATGTCCTGCGTCCCCAGGCCATCGATGAGCTTCTGCTCCATGACCTCGTGGTCGCCGCGCAGCAGGACGAGGGTGAGCCGGCCGTCGACCACGTAGGCCATCGTCTTGATCTGCCGCCCGGCCGAGGCGAACTCCCCGTAAGCCTCCAGAGCGGCGATGGTCCGCACCCCGGGGGTGGGAAAGCGCTCCGGAGGAGCATCCCAGGCTTCGTCCTCCACCGCTGCCGGGATAGAGGTGGCCCGCTCCACGTTGCCGGCGTACCCGCAGGCCCGGCACACCGCGATAAAGTCCTCGCCCGCCTCGCTGGGCACCATGAATTCCACCGACTCCGAGCCGCCCATGACCCCCGAAGACGCCTGCACCGGGATGGGCTCCAGGCCGGTGCGCCGGAAGATCCGGTTGTAGGCGGCGTAGTGGTTGTCGAACTGGCGGTCGAGCCCGGCCTGGTCGAGGTCGAACGAGTAGGAGTCCTTCATGGTGAACTCCCGCACCCGCAACAGCCCGGCCTTGGGGCGCGGCTCGTCGCGGAACTTGGTCTGCAGGTGGTACCACATCTGGGGTAGCTGACGATACGAGGAAAGCTCGGCAGCGAGCAGGGCGAAAATCTCCTCGTGGGTGACGGCCAGGAGCAGGTCCACCCCGCGGCGGTCGCGGAACTTGACCATGATCTCGTCGACGGTGTCCCAGCGCCCGGTGCGCTTCCAGATCTCTCCGGGGTGCACGACGGGCAGGAGGAACTCCTGCCCCCCGATGGCGTTCATCTCGCCGCGAATGATGCCCGCGACCTTGGCCGCCACCCGCATCCCCAGGGGCAGCAGCGAGTACGAGCCGCTCATCAACTGGCGGATGAAGCCGCCCCGCACCAGCAAGCGATGGCTGGCCGCGTCCGCGTCGGCAGGGTCCTGCCGCAGGGTGGGGATGAAAGCCTGGGACCAGCGCACGGGGCTCCTCGGCGAGAGTCGGCGCCGGAGGATAGCCGTCCCGGGTCAGACCCCGGGCGCTCCCTCGGCGGCGGCGAGGCGAGCCTCGACTCCCTCGGCGGCGAGGCGGCGCCCCTCTTCCACCAGAGCGTCGACCATCTCCGCCTCGGGCACCACCCGCACCACCCGGCCCCGGACGAACAAGTGGCCCTTGCCCTTGCCGGCGGCGATGCCCAGGTCCGCCTGGCGGGCCTCCCCCGGCCCGTTGACAACGCAGCCCATCACCGCGACCTGGAGTGACAAGCCTTCGTCCTTGAGGCGGCGCTCCACTTCCCGGGTGACGGCGATGACGTCCACATCGGCCCGGCCGCAGGAAGGGCAGGCGATCAGGTCGAGGCCTCGCCTCTCCCGCAGTCCCAGGATCTCGAGCAGGCGCCGCCCAGCCTCGGCTTCCTCGACCGGGTCGGCGGTCAGCGAGAAGCGGATGGTGTCCCCGATGCCCTCCAACAGAAGGGTGGCCACGCCGGCGACCGACTTGATGAGCCCCGCGGGAGGCGGGCCGGCCTCGGTGACCCCGAGGTGCAGCGGGTGGTCGGTCCGCTCGGCCAAACGCCGGTAGGCCTCGACCATCGAAGGCACGTGGGCGTGCTTCACCGAGATCTTGACGTCGTGGCACCCGGCGTCTTCGAGGAGGCCCACTTCGTACAGGGCCGACTCCACCAGAGCCTTGGGCACCGGCCCGCCGTATCGGGCGAGCAGGTCGGGGTCGAGCGAACCGGCGTTGACCCCCACCCGGATGGGGACCTTGCGCTCCACGGCGACGGCGGCCACCGCCCGGACGTGCGCCGGGTTGCGGATGTTGCCCGGGTTCAGCCGGAGCCCGGCCACCCCGGCTTCGAGGGCGGCGAGGGCCAGGCGGTACTGGAAATGGATGTCGGCCACGATGGGCACCGGCGAGCGGGAGACGATCTCGCCCATGCCGCGGGCGGCCTCCTCGTCGTTGCAGGTGACCCGCACGATGTCGGCCCCGGCCGCCCGCAGGGCGTAGACCTGGGCCACGGTCGCCTCGACGTCGGCGGTCTTGGTGGTGGTCATCGACTGCACCGTGACCGGGGCGCCGTCTCCCACGGGGACGCTCCCCAGGAAGAGGCGGCGGGTGGGGCGGCGCGGGAAGGTCATCCGAGGTCCAGGGGATGGAAGATGTCGAGGTAGATGCCGAGCAACCCGATCACCACCAGGAAGGCCACGACCGCCGCCGCCACCGGCATCAGCTTGCGCACGTCGGCCCGCCGGCCGCGCAGCTTCTCGTAGAGGGCCACGGCGAAGTGCCCCCCGTCGAGGGGGTACAGCGGCACCGCGTTGAGCACGCCCACGAAGACGGCCACATAGGCCACCAGCTGCAGGGCGTAGCCCGGACCGAGATCGCCGGCGATTCCCACCAGGCCCACCGGGCTCACCGGGCGATTGGTCCCCACATCCTCGACGTTTCCGCCGAACACCGCGGCGAACAAGCGCGGCGCCCCCGCCACCAACTCCCAGAGCCCGCGTCCGCTGGCCACCACGGCGTCGCCCACGGAAGCCCCCGCCTGGCCCAGGCCGGCGATGGGCCCGGCCCGCTCGGTGCGAGTCCCGGGGGCGATCCCCAGGTAGCCGCGCTTCCCGCCGGCACCGTCGTCCACCGACGCCAGCGCCACCTCCAGAGTCAGCGCCTGCCCGGCGCGCTCCACCCCCAGGGACACCGTCTCCCCGGGCCGCGCCGTGATCTCATCCACCAGGTCGGCCCACTCCGGAGTGGGGACGCCGGCCAGAGAAGTCACCGTGTCCCCGGCCAGCAGACCGGCCGCGGCCGCCGGGGTGGCCGACCCGTCGTCGAGGGTGGCCTGCACGCTCTCCACGGTGGTGGTGCGCGCCGGTACCCCGATGCCCGACGCCACCAGGTAGAAGAGCAGGAAAGCCAGCGGGAAGTGGGTTGCGGAGCCGGCGAGCACCACCACCGACTTGGCCCAGAAGGGCTTGTCCTGGTAGGTCCGTCCCTCGTCCTCGGGG
>Ga0172371_10009463_pt1 | contig 13371 bp, 6 predicted proteins | sample Lak12m_FD_114543 | JGI IMG/M metagenome (GOLD analysis project Ga0172371, IMG submission 114543) | Freshwater microbial communities from Kabuno Bay, South-Kivu, Congo - kab_022012_12m | ecosystem: Environmental > Aquatic > Freshwater > Lake | place: Democratic Republic of the Congo: South-Kivu... | reverse complement strand
TCTCGGTTGGACTGCTGCAGGCGGCCGAAGGAATGGTAATGACGCCCTTGTCATCGGCAGTGACCTTTCCTGTCGCCGCCGGCGCTTTCGCCGCGACGGACGCCGTGCTCCTGGATGGGGCAGCCTTCGCCTCCAGCCCGGCGATGATGCGCCTTTGCTCCTGCAGCGCCAGATCGTTCCAGAAGATCGGCTTCTCAATCTCTTTGCCCTTCTTCGCGGGGCTCTTGGACATGTCGCTGCTTGTAATGAGACCCGGCTTCGACCCTTCACCCACCAGTGCACCGATCCATTGCGCTCTCTTGACCCTCATGAATGCGGTCGCATCTTCACGAGCCTGAGTGCTGTCATAAAAATTGATGTCCGCATGATAAGGCTTGGTTCTGCTGTCATTCATGGCAGAATATCTACCGCGGGCACCCTTCCCCCAATGGTCGGCTCCCAGCCTGGTCTTCCATCCATCAGGATGCCAGTGCCCCAGCGTCGCGTGTCCGGGCTGCTTCCGCGCCGCGGCGGGCACGCCGAACGCACGCAGGATGAACCGTCCGAAGAACGCACGCCGCCCACAGATTCCGCCGTTGGCCAGGACATTCTGCATGAACTGCAGCTCGGGACGATCGTCCTTCAGGTCCCCGCTGCCATACCTGATCTCTTTGTCAACCACATCGACATAGACCGATGTATCGCCATCATTCGGAATGCAGTCCGGCCTCAGGTTGTTGAGCATCTGTCGCCCCCAGGCGTAGACCTCGTCGGGCTCCTCGCCATTCACGACCATAGTCAGACTCCAGACGCTCAGGTCCTTGAACCCATTATCCAGTTCCCCGTCCAGATACCACTTTTCGTAGCTCAGATACCTTTTCACAGGGTCAATAAACTGAGAGGGATCCTTGACGTCTGTATCATTTGTATCAGCTACGTCCGCGTCGTCATCGGCGCTTGGCACTTGTTTCTTAATCGGTACGGCGTGCGTCAGACTGACGGCTAATGCCAGCCTCTGGAAGACGCCTTCCTTCGCTTTGGGACTGGCTTTCTGAATCTCTGTGTAAATCTTCAGTGCCTCGCCATATTTTCCATTCGTCGGACCGTCGGCGACAAACATCTGAATCATCAAGGCCTCGTTGGCGAGGAGCTGCTGGATCAGTTTCTCATTCTCCGGGCTTTTCTCGGCAAACTCTGCCAGCCCGCGCGGAGTTGCGGATTGGATGACCATATACTGCGCCAGCTTGCCGTCCAATTTATCGCTGCCCAGGATTCCACTCGCTCCCAGCGCATCCATCGCTTTCCATGTGGCTGCCAAGGCCTTTCCATAGGCCTGCTTCGCTGCTTCAGCAGCCTTGATGGCTTCAGGAAGCTTCGCTTCAGCTTCCTTTACGGCAACCTTGGCCTTTTCGACGCCTGCCTGGAGCCCATCAATCTCCTTCTGCCTGAGCCCAAGGCCTTTTTCCGCAGATGCCAGCACTTTCTCCTTCTCCGGATCATTTTCCCCCCTTGCCTTAGCCCGCTCCAGTTCGGCCTTTGCGTCCTCAAGCGTCTTGGGACCTAATTTCAGCTGCTCTTCCATAGTCCTGAGATTGCCCTCTGCCCCCTTCATTTTCTCAACAGCCCCGGCCTTTGCGGCGGTATCCTTTTCAGGCTCCTCCTCAGCTTTGATCGCCGTCAGCCATGCCGCGACCTTGGCCTGATCGATCGCCGGCAGTTGCTTCGTTATTTCCGCCTTCAACATTTCGAGCATTCCGGCGTATTTCGCCTCCAGCGTTTTACCAGTCTGTGACAGTTCGACTACAGGCTCCGGTGCCTTACCTTTGACTGGTTTCGATTTACTTGTGGCGGCCACCACGGTTCCCGCGAGGAGAACGAGATTGCAGATCATAAGCGTTAATATATTACGGCCAAGCATGGCATTTGTGCTGTTTGCTGAGTTCATGTTTACAATTATCTCCTTACACTCAACTTGATTCACTGATCATTGATCACCTATAACTTGTCTGTGACTTTCCCCATGTAGGGCCGCTGCTTGCAGCGTGCCTCTTCATCCTGGCCTTTGCAAGCAAAGGCCCTACAAAGAAAGAGTCACATCCAGCAAACTCCCGCTCGTTTCGTGCGGGGGTCCGGGCTGATCACTGATCACTGATTACTGTTTACTGGCTGAAGCCGGCGTCAGCGTAAACGTTCCCACCGTGACCCGTGCCGGACCGTGGAATTTCAGGACGTTCTTACCAGCATTCAGCTCGATTTCGACCGGCTCAGTCTTGCCCCAGAGGCCGACGGTATAGGGCAGCGGGAATTCCACCTCGGCACCGCCATTGGCGGATGCGAAAAGGCGATGCTTTGGCATTGGTGTCGCGACGCTGGCGGCAAGTTGATATTTTCCAGCCTTCGGGGCATCGAAGGTATATTCAAAGGTATCGCTTTGCTTGGCATAACGCGAAAGATGCAGGCGCGTCTCGCCCGACCTGCTGTCTTTAACGAAAGCAATAAGATCTGTGTACCCCCCATGATACAAGGACTTTGTGCTCTCGACAGGACTGCTACACGCCGCCGAAGGGATGTTGATGACGCCCTTGTCATCAACCGTGATCTTTCCGGTTGCCGCCGGCGCTTTCCTTGCCACGGCAGGAGCCGCTGGCGTCCTGGCTTTTGCTGACTCCAGGCCGGCGATGATGCGGCGTTGCTCATGCAGTGCCAGGTCACTCCAGAAAGTGGGCTTCACCACCTCACCCGGTTTGGGTGGATTGGGGCCCCTGGTCTTGCCGCTGTAGGTGATGAGCCCAGGCTTCCACGACTCGCCCACGAGAGACCCGATCCATTGGGCTCTCTTGACCTTGATGTAGGCGGCTTGGTCTTCACGAGCCTGGCTGCTTGTCAGGAAATTCACATCCGCACCATAGCCTCCGCCACCGCCGCCCATTTTGGAATAATAGCCGCGATTGGACTTGCCCCAACCGCCGCCGAGCATGGTTTGCCAACCACTGGGATGCCAGAGCGTAACGGTAGAGTGACCGGGCTCCACCCGTTCCGTGCTGGGAACGCCGAACGCCTGAAGGATGAATCGGCAGAAAAACCCGCGGCGTCCGCAGATTCCGCCGTTGGCGAGGATGTTCTGCATGAAGTGCTTGTCCTTAAGATCGTTTACCAAGCCGCCGCTGCCATACGCGATCTCCTTGTTTATGACATCCACGAACACCAAGGTGTCGGCATCATCCGGAATACACTCCGGCCGCAGGGTGTGAAGCATCTGGCGCCCCCAGGCAAGAATCTCATCAGGATCGGCGCAATCCACAACCCTCCTCAGGTTCCAGACACTCAGATCCTTGAAGCCCTTCTGGAGTTCACCGGCTTCATACCATTTTTCGTAGCTCAAGTAGCGCTGCACCGGATCGATGAACTTGGCGCTATTGTCGCCGGTACCGGTATCCGATGCCTCCAGACCCTCAGCGCCTGTTGGACGATTCCGATTCACGATAGGAGTCGCATGAGCAAGGCTGACCGCCATCGCGAGCCGTTGGAAGATGCCTTCTTTCGCCTTGGGACTGGCCTTCTGGATGTCGGTGTAGATTTTCATCGCCTGACCGTATTTGCCGCCGGCCGCGCCGTCGGCGACCAGCATTTGCAGCATCAGATCCTTGTCGGCGAGAAGTTGCTCTACGAGTTTCTGATTCTCCGGGGTCTGCTGGGCGAATTCCGCCAGACCGCGCGGGGTTGCGTCCTTAAGAATCACGTATTGGGCTAGCTTGGTATCGAGTGCGCTGCTGCCGAGGATGGCATTGGCTCCCAACGCATCCATCGCCTTCCATGTGTTATCCAAGGCCTTTTGATGGACCTGCTTGGCGGCTTCTGCGGCCTTGATGGCCTCGGGAAGTTTCGCTTCCGCGTCCTTGATATCGGCCTTGGCCTTTTCGATACCGGCAAGCAGCGCCTTGTGCTCCTTCTCCCTGCGCGCGAGGAAACTCTCCGCCGAGGCCAGCTCTTTCTGCTTCTCCGGATTCTCCACCCCTCTGGCCCTCGACCGCGAAAGCTCTTCCTTTGCGTCCTCAAGCGTTTTCGGGGCGAACTTCAGCTGCTCTTCCAGGTTCCTGAGGTTACCCTCTACCGCCTTCATCTTGGCAACGATGCGGGCCTTTGCTGTCGCATCATTTGCAGGCCCCTCCTCTGCCTTGACCGCCTCCAGCCATGCCGCGACCTTAGCCTGATCAATCGCCGGAAGTTGCTTCACTAAGTCCGCCTTCAGGGTCTCCAACATCCCGGCATACTTAGTCTCCAACTCCTTGCCCGTTGGTGTCAGCTCGACTACAACCACCGGAGTCTTACCTCCGGATGTTGTAGGCTTCTGCTCGGCTGCCCCAGCGGTTCCCGCGAGGAGAACGAGATTACAGGCCAAAAGCGTTAGAATATTATCGCGCACCATAGCTCTTGTGATGTTTGTTGATTTCATACTTACAACATTCTCCTTATACTCACCTTGATTCACTGATCATTGACGTTTACCGCATTTCATCCCCTGCAAAACTTTTCGAAGATACAGGATTATTATATTAAATGCATGTAGCTAAAATAGCTACGAAGGAATCAGCGGCCGACACCGCGGTATTTAGCCAACATCTCGGCGCGGTTGTTGACGTGAAGTTTGTGATAAATGCGCTGGATAAATGAGGATACTGTAAAATGGCTGATCCCGAGTTTCGCGCCAATCTCTTTGTAAACGTAACCTTTAGCAAGAAGGTCCAGCACCTCACGTTCGCGCTCAGTCAAAACCTCCAACCCGTCAGACGCGGCGGGCAGCCGCTTGAAGGACTGCACGACTTTTCTAGCGATGGTACTGGTCATCGGGGAGCCGCCGGCCACAACATCAAGGATTGCGCTTACCAGATCCTCTTTCCTCACAGGTTTGAGCAGATAACCGGATGCTCCTGCTGACAGCGCTTCAAAAATGGTGTCTGTGTCCTGATGCACGGTCAGCATAATCACGTGCGTGCCTGGCAGACGGGCAGATATCTGCCGAACGCATTCAACGCCATTCATGCCCGGCAGGTTGATGTCCATCAGCACAACGCTTGCGGGGCGAAGCATCAGGCCTTCCACGGCGTTCTCGCCGTTGGCATACTGGCCTACGCAATCAAATTCAGACATCAAGCCGATGATCGCCGCAATCTGCTGCCGAACCTGGCTGTCGTCCTCCACGATGGCTACCTTTATCACTTTATCTTGCCTGCCAGTCTCTTTATTCATATTCGCCTCACAAAGTAACGCGTAGAGTCAATGTTGTGCCGCGGCCGGGCGCACTTTTGATTTCAAAAGTTCCGCCGATCTCAGCCATCCGTTTCCGTATGTTGAGCAACCCGTTGCCGCCCAGCAGACGTTCAGAAAGCGGCTTCGCAAGATTGTCAGTATCAAAACCGCAGCCGTCATCGGATAAGGTGATGATCATTTCCCGGCCGGCCAGGACCAGACTGAAAGTCACAGTGCGGGCCGATGCATGACGGATAGCGTTGTTCAATGCCTCCTTCAAAACCAGGAACAGGTGGTGTCGCACTGTTGCGGACATCGGCAGATCCAGCACATCATCCGGCAGTTCAAGCCTGCACGATACACCGGCCAGTTTAAGACTGCTCTCAACAAAGTGACCGACGAACGTCACAAATTTCTCCGCCGTGTCGTTGGCTGGCGTCACCGCCCATATGATCTCATCCGCCGCCCGCGTGAGGCTATGCGCGCTCCGGGATATCTCCTTCACATGATCGTGCAATTTGCCAGTCATCTCCTGTTCAGCGTCCATGACTTCACACCGCATCGCTATCTGTGTCAGGCTCACGCCAAGGCTGTCATGGATATCGCGCGCGATCCGGCCGCGCTCCTGCTCAAGAACATGCTCACGCTCCAGCCTCTGACCAACCACGTAACGCCAAACGGCAAAAATCAGGCTTGCCGCAACCATCGCAATCAGCGCCCAAAACCAGATCTGCTGCGTGACCGGCAGTACTATACCAAGGGTAATCCGTTGCGGTACGCCTGACTTCCGATCGGCAATCTGTATTCTCCAGACATTCTCGCCGGCACTGGCGATCTCCGCTACGGTACAACCCTCCGCCCCCTTCCAGATGGGTTGATATCGGCTATAGATAAAGAGGTTGCCCCCCCGCGCTCCAGCGTCGGTCAGCTCGACCTCCATAGCACTGCGCATAGATGAGATTTTTTTGATCTCCGCGGCACCACAGTAGATATGCAGGCTGGAACCAATAACAGTGGGCTTATTCGGCGAACGGTCAAGGTCGGTGAAACAGAGATGCTGAGAAGCCGATGGCCCGAGGGCAGGCGTTGTCCATTTGCCTATGGCCACACCCAGGTAGCGGTTATCCCAGAAGGACCAGACCGCGTAGCGGCGGCGGGGATCCATACCCGCCTTTGCGAAATCCAGAGTGACTGTCCGTTCGGTTTTGCCGGGGTTCCAGAGGAGCGCAACATACATATCACCCCAGTCACGCTTGACGTTTCCTAAAAGCCGCGGCCACCAACTGGCCGTGCAGAGGTCGAGGACCACGGTCTCCTCGCGTGCTGGAGGCGTCATCACCTCGACGTTCCGCCAATAGGGACGGAAGCTCTCCCAGTGCCATGGGTCAGAGGTCAGCGCCGCGCCGCAGGAGAGCCCCACCATGCTCATCCACGTTCGCACCAGCGGCCAGCCGCCCGCAATCTCGCTGACGTTGGCGATGTCAGTGCCCATGTAGTATGGATCGTTGTCCACCGCGAACCAACGGTTATTGAGGTGGTAGGAACGCAAGACGTCTGTCATGGTGTCACGAACACGATATCGCTTTGACCCTTGACCGGTGATGTTGGCGTCTACCAGCCCGACGGTAGCACGGTCTGGAGAATTATAGTTAGAAAGCAGGTAGGTCTCCGGACCTGCTGTTTCTCTGATCAAGGAAAAGCCCTGGCGCATTTCCTCAAACAATGTTTTCATGAGAAGGTGCTCTTTGGGAATCTCAAGAAAGGTACGGTTGATCTTCAAATAGGTGAAACCGCTTCGAACCGCATGGCGGACGCGATTGAGCATGTTGGTCCAGCCAGGCGGCCCTTTAAAATTCAAATAGAGGCCAGGACGGGCGCCGGTCGTCGCGATGTGTTGCGCATAGAACGCCAGTCCCTCAGGAAACTTGTCGTTGGTCTCCATCTGCCCTGTGTCATCCTCATAGCCACTATCGATCTCCATGACCATGGGGCGCAAACGGTCCGCACTCTCTCTCACGACCTCAATTTCGGAAAGAATGTCCCGTCCCGTAATATTCCTGCCATGAAAATACCAACTGTTCCAGCCTGACAACGCACCTTTTTCCGTTCGGGCCTTGTGCGTCCCCGCAACCCACTCTGTCCAATGCACCAGCGCTTCCCGTGGGGTTTCTGCAAAGAGGGCGACCTGCTGTCCCCAGCGCGTCTCGCCTGGTCCGACCTGCACACCGCTCATTTCAGCCGTGTAAGTAAAGGCTGCCTTTCCGTTCCCTTTGTGAGCAATGCTAGCCTGCACGTATGCAACGGGCGCCCCGACAGGTCCAAAAAGGAAACCTTTACCATCTTTCGAATAGAAACCGCCGTATTCAAACACGTTGCACGGCTGAGTGATTTCACTCAGCGCCATCACGGGCGGAGCCACTTTGACGCTTGTATCCAGCGATGTCACAAGCCACTCATCAGGATTGCCCTCAACAAGGCCTTCCATTGCCACAGGCGTGAGGGATAGAAGCTTTACGGGTGCTGACACTCTGTTACGGATGCCGGCCTGGGACTGGATGCCGGATACACCAGGAACCTGGCTGAGGCGGAAGAGAATATCAATCTGCTCCTTCTCAAAACGAAGCGTTACCGCTGTAACGGATGCTCGACCGCATGGTGTTTCTTCGTTGAAATGTTCAGGAGGACCGGCAAGCGTACCTGACGCCGAGTTCAGTTCCTGCGTCTGTCCGGCGCTGACTACTAACGCAGAAAAGCCTCCCTTGAAAGACATGACGCCGGGGACTGCGAACGTGAAGGATCGTCCATCTGAATTCAGGACGCTGTCAGCCTTCTGCAGTCCTTCCGCCAAAGCGACCCCTGGCCCATAACATATGGATAAAAGAACTATCCATAGGTTCAAAATATTCTTATTCGGGAAAAACACTGGCCCATTCATACGCCCTTTGCTTATTTATCTTGAGGCATTTTGTACTTACGCCTTGCCCACTTAACTAATCTTAAATCCAGACAGTTGGCAAGCCCGTACAATTCAGCAATATATCTGTCCGTCTACTTTTTCAATAGACAAAAGCGTGAGAATTCATAATTCTAAATAGATGCAGATATCCGACTCGCATATAAGGCACGTCAGCCGGCATTTCCAGATGCCCGGCAAACTAGTCTCCTTAAGGCGCCTGGGCCACGGCCATATTAACGACACCTACCTCCTTACCTATGAACGCCAGAAAAGATTCCTGCACCTCGTTCTCCAGCGGATCAACCACAATGTCTTCAGGAATCCCGAGGCCCTTATGTCAAATTTCGAGCGCATCCTGGCCCATCTCCACGTAGTGTGGGAAAAGCCTGACAGTGCCAACAGGCCGCCGCAACTCATCCCCGCCAGGGACGGCAAGCCACTTTTCCTCGACGATATCGGCCATTTCTGGCGTTCATACCTTTATATCAGCGGAACGACCTACGACCAGCCGAAGAGACGGCACATCGCCCACTCAGCGGCGTCGATTTTCGGCAGTTTTCAATCCGACCTTGCCGACTTCCCCTCCCCGCGCCTGTACGAAACGATCCCGGACTTTCACGATACGGTTAAACGCTTCCAGTTCTTCGAAAAAATACTCGGAAAGGACCTCCAAAAACGAGCAGTCTCGGCAAAAAAGGAGATAGCGTTCGCCCTCGCCCATAAGGACATGGCATCCCTACTGCTGAGTCTGCACAGGAAGGGCAAACTCCCCGAACGTATTGTCCACAACGACGCAAAAATGAATAATGTTATATTTGACAAAAAGACAGACAGGGCAATATCTATCATCGACCTTGACACGGTGATGCCGGGCCTGTCGCTTTATGACTTCGGCGACCTGGTCCGCACCATGACATGCCCCGAAGCCGAAGATGAACGCGACCTCTCGAAAATCACAATGCGCATGTCGTATTTCAAGGCAATCGCAGACGGCTATCTTTCCACGGCCTCGACCTTCCTGAACCAGTGCGAGAAGGACCATCTCGCGTTCGGCGGCAAATTGATCACTTTTGAAACAGGCCTTCGCTTCCTTACCGACCACCTTAACGGTGACATCTATTTCAAGATCCACCGCCCGGGCCAGAACCTCGACCGCTGCCGCCGCCAGTTCAAGCTCGTGGAATCCATCGAGCAGCAGGAACAGGCAATGAACAAGTATGTCGAGGGGATCACAAAATAGAACACATGCTTCTTCAATTCCAAAGGAAATTGGACAACCACCGACTTCAAGTCGCTGGATTCTTTTTTATCAAATGCAATCCGACTTTGCTCTTTCAAACCATCTTCTTTCTGGTAGCGCGAACCCTCCGGGTGAGCCGCTGCTTAATCCCCTTTCCGGCTTGGCCGGAGGCCGCGCCCTACCCATGCCCGGCCCTCCGGACTTCGCAATCCAGGACTTCTTCAGCAATTCGAGGGGTTTCCACCATCCGGAATAGAGGATCACTAATACCATGAAGAAAACACACGTAGTGATTGCCTTCGCTTCTGTTCTTCTGCCGGCAGTCCTCACGCTGGCCGCCGAACGGTCCACGATACCCGAGAAGTACAAGTGGAACCTTGAAGACCTGTATGCGAACATAGATGCATTTCAAGCCTCACTCAAGACGACTGCCAGCCGTCTTCCGGAATTGTCCAGGCTCAAGGGCCATCTTGATGAATCAGCCCAGGCACTCTTCAAGGCGCTGAACCTGATGGCAGTTCTGGGCAAGGAGACTGCACGCCTGAGGTTGTACTCAACAATGCTGTATGACCAGGATGCAAGAGTCTCAAAAAACCAGGAACTGAAGCAGTCGGTTGAACAGATGACAGTCGATTACGGCTCTGCATCGTCCTTTCTGCGCCCCGAAATCCTGGCAATTGGCGCTGATAAAGTTGATGCCTGTCTCAGGAAAGAACCGCGACTCAGGGATTACGAAATGTTTCTCCACGATATCCTGAGAATGAAGGAACATACGCTTTCACCGGATGCCGAGAAGCTTGTATCAGAAGCGCTCGGACAGATGGGAGGCTCACCGGAAGCGATATACGATATTTTCAAAAGCGCTGACCTGCCCTATCCGGAAATTACCCTTGGCACAGGGGAAAAAGTGCGGCTTGATACAGCCGCTTACATCAAGTACCGCATGGCTCCTGGCCATGACGACCGGCTGAAAGTTTTCAACGCGTTCTGGTCGAAGTACTCTGAATACGAGAGGACAATGGGAACAATCCTTTATTCCGGGATCAAAACCCATGTCTTCAACAGGAATGCCCGCAACTATAAGAGCTCACTGCAGGCGTCCCTTGACGGGAACAACATTCCGGAAGCGGTCTACCTGCAGTTGATTTCGGATGTCCACGGCAACCTCAAGACACTGCACCGTTACCTGCGGCTGCGCCGGAAGATGCTCGGCCTTCCGCAGATTGGCTACGAGGACCTGTACGCATCCCTCGTCAAGGATTACAAAATGAATTTCACCCCGGAACAGGCCATGGACCTGGTCCTTAAATCCTGCGAGCCGCTGGGCACGAATTATACCACGAGCCTGAAGTTTGGCTTTGACAACAGGTGGACTGATTTCCTCCCAAACACAGGAAAGAAACCGACGGCTTACAGCGATGGCGGCGCCTATGATGTGCATCCTTACCAGCTGCTGAACTTCATGGGCAGTTATTATGATGTGTCCGTACTGGCGCATGAAAGCGGCCATACGATGCATTCTTATCTTTCAAACAGGAAACAGCCTTATATCAAGTCCCAGTACGCCACGTTTGTCGCCGAAGTGGCATCAACACTCAACGAAGACCTTCTTGTGAAATACATGCTCAGGAATGTTGCCACAAATGACGACCAGAGACTGTACCTGCTCGGCAGCCAGCTGGAAACATTCCGGACAACGCTTTTCCGCCAGACAATGTTTGCAGAATTCGAACTGAAGATCCACGAGATGGTTGAATCGTCCCAAACGCTGACAGGCGAACTGCTTTCAAAAACCTACCTGGAACTTTTGAAGAAATATTACGGGCATGCGGAAGGAGCCTGCAGAATTGACGATCTTTACGGGATAGAGTGGGCATTCATCCCCCATTTCTATTTCAATTTCTACGTGTTTCAATACTCCACGAGCTTTGTCGCTTCCAGCGCGCTTGCCAACATGATCATGGCAGATTCAAATTCCGGCAGTTCCAAAACACGTGATGCCTACCTGAACCTTCTCTCGGCAGGCTGTTCCAAATATCCGATCGACCTCCTGAAAGATGCCGGCATCGACATGACCACCAGCACCCCATTCAAGGCCGCGATCGACGAGATGAACGGCATAATGGACCAGATGGAAGCCATCCTGAAGGACAAGAAATAAAAGTAGGTCCAGTTGTGCCAACTGGACCTCTGCTCAAATGCACCGGGAAGATAGGCCAGTTGCGGAGACAACTGGCCCTACTGGGCTTAGTAGAACCAGTTCTGTCAACTGGTTCCCTTCCGAATTCACATGAAAACAGAAGCTAGAGCAATAAGGCCTCGCCCTACTATTACACGGGCAAGCCACGATTGAAGTTCCCGACCGCTGCGGTCGGGACTTGTCCTGTCGAATGACGGGATGTAAACTGTGTTACGCATTTTGTTCTTCAGCTGAGAAGTTTGTGGCAGACGAGTCTGAATCCCAGGCGTCTGAAGTCCGAGGTATACTTTTGGTATCCGAGGACTTCAGCAACGCAGGAGACAGGCTCATATCACACAAACGCTCTCAACCGAAAATGCGTAACACTTCTTTGCACAGTATGCGCCAGGCTCTCAAGAATTGAATTCGCGGACTTTATCCCATCCACGGACGGGCGCGCCCTTTCTGAACCACAGCTTTCAGCGCCTTTTCCGCAATCGCCGTGTTTTCGACGACCTGGAAATCAAACATTCCGACGCATATGAAATCAGCGCCGCTTTCAAAAGACCACTGGAACGCCTCTGACGGATGGAGCGCTCCCGCAGCCAGCACCTTGAACGCTATCCAGGGTTTTCTGATCTTTGCCATGTAGTCTATGGTCTCCTTTGCGTTAGTGCACCACATGTTGTCATGGGCCTTGTCATGCGCATCATTGCCGTAATTTATCTCGTCAAAAGCCTCCCTCTTCTTTTCCGGCGTCGCCGACCAGTAGTTGTCCTTGTGCAAAGTCTTAACCCAAAAATCGGGGTCAAACCCGGCCTCGGTACACTTCCGCACCGTCTCAAGGCTGTGCGCGCCGAGCCCGCACGGCACAAGCTGGTCTTTCATATAGCTCATGACACCTTCCAGCTCCTTCACCTGGCCGTCCCGGACAAGGCGGTCGCAGATTCCGCCCTGGACGTAAACGGCATCCGCACCGGAATCAATTGAACTCTTTATCGTCTCCTTGATGCCGCCCGCCGCGCAGTCGGAAATCCAGAAAAGCTTTCCTCCCTCTTTCCTGTAAGTATTGATCACCCTGCTTGAAACCGGATTTGTCAGGAATGTATTCACGCCGCGCTGCTCGGCCAGCTTGAGAGTCTCCAGTATCTTTGCATCGGTATGATAGGCCTTGATCAGCGGCGAGACATACATAAGATCGCGGCTGTGCGCCCAGCCTCCCATCAGGTTGCCGCCGCCGATCAGCCGGCTGATCTCCAGGTTCTTGATCTTTCCTTTAGGAATATCCGCCGGCTGGACGGCAGTCGCGGCAACCTTGTTTTTCTCTCCTGTCCCAAGCTGGGCGCCAAGAACTTTCTCCTCAAAGCTTTCAAGCGTGAAAGCAACACCGCCTGCTATGGCAGAATTCCTCAGGAACGTCCGCCGGTTGATATTCTCTGGCATATTCGCTTCCCTCCTGCACATTTTCTATCGAAGCTTCTTTTCTCCAGCATCACTGACACGTCGTTCCATGACCAGAATCCAGTCCTGCGGCGAAGGAACATTTTTTTTGAAATTAACGGGCTTTGCCGTAGTGTCACCTGCCTTTGCAGTGGATTTGACCACGCCCTGGTCAAATTTCCTTCCGGTCGCCGGATCAAAATAGTAAACATGCCAGTCAATATCGGGTTCAAGGTTCACGACATTAGGACCGTCCCAGTTGTATATATTGCGCCTCGGCAGATATACAAAACGCACCTCTCCTGGAATTCCGGCAGCAAAACAACCCGG
>Ga0172371_10009460_pt1 | contig 13373 bp, 8 predicted proteins | sample Lak12m_FD_114543 | JGI IMG/M metagenome (GOLD analysis project Ga0172371, IMG submission 114543) | Freshwater microbial communities from Kabuno Bay, South-Kivu, Congo - kab_022012_12m | ecosystem: Environmental > Aquatic > Freshwater > Lake | place: Democratic Republic of the Congo: South-Kivu... | reverse complement strand
GAAGCGTTCCCGTCTTGCCGTCCATGGCAACCCTCCGTCTTGTGCCAGTTTCCACATCACCCGTAACCGGCCCCACTTTACCCGAAAAACGCCGGCGCAGGAACGGGAATGCACCCCCACACCGCGAGGTCCTTGAATCCCGGATCGGTAGCGGATATTCTACCTGGAGGTTGATCGCCTTGGGAGATGGCAGGGAGAGAGCCGTGAGAAGCCCGGATGATGTGCGACGAACGTTCTTGGCTTCGGCCTTTGTGCTCGCGATTGCCTTGGACGCAAGTGCCTCGACCAAGCCGCTTGCGCCGCGGCAGGTGGTTTCGTTGGACGGCACGTGGCAGGTCGAACAAGGGGGCATGGACCACAGGCCGGAGGCGTTTTCGCACACGGTCGTTGTCCCGGGCCTGCTCGACATGGCCCGGCCCAAATTCCAGGACGTCGGCAAGAAGAGCCCGCTGCGAGCGGCCTTCTGGTACCGCCGCACGTTCAGGCTTGAAGGACCGTCGCCGGCCGTCGCCGTACTCAAGATCCACAAGGCCCGCTACGGCACCAAGGTTTTCTTGAACGGCAACCTCGTCGGCGAGCATTTGCCCTGCTTCACGCCGGCGTATCTTGATGTTCAAAAGCAGCTTCGCGGCGACGGGCAGGAGAACGAACTGGTGATCCGCGTCGGCGCCGACCGCGAGAGCATTCCCCAGGACATGCCCACCGGCTGGGATTTCGAGAAGTACTTATACATCCCGGGGATCTACGATTCGGTGGAGCTGATCCTCACCGGCACGCCCTACATCCGCAACGTCCAGATCGTTCCCGACGTGGCCGGCAAGGCGGCCAGAATCGTCGCCGAAATCGAAGCTTCCGGCGAGCCCAGCGAGGCCGCGTGCAAGGTCCAAGTGGCCGAAGCCGCGAGCGGCAAGCTGGTCGGATCGGCCACGGCTCCGGCCGTTGCCATCCCCGTTCGCGAGCTGCGCAAAGTCGACCTTACGATCCCGCTCGATCCCTGCCGGCTCTGGTCGCCGGACGACCCCTTCCTCCACGAGCTCCGGCTCACTACCGGCGGCGACGCGGTGCGAGTGCGTTTCGGCATGAGGTCGTTCGGCTTCGACGTCAAAGCGAAGCGGGCGGTCCTCAACGGGAAGCCCTACTTCATGCGAGGCACGAACGTCTGCACCTACCGGTTCTTCGAGGACGCCGCTCGCGAAGACCACCCCTGGCGGGCCGATTGGGTCCGCCGGTTGCACCAGAAGTTCAAGTCGATGCACTGGAACTCGATCCGCTACTGCATCGGCTTCCCGCCGGAGATGTGGTACGACATCGCCGATGAGGAAGGGTTCCTGATCCAAGACGAGTTCCCCATTTGGATCGGGGGCAAGGCCCCGGAGAACCCAAAGGCCGAGAAAATCATTCCGGAGTATACCGAGTGGATGCGCGAGCGATGGAACCACCCCTGCGTGGTGATCTGGGACGGCCAGAACGAGAGCTTCACCGACCAGACCGGCAAGGCGATCCAAGCGGTCCGGCACCTCGATTTGTCGAACCGGCCGTGGGAAAACGGCTGGTCGGAGCCGCAGAGCCCGAGCGACTGCGTCGAGTCGCACCCCTACCTGTTCATCCGCATGTGGTCCCAGAAGAAGCCGTTCTACCTCAAGGAAATGGTGAACGTATCGGGCGTCCCGGCGTTGAATCCGCGGCAGAAGAAACTCGACGTGCCGATCGTCATCAACGAGTACGGATGGCTCTGGCTCAACCGGGACGGCACTCCCACGTGCCTGACCGACAAGGTCTACGAGAGCCTCCTGGGCACGAACTCGACGGTCGACCAACGGCGGATGCTCTACGCCCGCTACCTGGCTGCCCTGACGGAGTTCTGGCGTTGCCACCGGGGGAGCGCGGGCGTCCTCCATTTCTGCGGCTTGGGGTATTGCCGGGCGGGGGACAAGCCGAGGCCGGAAGGGGGCGCGACCAGCGACCACTTCATCGACCTGGAGAAGCTCACCTTCGAGCCGAAGATCGAGGAGTACGTCGGCGAGGCGTTCAACCCGGTGGGGCTCATGCTCGATTTCTGGGCCGAAGAAGTGCTTTGCGGCGACCGACGCCAACTCAAGGTCTTCGCAATCAACGACCGGTACGAAGACTGGTCCGGCTCCGTCCGCCTGCGAATCGTCCGCGGCAGCGACGAGGTGTGGCGAAGTTCGCAGCCTTGCACCATCCAGAGCCTCGGGCGAACCCTCCTTACCTTCCCGGTCGCCATGCCGGCCAAGCCGGGGTGCTACACGATGATCGCCCAACTCGTGCGGGACTCCGACAAGCCGATCCGCAGTCTCCGCGATTTCAAGGCCACCGAGCCGAAGTAGTCCATCGGGCCAAGAGGTGGGGGATTAGGGCGACTCCCCCTCCCCACGTGCGATGGGCTCTAATCTGCCCTTGACGTATCCACATTTGGACGCTAGGGTACCCCTCCTTTTCCTGCGCATCTCGTCGCATTGTCCCGTCTCCGATCCAAATCGACGGAAAGGACCTGGGCATGAAGTGTCCGCGTTGTTGGACCGAGAAGGCTTATCTTCGGACCGTAAGTCCCGCCAAACGCTTGCTCCTGAGTCTCGCGCTGCTGGTGCCGATGAAGTGCCAGCACTGCTACCATAAGTTCACGATCTCGTGGTTTCTGACGATCGGCAAACAGATCGAGCCTCCGGCGTTGCGGATTGCGCCGGTGAGCCGCGAGGCGGGGCCCTCCTTCGCGGCCTGACACTACGCCGCGACGCGCAGTGGCGAGTCGTCCGGACCGCCCGTGAAGCGGGCGCATCGGCGAAGGGCCGACGCCGCTTAAAGGGAAACACCGTGGGATGGGTTAATCCCCACCGTGACATGGAGAAGGCGTGAGGGGGTGGGAGACGGGTGAGGCAGATAGCCCTCACCCTAACCCTCTCCCAAAGGGCGAGGGGATGGCAATGAGCAGAAGGGAACGCCGTTTGGAGACGCCGCTTCATTTTGTCGACATCCACTGCCACCTCCTGCCCGACATCGACGACGGAGCCGCCAGTTGGGACGAGGCCTTGTCGATGGCCGAGATGGCCGCGGCCGACGGCATTTCCACGATCGTCGCCACGCCCCATCAACTGGGCAACTTCGCGGCGAATCGAGGCGATGAGATCCGCGCACGGGCCGAGCATCTCCAGGGACTGCTCCGACAGAACAAGATCCCCTTGAAGGTGTTTCCGGGCGCCGACGTCCGGATCGAGCCGGCGATGATCGGGAAGATCCGGGCCGGAGAGGTGCTCACGCTGGCCGACCGCGGCCGGCACGTGCTCTTGGAGCTTCCGCACGAGGTCTACCTGCCGCTCGACCGGCTGTTGGCGGACCTGAAGGCTGCCGGGCTGGCTGGAATCCTCTCCCACCCCGAGCGGAACCGGGGAATCATGGCCCAGCCGGGCGTGGTCCAATCGCTGGTCGGCGCAGGCTGTCTGACGCAGGTCACCGCAGGCAGCTTGGTTGGGGCGTTCGGCTCGCGGGTGCGGAGTCTGGCCGAGCGACTAGTCAAGCAAGGGCTCGTCCATTTTGTGAGCACCGACGCGCACAGCCCGAGGTCTCGCCCACCCCTCTTGGGTGAGGCGTTCGATCGCGTGGTCGAGTTGGCTGGGGGGTCGCTGGCAGAGGAGTTGTTTTGCGGGAATCCGGCAGCCGTGGCGGCCGGGAGGGCGGTCATGCCGGGCCTTCGGAAAGCCGCCAAGCCGGCCCGGTTCGGCTGGCTGCCGTGGCGCAAAGCCGCCTAAGAAATCCATTCGACTTGCCGAGGACATTTGACTTGAACCTCCCGTCCGCACCATCCGCAGAAAGGGCGGCCTGTTCGGGCCGGCCGAACCGCGCGGCAGCGTGGGCGACAGCCCCCGTGTGCGGCATGCTGATTCTGCTGGGCGTGGCTCGGGATCTCCCAGCGGCTTGGGTCGATCAACAGAGCGTCGGGCCCTTCGTGTGTCGTGCCGAGTTCGCGCTGGTGGAGATCCAACCCATTCTCGTTGAATTGCAGCAACTTCAAGCAGACCTTGTCCGCATGCTGGGGATCCGCCCCGTCGAGGAATCCATTGAGCTCTATTTGTTCCGCAGCAAGGGGACGTACGATCAGTTCCTTTCGCGCAATTTGCCGAGAATCACCTATCGACGGGCCCTCTACGTGAAGGACTCCGGTCCCGGGCGGGTGTTCGCCTACCGCGGCTCGCATTTCGACGTCGACCTCCGTCACGAATCGACCCACGCCCTGTTGCACGCCGTCTTGCCCGTGGTGCCTCTGTGGCTCGACGAAGGGCTGGCGGTTTACTTCGAGAACCCCTCCGAGAAAAGGGTATTCAATAGTCCCCAGTGGGACGGGGTCCGTTGGTCCTTACGGTTGGGCGGCGTGGAACGATTGGAGAGCCTGGAGAAGAAACGCCGAATTGAAGAAATGGAGCGAGGCGACTACCGGGCGGCGTGGGCCTGGGTCCATTTCATGCTCCACGGCTCGCCGGCGGCGAGAGACGAGTTGGTCCGATTCATGGCCGACCTTCAGTCCGGCACGCCAGCCGGACTACTAAGCCAGCGGCTCCGCCTACGCGTGGGGAACCCCGCAGAGCAGCTTGCCGCGCATTTCAGGAGTTGGTCGAGGTAGCCTCGGGGTGTTTCAAACTTTACGAAGGAGGTGGTAAGGAACGGATTCTCCGAAAAACCTGATTAATCGGCTTTAGGCCGATGGGAATGTCGGCCGATAAAGATGGCAGCCCGTAGTTGCAAAATACGGGTACATGGACTGCTGCAAAGCCCGCCAAAACAGAGGGGGCATGGATCAACAGGAAGAGTGGGAAACGATTCTGGACTCTGTAGTAGGAAGGGAATAATGAAGACAAGGCGAATCGTCAACGGAGTGATGGTCTCGCTGGCAGCGATCGGTTTTCTGCTGCCGCAGCCTCTGGTGGCGGGCAATCCTGCCCCAGCATCTGCCGTGGTCGATGTGGCGCTCCGCGACGGGGGCGTGCTCATCGGTCAAGTGGTCGACGAGCAAGGTGCCGCACTAGGAAACGTCCCGGTATCGTTGAGGCACGAGGATCGCGACTTGGCCGCCGCGAAGACCACCAAAGAGGGTTACTTCGCGTTCAAGGGTGTCCGGGGCGGGGTGTATCAGCTCGTTGCTGCCCAAGGCCACGGCGTTTACCGGGTCTGGTCGCCCGGCACGGCGCCCCCGGCGGCCCAAGAGGGCGCGCTGGTGGTGAGCGGCAACACGGTGGTCCGGGGCCAGGAGGGTGGTGGGTTCCGCGCGTTCATCACCAACCCGTTGGTCATTGCCGGCATTGTCGCGACCGCCATTGCCGTCCCGGTGGCGATCCACAACTCGCAGCACCACACGCCCCACACTTGATCCCACACTTGATGGGCCTCTGACATATACTGAGAAGCCCTCGGATTCACCGAGGCACGGCACGAACTGCCAACCCTCGGGTTCGCTTTGACCAAAGCCCAAAGGCCACGGTCAAGGTCAACCCGGGGGTTTTTCTTTTCCCCACGGGCAGGCGGCAGAACGTGTACCGGCGCGGAGAATGGGCCGTTGACGCCAGAAAGGCCTACGCCTCGTCCGAGTTCCACGAACTCGTCTGGGCAGCTTGGCGCCTTGGTGCTAAATTGCGGCGCATGGGAAACACGTCGCGAATGCTCTCTGCGTGGGAAGAGAGGAAGAGAATGAGGGAAGTTCATGGTTTTGACGATTGGATAGACATTGAGGATTGCGGGTAGCACTGCGTCCGCTCGCCTTATCACTCTACATTCGGATATCGCTCCCCCTCCCCGGAGAACGCGCCAACCATGCCAGCCGGAATGAGCGTCGGTGCCGCGTGCGATCGTCGAAGGTTTCTTTGGTTTGCGCTCTTTGTGGCGTTCTGGTCTGTTGAGTTGCTGGCCGTTCAAGAGTACACGTCGCTCCCCCGCGACGCTTCCGATCTTTCGGACATGGTTCGCTTCGCGTCGCGGCGCATGGTGTTGGACGTCCTTGCGTGTGTGTTTCTCGCGTCCGTTCTGAATCGGTTCTGGCTCTACTTCGTTTTCGGACTGGGGTTGATCGGCTCCAACGTCCTGGTCATTTATGCGGACTACTTCGAGGCGCCATTGTCTTGGTACGTGATCCGCAACCAATGGCACGAGGGGATGGCAGTGGCCGATTACGGAATGGCCCTGATCCAGTGGCCGGTCGTTGTCTTGCTGCTGGCGGCGCTCGTGGTCAAAGTCGTATTGCGCCAGCGCCTTCGTCGTCACCTGGGCACGGGGCCCGGGCTGCACCGCGTCGGTTGGACTGCCGCCGCTGTCTACCTTGTCTTCGCCATCGGGCTGGCAGGCTTCCACAAGCCCATTTCCAAGATCAAGTGCGGCAGCCCGGAATACGTCTATGGATACGTCATTGCCTGGTTTGCGGAGGGCGCCTTCTACGACGAGACCGCGATCCTCCACATGGCGCTCGACGCGGCGCAGCAGCGGAGCGATCGCCTCTCGCCGTTCGAGACGCCGCTGGAACTGGGGGATCGGGTGGCGATCGTGCAGGTCGAGAGTCTGGATTGGGACGTGATCGACGCCCGGGTCGGGGACGAGTGGGTGATGCCGTTTCTCCGCGACCTGAAGACGCGTTCCATGTGCTACATGATCCGGCCGTTCCATGAGACGGGCACTTCCGACGCTGATTTCTGTCTGCTCACCGGCGCCATGCCCAACGGCAAGATCGCGCCGTTCAAGGTCGAGAAGTACCCTTACCAGGACTCGCTCCCGCAGGTGGCGCGGCAGCGAGGGTTCTCGTGCATTGCGATGCACGGAAACACGGGCAACTTCTTTTTTCGGCGTCCCGCTTACGAACGAATGGGCTTCTCCGCCATCTACTTTGCGGAAGAGTTGCGCGACCTGGGGTGCAAAATGCGAAACGGAGAGGTTGAAGACGAAGAACTCCTCCGCCTCTCCGCAAAGTGGCTGAGAAAGGCGTCCGGCCCCACCGTCCATTTCATCATCACGCTCACCTCGCACGGCCCGTTCCATCGGGTGCCGCCCGAGAAAAGGGAGTTGTTCCCGGATCCTTCCGGCCAGGCCGAGGCCTACTTGAACAGCATGCGGTACGTCGACCGCGCCTTGGCCTCTTATCTGGACGCCTTGCCCGAAGGCGCCGTGCTGGTGCTGTACGGCGATCACGAATCCAAGGTCCGAGGCTATGGACAGGCGCCTCATGCCCGGGAGCGAGTTCCCTGGCTTATTTACTGCAAGGGCCAGGACCTGGCAAAGCGCCAGCGGACGCGCGGCATGCCATGGACGCAGTCCGGCGAGCTCCAAATGCTCGATGCCGTGACCTATCTGCACAGGAGCCTGAAGGAGTACCAAGTTGCAGGACGCAAGCCCCCTTCCGCAGAATCCAGTCCGGTTCGATAGTGACTCCCGGCAGGAACTCCCGATCGCGAGAGCCCGACCGGCGCGAAACACGATTCACGCGTTTGCCCGCGCGATCGTCGGCGAGAGTCGTGGAGAAGTGGTGCGAAGCATGGTCATCGGCCTGTTCATCGCGGCCACGGTTGTCCTGGCAGACCGAGTCAAAGAGCTCTCCCGTTCCCCCAATCCGGCCGAATGGAACTTCTACACGGCGGAGGCGAACGACCGCCTCTATGAGGGGCCGGGCGTGGCTTCGCCCAAGCTGGCGAGAGTCGTTGCCCATGCCGGAGGGCAGTTCCGCGGAATGGCCTCCAGCAACAGCCTCGAAGCCTTGAACGCCAACTACGAGCGAGGGCACCGGCTGTTTGAGATGGACTTCTCCTGGACGTCCGACGAGCAACTGGCGGCAATCCACGATTGGACCCGGTACCCCGGGCCTTCCCGGAGCTGGGGCGGGCCGCCCACTCTGGAAGAGTTCGCCAGCCACCCTACGCCGCCGATCACGCCGACCACGCTGTTCATGGTCTATTACTGGCTGGAGGAGCACCCCGACGCCTTCATCGTGACCGACGCCAAGAAACGCAGCCTGAAAGCCTTGGCCAAGATCCGCATGGAACGTCCCAGGCTCGTACACCGGTTCATCCCGCAAATCTACCAGTTCAAAGACTACGATCTGGCGGTTTCGCAGGGCTTCCGGAACATCATCCTCACCCTCTACCGATGCCTTGAAACGACCCCGGATGAGGCGATCCTCCGGTTTGCGCGCGAGCATCGGCTGTTCGCCGTCACGATGTCGCCGTCACGTTGTCGGAAAAGCGATCTGGCCCTCCAACTTCGTCGAGACCATGTTCCCGTCTACGTCCACACGGTGAACGACGCAGAAGAGGTCGAGGAAGCCCTGGCGCGAGGGGCTTTCGGGGTCTACTCCGACACGCTGGGCCCGCACGATGTGGAAATGGCGGCTCAGCCTCCGTCCGTCGCGCTCGGCCGCTCGGACAAGCTTATGCCTTAACGCCTACCCCAGAACTGACCTGTGGCACAGCCGCCCTCGGCTGTGCTGGGGGGCGCACGGGCGGGGGCGGCTGTGCCACGTCATGGGATAGGCCCTTAGCGTCCCACGAATTCGAGCGGGTTATTGCTTGGCGCTCCCGCGGGTCTGTTTCCAGAGGTCGACCGGCACGTCGTTCTTCTGCGGCTCACCCGGCGTGCTGCGGCCGTTGGCGACGTACTGTTCCAATAGCGCGGTCAATCGGTGCACGACCTCGGGATGGGCTGCTTGCAGGTTCGCTTGCTCGCCCACATCGCCGGTCATGTCGTAAAGCTGCACCCGCGGCAGTCCCTGCTTGATCGCCTCGCCGTCCCTCGGCCGGCTCCAGCCGCCGCTGCCGGGACACAGTTCGAGTTTCCACCGGCCCTGGCGGATCGAGAACTTGCCGTCGATCGAATGGTGTACGAGGGCCTCGCGGAGCGGCTTGCCGGATTTCCCCAGGAGGGCGGGCAGGAGGCTGACGCTGTCTTCCCCCGCGTTGTCGGGCAGTTTCACGCCGAGGATCTCTCCGCAGGTGGCCATGAAGTCGACCAGACTGACCAGTTCGCTGCTGGTCGAGCCGGGCCGAGTCTTGCTCGGCCAGCGGACCACCAGCGGCACCCGATGCCCGCCGTCCCAGATGTCGGCCTTGTGGCCGCGGAGGATCGAGCTCGGGTTGTGCCCCCTCGCCAAAAGGGCGGGAAAATCGGCCTCGGGCGAGCAGCCGTTGTCGCTGGTGACGACCAACAGCGTGTTGTCGGCCAGCCCCCGCTCGTCCAACGCGCGGACGACCTGGCCGATGCACGCGTCGGTCTGCATCACGAAGTCGGCGTAGGGATTCAGTCCGCTGCGGCCGCGCCACTCGGGCGCAGGCGCGATGGGCGTGTGCGGCGCGTTGAGCGGCAGGTAAAGGAAGAACGGTTTGCCGGCCCGGGCGTCGGCCGCTCGCCGCGAAATCGACTCGACGGCCTTTCGCGTGAGCGTCGGCAGCACGTCGACGGCCTCGAACTCCGCCGCGCCCGGGCCGCGCCGCGTGACGCGCTGGGCCTTCCCGAACATCATCGGGAACGCCTTGTCGACGACCGGCACGGCGGCCACCCGGTCGTTTTCGATGAACGTGTAGGGGACCATGTCGAGCGACGCGGCGATGCCGAAATACTCGTCGAACCCCACGCAGTTCGGCCCGTTGGCGATCGGCCTGGCGTAATCCACGTTCCAGCCTTCGGGGCCTCGTTCGATGCGGTCGTCGAAGGACGGCGTGCCGGGCTTGCGCGGCCAGTCCATTCCGAGGTGCCACTTGCCGATGCAGGTGGTGTGATAGCCCTGCCGCCGCAAGAGTACGGCGACCGTGAGCCGGCCCGGCTCGATCAGTCGCGGCGACAGCCCGCCCAACACGCCGCTTTGCAGGCGAGAGCGCCAGTTGTAACGCCCGGTGAGCACGCTGTAACGCGTGGGGGTGCATACCGACGAGGTCGTGTGCGCATCGGTGAAGCGGATCCCGGCGGCGGCAAGCCGATCGATGTTGGGGGTGGCGATCTTCCCCTGCGGGTTGTTGCACTTCACGTCGCCGTAGCCCAGGTCGTCGCAGAGGATGAAGACGATGTTGGGCTTCTCGGCGCCTGCGCCGGCCGCATGCCCCGCCGCGGCGAGGTCCAGCGTGGCGGCCAGCAAGCAGGCCGATGCGAGCAGCGCGAGCCGGTTGCGGGTGGGAGTCATTCTGGTCATGGGAGGGTCTCTCCTTGGGTTCGGTGCTGATTGCCTTCGTGGCGTTGTACCTAGTGTTTCGGCGACCGGTTAGCGCGCGGAGACCTCAATCGGCGCGAAGTCGGCGGCTGCGTTCAGGGCGCCGAAACCCACGTAGGAAATGGCCGCCTGCGGATGTTCCAGCGTGGCCGTGACCGTGGTTTGGCCGGTCTTCATCGTGACGCGGCCCGAGGGCAGGTCGACGGTCACGTCGATCTCGTGGACCTTGGCTTGATCGGCTTCAAACGACTGTTGGGCAGCCTTGCCGCCTTCCAGTGGCCCTTCGACGATGAATGCCCTCTTCATCAGGAACCGCAGGCCGCACTTGACCAGCGCGGCCTCCTCGGGGCGATCGCCGAAGACGAGGAAGCCATTCTTGATGGCCCCGTCGGCGGTGGTGCGCATCCGCACCTTGAGACCGGTCTTTCCGCCAAGCGGCGCGGGGAGCTTCTTCAGGGCGAACCCCATCGGCTCGCCCACCGCAAAGAGATGATAGCCCAGCTTCGAGCTGGTGACCTCGGCCCGCACGACCTTGGCGAAGTCCCCCGCGCGCGACGGTCCGCCAAGCGGCCCCGGCTCCGAGGACAAGGGCTTCACGGCGGTGTCGAGCGACGCGGGCTTGACGGCGGGGACCTCGGCCAGCGGCGTCCCTTCGCCGCCCAAGCAGAGCACCTTGCCGTCGACCGTGGTCAAGTACAGCCGGCCCTTGGCCGCGGCCATGCCGTCGAACGTGGGCATGGCGCCGAGCTCGCGCGCGGCCAGCAGCTTGCCGTCGTCCGCCGCGATCGCCAGAATCTGGCCACCCTGCCGGCCCCGCAACGCAGCCACCTGCGCTTCCAGCTTGGCCCGGATCGCCGGTGCGTCGGGATTTCGCAGGGCTTCTTCCTCGTCGAGCACGTCGGGCGGGCCGGCCACGAACAGCGTCCCGCCCGCCAGGACCATGGCCCGCGCTTGGATCGAAAGACTCCCCTCAGCCCAATGAAAGTCGACGGCACTCTGGGCGGCAAGGGAGAACTTCTTGCGAATGGCCCAGTCGGACGAGGCCGCCCCGCGGCTCGGCGAAGCGGCGTCGATCCTTCGCGTGGCCGCTTGCACGCGCTCGATCGATTCGGCGGTCACCTCGCGGTCGGCCCCGTACAGGTAATACTCCTGCACCGACGCATTGCAGAGGTACTCCGGCTTCCGGTCGAAGCCGTAGACGCGGGCGTCGTCGAAGACCATCAAGCGGCCGCAGGGGGCGAAGTGGCCGGGCCGGAACCATCCGCCGTAATTGCTGTCGACCTCCTTGCCGTAGATCCAGTAGGAACGCCAGAACCACGAGTCGTCCAAGAAGCCGGAACGCGAGAAGAGGTGATCGCCGATTTCCGCCGCCTCCTCGGGTTTCGGGGGGCCGGATTTCTTGGCCGACGCCTTGGCGCCGCGCCGTCCCAACGTGAGTCTCAGCGGCGCGATGTGCCGGCGCACCCCCTTCATGTCGAACGCCTGGGCCCGCATGTACACCGAACGGCCGTCGGAGGAGAGGATGTCGGGCAGGGCGACCGGCATGTCCTGCGCCTGCATTTTCGTCTGGAGGTTCTTGCCGGTCTCGGGGTCGCGGTCGTCGATCACGGTTTCGGAGAGCGTGCGGCCGGTTTGCGGGTCGAGGCGCACCAGGCGCATCCCGCCGTCGAGGAACGCCGAACGGCCGGCCACGCAGTAGACCTCGCCTTGCTCGACCAACACGCTGCCGGAGACCGGCCAGGCCGATTCCAATTGGTCATAGGCCACCAGGCGGCGGTCCTCGGGCGCGGCGCGGAACCGCCAGATCAGCCGGCCCTCGGCGAGGCTGAGGCAATAGACCCAGCCGTCGGACGACCCGAACAGGGCTCGTCCCCGGTCGATCGTGGGCGGCGAATCGACCCGCCCGCCCGCCGTGTAGCTCCAGGCGGGCTTCCCCGTGGCGGCGTCGAGGGCGTGAACGGTGTGGGCATCGACGGCGGCCACGAGCAGCTTCCCCTCAGCCACGACGACGCTGCTCAGCCGGCCTCCCAGGTCGGTCTGCCACACCCGTTTCAAGTCGGCAGGGACCGAGGTCTTCACCGCCCCGCTCCGCGCGGCGTCGTGCCGGTAGGTGGGCCAGTCGTCGGAAGGATGGAGGATGAACGATGAAGGATGAACGGGAGAAGACGCAAAGGCCGGGCCGCGCTGGAGCCGGTCCTTCTGGGGAACATCGCGGGGCAACTGCCGGCTGGCCGATTCGGCGGCCAAGGCGTTGAACCCGAACAACTTCGACTCCAGGAAGCAGCCGCAGGAGTGGGGCGGGGCGTAGATCAGGCCGTTGGCGGGCATGAATCCGTAGAGGCACCCGCCGCGGACCCAGTGGTTGAAGTCCCAGTGCTTGGCCTCGAGGTCGATGAACTCAAACCCGGTCCGCGAGGCAATGAAGTACTTGTCCGTGGCGCGGCTGCGATAGCAGCGGTGGTGGAACCATGGGGGGCTGACGTCGGGCGGGAACTCGCTCTTCACCTCGCCGGTGTGCAGATCGCGGCCGGTAAAGACCCCCGAGTCTTGCCCCCCCGCCACCTCGCCCGACCATACCAGCCCGTGGATCACCAGCACGTCGTCGGGCGACATGTGGCCGCCGCGGTGGTGCGGGGCGGTCCAAAGCGTCTTGCCGTCGGCCGCCGCCAAGGCGGTCATCGACCGGTTCTCCACCGACAGCAGGACCACATCCTGCACGACGACGAGCGTCGGCCCGTAGCCCGTGGGGAAGGGCGACTTGTGGGGCACGGCTTGCGAGGTCCAGACCTCGTCGCCACTCTTGCGATTCAAGCCGACGACCTTCTCGCCGTCGTAGGAGTAGACGCGGTCCCGGTCGGCGGCCAGCGTCAAGGGGGCCACGCGTCGCTGGAGGTTCCAGAGCACCGCGCCCGAGTCGGCGTCGACTGCCAGGATCGACCGCTCGGCCCGGTCCCAGGCCCATTGGCTGTTGGCCCGGTTCGTGTTGTCCCACACGTAGGTGAACGCGGGGCGGTACGTTTTCCACCGGTTGGGGGCATGGGCGACCAGAAGGAAGACCGTCCCGTCGGACGCGAGGATTTCGTCGGTGTGGTCCGTGCCTGCACAGGTGCGGAGCGTCTTGCCCGTGGCGGCATCGAGGACCGACAGCGGCGCATCGATCCCAAGGGTCACGTACACGCGATCGCCCACCGCG
>Ga0172371_10009459_pt1 | contig 13373 bp, 5 predicted proteins | sample Lak12m_FD_114543 | JGI IMG/M metagenome (GOLD analysis project Ga0172371, IMG submission 114543) | Freshwater microbial communities from Kabuno Bay, South-Kivu, Congo - kab_022012_12m | ecosystem: Environmental > Aquatic > Freshwater > Lake | place: Democratic Republic of the Congo: South-Kivu... | reverse complement strand
GAGTCGGATTGCCACGTCATCTCGCCAGAGCGAGATTCCTCGCAATGACACGCCTCCCTCTATTATTGACAAATTGTCTTTGCGAGCCCCGATAGCGAAGCGATGAGGGGCGTGGCAATCTCACCGATTATTCGGATACTTCCTCGCCACGATGTTTACGACAACCTCGAGCGGCCGGCTCTTCATCTTGCCGTCCGTGACCGCGAAGTGGAGGACGTGACGGCCTAAAAATCCTGGCCCCGGCATCCAGGAGAATACGCCATTCTCCTTGTCGAGCGTCGAGCCGATGGGCAGTTCCCTGGCCTCCGTCGCTCCCCATCCTATGAATCTGCAGCCCTGTCCCTCGAAGCGCAACTCGACCATGGCCAGCTCTTCGACTTCCATTTCGACGGGACCGTCATCCGCCGCTTTTTTAATAATCGCCGGCCGGAGCCTCGGCTTCCCGGCCATAACGGCCGTTTTTAAAGAAGTCGCAGTATTTTTCTCTCCGGCCGGCGCAATCTTCAGCCTCCCTCCGTAGTCGATAGGAGCGAATAATCCTTCCGGCGGTCCCGCGACTTGGGCCGCCGCTCCCGCTCCCGTATTTTGTATCTCGAAATAGCGCGAACCGACGCCGTCGGCCGCCCCGCCATCGTCCGCCACGATCCAGGACAAGGTGTGGACTTTGTTCTCATATTTCGTCGAGTCGATATAGAACGCTCCGACCGGGCCGATCGAGTTGTTCAGGCCGGGAAATGCGCCGGCGACGTCGGCCCGGTACTGGTTGTAGACGTTCGGCGCCGCGCCCACGCTCCCCGCGCGGACGCTGTCGATATAGACCTCGATCGTCGAGCCATCAAAGGGGATGGTCTTCGGCTTGGGAGTCAGGGCCCAGCCGAAATTGACGTAGGAAGAGCCGGAGATCGTTCCCCCCTGAGGAGGCGTGTCGATCGTCCCGAAGGGCAGGGTGCGGGCGCTGTTGTTGCACGTGATCGATTTCGTCCCGAGCAGGGTCGCATGGCCGCTTCCGTCGTATGCGTAAGCATAGAGCGTGAACGTCCCGTTCCCCAGATTGGGAAGGAAATTGGTGAGCATCATGTAGCCCCAGCCGGCCCGGTCGCTCCGGGGGAATTTGTAGTAATTGTTTTCGACGTCCGGCCTCGCGCCCTTGACGAACGTGGCGTCGCCGATGTAGACGAGGCCGTCCGGCCCGACCGCTCCCGCGGGATCGCTCGGGTCCGAGCTGCGCTTGATCATGACTCGCGTCGTCTCGACGTCGTCCAGCGCCCATCCCGTCACCGGAACGCTGCCCGAGACCGTGGACCCCGAAGCCGGCGTCTCGAAGGTGCCGAAGGGGGCGGCGTCCGTCCCTTGGGCGTAGACCGTTCCCCAGATGTCGATCAACTGGGGCGAATTCCAGGCTTTCGCGTCCGTGACCGTGATCGTCCCCCAGAAGGGGCCGGACGCGGGAAGGGTGGCCGGGTCGATCGAGATTTCGAGAACCGCGTTTCCCGTTCCGCTCATGGGGCTGACCTTGATGAACGGCGTGTCGGGCCGGAGCGAAATGTTCCACGACAGGGAACCTTTGCCGACATTCGACAGGAGGACTTTCTCCTTGCCCGTGACGGCTGTCTTGCCCACCGTGCCGAAGAAGATCTGGTCCCGGGACAGAGCGATTTGCGGAACCTCCTGGTGGTCGACGATGAGCGGCCCGCCGGCATAAGCCCGGTTTTCGTTTATTCCGTCGCTCACGACGGCATAGAGCCAGTACTTGCCCTCGGCCAGGCCCGAAACGTTCCAGGAATAGCTTCCCGACCCCCCCGATGCGGCCAGATTGGCGGCGATCAACGTGCCGTTGTAGCCGGTGCTGTCGGTGTCGTAGTAAAGAGAGACTGTTGGCGATCCATCAGCATCGGCGACCGACCAGTTGACCGTGAATTCGAGATCGGCCGTCCAATCGGCCGTGAGCTTGATGTCGTCGATGAAGAATTCGCGGGGGCTGGAGAACTCGTGCGGATCGAAGCGGAAGGCGTCGAGCCAGCCCGTCCAGCCCGAGCGGGAGGGGCTGCCTCCGCCGTCCGATTCGAGCACGCCCGGCATCTTCAGGTCGAAGACGATCTTGTTCATGATCCAGGGGCCGTAGTCCACGGAATTTTTATTCAGGTGACGGACGATGATGTCGGCGCTGACGTTCTCCAGGGCTTCATCCCGGTTTTTCCAGATGACCCGGGCGATGGAGCCGTCGAGGACGTTCCAGTCGCCGGCGATGCCGACCGTGCCGACGAAATTGTGGTATCGGTCGGCGTTGATCGGTCGGTACTTCCCCCGCAGGGGAAATCCGTCGGGCCGGACCCAGTGGAGAAGAAAGAGGTGGGGATCGCCGACGAGGGGAGCCACGGCGGGAGTGCTCGTCGCCAGATAGACCGACCGGTCGGCGTACGTGTTGCCGTTCGGATCTTCGTAGGTCAGCGTCGTCAAGCGGGGATTGGCCACGTTCACGGTCAGCTCGACGTCGTCGGCGTTGGCCATGTCCCACGGGTCGGAGAACGTCATCGAGGCGAAGTCCTCGGTGCTTCCCTCCTCGGAGGGCTTGGTGAATTGGACGATCGGGACGTCGTTGACGTGGAAATAGCCGGGGGAATAAGCGGGCGCGCCCACGGCGGGGCTCGTTCCTGCCGGAACGACGGCGATATAGTAGTCGCCCGCGGCGAGTGCTCCGGCCAGGAATTTATGGCTCGTCCCGCTGACGTTCTTGGCCAGGAGGCCCAGCGTTCCGTCCGTCGAGCTGGCGTTGTTGTCGAGATAAATATCGACGTTTCCGGTATTGCCCGTCCAAGTGATCGTCCGCTCTAGCGCGGTATCCTTCTGGACAAGGCGGATCCAGTCGATCTTGATGTCCTTGTCTTTCCGGTAAATGGGGTCGATTCTTAGAGAATCAACCAGGCCGGACCAGGCGTCTGCCCCTCCCAATTTTCCCAGGGCCGGGATGTCGATCATATAGAAATACCATCCGTCGAACACGTCGAACGGATTCGACCAACTGACCCCGCCGTAGATCGTGTTCTTCGACCAATAGATTATGCCGTTGCGCTGAGCCTCGACGTTCGGGCCGAGACACATGCGCAGGACGAGGACCGTATATTTGTCGGCCGTGATGGGATAGACCGTCCCGTCCTTCCCCCGGGGCAGCGCGCCGGGATAGTGCGAGTCGAGGATGTAAACGTTCATGTCCGAATAATCCGAGGGCGTTCCGGGGATGCCCGGCGTGGCCACGGTCCGGGCGGAGAAAATTCCGCCGGCGAAGTTGATATTAGTCAGGAAGGACGGCGGGAGCTCGACCGTATTGAAGATCCGCCAGCCGAGGTCGGTCCGCTCGTTCATGTCCCATTTGTCGCGGAGGACTTCGTCGGAGAACTCGGCGCAGGATTTGACGGCCGTGCGGGCAGTTGGGGAAGTGACCATGATGGCCGCTGCGAGCGGGGCGGCCGCAACGAGGAGCGAAAGCGCAACCGCGTTCGCCAGGAAAATCAACACGGCGGCTGGGGGGTGTTTTTTCATTGTCCTGATTGTTAAAATAGTCGAAGGAGAGGGGCGCGGAAAATAGCCTTTGCGGATGATTCTCGGGGGGAATGTCGGGCGCGAGGGGAGTAGCCGCACGGTGGGGAGGGGAGGGTTTGCGGCTATATTTATATTATTATCTTGAAGAAGGCGCGGCTAGTCATCCATGAGATCCTTCGCTTCGCTCAGGATGACAAGAGAAGAAGCTCCCTCTTTTCTAAATGGAGGTGAGGGGGGATTAAAAAGGTGTGATCGCCACGTCATCTCGCCAGAGCGAGATTCCTCGCAATGACACGCCTCCCTCTTTTAGTGAAAAATTGTCATTGCGAGCCCCGATCGCGAAGCGATGAGGGGCGTGGCAATCACACCGCTTATTTCTTAATCCTCGGATACGTCTTCGCTACTATATTCACCACCACCTCGAGCGGCTGGCTCTTCATTTTGCCGTCCGTGACCGCGAAGTGGAGGACGTGACGGCCCCGCCCGTATTTTGGATGCGGAAATAGCGCGATCCAATTCCATCCTCTTCCCCGCCATCGTCCTTTGCCACCCAGAAAATCGCATGGACGCCGTTGGCGTATTTGGACGTATCCAGAAAATACGCGCCGACCGCGCCGGCCGAATTATTAAGCCCCGGGAAAGCCGTCGCGACATCGACCCGGTACTGGTCATAGACGTTCGGGGCGGTCGCCAGCGTGCCCACCTTGAGGCTGTCGACATAGACATCGATCGTCGATCCGTCCTTCGGGACGGTCTTCGGCATCGGAGTGAGGACCCAGCCGAAGTTTACGAACGAGCTCCCCGAAGCTTCGCCGCCCTGGGCGGGCGTATCGATCGTCCCGAACGGTTTCACGGCGTGGGCGTTGTCGCAGGCGATCGTTTTTGTGCCCAGCAATATCGAGTTCCCTTCTTTGTCCTTGGCCAGGGCGTGGATCTTGAACGTCCCGTTCCCTTGGGCCGGCAGGAAGTTCGTCAGGAGCATATACCCCCATCCGGCCCGGTCATTCAGGGGGTGTTCCGGATAGGAAGCTTCCACGTCGGGGCGGGCGCCTTCGACGAAGATCCCATAGCCGATAAATACCAATCCGTCGGGACCGACCGCCCCCGCCGGATCGGCCGCGTGAGGATCGCGTTTGATCTCGATTTGGCTCACCTCGACGTCGTCCAAAGCCCAGCCCGTGACCGGAATCGCGCCTGTAACGCTCGCTATCCCGTCGACGGGGGTGGCGAATTCGCCGAAAGGCGGGGAGCTCCCTCCTGGAGATTTGACCGTCAGGTCCACCGTGATCGTTTGCGGATTATTCGAAGCGCTGGGATCGGAGACGGAGATCGTCCCCTCATAGACGCCGGCGCCGAGCCCCGAGAGGTTCACGCCGACCTGGATGAATCCCGCGCCCGAGCCGGAGGCCGGGCTGACGGAGAGCCATCCTTGATCGGACGCCGCCGTCCAATTCAGCGTCCCCTTCCCTGAATTGCCGATAACGACGGACTGGGAAGAGGATTTCTCGCCCGAGGCGACAGCCCCGAAATTCAGTTTCGTTCGGCTCAAGCTTATAACGGGCACTTCGGGAGGATCGACGTTGCCGTCCCATCCGGCCAGCCTGGCAAAAAGCCACCACAATGCCCTTCCTTTCAACACGCAGTTCAGCTTCTCCGAATGGGCGCAGCTTCCGCAGGCGGTCGCGATCTGGGCCAGGGAGCTCCCGAGGTGAGAGGCCAGCCATTGGGAGGCCCAGTTCCCGCCGCTGTAATTGCAGCCGTCGTTGGCGCCCCTGTCGAGAAAATAGGCGCCGTCGGGATCATAGCTTTCGATATCGGCGAAATCGAAGAGGATTTTGCTGTTCGCTTGGCAATAGGCCCGGATCTGCTCGTTCCGTTGATTCAGGTTGCCCGCGACTCCGGTCCCGTCGAGATGGCCGGTCATATAGATGAACGTGACATTGGGAAAATCCTGTTCGAGCTGGCTCATCAGGTTCAAATAGAGTTGGATGTCCTGCTGAGTGGCGCCGGAGACCTGTCCGCACCATGACCACATGACGACATTGCGATTGCAGCCGCCGGCCCGGTTGAGCAGGTTCCGGGTGGCGGTCGCCCATAGGGAGCGGTCGGGATTTCCGAGATCGCTCGCTCCGGGAATCCCGTAGTCGTTGAGAAAAACGCTTGCCGAATACCCGGACGAAGACGACGTGTAATCGTAGGTGGAGCCGAGAGCGTCTTTCAGGGATTTGAGTCCGGTGACGAGCTGGCTGCCGTGTGACGTGTGCCCATACGTGACGCGGAGGTTGGCTTTCGCTTGCGCGATCCACTCCGCCGGGATCTGAGTCAGGTCGGTGTGCCTGTGGTCGATGACGATCGGCCCGGCGGACGAAGAAGAGGGGGCAGTCCGATAGCCCGCGCGTCCAGATACCGTCGCACCCGAGGAAGAGACGAGGATCGATAGAAACAGAAGGGCCAGACTTGCGGCGCCTTTTTTCATTGTCTTTATTGTAAAAAATAACGTAAAGGCCGGGCACCGAAAATCGCTTTTAAAGATGATTATTGGGGTGAAAAAGCGGCGGGGAGGGAGTCACCCCCGGGCGGGGAAAATGGCTATTCTATGCCATAAGTCTTTTAAATACTTTGTGTTAGACAGGGCTAGTCGGGCGAGATTAAAAGTCCGGCGCGGGGGGACTCAAGGAAATCGAATTCGAGGGACATTTCCGGGGAGGAAAACTCTGCATTTTCTTAATCTAATGTTCAATTTGCGTCTCCCGCCATTGACTCCTCTTGAAATCTTTTTTATACTCCCTCACGATGATTGGATAAGCCGACAGGGGCGACAACGCGGCCGCTAGGCGGCCCGTGAGAAAAGCAGTTTCCGATAATTCGCACTCGGGCTGGCGCGAGACGAGTTTCAGCGTTTATGGCGTTTTCAACAAATGTTGGAACTATTGTTTACAATGAAATATTGACATTTTTCACTGAAACAGCTATTTTCAACGAATGTTGAAAGGCGATTGAAAAATGAAAGAACTAGGGTTTATAGAAAAACTGCCGGAGATCGTCCGAGAATGTCTGAGTGATGTTCCGTGGGTGACGGTTTCGGATATTCATCGCGAGCCCGAAACCCGCGTGGATTGTATTGCCGACATCCGGGTGGATGACCACCCGTACCGGTTAGCGTTCGAAGCGAAGAGCGAGGGGCAACCGCGTTTCGCCCGCGACGCGGTTAACCAGCTTCTTGTCGCGACGGCGGTTGCCCGCGACGTGTATCCGGTTTTTGTTGCGCCGTACATCTCGCCAGCCGCAGCGAAAATCTGTCGAGAAAAAAACGTCGGCTACCTCGATCAGGCCGGCAATTGTCGGCTGGTATTTGACCGGATCTTCATTTTGCGGGAAGGACGAGCCAATCCGTTCAAGGTCAGCCGTTCGTTAAAGACCATTTACCAGCCGGTGTCATCGAGGGTCTTGCGGGTTCTGTTGTGTGACCCGAAGCGGAACTGGAAGCTGGTCGATTTACAGAAGGAAGCCGGAGTGAGTCTCGGTCAAGTGTACAACGTGAAAGAGGCGTTGTTGAATCGGGAGTGGGTCTCGGAAGCCGAGGAAGGAATCCGCCTTACGGCGCCGGCCCAACTGCTCGATGATTGGGCAAAAACGTATTCTTTCAGAAAAAACGAAGTGTTTGATTTCTACTCCTTGGAATCGGTTGTGGAGGTCGAAGCGAAACTCGCCGAAGTGTGCCGAGGAGAGCAAATTCAATACGGGTTGACCTCTTTCTCAGCCGCCGCTCGTTTGGCTCCTTCCGTCCGCTACAAGCGTGCTTTCGCTTACGTCAGTGGCGACATCAACCGGGTTTCGGCTATGCTCAACCTGAAACCGGTGACGAGCGGACCAAACGTGACCGTGCTGAAGCCGTATGACCAGGGGGTTTTCTATGGCATGAAACAGAACGAAGGCACGAATCTTGTGAGCTCAGTGCAAGTGTATCTGGACCTCAAGAGTTACCATGGTCGGGGTGAAGAGGCTGCTGAGGAAATCCGCAAACAGGTGTTGGAGCCGTCATGGTAACGAGAAGGAATTACGATAGGCAGCGAGTTGAAGGGGCTCATTCCGTACTCCTTGAACTCGCTCGCATTCTCGGCCGCTTTGGACACCATATTGTGGTCGTTGGTGGATGGGTTCCGGAACTGCTCATCAAGGACGCGCCCGAACCGCATGTCGGGAGCACCGACGTCGATTTGGCGCTAAATCATCGACTCCTTACCCGGCCTAACTATGCAACAATCCGGAAGATACTCGAAGACCATGATTATAAGAGAGACGAGCACAACGAGTTCATTTACTATCGTATCGTGACGGTCAGCGGCCAGCCGGTGCGAGTGAAGGTCGATCTTCTGGCAGGCCAGTATGGCGGAACCGGCCCAGAGCAGAATTTGCAGGATGTTCAGGATGTAAAGGCACTGAAGATGAAAGGTTACGACTTTGTCTTCGAACATTCGGTCAAACTGGACGAAGAAGGGATTTTGCCAGATGGTCGGGAGACTACGGTTCACGTGCATGCTGTTGATCCAGTCGGGTTCTTGGTGCTGAAGGGATTGGCACTGACCGGCCGGGACAAGGAGAAGGACCCTTACGACATTTACTACATGGTTGCCAATTTTCCAGGAGGCATCGACGCCCTAGCCCAGAAGTTTCGTACCGACCTCAGACGGCGTGTAGTCAAGGAAGCACTTCGAGAAATCGATCTGATGTTCAAACGGCCTGACTATGACGGCCCCAAGAGCATCGCCAACTTCGAGGAAATCACGTATTCCGAAGAGCGGGAACGACTTCAGCGCGATGCTTATGAACGTGTAAGGGCTCTGCTCGAAAAACTTGGAATCCCAGCCCCTGCGGAGGGACGTCCGTGACCAGAATATGATTGCCGGTTATTTCTTATCCTCCGGATAAATCCTCGGCACTATATTCACCACCACCACGAGTGGTCTACACTTCATCTTTCCGTCCGTGACGGCGAAGTGGAGGACGTGACGGCCCAAGAATCCGGGGCCGGGCATCCAGGAAAAAACGCCCTTATCCCTGTCGAGCGTCGACCCGATGGGAAGTTCCTTGGCTTCATTCGCGCCCCAACCGATGAAATTCCCGCCGCGCCCCTCGAAGCGCAACTCCACCATGCCTGTCTGCTCAACTTCCATTTCGACGCGGCCGTATTCCGCCGCCTTCTTCATCACCGCCGGCTTGAGCCACGACCTATTTAGTTCCTCGTTCACTCCGGCAGCGGTCGCGCCGTCCTTTTCTATTGGCGCGTTAATTCCAGTTTTACGGGCACCCTCCAGGGCGCCGATCTCTCCCGCTCTCTTAGTTTCTCTTTCCCCGCTTAATCCAGATCTCCCGGCCTCTGTTTGGACGCCGCTCTCATGCGGCCGCACGGCATCGTTTTCCTTCGCCAGCCCGATCTTCAGCCGACCGCTCCCGTCGACGGGCGCGAATAATCCTTCGGGCGGTCCCGCGATTTGGGCCGCCGCTCCCGTATTCTGGATCTCGAAATAGCGCGAGCCGATGCCGTCGGCCGCCCCGGCGTTGTCCGTCGCGATCCAGGCCAGGGTGTGGACCGCGTTCGTGTACAACGTTGAATTCAGGAAGTAGGCCCCGACGGGCCCTCCGGAGTTGTTCAGGCCGGGGAAGGCGCCGGCCACGTCCGGCCGGTATTGATCGTAGACGTTCGGCGGCGTGTTCAACCGGCCCACCTCGACGCTGTCGATATAGACCGCGATCGTCGAGCCGTCGAAGGGGATGGTCTTCGGCAGCGGGGTCAAGGCCCAGCCGAAGTTGACGAACGAGGCGCCCGAGATCGCCCCTCCCTGGTCCGGCGTGTCGATCGTCCCGAAGGGCAGGGTCCGAGAGTTGTTGTCGCAGACGATGACCGAGGTTCCGAGCAGCGTCTCGTGCCCGCTTCCGTCATAGGCGTAGGCGTACAGGGTGAACGTCCCGTTGCCCTTGTTCGGCAGGAAGTTCGTCAGCATCATGTAGCCCCAGCCGGCCCGGTCGGCCCGCGGCGTCGAGAAATAATTGGCCTCGACGTCCGGCCGCGCGCCCTTGACGAACGTGCCGTCGCCGATATAGACGAGACCGTTGGGGCTTATGGCTCCCGGCGGGTCGGTCGGATCGGAACTGCGGTAGATCATGACCCGCGTCGTCTCGACGTCGTCCAGGACCCAGCCCGTCACCGGGATGCTTCCCGAGACCGTGGAGCCCGAGGCCGGCGTCTCGAACGTGCCGAAGGGCGGGAAATCGGCCCCGGCGCCGTAGACCTTCCCCCAGATGTCGACGAGCTGGGGCGAATTCCAGGCGTTCGCGTCGGTGATCGTGACCGTCCCCCAGAACGCGCCAGATGCGGGGAGCGACGCGGGGTCGATCGACACCTCGAGGACGGCGTTTCCCGTCCCGCTCATGGGGCTGACCTTGATGAAGGGCGTGTCCGGCCGGATCGAAACCGTCCAGTTGAGAGTTCCCGGCCCGACGTTGGACACGAGGACCTTCTCCTTGCTCGTGACGCAGGTGCCGCTCACCGCGCCGAAGAAGATCTGCTCCCGGTTGAGGGCGATCTGCGGCTTCTGGTTGTGGTCGACGATGAGAGGGCCGCCGGCGTAGGCCCGGTTGGTGTTCGTCCCGTCGCTGACGATGGCATAGAGCCAGTACGTGCCCTCGGCCAGGCCCGAAACGTCCCATTTGTAGCTGGCCATGGTTTTCGTCGCCGATGCTCCGGTTTGCTCCTCCGCCTTCTCGCCTGTCGCCAGAAGGCCGGCGATCAGCGTGCCGTCGTAGCCGCTGTTGTCCTTGTCGTAATAAAGAGAAACCGTGGTCGCGACCGTGGGCTCCGGATCGAAATGGGAGACCGTCCAGTTGACCGTGAATTCCTTGTCGGCCGTCCAGTCGGCCGTCAATTTGACGTCATCGAAGAAGAACTCCCGCGGCGTCGAGAATTCGTGCGGGTCGACGCGGAAGGCGTCGAGCCAGCCCGTCCAGCCCGAATGCGAAGGGCTGGCCGCCCCCTGTTCCAGGATGTCCGGCCTCTTCAGGTCGACGACGATCTTGTTCATGATCCACGGGCCGTAGTCCGCGGAGTTGTCGTTCAGGTGGCGGACGATGATGTCGTCGCTGACGTTTTCCAGCGTCTCGTTCTGGTTTTTCCAGATGACCCGGATGTGCGACCCATCGTAATAGCTGAACGGCCCGGCGATCCCCAGCTTGCCGACGAAGTTGTGGTATCTGTCGGCGTTGATCGGCCTGGACTTGCCGCGGGCGGGATAGCCGTCGGGCCGTAACCAGTGGAGGAGGAAGGCCTGAGGGTCGCCGACGAGAGGCGCGACGCCTGGCAGGCTGGAGGATTTATAGACCGTCTGATTGGTGAAATTATTGCCGTTCATGTCCTGGTAGCTCAGCGTCGTGAACTGGGGGCCGTCCAGGTTGACCGTCGCCTCGACGTCCTTGTCGTTGGCCATGTCCCAGGGGTCGCCGAAGGTCAGAGTGGCGTAATCCTCCGTGCTGCCTTCCTCGGACGGCTTGGTGAAGGTGACGATGGGCACGTCGTTGACGTGGAAGTAGCCGGGCGAGTAGGCCTGGATTCCGCCCTGCGCCGCCGGATTCGTTCCCGCCGGCACCACGACGGCGTAGTAATCGCCGGCGGCCAGGCCGCCGGTAAGGAATTTATAGCTTGTGCCGCTGACATTCTTGGCCAGGAGGCCCAGCGTCCCGTTGGCCGAGTTGGCGTCATTGTCGAGGTATATGTCGACGTTTCCCGTATATCCAGCCCAACCGATCGTCTGCTCCAAGGCCGTGTCCTTCTGGACGAGGCGGATCCAGTCGATCTTGACGTCCTTGTCCTTCTTGCCGATGGGATCGATCCGCAGGGAGTCGACCAGGCCGGACCAGGTGTCGGTCCCGCCCGATTTTCCCAGAGCCGGGATGTCCAGATAGTAAAAATACCAGCCGTCATAGACGTCGAAGGGATTCGACCAGCTGACGCCGCCGTAAATCGTGTTCTTCGACCAATAGACGGTCCCGGATTTCGCCGTGATATTCGGCCCGAGATACATGCGCAGGATGAGGACGGTGTATTTGTCGGCGTTGATGGGATAGGCCGCGCCGACCTTGCCCAGGGGGACCGTGCCGGCGTAGTGCGAATCCAGGATGCTGATGTTCATGTCGGAGTAGTCTGCGGGGACGCCTGGAACTCCAGTCGTGGCGATGGTCTTGGCCGAAAAGATCCCGTTGGCGAAGCTGATGTTGGTCAGGTAGGACGGCGGGAGCTCGACCGTGTTGAAGATCCGCCAGCCGAGGTCGGTCCGCTCGTTCATGTCCCATTTGTCGCGGAGGACCTCGTCGGAGAACTCGGCGCAGGATTTGACGTCGGTCCTGGTGGATGGAGCGGTGACTGTGAGGCCGCTCTGGGCCGAGAGCTGGCCGGCGAAGAGGATAAAGAACACCGCGGCGGCGATAAGAGTCAATGCGGGATTGAGTTTTTTCATGATACGGCCTTCCTTTAGCGTGTCATCGCGAGGAGCGAAGCGACGTGGCGATCCGACACCTTGTGTCGTCGCGAGGCATCGAAGATGCCGTGGCGATCTCCAAGATAAGAATCTTTTTGTGGAGATCACCACGTCGCTACGCTCCTCGTGACGACAAGAGTCGGATTGCCACGGCCCGCTTTGCGGGCCTCGCAATGACACGATTATATGCTATTACTGAAACAAAAGGGAATAATCTGTCATCGCGAGGACGGCCCGGCCGGGCGTGGCGATCACACCTTAAAAGCTGTCATTGCGAGCTTCTTGGCGTGGCGATCACACCTTTTTCTTCAGCACCCACCTGTAGTGCCCCAGCAATATGCTGGCGTCGAGGCGGGGGAGGCCCTGCTGGTCGAAGGCGTGATAAAAGCCGAAATTCCGGCGGAAGACGTCGAGCTCCCTGAGATTCGGCAGCTTCTTCTTCATCGCCCTTCGCCGCTCAATCAGCGTGCCGACGAGGCCGAGCCCTAGTGAAACGTACGCTTCCAGAAAGGCCGAAGCCATCCCGAAATCCTTCTTTTTTACGAGCCCCAGGAAATTCCGGGCGTCCTCCTTCAGATACCGCTTGAACACGCCGAGCATCACCTTTCCTTGAAAAAGTTTGAGGACGAGCTTCTGGCGGTTGCGGGCGACGAATTTGAGCTTCGGCCGCTGGAGGTAGGACCCTCCGAATTTGTGATATACGACGGCCTTCGGCTGGGGAACGATGCGGAAGCCTCCCATCCAACAGCGGAAGCTCCAGTCGACGTCCTCGTAGAAACTGCCATAACTTTCGTCGAGGAGTCCGACGGCATCCAGGGCTTTCCGGCTGAGGAAGACCGCGCCGAAACAGGCAGACGGAACTTCTTTCAAATCAGCGAATTGGCCGACGTCGATGTGGCCGATGAAATTGTCCGTGCCCCAGCCGTGGTTGCGGATCTGGTTGCCGAGGCCGTTGACGAACCCCCGGAGATGGAAGAATTTCATCATCGGCACGGCCGCGCCGATAGTCCCGTCCGCCCGCATCGCTTCGTGAAACCGCTCGAGGCAGTCATCGGCCGTCTCGGTGTCCTGGTTGACGACGCAGATGTATTTCCCGCGCGCCTGGCGCAGCCCGACGTTGACGCCGCCGCTATAGTGTAGGTTCCTTGGCTGGGCAAAAAGCCTGACTTCAGGAAAGCGAGAGCGGATGAGCTCGGCCGTCCCGTCGCTCGAGGCGTTGTCGACGGCGATGATCTCGACGTTCTTATAGGACTGCCGGCCGAGAGAGCCGAAACAATCGACGACGTGGTCCTTGCCGTTGTGGGTGAT
>Ga0172371_10009458_pt1 | contig 13373 bp, 7 predicted proteins | sample Lak12m_FD_114543 | JGI IMG/M metagenome (GOLD analysis project Ga0172371, IMG submission 114543) | Freshwater microbial communities from Kabuno Bay, South-Kivu, Congo - kab_022012_12m | ecosystem: Environmental > Aquatic > Freshwater > Lake | place: Democratic Republic of the Congo: South-Kivu... | reverse complement strand
GCCCGTGAGTGACTTTTCCTCGGCGGCAGACTATAAACAGCGTTCGCGGTGGGCCGGAACCCCACGCGTCATCATCCGACATCGTGTTTTCCGAGGAGAATCTATGAACGGCAAGAAGGTGAAGACCCAGGCAACCCGTCGGCAGTTCTTGGGGGCGGCGGCCGCGGCGGCGACGCTGACCATCGTACCGCGGCACGTATTAGGCGGCGAAGGCGTGGTCGCGCCCAGCGACAAGGTCAACGTCGCGATCGTCGGCGCCGGCGGGCAGGGCCGCACCAACATGATGAACTTGTTCCAGGAGAAAGATGCGCAGATCATCGCGGTCTGCGATGTCGCGGGCAAGACGGACCTGAGCGGGTTTTACTACGGCGGATCGGGCGGACGGGAGACCATCAAGGCGATGGTGGAAGAGCACTACGGCAAGGAGACGCCCGGCTACCAGTGCGCGGCCTATGAGGACTTCCGCGTCATGCTGGAGAAGGAGAAAGACATCGACGCGGTGCTGTGCGCCACGCCCGATCATGCGCATGCGGTGGTATCGATCGCGGCGATGAAGTTGGGCAAGCACGTGTACTGCGAGAAACCGCTGGCCCACAACGTTTGGGAGGTCCGGCGGGTGGCCCAGGTCGCCAAGGAGACGGGCGTGGCCACGCAGATGGGCAACCAGGGCCACTCGGGCGAAGGCCCCCGACAGACCTGCGAATGGATCTGGGACGGCGCGATCGGCCCGGTGCGGGAGGTGCACGCCTGGAGCGATACCGGCAAGTGGACCACCACGCCGGGGCGGCCCCAGGACACGCCGCCGGTGCCGGAGGGGCTGAACTGGGACCTGTGGCTGGGGCCGCGGGAAGCGCGCCCGTACCATCCCGCCTACGCGCCGTACAACTGGCGCGGCTGGTGGGCCTTCGGCACCGGGGCGATCGGCGACATGGCTTGCCACAACATCGACCCGGCCGTGTGGGCGCTGAAGTTGGAACACCCGTTGCGGGTCGAGGCCACGACGTCGCTGTTGGACGACGAAGTCGCTTCGCCCCAGGGCGCCATTCACACGTATCGCTTCGGCCCGCGCGGCGACATGCCGCCGGTGACCTTGACCTGGTACGACGGCGGCCTGCGACCGCCGACACCCGAAATCCTGGACCCGACCGACGCCAAGCAACGCTTGGGCGACGGTGGCAACGGGATCATCTTCATCGGCGAAAAGGGCATCATCACCTGCGCCGGCTGGGCGGGCATGCCGCGCTTGCTGCCGCTGTCCCTGCACCAGGAATACCAGCGTCCCGAGAAATCGCTGCCCCGCAGCGCCGGGCACCACGCCGACTGGATCGCCGCGTGCAAAGGCGGTCCGCCGGCCAGCGGCAATTTCGAGTACAGCGCGCGGCTGACCGAAATCGTCCTGCTGGGCAGCGTCGCACTGCGGAGCAAGAAAGTCCTGCTCTGGGACGGGCCGAACATGAAAGCCACCAACGCCCCGGAAGCCGAGCCGCTCCTCAAGGAGTCCTACCGCCCCGGTTGGGAGATCGGTTGATTGACTCGCCGCTAATTCGCCAGCGGGACCCGCGGGGCTTCCGCGTTCCAGCCGCCGACGACCAGCACAGCTTGGTCGCGGCGAGCCGGATCGCGCCACAGGACTTCGACTTGCAGATCCCGCTGCTCGCCCGGGGCGAGCCAGAAGAAGTTGTCGGTGGCGTAGAAGACGCGCGCGGCGGCTTCGATGTCGAGCCGGGTGTTGAACGCCGGCTTGTCACCGGTGTTCTGGACGCGGACGCACAGCCGGCTGCGGTCCGAGGCGATCGCCTGGTGCTCGACAATCGCCGCGGTCAACGCCGTCGGCTGGGCCGCCGCCTGCGGCTTCAGCCACGGGCCCCGGTCCAGTGTCAACCCGGGCTGCGGCGTGGCACGGTACTTCTGGCGAAACGCTTCGTCGCTCATCCGGGCCAGGCACCGCGGCCAATAGACCGAGCGGGAGATGAGCTGCCCTTGGGCGTCGCGCAGTTCGGCCACCAGGAACAAGAACGTGTCCGCGAACCGCTCCGGAATCGTGAAGCTGCCGAGGTCAGCGGTCGCCACGGACGGGCCGGGCGCGAGCGTCACCGGCTGAGCCTGACGCCACTGCGACACGAACGCGGCGTCCAGGATCTCGACTGACGCCGTCAGGTCCTGGCGGGCAGCCGCCGGCGCATGGGTCACGCACACGGGGATCGGCAGCGACTCGCCTGGCGCCCAGATCAGCTGCGGCAGCTTGACCAGCACGTGCGTCGGCTCGTAGGTGCGTTTCAGGAAATAGTACGGCGCGGTCGGATGGCCGAAGCCGTCGACCAGCATGATCGCGATGACCGGCCAGGGGCGTTTGAAGACCCACGGCATCAGGCCGGCGGTGACGGGGTAGTTGGCCTGCATCTGCTCGGAGAAGATCTGATAGAACTCGCCCGCTCCCACCTGGGTGGTCTCGGCGAGCAACTCGATCGACGGCGCGCTGATATCGGCCATGTGCGAGGCGCGGCTCAGCATCCGCGGGACCCGGCTGGCCTGGAACTCGACAAAATGGTGCAGCAACTCCGGATGCCGGGCCGGGAAGTCCTTGTCCAGCATCCCGCCCAACGGCTGGTCCAGTTCGGACGCGGCCACCAGCTCGCGCAGCGAGGCGGCGTCGGGAATGCTGTGCATCCCGGTCTCGGCGAGGTAGGGCACCAGCGGGTACAGGTGCCCGTACCAGGTCGGGTCCATATCGGGATAGGTGTGCAGGCTGCCGGCGTCGGGGCTGGTCCGCCGCCGGGGCCGCCCTGGGTCGAAATCGGCCAGGCAGCGTTCCCAGACGCCCATCGTCGCCGAGTTGCCCAGGGAGTAGGGATTGAACTCGTTGCCGCCGCACCACACCGCCAACGAGGGCTGGTTGCGGAGGCGGAAAATGGTCTGCATGACCTGCGTTTCCCACACGTCCAGCGGCCATTCGGGGGTGTCGCGGTTGCCGATGGGGAAATCCTGCCAGACCAGCACACCCCGTTGGTTGCAGGCGTCGTAGAACTCGTCGGTCTCCAGCAGGCCGCCGCCCCAGACGCGAAACAGCTGGATTCCGGCCGCCTGGGCGGCGCCGACCAGCCACTGGTAGCGTTCCTGCGGCAGGTCGAGCAGGATGTCGGCGGGCATCCAGTTCATCCCCTTGACGAAGAACGGCCGGCCGTTGACGACGAACTGCCAGTCGGCCCAGCGGTCGGCCGTCCGCGGTCCGGGCGTCGGCCGGGTCTCGATGGTGCGGATCCCGTAGTCGAACTCCAGCGCGTCCTCGGCCTGACCTTCCCGAATCAGCGTCAGCTTGACGCGATACAGGTGCGGCTCGCCCATCCCGTTGGGCCACCACAGCTTCGGCTTGGCGACCGCGAACGATTCCTGGATCCAATTGCGGCCGGCGCGGGTCTGCAGCGGGAACGTGCGGTCCAGGGCGATCGCGCCGCTGGCTTTTTCCGCCAGTTCGACGCGCAGATCGAAGTGCGACTTGCTGGGCGTGCCGACTTGCCAGCCCCCCGAGCCGTCCGCCAATTGGGCGTTCTTCCACGGATGCAGCTGCAGTTGCAGCGAATGGGTTCCGGCGAACAGCTCGACGCCCAGCGACAGCCGCGCCTCGTCCTCGCCGGCGGTCTCGGTCAGCAGCTGCGGCCGTTCGAGGTGGCCGAGCGGAACCAGTTCGATCCGCGCCCCGCGCCACATGCCCAGCGGAAAGAACATCTCGCCCCCCGTGCCGCCGGCGATCACCCACGGCTTGATCACCGCGCCTTCCGGCCCGCGAGGCTTCCAGCCGGCCTGGTTGCCGAAATTGCCCGCCCGCACCTCGACGACGATCTCGTTCTCCGCCCCGAATCGGGCTTGGTGGCTGATCTCGATCGCCGGCCCGCCGAACATGCCTTCGTGCCGGCCGAGCAAGGTCCCGTTGAGCCACACGCGGGCAAAGTAGTCGATCCCGTCGAAGCACAGAAAGGCGTAGCCGGCGGCGGGCCGCGGCGGCAGCGCGAGCGTGCGGCGATAGTACCAGACCTTGTCGTCCACCCAGTCATACTGCGTCGAGTTCAAGTGCTCGTAGGGATGGCCGCACTTGCCGGCACGGTGCAACGCCCATTGCACCGAGCTGGGTACCTGGGCCGGGAACCAGTTGCTCACAGCGGCCAATTCGTTGAAGTTGCTGACCGCCGCATCGCACCAGCCGAGTTGCCATTCGCCGTCCAACGCGATGTGCTGGGCGCCGCTGCGGGGCGTGATCCGGTACGGCTGCCAAAGACTGGGCACCGGTTCGGGGGACTCGGCCGCGCACACAACACCCCACGAGGCCGTCGCGTCGAGGGCGCTCAGCGCGCCGAGGACGATCAGCAAACCGGCGGTGCTGACGTGGCAGAAGCGGGCGTGGGACGCGAGGGTTTTCTTAAGTAAACAGTCAGGCATGAGATCACCTTCACGAGCAGCAGGACTGGACATGGCAAACGCTGGAGGAACCGGCATGCGCGGTTCCCGACAGTCGTTGATTCTCCGGCGCCAAGCCGCCGGGATCGACCGGATGCCCCAATGTAACCCGCAGCGTCAGGCAGGAACAGACGTGGAACACGCAGGTGGAACACGCAGGACGGTGGGGGCGTAGACTTCCGCCGGCAAGAGAGCCATAATGCCGTGGGGTTGGGATGTACGCGTCGCCGGCACGGGCAAACAGGGCTGGGTGGGGCGGTCATGGTTTCTCAGACGCTTGATGATTCCGCGAGCGGGGCAGACCCGGGACGCGACGACCAGAGCCGGCCGGCGCCTTCCCCGGGCACCTCGCTGGACGTCACGGACAGGATCCGGGCCGAGGAAGCGTTGGCTGGCGAGCGGACACTGTTGCGGACCCTGATCGACCACCAGCCGGATCTCGTGTTCGTCAAGGACACGCAGGGCCGCGTCACCCTGTGCAACGCCACCGCGGCCCAATACCTGGGCGTCCCCGAGTCGGCGATGCTCGGCAAGTCCGTCTTCGACGTGAACCCGCCGGAGTTGGCCCGAGCTTACCACGAAGACGACTTGCGGGTGCTGAAACACCACGAGGTGATTCACAATCGCGAGGAACTGATCCGCCGCCACGACGGTCAGGAACGCTGGCACCTGACGACCAAAGTCCCCTTGCGAAACAGCGCGGGCCAGGTGAGTGGCCTGATCGTGATTTGTCACGATATCCATGAACGCAAGCGGGCCGAGGAGACGCTGCGGGCGAGCGAGGCGCAATACCGGCTGCTGGCCGACAATGCCGAGGACTTTGTGCTGCTGAACCACGTCGACGGGCGGCGGCTGTACGTCAGTCCCTCGTTCTATCGCGTCACGGGCTGGACGCCCGACGAGTTCGAGGCCCCCGACTGGCGGACGCGGATACATCCCGACGACTTGCCGCTGGTCGAGCGGACGCGGGCCGCCAATCTGGCGGGCCAGACCACGCAGATCGAATACCGGATGCGGTGCAAGAATGGAGCTTGGCTGTGGGTCGATACCCGCTGCAAGCCGATCGCCGGTCCGGACGGGCGCGTCGAGCAGATGCAGTTGTGGTCCCGCGACATCACGTCTCGGAAGCGGGTCGAGGCGGAGAAGGAGTCGTTGGAGGCTCAGCTTCGGCAAGCCGTGAAACTGGAAGCGGTGGGCCGGCTGGCCGGCGGAGTGGCTCACGACTTCAACAACTTGTTGGGCGTCATGATCGGGTTTGCGGAATTAGCCTGCGACGAAGTGGCGCCGTCGTCTCTCGTGCACGAGTACCTGCAAGAGCTGCTCGCCACGGCCTCACGGTCCGCCGCGATCATCCGGCAATTGCTGGCCTTTGCCCGCCGCGAGGTGATTCGGCCGCAGACGCTGGATTTGAACGAGACGGTCGAGGCCCTGCTGAAAATGCTGCGGCGGATGCTGCGGGAAGACATCGAGTTGGTGTGGCGGCCCGGGGCAGGGCTGTGGCCGGTCTTCATGGATGCCTCGCAACTGGACCAGATCCTGGCCAATCTGTGCGTGAACGCTCGGGATGCGATTGCCCACGTCGGCACCGTCACCATCGAAACCAGGAACGCCGTGATTGACGCCGATTTCTGCGCCACGCACCCGGAATTCGTCGCGGGCGATTTCGTCATGCTGGCATTGAGCGACACCGGCTGCGGGATGAGCGGGGACGTCCTGGACAAGATCTTCGAGCCGTTTTTCACCACCAAGGAGTCCGGCAAAGGCACCGGTTTGGGATTGGCCACCGTGTACGGCGCCGTCAAGCAGAACGGGGGCTCGATCAGCGTCGCCAGCGAACCGGGCCGGGGCACGACGTTCCGGATCTACCTGCCCCGGCACCACGCGCCGCCGAGCGAAACGCCGGTAGCACGTCCCGTCACCATGCCGCGGGGACGCGGCGAGGCGGTGCTCGTCGTCGAGGACGAGGCGGCGCTGCTGAATCTCATCGACATCGCCTTGAGAGGCTTGGGCTACTGCGTCTGGACGGCGCAGAGCCCGCGTGAGGCTTTGCAGGTGGTGGAGCAGCAGGGGCTCACGCTCGAACTGCTGGTCACGGACGTGGTCATGCCCGAGATGAACGGCAAGGAATTGTCGGACCGGCTGCGGGCCCGTTACCCGCAACTGAAGCGGCTGTTCATCTCCGGCTACACCGCCGATATCATCGCCGAGCAAGGGATCGTGGAGCAAGAAATCCAGCTGCTGCAAAAGCCGTTTTCGACACTCGAGTTGGCCACCGCGGTGCGGGCCGTGCTGGACGAACCGAGTACGATGTCGAGGATGAACATCCGGGGTGACTGACGGAGACGAGCGGCCCAGGCGTGGCAGGGCTGACGAACAAGGAGACGAACGGGATGATGCCGGACGAGGATTTCGTGACGGTCGCGATTCGCGACGGTGATGAGTGCCGCCTGGGCACGGCGCTGGACGCCGCACGACGAACTCGATCCTCGTTTCTACTTTGACCTATGTCGCGAACTGCTCGGGGCGGCCTGGTCCTGGTGCGAACAGCAGGACATGCAGCTCAGACTCCAGGCGGGCGAGGACTGCCAGCCGGCGCTGGTCGAGTTCTTGAGAACCGTCAAGGAGGATCGGCTGGCAAGCACCTACGAAGGTGGTTCGCCGCCAAACTTCATCCTGCAGTGCAGTCGCCGCCGAGTCCCGCGGGGCGTCGGTGTGCCGATGGTCGGCACGTCGGAGCGGCAAGTCAAGCGGGAGAGATTCATGGATTCCAGGGGAGGCCGGAAGAGGTGACGGCCATGACCGAACTTCGTGCCTAAATCGGTCGATTTCGGCCGCCCGCCAGCGGCAAGAAATATCGCCGTGCTTTGCGCGTCGTGGGCTTGACCGTAAGCTGGCAGGTGATCGAGAATAAACCGTCGGCTACCCCGCCCAAAGCCCCGCACCGGCCGCGGTCCACGCCCGCCACCACACCCGGCCCGACACTCCGAGTATCCGTTTCACCAATGCTGACAGGAGGTGTGCGATGAACTGTGTGCAACCAAACTCGATCACTCGGCGTGTACTGCTCAGGGGCGTGGGCGTCATGTTGGCGCTCACGGTTGCCCAGGCGCTGGGGGTACGCCACGGCCTGGCCGCAGATCCGCAGGCGACCGGACCCAACGTGATCCAACAGGAGAACGCCCGCGAGGGCGCAACTGACTGGCAGCTCACGCGAACCCGCGTCGACAAGTCCGACGGATGCCGCTGCCTGGCCATCGAAGGCTACTGCTCCCGGCAGAGCGTGGCGGCCGGTGAGCAACTGCAGATCATGGTCTCCACGCAGCCCGCGTCGAAATTCCAGATCGAGATCTTCCGCACGGGCTACTACGGCGGGCGCGGGGCACGGCTGGTGACCAAACTCGGCCCCTTGGAGGGCAAGACGCAGCCAACTCCCGAACCGGACGAGCGGACCATGCACGAGTGCCGCTGGGAGTCGTCGGCCGAGTTGACCATCCCTGCCGACTGGATTAGCGGCGTCTATCTGGGCCGGCTCACCACGCTTCCCGACACGGACGACCAGCCCTATTGGCAAAGCTATGTGGTGTTCATCGTGCGCGACGACCGCCCGGCGGACATTCTCTTTCAGTGCAGCGACAACACGTGGCAGGCCTACAACGGTTGGCCCTACAAGTCGTCCGTCTACACGCACCCCAAAGGCAACCAGGGCCCCTGGGCGGACGTGAGCTTCGATCGGCCCTATGGCCGTGAGGCCCAATACTCCGGAATCGTCAACGATCCGCTGTCAATCGGTTCGGGCGCGTGGCTGACGTTCGAGTTCCCGATGGCCTACTGGCTGGAGCAGCAAGGCTGCGATGTGAGCTACTGCTCCAACAGCGACATGATCAGCCCCGATCGCGGGCTGAAGTGCAAAGCGTTCCTCAGCGTCGGCCACGACGAATACTGGGACATCCGCCAGTACCACAGCGTGGTGCAGATGCGCGATGCGGGCGTGAACCTGCTGTTCCTGTCGGGCAACGCGGTGTGCTGGGTCAGCCCGCTGAAGCCCAGCAGCGATGGGCGGCCTAACCGGGTAACCTTCCGCGGCGGGCCCTATGGCGGCAACAACCAATGGATTGAAAAGCGTCTGCAAGAACACGGCCCGTTCCCCGAACGCGGGCCCGACGAAGGCTACCTGATCGGCGCGCGGAATTCGAGCCCGATCAACGGCGGCGGCGACTGGATCTGCGTCAAGCCGGAGCACTGGATTTTTGCGGGCACCGGCATGCAGCAGGGCGATCGCGTTCCAGGGCTGATCGGCTGGGAGTATCACGGCGACCCGCCCACCGATTTGCCCGGCTTGGAGATCGTCGGCCAGGGCACGGCCTTTCAGGGCGGCACGAATCCCTCACCGTGGACCGCGACCATCTATCCGGGACCCAAGGGGAATTACGTCTTCAATGCGGCGACGATCTTTTGGTGCCAAGATCTGAGCATGCCGCCGGGGCACACCCTGCCCTGGTCGCACTGGAGCCGACCGCACGGCCCCGATCCACGCGTGCAGCAAATCACCCGCAACCTGCTCCAGCGGGCCGGCGGTCTGCCCTGATCGGCTCGACACGACCCGAAGTTACAAGACCGACAAGCAGACGCAACGCAGCGTCCTGAGAAAGGAGAAGCCGTTATGAGGCACAAGATTTCCCGGCGAGGTTTCCTGGCGGGAACGCTGACCGCTTCGGCGGTCAGTCCGCTTGTTCTTCCATCGGCCGTCTTGGGGAAGGACGGCCATCTTCCTCCCAGCGAGCGGATCACCATCGCCGTTTTCGGCGCCGGCAACCGGGGCCGGCATTCGCTCAGCGCCATGCGTCCCCTGCCGGATCATCAGGTTGTGGCCGTGGCCGAGGCCCGGCGGGATCGTGGCCTGAGCGCTTGTCAGACGGCCGAAGCGTTCTATGCGGAACGCTTGGGCAAAGCCTCGTACCGAGGCTGCCAGCTCTACAGCGATTTCCGGGACGTCCTCGCCCGCGACGACATCGACGCCGTCTGGGGAACCGTTCCCGACCATTGGCACGGCTGCTTGTACAGCCGGGTGATCGAATCGGGCAAGGACATCTATGGTGAAAAGCCCTTGTCGCGATGGATCGCGCAAGGCGTCAAGCTGAAGAAATTGGTTCGCCAATACGGGGCCATCTTCCAAGTCGGCCTGCAACAACGAAGCGATCCGAAGTTCCGCCTGGCCTGTAACCTGGCGCGAAACGGCTACCTGGGAAAGGTCTCCGAAGTGCAAGTCGCCGTCCCCGGCGGTACGGTCATTCCCGCCGTGCCGCCCTGCGATCCGCCCGAAGGATTCGATTGGGACATGTGGACCGGTCCGGCACCCATGTTTCCCTTCGACCCGCGACGCGTGGAATGGCTGGGCCTGTACATGATCTCGGATTACTGCGCGGGATTTATCACCAATTGGGGCGTCCATCATCTGGATATCGCCGGCTGGGGCGTGCCGGAGATCTTCGAAAAACCGTTCCAGGTCTCTGGACGCGGCGTGCTGCCTGACCGCGGAATGGCCGACACCTGGATCTCCTGGCGAATGCAGATGCAATACGAAAGCGGGCTGGTGATGAACTTCTGCAATACGGGCAATCCCTATGAGCAGGGTTGCCGATTCATCGGCGATCAAGGTTGGGTTCACGTCAATCGCGCGGGGATCAAGGCCAGCGATCCCAAGCTGCTCGAAATCACCTTGAAGGACGCCGATACTCACCTGCACGTCAGCCCGGCTTGGGGCGATCCTTACACGTCGCATACGGCCGACTTCTTCCGCTCCGTGCGCACGCGAAAGGCCCCGGTGTGCCCGCTGGAGCAAGGGCATTACGCGACGACGCTCGGCAACGTGTCCGACATCTGTCTGCGCCTCGGGCGAAAACTGAAATGGGACCCGCAAAATGACTGCTTCATCGGGGACGACCAGGCCAATGCGATGCTCAGCCGGGCCGAGAGAGGCCCGTGGACCATGTGAGGGTTCAGGGTTCAGAACGAGCGGTGATCAACAGGCCGTCTTGAATGCAAATGCAAATGGGTTTATTGCCATGAAACGTGCATGTCTGGTTTGCGGATTGATCTTGTTGGTTCGTATGCCCGTGTTGGCCGATGATTGGGCGACCACCGGAAAGGGAGGCAGCGGCGGCAATCTCACGCCCGATCAGGTCGAAGCCGCCTGGACCGACATGGCCAAATATGAAGCTGGGCAGGACCAGAAAGCCCTGCTGGCCATGAACTGGGTCGTGATCAACGCCATGAACGACCGGACCCAGCGTGCCGCCACCGCGGCCCGCCTGGCGACGGTACTGCAGGTGCCGGCCACAACCGCCGCCGCCCGGCAGTTCATCTGTGCCCAACTGTATCGGATTGGCACCGAGGCCGAAGTCTCCGCCGTCGCCCCGATGCTTTTCGATCCGGCCACCACCGACACGGCGCGTCTCTTCCTGGAAAGAGTGAAGTCAGAAGCTGCCATCGCCGCGCTGCAACAAGCGCTGGACAAGCTGCAGGGCCGCGCGCTGATCGGCGTCGTCAACTCGCTGTCGCTCATCCAGGACGCGGATTGCGTCGATAAGATTAGCGCTTTGACCAAGAGCCAAGACGCGGCGGTCGCCTTGGCCGCCTGGCGTGCGCTGGGCAACTTTGGCAACGAGGCGGCGGCCGACTTTCTGATCGCTGGTTTGCAGAAGGCCGATAAGCCCTCCACTCCCATGGAATCCGCTGCCGTGCGCACCGCGATCTTGCTGGAATCGGCGGGCAAGCGGGACAAGGCCATAGAGATCTATCGCCTTCTGGCCGACGCCAGGCGTTCTCTGGGCGCCCGGCAAGCAGGTTTCCAGGCCATGTTCGCCGCCTGCCCGGAAGGAGAGAAGGCCACGCTCATCGCCCAGTGGTCCAAATCGCCGGACGTTGCCCAGCAGAAGGTTGTCATCGCGCAACTAACGGCTCTCGGCGACGCCGCGTTGGAGCAAGTGAGCCATCAGAAGGCGATGGGTGAGAAGGTGCAGATCGCCCTGATGGAAGAACTGGCCGCCAGACAAGGGGAGAAGATGCTCCCCGCCATGCTTGAAGCGGCCAACAGCGGCGATCCGGCCAAGGTCCAGATGGCCCTGCGGTTCTTTGCCTCCGTCGGCGATCCCCAGGTCATTCCGGTTCTCATCAAAGCCCTAAATTCCGACGAAGCGACTCGGAGACTCGCCGCCGCCGCACTGGGCCAGCGGCCAAAACAGGTTGTCGGCCCCGCCTTGCTCGAAGCGCTTACGAAGCAGGTTGATGCTCGCGAACAGATTGTCGACATTCTCTCGAACTTGAAATACTACGAAGCCATCGACCCTTTGACCAGATTGGCGCGCAGTGCAGACCCGGCGGTCTACGAAGGAGCCGTCGAGGGACTGCGCGCAATCTGCGATCCCGACGAAACCGATCTGAAACGCATGTTCGCGCTGTATCTCGACGTGCCGGCAGGCGCGCAGCGGGACTGCGTCGAACGGGCGATCGCCTACATTTGCGCCAAGAATCCCAAGCCGTCCGAGCGGGCGACCATCCTCCTGGGTTTCGTCGATCGCCACCCGCACAAGAATCAGCAGTCCTTCCAGGCCGCGGTTCTGCCCCTGCTCGGACGACTGGGAACTGATGCCGTTTACCAGCGGATCAAGCCGCTCCTGAATTCGCCGACGTCGGAACTCTCCGCTGCCGCGGTGCGGGGGTTCTGCAATTGGCCGACCGCTCAGTACGCCGAGGCGCTTTGGGACCTGGCTGCGAAGTCGGAGTCCCAAACCGATCGCTCCCAGGCGTTGCGGGCGTATATCCGCGTGGTGACCCTCCCCAGCGACCGGCCGGCAGCCGAGACCCTCGGGATGTTGAAGAAAGCCATGAAGCTCGCCGACAGCAGCGACAACAAGCGATTGGCCCTGTCGCGCGCCGCCTCGGTGCGGACGCTCGCAACGGTCGACTGGATCGCCGGTTATCTCGACGATGCCGAGTTGGCGGAAACGGCCTGCCGGGCAATCGTCGAACTGGCGCACCACCGTTTCCTGCGCCAGCCGAACAAGGCGCATTTCGAGCCGATTTTGCGGAAGGTCGAAGCGACAACCAAGGACAAGTTCGTTGCCGGGTTGGCCGAGAAAGCCCGGCTGGGAATGTAGAGGGCCGCCTCTCACTGCGATACCCGATGGTTTCATCAAGGAGACAAGATCCATGACACATTGCACGATTCTGGCAACATTGCTGGCTGCGTTTAGCGTGGCGACCTGCGTCGCCGCAGAGAACAACCCCGCCTTGGAGGCCCGGCAGGCTGCACGGGCGGCCCAGGGCAAGCTCGACTGGCAAATCTCGGTAGCCGCTTACACCTTTCGCAAGTTCACGTTCTTCGAGACGGTCGACAAGGTCGCCGAACTGGGACTCGACCGGCTCGAAGGGTTCAGCTTCCAGAAGATCAGCCACGAGACTCCGGCTGCCCTGGACCCGCTCACGATGTCCGACGAGCAGTTCGAGAAGGTTCTTCGGAAGCTTCGCGAGTCGCACGTGACACTGATCGCGCTGTACTACGGGCGATTTCCTGCCGACGAGGCGACGTGTCAAAAGGTGTTTGAAAAGAGCAAGAGACTAGGGGTCAAGTACTTCGTGAGCGAACCTGATCCCCGCCTGTTGCCGATGCTCGACAAGTTGGGCCAGCAATACGGAATGATCGTCGGCCTGCATGGTCACGACAAGAAGAGTTCCCCCAACACCTGGCATCCCGCACTGGTCGCCAAGCATTGTCAGGCCTTCTCGTCGGCGGTCGGAGCGTTCAGCGATACGGGCCACTGGATCCGTTCCGAACTCGACCCTGCCGACGGAGTCGCGATACTGAAGGACCGGATCGTCGGCTTCGAAATTCACGATCTCGACGCCTTCAACGCCTCGGGACGCGG
>Ga0172371_10009456_pt1 | contig 13374 bp, 13 predicted proteins | sample Lak12m_FD_114543 | JGI IMG/M metagenome (GOLD analysis project Ga0172371, IMG submission 114543) | Freshwater microbial communities from Kabuno Bay, South-Kivu, Congo - kab_022012_12m | ecosystem: Environmental > Aquatic > Freshwater > Lake | place: Democratic Republic of the Congo: South-Kivu... | reverse complement strand
TTGGCCTTGCTAACTGAATTGAGCCGGGAAGAGGCTGCCGCTGTCCTATCGGCCAAAGGGAAATCCACGGGTTCCTTTGCCTCAACTTTGGCAAGCCATTTGAGTCAGATCGGCAGGTCGAAATCATGATCAAGATTGAAAAAACGTTCGAAAAGAAAAGCCTGCCATTACTGCGAATCGGAGGCAACAAGAAAAGCGCCGACAAATTGCGTTTTGGAATTGTGGCTTGCGCGCTGGCGCTGTTGCTGATTTTGCTGCCTACCGTTGCCGACGGCCAGCCGCTGCCCAAAGTGACGATCGGCATCGACCAAGCCAGTAAGCCGGGTGACGTGGCCGTCACTCTCCAAATACTACTTTTTCTGACCATCCTGTCACTGGCCCCGGCCATCATGATGATGGTGACCGCTTTCACCAGGGTGGTCATCATTTTCTCGTTTCTTCGACATGCTCTGGGCACGCAGCAAGCTCCTCCCAACCAGGTGATGCTCGGCTTAGCCGTGTTCCTCACCATTTTCATCATGGCCCCGGTTTGGACGGACATCAACGCGAATGCTCTTCAACCTTACATGGACGGCCGGATTAACCAAAAAGCTGCCTACCAAAAAGCGCTGGAGCCCGTTCGATCCTTCATGTTCCGGCAGACTCGAGAAAAGGACCTTTCCCTTTTCGTCAATTTAGCCAAGCTGCAAAAGCCGAAAAACCCGGACGAAGTGCCGACCCACGTGTTGATACCGGCGTTCATCATCAGCGAGTTCCGCATTGCCTTCCAGATCGGCTTCTTGCTTTACATTCCTTTTTTAATGTTGGACATGGTGATCTCCAGTGTGCTGATGTCCATGGGCATGATGATGCTGCCGCCGGTGATGATCTCCATCCCTTTTAAGCTGCTGCTCTTCGTCCTGGTGGATGGCTGGTATCTGATCGTCGGCTCTGTTGTGGCAGGTTTTCGATAAACAGGAGTTACTGAATGACGCAGGAAATGGTTTTGGATTTGGCGAATAAAGCCATTATGACGACCCTCATTGTTTCGGCGCCTGTTTTATTAGCCGGATTGGTGGTAGGTTTAGCCGTCTCGATTTTTCAGGCTGTCACTCAGATCAATGAGATGACGCTCAGTTTCATACCCAAAATCGTTGCGATATTTTTTACCATCCTTTTACTGTTGCCTTGGATGATGGGTAAGTTCGTAGATTTTACTGCCGGCATTTTGAACAGTATCCCGACATTCAGTCGTTAGCTTTCGTGTCCTGGAGCCGCGATTTAGCGGGAGCAAGCAGTTGAGGCGCACTTGAAATGTCAGAGACTTTTTTTATTCATAATATGAATGGTCACTTGAGAGGTAATCGCTTATGCGAGATTGAAGGTAAGGCACGAGTATAAGGCAGCTTTTTTTGAAGAGATGATTCAACGCAAGACGCAGAGGACGCAGAAAACCAAGAGCAAATGACCTCCAAAACCAAAGCCATGTGATCTTAAAAGATTTTCCTCTGCGAATCTTTGCGACCTCTGCCCCTGCGTTTGGGCAAAAATGTGAGTTCTTTTTGTCATTTCAATTTCATCGTAGCGCTCCTCATCAAATGCTTCTTGAAATCAGCTATACTGGCCAGTCATATTTTTAGTCTGTCGATGAATCGGCGACCGCTCCGATTCGATCTTTGCCTGAAATGATGGATTGATATGCTATTCGGCATTACTGAGCAGGAAATAATGGTGTTCATTTTGGTGCTTGCTCGCGTTGGTACGGCGGTCGCGCTGTTCCCAATTTTCAGCTCCATGAACATTCCGGTGTTGGCCAAAGTCGGCACCAGCGTTTTTCTAAGCCTGCTGATCGTGCCCCTGCTCACTTCCAGCGTGGTGCCTACGGTAGCGAACACGAATGCGATCCTGCTCTCCATCGGCAAGGAGGTCGCGGTCGGCCTGATTCTTGGCTTTCTGAGCTCATTCTTGTTCGCAACCATTGAATTGGCGGGCCAGCTCATTGCCATTCAAATGGGCTTTGCCATGGCCAACGTTCTCGACCCGTTGACGCAAAATCAATCGACGGTCATCAGCCAGTTTTATACCTTGCTTGCCATCATGATCTTTATGGCCATGGATGGGCATCACTTTTTGCTAAGCGGTCTCTATCAAAGCTTTTCGGCGGCGCCATTGGCCTCGGCCCGTTTTACCGCAGAGCTTTCCAAAGTGAATATGAAAATGATGTCGTCGCTTTTCATTTCCGCCAGCAAAATTGGCGCTCCGGTCATCGTGGCCTTGCTCATCACCAGCATTGCTCTCGGTCTGGTCTCGCGCGCTGTGCCGCAGATGAATGTATTCTTTGTCGGCATCCCATTGAACATCGGTCTGGGTTTGGCGGTGATTGCCTATTCTTTGCCGCTGTTCTCCGTTGTGTTTCGTGAAATGTTCGTCCAGTTCAAGACGGATTTTCTGACCGTTGTCAGAGTCTTGGCGCCCTAAGCGTCGGACTTGCAGTTGAAGAAATCTTCGCAGGTGTGATAGTTTTTCCAGAGTAATATTATAGCGACTCCCCAAAAGTATCGTTATGGCTGAGGAATCATTCCAAGAGAGGACAGAGCAGGCAACCCCTAAGCGCCGCCAAGAAGCGCGCGAAAAGGGAAATGTGCCCAGAAGTATGGAGGTCAACTCGGCGGTCGTGCTGTTGACGGCAGGATTTGCTTTTCTGGTATTGGGCGGATTTCTGTATCAACGACTGTTTGCTGCCACGCGGACCATTTTGGGCAATCTTTCGACCATCGAAATCAGCCAGCAAAATATCCCACACCTTTTGGCAATATCAGGCCTGGGTCTGGGGATTATGGTTGCGCCCATTTTAGGCAGCATTCTGGTCGCTGGCATAGCCTCTAACTTTTTGCAGTCCGGCATCACCTTTTCGCTCTATTCGATTCAGCCCAAGCTGGAAAAGCTGAATCCCTTTGCCGGCTTCAAACGCATGTTTTCCTTTCGTTCGGCTTTGGAGCTCGTCAAGGATTTGGTGAAAATGCTCATCATTGGTTTTGTCGCTTACCGAACCATTGTGGGTCAATTCGATGCCTTCTTTGGACTGTCCACCTGGGATGTGGATCAGATTTTGGCGTTTATCGGATCGTTGTGTTTGCAGCTTTGTCTGAAGGTGGGTGCGGCATTTGCCATCCTGGCGGCGGCGGATTTCTTCTATCAGAAATATGACTATGAGAAAAACCTGCGCATGACCAAACAGGAAGTCAAAGAGGAGTTCAAGCAATCGGAAGGCGATCCGCTGATTAAGTCGCGGATACGGAGTATTCAACGTCAACTGGCCCGGCGGCGCATGCTAAAAGACGTGCCAAAGGCTGACGTGGTGATCACGAACCCGATCCACGTCGCCGTAGCACTTCAGTATGATCCGGAGAACCATGCGGCCCCGGTGGTGGTGGCCAAGGGCATGCGCAAGGTCGCTGAAAAAATCAAAGAAATTGCACGCTTGCATGGCGTGCCGATCATCGAAAATCCTTTGCTGGCGCGCATGTTGTTCAAATCAGCGGAAATCGGCGCGGAAATACCCGTCAATCTCTATCAAGTGGTGGCCGAAATCTTGGCCCATGTCTATAAAATGAAAAACAAATCATAGCTGCAAGCTCGGACCATAAGCAGAACGAACAAAAGTGCCCAAGCGAATCAATCTAACATTTTTTACCCAAAACAGCGATCTGGTGGTCGCGCTCGGAGTCATCGCCATTCTCATTGTGATGCTCATGCCCATACCGACGGTTCTCATGGATCTGCTGTTGGCTTTCAGCGTCGCATTGGCCTTGCTCATTCTGCTGGTCTCGATGTACATAACGAAGCCGCTGCAATTTTCGGTTTTTCCGGGCATGCTGCTGATCATCACCATTTTTCGACTTTCCCTCAACGTGGCCACCACGCGCTTGATTTTGGGTGATGGTTATGCCGGCAAAATGGTGGACGCTTTCGGCAACTTTGTTGTTAAGGGCAATTATGTCGTCGGCTTTGTCATATTTCTCATTCTGGTTCTGATCAATTTCATCGTCATCACCAAAGGCGCAGGGCGGGTGGCGGAGGTAGCAGCCCGGTTTACTTTGGATTCCATGCCCGGCAAGCAGATGAGCATCGATGCCGATTTGAACGCCGGCATCATCGACGAAAGCGAAGCCCGCCGGAGGCGCTTAGAGATTTCGCAAGAGGCCGACTTTTATGGCGCTATGGACGGCGCCAGCAAATTCGTGCGCGGCGATGCCATCGCCGGATTGGTGATTACGGCCCTCAACATATTCGGCGGCTTTATCGTCGGCATCGTGCAGCTCAACATGAGCTTCACCGAGGCCCTGCAAACATACACCCGGCTGACGGTAGGCGACGGCCTTGTCTCGCAGATTCCGGCGCTCATCATCTCCACTGCTGCCGGTATGATCGTCACGCGCGCAGCCTCCGATTCCAACTTGGGCGCGGATTTGTCCAAGCAGCTTTTCTTCAGCCCGCGCGTGGCTTACATAGCCGCCAGCGTCTTGTTCTTACTCGGACTGGCGCCCGGACTGCCGATGTTTCCTTTCATGTTAATAGCCTCCGGTGTCGGCGCAATCGGCTACGCGATCAAGAATCAGCCGGAAAGAGCAGAAGCGGCGCCGGAAGCACAGGCCGCACTCAAGCCGCCGGAAGCCGAGATCCAGAATTACCTGCACGTGGATCCTGTTGAGCTGGAGATTGGCTACAATCTCATTCCTTTAGTGGATGTCAACCAACAGGGAGATTTGCTGTCCCGAATCACCCAGATTCGCAAGCAATGCGCGCTGGAGATGGGAGTCATCATCCCGCCTATTCGCATCCGCGATAACGTGCAATTGAAACCGAACGAGTATATCATTATTGTGAAGGGAAACGAAGTCGCCCGCAATACCTTGGTGCTGGGACATTATTTAGCCCTCAACCCGGGCACGGCGGAAGGCGAGCTGAAAGGCGTTCGCGTCAAAGAACCAGCCTTTGGCTTGCCGGCGGTATGGGTCAAGGGCGAGGACAAAGAAAAAGCCGACTTGCTGGGCTTTACCGTTGTTGCGCCGGTCGCGGTGTTGGCAACACATCTGGCTGAAATTCTGAAAACGCATGCGGATCAGATTCTGACACGCCAGGACGTCCATGATCTGGTCGAAGGCTTGAAGAAGGAGCAACCGGCGCTGGTGCAGGAGCTCATTCCGAATGTTGTTTCTATGGGAGCGCTGGACAAAGTGCTGACGAATTTGTTGAGCGAAAGGGTATCGGTGCGCGATTTGGGGACCATCTTGGAAACAATGGCTGAACACATCCACGAGACCAAAGATTTGGATTTGCTGACCGAGCATGTACGCCAAGCGCTTAGCCGGCGCATTGCGTCGCAATTCCAAGACGCGGAGGGGAAAATCAATACATTGGTGTTGGCTCCTCAGTTGGAGCAGATGCTGAACAATGCGGTAGGAGAAGCAAAGAAAGCCGGCATTCATAATGCCCAAGGTCTCGGCTTTGCGCTGTCAACGGACGTGTTGCAGCAGCTATTGAGCGCCCTTTCGGATGCCATTAATCGTTTGGAAAAAGCAGGTCGGCAGCCCATTTTGGTCACCTCGCCATCCTTGCGTGTGTATTTGCGCAAGCTGGTGGAACCCATTTTCAAATCGCTGATCATTCTTTCTTTTGCGGAGATACCTGCAAACGTCGAAATTCAATCATCGGGAACTGTGAGGTTGGAGCATGAGGGTTGAACGTTTCAAAGCGGCGAATACCAGAGAAGCCATGACCGCCGTCAAGAAGAAGCTGGGAGCCGAAGCAGTGGTTCTGCACTCCCGAGCCACCTTGGATGGCGTAGAGATCATCGCGGCGGTGGATAGTTCCGATCAGAAGGAGATCGCTTGGCCGGCTGTTCCCGCTTTTCCGCAAAAGAGGAGCATGTCAGCTAATATAAGCAGAACGGACATGGAAAAGTTGACCGCAAATATTGCCACCGGCCAAGACGAGGCAGAAGCTTTGCAGCCGATGTCCAGACGACCGGAACAAACCAAGCCGGCAGTAAACGCAGTGGCACTGCCTAGCCGCAATGGGAACGGCAATAACGGCAAAATCGGCGACCTATCAACGCCGGCGGAATTGGCTCTCCAGCGGAATGGCGGTCTTGGTGGCGCTCCCGAGATTTCGGCCCGATTGGAAAAGGACAGCGCACAAAAGGCTGCGGATTTCGCCCAGGCGTTGAAAGAAGAAATATCTACTATCGAAGAGTCGCGGCAGATTTGGCTGCAATCTGAAAAGCGTTTGGACAGCCTCAAGCGCGAGCTGGCCGATCTCAAAGAAACGCTTTTGCGCCAAGAATTAGCCGATTTGCAAGATCGGGCAGAAAAGCTGAGGCAAGAACGGGCTGCCCGCAAGGCTGAATTGATAACCGCGCCGGAAGACAGCAAGCGAAGGGACTATTTCAAAAAGATACTCCTCCGCTTGCAGGAGCGGGGAGTCTCTAAAGAATTATCCGAGACTATCGTCGTCGAGCTAAAGAATCAAACACAGGAATTAGAACTCGACAAAGAAGCGGACATGCGGCGACTGCAAGAGCGTTTCGCTCAAGTCCTTATGGAGATGATCCCTGTTCAGAAGAATGACAAGCCGCCTTCTTTTTCGACCAAGGTGATCGCCCTGATCGGCCCAGCCGGAGCGGGAAAGACTTCCGCCTGTGTCAAGCTGGCTGTAAGCAGTGCTTTGATACAGAACAAGCGTGTAGCATTGGTTCTTGTCAGCAAGGCCGGCTCGGCAACCGCCAAACATCTTGGCCTGCTGGCTAACGTTGCGCAATTGCCTTTAACTGTTGTGCAAACTCATGCGCAGCTAAAGGCGACGGTCGCCGCATATAATGACAAAGACCTTGTCTTGGTCGACTTTGCCGGCGAGCAAGAGACGGATGGACACAGAGAATCATCGTTTTCCGCATTTGTTTCGCAGATGCCGGCGACAGAAGTCCATCTCGTCATGCAAGCGACGCAAAGCTTGCAGCAGTGCCAGACGGTGCTTGAGCAATTTGCGCAAGAAAAGTACGGCTATCTCGTACTCACCCATTTGGATGAAATGCAAAACATTGGCATGTTGCTGGATCTTTTACAAATGGTAGGCAAGCCACTTTCTTACATTTGCAACGGCACGGTCATTCCGGATCACATTGAGCCCGCAAGTGCAACCAAGTTGACAAAAATGATTTTGAGAGGGTAGAAGGCATGATGGATCAAGTGCAGCTAATCCGAGAATTGGTGAATACTCGGAATTCCAATCGATCACGGGTCATGGCCGTGTCCAGCGGCAAAGGTGGTGTCGGCAAGACGAATATTGCGGTCAACCTCGGCATTGCCTTGGCGCAGATGGACAAAAGAGTTGTGGTGGTGGATACGGATACCAAACTGGCCAATGTGGACGTGCTTTTGGGTGTCGCTCCCAAGCATAATCTTGATCACTTTGTGTTCGATGACTTGCCGTTGGAAGACGTCTTGCTCGCTCACGAATCGGGCATTCATATCGTCCCAGGCAACTCCGGCGGTGACATGTGGAAAGAAATGAATGGCGCACTCAAGGCGCGATTGCTGGAGATGCTCTATCAGCTAAAAAGCTCTTATGACTTTATCATCATGGACATGGAGGCAGGCGTCTCGCCATTGTCCTTGCACTATGCGGCGCAAGCCGATCAAATCCTGATGGTCACGACTCCTGAGCCAACCGCCATAACCGACGCCTATGCGATGATGAAAATCTTCGATTCGTTGAGAAAGGACATTCCGGTTGATTTGTTGCTCAACATGGTGAGCAACACCTCTGAGGTGTTCGACGTTTATCAGCGATTGTCCTTGGTCGTGGAGCATTTCTTGGGAATTCATTTAGGCATTGTGGGATATCTGGAAATGGACGAGCATGTGCGCCAAGCTGTGAAAAGGCAACAGCCGTTTTATCTGTTGTTTCCGGAAACGACAGCCTCGGTAAATTTGCAAAACGTGGCCGAGGCCGTCGTCAATCAAAAGCTGGCGGTCGCGGAATCGGCAAACGCCGCGTAGGATGATTTGTTACCTACTTTTCAGGATTCTTTGCTTAACAAGAAGTGTTTCGGCAAAACGCGATTTGCGCCGTAGATTCATTGTAAATAATGGTTCTGTGAAAAGCGGTATCCCAGATTTGCCTGATTGGTTGGCAGTACCATTCAAATCCGCAGTCATGCATTGTGGGAACGAACTGTGCGAGGAGTTTCCTCTTGCACGGGATCATAGATCATATTGGTAACATCAAGTGTGGTAGTAGAGGTTGGAGTGTTGGCGATGAAAGACATTATCAATGCAATCAGCATGCTCATTGCCTTTGCAGTGTTATTGGTGTGCTTTTGGCAAGGAGTACAAATCGACAAGGCGTTGATCAGGACGCTGGCGACTTTTGCTGGCAGCTATCTAATCGGATATGCTGCCATGCGGGTGTCCATTGTGACAATGAAGAGCCATAACACGCCGGAGCGGCAAGAAAAACCTCGCGTCGCCCCTGCGGAGCATCAAGAAGCGTCGGCGAAGGCATAGGAATTTTAGAGAGAAGGATGGGATGGAGGTCGGCATTTGCAGGCCATGAACGACATCTGGAGCGAATTCGCTGCTACCAAGGATGGGCGTTTGCGCGACGTATTGGTCAAGCATTATGAGCCATTGGTCAAATATGTGGCTTCGGGCTTTAAGGTTCCGCAAGCAAGCGTGCTGGAATGGCATGATTTGGTTGGTGCTGGCCTTATTGGCCTGATCGAAGCCGTGGATCGCTTTGATCCGCGACGCGAAATCAAGTTCGAAACCTACGCTTCACTGCGCATTCGTGGGGCAATTCTCGACGTGCTTCGCACTATCGATTGGGCGCCGCGACAAATTCGCAAGAACGTCAAGCGTGTCATTCAAGCGATGTCCACCCTACAGGCTAGACTGGGTCGTAGCCCGACCGAAGGAGAAATTGCCGACCATCTGGAGTTCAGCTTGGAGGAGTATCACCGGATACTGGATTCGATGGTGTCCATTCGTTTTCTTTCTTTGCAGGATGTCATCTATATCGAGGAAGCCGAGTTTACTCGCGAGCATTTTATCGAGGAGCCTTGGACTCAAGGAGACCATTTTCTTGAGGAAGAGGAAATGCAGCAGCACCTCAGTGAAGGCCTCAAAGCCATGCCGGCAAAAGAGCGGCTGATTCTGATGCTGTATTATTATGAAGGGCTTAACCTGGCCGAAATCGGTGCTACTTTGGGCGTTACCGAATCAAGAATCTGTCAAATGCATGCGCAAGCCTTGCTGCGCCTGAAAGCCTTGCTTAGCGAAGAGAACGTATGTGTGGCGTAGACCTCCGTCAATCCTGAGACGATGCCGATGATTCCAAAGCCAAAAGACATTTTCCAAGAGTGAACGGGAGGGACAAGAGATGTCCGCACCCATCGACGTACCCCAAAACATCAATCTGCACCTAGCCCACGCAGAGCGAGTGGTGCAAACTCCCAAGCCTGAAACGCAAGATAATTCGTCCTACCAATTTTCCTTCGAGTTGCAAAACAAAACGCCGGGCAATCAACAGCGGGAAGTGTCCGAGAAAAAGCGGCGCAAGCAGGAGCAGGACAGCTACGAAGGCCATGCTTCCTCTCAGCAGGAGGAGAAGCCGGGGAGCCAGCAGGAGGAAGGCCCGCCTCCCGAAACGCCAATTGTTTCGGAGGAACCCAAGGCGCTTGCTATTGGCAGACTCCTTGATGTGTCTGCATGATCAGTATGAATACTTTTTCGGCCACTGGCTGTCCGTCATGAACGCCAAACATCAGGGAAATAGCAAGTGATAGGCTGTAGCCGGTTGGGCTGTTAGGCTATAGGCTGTTAGACTTTTAGACTGTAGGTCAGTCAGGAATGTCAAACATCAGGGAAATACCACAAGGATTCTGGCAAGAGGTGATTGAAGCCTCAAAAACCGATTCTATCACACGAAGCATAATACCCTCCAGCCCAATCTACTGCTAATGATGGTAATTGTTTTGACTGTTATGATGGCATTTGGTGTCATTCTTTGGAATCCGGCCACAGCCGATCCGCCTTTGGCGGACGGCTTCCATGGAAGGAGCACAGGCTGAATGCTGGTGTCTTTTTCTCTATCCATGGACGATGCCTTATACATCTGTTACTGGGTGTACGGTTTCGGGCCAAGGATTTGAACTTTTTTTCCCGAGGCTCATTTCGACATAACAGCCTTCTCAAGGGCTGTCACCTCGCGCTGCCCCTGCCGCAACCAAACCCAAAGGCAAAACAATTTGGGGCAAAACCATTAGCTTCTGTTCTTACTGAATTGTTTTGCCCTTAATGGTTTTGCTACTAAGAATCTCGGCGCTACTGATAGTTTTTCCAGAGTAATAAAGAACAGTTCCTCTCAAGACGACTCGCATTGCTGAGCCGGCTCTACGCAGTGAGGTGGACAGTTCTGGGTAGTAACCCCTGTGTGGCTCGTTGTCTACGCACCGGCACTTTTCTCTTCCGTTTCTCCTCCTCCGTGATTAGAATGTCCTTTTTTCTTGACAATCAAGCCTAACAAGCCCGCAAATCTTGGGGAATTTCCATTGGAGACAATGCCTTGTCTCTCGCTCCTACCCTTCACTCCTCTCCTTACGGCATAATATTTGAACGAGATGGTTCGAATCAACGATCAACATTGGCTACAGAAGCTCCTCGAAATGCCGGGCCTGCGACAACAGACAGTTCTACACCTTAATGAGAGCAATTTTCCCGCAAATATTCGTTGATCATTAGTAATCGTACGTTATTTGAGTTATAGCTGGTTCCAGGCAGCTATAGATTTCAAGCTGGATGTCGTCTTAGAGAATATGAGCAGAGCTTTCCTAATAGCTGCAATTCCTTTGGGGTCTCTGGTTCTGAGTGTTTTATGCCACAATGTGGCTTCATTGTCCTTAATAGCAGGCATCGTGCTTTAGCAATAGTTGAGTTCAGCAGTAAGTAAAGGATGGAATGATGAAGCTAAGAGCCCTTGTAATGGATGACTCGCGGATTATGCGCAAAATGGTGATGGAATCGCTGATGCAAACGCAGCTTGCCGATTTTGCATTCACCGAGGCAATGGATGGAACTGAAGGCCTGTCGAAATTCGACGCGGCTCAGTTTGACATCCTTTTTGTGGATTGGAATATGCCGAATATGAGCGGCATCGACTTTGTCCGCAAAATTCGTTCTATGCCCGGCACAAGGCGCATCGCCATTATCATGGTCACCAGTGAAAAGACAATGGGAAAAGTCATGGATGCGCTGGACAACGCCGGCGCCAACGAGTACATCTGCAAACCGTTTACAGTGGAGGAATTGGGTCGCAAGCTAAAACCCATCATCCAGGGAATTCAGGCGATGGCCGCCGGTCAAGCCAAGCCTGAGAAACAGAGTGGATTCTTTAGCAAGCTGGTAAGTCAATAAGGTCAAACGGAGAAAGTCACATTACGAGGTATCGAATGGGCGATGCAGGAGCGATTGTAACAGGCCAAGACTACACTCACCACACCAAGTGCCTAACGCAGGCGGTCACATCCACCTTTGCCTCCATTTGCGGTTTTCAACCTGAGCCGAAACCGGAGACGAGCAATGGATCATTGATGGAAGGAATAGTGGGAATCATTTCCCTGATCGGTGCGGAGTATGCCTTTTCCCTTATGTTAGGATTGCCCCATGGCACGGCTGAGTCCATTGCGCGCAAGTTTGCCGGCTTTCATATTCCTTTTGAAGATCCGGATATGGCAGACGTAGTCGGTGAGCTTGCAAATATCGTTGCCGGAGACGCAGCCGCCCGACTCGATGCCCTGGGAGTAAAAGCTGAGCTTTCCTTGCCGACTGTGGCCCGCGGCAGCAACCTGGAAATGCTCTTGCCGGAAAAACTGTCAAGATCGCGGATTGATTTTTCCTCGGCGCAGGGCGATTTTTGGCTCAAATTGGCATTTGGAAAACATAACACATCTTTCAAAAGGTAGCCGGGAAACGACATGCGGTCAATGGGAAAAAAAGCACACAGCGGCTTCGGAGGCGTCGCCCAACAAATCAGCCGTCTCGATTTGGAAGACCTCGAGGCCATTGCCAGCAGCGGCCTGGCGTTAGAGCAAGTTTCCGCCTCATTGTCTCAGGACAAAATCGAATTGACTGCGTTGATCGATTTGTGTCTCTTGGTTCTGCAGGCGGCCTATAACAAGACCATTGACTTTGCTCCAGCTCTAAAGCCCGCGCTTGCAGAAGCCATTTTGGCAGCGGAGAAAGCTTGCAAAGAGAAGGAAACCAGCAAGCAAACCGCTTTGATTTCTGCTGCGGCAGATAAGCTGATCTGCGCTCTTTCGGACAATGCAAGATTATGGATTTTGCAGCTATGCCCCAAAACAGCAGAAGAGACATTCTTGCAGAGTCTTGCCTTGGATGACGTCGCCGCTCTGGCGATGCAAATCGACCCGGAAGATGGCGGCGCACTTTGGCAGCTCCAATTCGCTCTCAATTTAATCAATTGTAGTCCTAAATTCGGTAAAGCCTCAAAGCAGGTCATCAGCCAAGCAATTGATGCCGTCAAAGGATCGACCAACGAAGGAGACTCCACCGAGGCTGGCGTTTTAACGATTGTAAGCCAATGCTTGGAAACGGCAATGGAAATCGAGGAGGCCGGCAATCAAGGTGAATTGCAAGTTCCAGTGAAGCCAACCAAGGATTCTTACGCCGCCAACCTGGAAGGCTCTACTCCATCCGCGGAACCAAGAACTGATGGGCAAACGAATACGGCGAATCTCTTGGATGCTGCGCTGCCTGCGGACACCGATGCGGGATTGATGAAGGATTTCATTGCTGAATGTTTTGAGTACGCGGAAAACGCAGAAGCTGCACTATTGGCTTTGGAGACCAATCCTGAAAACAAAGAGGCCATCGGCACTGTATTTCGGGCGTTCCACACTATCAAAGGCACCTCGGCGTTTTTGGGCTTGACGAGCATTTCCGAGTTCGCCCATCGGGCGGAGACATTACTCAGCCGCATCCGCGATGGCGAGATTCGCTGCGTCGGTGGGTATGCCGATTTGGCCTTGCGCTCGGTCGACATGATCAAGGCGCTCATTCAAGAGGTTGATAACGGTTTGTCCGGCAAGCCGATGCAAAAGCCTGCCGGATACGATGCCTTGCTCGACTTGTTAGCCAATTCGGAATCTGCGAATATCGCAGGGGAATCCAAAGCCGATGAACAGTCCATGCCAACGACTGCTGAAGCTCCTTTTGCGGAGATTCCTTCCGAACCGCCTGCTGAAATCGCTGAGTTGAGTCTGCCGGAAGCGGTTTCGGATCCCGCGTCTTCCTCCGAAGAGGGAAGGACGGCAGA
>Ga0172371_10009454_pt1 | contig 13374 bp, 9 predicted proteins | sample Lak12m_FD_114543 | JGI IMG/M metagenome (GOLD analysis project Ga0172371, IMG submission 114543) | Freshwater microbial communities from Kabuno Bay, South-Kivu, Congo - kab_022012_12m | ecosystem: Environmental > Aquatic > Freshwater > Lake | place: Democratic Republic of the Congo: South-Kivu... | reverse complement strand
CGACTGCTTGTAAGCTTACGGTTTCAGGTTCTATTTCACTCCCCTAACAGGGGGACTTTTCACCTTTCCCTCACGGTACTTGTTCACTATCGGTCGCCAAGTGTATTTAGCCTTGGGGAGTGGACTCCCCGGATTCCGGCCGGATTAGCGTGCCCGGCCGTACTCAGGTATCCAGCGGAAGTCAATCCACTTTTGCATACGGGACTGTCACCCTCTTTGGTAGGCTTTCCCATACCTTTCTGCTAGCAGATCGATTTGTAACTTCCATATGCCGGACCCTACAACCCCGCCCATGCAAGCATGGACGGTTTGGGCTGGTTCCCGTTCGCTCGCCACTACTAGGGAAATATTCTCTTTTCCTCTGGGTACTTAGATGTTTCAGTTCCCCAGGTGCCCCCCGGCAGGCCTATATATTCAGCCGCCGGTGCTGTGGGTTCGCCACAGCGGATTTCTCCATTCGGACATCCCCGGATCGAAGCCTGTACACGGCTACCCGAGGCTTTTCGCAGTGTCCCACGTCCTTCATCGGCACTTGGCGCCAAGGCATCCACCGTAAGCCCTTAGTAGCTTCTCCACGTGATACGGAGAAATTAATACTTTTCGGCCTACATCAATTTCATTTTTTTTCAGTCAGTTACTATTCAATTGGTAAGGTGCTGCTCGCCGCTCGCACTGGTTCTTTTACTGTTGACCGGCGACTCATGCATCACACTCGTGTGCGCTGCATGCATCGGCGTTCAACTTTTTTTCAACCTTCGACAAAGCGACCCGGCTCACCGCCGGGCCGCTTCTTTCAGCCGCACGATGGAAGCCAATCCTTATTGCTTCAACTCCGAGATCGCCAACTTCAAGCCTTTCGTCATCCTTTCTTTCACACAGGCTCAGTGGAGATGACGGGATTCGAACCCGTGGCCTTCGCCTTGCAAAGGCGCTGCTCTCCCGCTGAGCTACATCCCCAGGTTAATGGGCCTGACTGGATTCGAACCAGTGACCCCAGTCTTATCAGGACTGTGCTCTAACCAACTGAGCTACAGGCCCGCCTGGCTGAACCTTAGCAACTGAGAAGTGATAGGAAGTTTCTCTTCCCCACCGACTCCCGCCCACCGCGGACGGAAGATTTGAAAATGGAGCGCCGGTCTGCTCGTGAGAACTGGACCTTTGCTCAATACTCTAGAAAGGAGGTGATCCAGGCGCACTTTCCAGTACGCCTACCTTGTTACGACTTCGTCCCAGTCACCGACCCCACCTTCGACAGCGCCCTCCTTGCGGTTAGGCTACCGGCTTCAGGTGTTGCCAGCTCCCATGACGTGACGGGCGGTGTGTACAATTCCCGGGAACGTATTCAACGCACTATAGCTGACGCGCGTTTACTAGCAACTCCGACTTCACGCAGGCGGGTTGCAGCCTGCGATCTGAACTGAGGCCGGCTTTGGGGATTGGCTCTACCTCGCGGCTTAGCGACCCATTGTACCGGCCATTGTAGCGTGTGTGTAGCCCCGGATATAAAGGCCATGCTGACTTGACTTCGTCCCCACCTTCCTCCGGCTTGATACCGGTAGTCCCGTATGACACTTGTAACATACGGTGAGGGTTGCGCTCGTTGGCGGACTTAACCGAACATCTCACGACACGAGCTGACGACAGCCATGCAACACCTGTTCAGGCTCCCCTTTCGGGGTCGTTCTGCTTTCGCTTCACTACCACCTGAATGTCAAACCCGGGTAAGGTTCTTCGTGTAACATCGAATTGAACCACACGCTCCGCTGCTTGTGCGGGAACCCGTCAATTCCTTTGAGTTTTAACCTTGCGGTCGTAGTCCCCAGGCGGTGAACTTATCGCGTTGGCTGCGGCACCGACGGCTTTGAACCCGCCGACGCCAAGTTCACATCGTTTACAGCTAGGACTACCGGGGTCTCTAATCCCGTTTGCTACCCTAGCTTTCGCGTCTGAGCGTCAGAAACGGTCCAGAAGGCCGCTTTCGCCACTGGTGTTCCTCCCGATATCTACGCATTTCACCACTACACCGGGAATTCCGCCTTCCTCTACCGCTCTCTAGTCTGGTAGTATTGAACGACCTCTCCTAGTTGAGCCAGGAGCTTTCACATCCAACTTACCAAACAGCCTGCACGCGCTTTACGCCCAGTAAATCCGGATAACGCTTGCCTCCTACGTTTTACCGCGGCTGCTGGCACGTAGTTAGCCGAGACTTATTCCTGGGATACTGTCCTTTCTCATCTCCCAGAAAAGTGCTTTACGATCCGAAGACCTTCATCGCACACGCGGCGTTGCTGGGTCAGGCTTTCGCCCATTGCCCAATATTCCCTACTGCTGCCACCCGTAGGTGTTTGGCCCGTGTTTCAGTGCCAATGTGGGGGACCACCCTCTAAGGTCCCCTACCCGTCAAAGCCTTGGTAGGCCGTTACCCCACCAACGAGCTGATGGGACGCAGGTCCCTCCCGAAGCGCATTGCTGCTTTAGTCATCGAGCCTCTAACCTCCATGACCACATGCGGTATTAGCTGTCCTTTCGAACTGTTATCCCACACTTCGGGGCAGGTCACCAACGCGTTACGCACCCGTTCGCCACTAAGACTCCGTATTGCTACAAAGTCTCCGTTCGACTTGCATGTATTAAGCACGCCGCCAGCGTTCATCCTGAGCCAGGATCAAACTCTCCGCAAAAATCACCTCTTGCGAGGTGTGAGTTACGGATTAATAAACGACAGGTTTGATTGACTTCCTATCACTCTTCAGTTGTTAAGGTCCTGGTAACGAAGCGGGCTGTATTCTACCCGCGAGGTTTATGTCTGTCAAGACTCAGACAGACAAAATAACCGATGTTTCTCTTTCAACATCGGCTCGTCAGACTGCGAAACCTGTAGGTTTGTGTCTCTGACCTGAGACGACTTCTTACGTTGTCAACGATCTGTCCGCTGGGGACGAGATCTGGTTTGGATATTCTCTATCTCTTATTATACATGTCCGACAAGTATTGTCAAGCGGATTCACGCCCACTTGGAGTTTTTTAAGAGTATCTCCTTGATAGAGAAGGACGGATGGTGTATGGTTGGCAAGGTTGCCAGCATATCCGCCAATCCCTCAATTCTTCGGCGACTGCTCAGACATCTCCTGCCGGCCAGTGATCGCGCGTAGCAGGGTGTATTGGTCAGCGTATTCCAGATCGCCTCCGACGGGCAGACCACGCGCCAACCGTGTCACGTGGACCTTCAATGGTTCCAATTGCCGGCTCAGGTAAAGGGCTGTGGCATCTCCCTCCATGCTGGGATTGGTCGCCAGTATCACCTCTTTTACCTCGCCGCGCTGAACACGTTCGATCAATTGCTTTATCTTCAAGTCGCCCGGGCCGATACCTTCAATCGGCGAAAGAACACCGTGAAGGACATGGTACTTGCCGCGATATGCACCAACCCGTTCCAGCGCCACTACATCAAGCGGCTCTTCCACCACGCATATCAACGAGCCATCCCGTTGTGGATCGTTGCACACCTCACAACGCTCGCGCTCGGCATCGGTGATGTTGTAGCACTCCACACAAATGCCGGTTTTTAATTTCAAACCTGTTAACGCTTCAGCCAGTTGGGAAGACAACTCCTCCGGCGCTCGAAGCAGGAAAAAAGCCAAACGCGAGGCTGTCTTTGGGCCAATGCCTGGCAGTCGTTCAAGAGCTGTAATCAGATTTTGGATGGGTTCAGGAAGCATAAGTTAGAAAGGCAGGCTCCCCGCAAGCGGTCCCATTACCTTTTGCTGGAGCTCGCGGGATTTATCCAGCGCAAGGTTGAAAGCGGTCAACACTAAGTCTTGCAGCATTTCGTGATCAGACTCCACCAGCAATTGGGGGGTGATCTCTACCCCCGTGCAATGTTGGTCGCCGGTTAATGTGACTTTTACTGCACCGCCACCTGCAGTTGCGGTAATCCTCTCTTCAGCCAGCCGCTCCTGCGCCTCGGCCAATTGCTGCTGCATGCGTTGGATTTGTTGCATCCTGCCTGTCTGCCCACCAGCTGCACGGTTGTAACCTTTTGCCATAATCTACTCCTGAATATCCACGATCTCCCCGCCAACTTCCAGTGCAGCTGCAACCATGCCATCCGGCTTGACATCCGGTGGGGATGATTGTCGCGAGTTCGAGGTCACACAACGCAGTGGAAGGTCAATCCCCAATACCTCAGCAATCACCTTGCGGACAGCTTCCAACTGGCCGGGCGTATCCATCTTCGAACGCAGCATCTCGCTGGCAAAGCCTAACACCAACACGCCTTCTTTTATGTCAACCAACTTGCATGAGTTCAGCAGGGCTTCCAGCAGCGGGTTCTTCTGTCTGACCATGGTGCGAATCTGCCGCCACACCTTCGTAACCTGTTCGAGGCTCACCGCCCCTCCACTACGTTTATCCATGGGAGTGGCTTCAGCAGGCGGCGGCACTGCAACCGGATTCGATTGTAACCGCACATTGGGCGGTGTATGCTGCAGATGCGTGAATACAGCCCTTTTTTGCTGGATATCCGGCGCGCCGCGGCTTGTGACCACCCCAACACCGGTCTTTCCTGGTCGTATATCAGGCCGGCTGCTCGTTTCGAGAGGTTTTTTCCCATTCTCAGCCGGAGGCTTCTCGGTGGATGGTTCTTCCAGCCACTCAGCCAAAGCCAGTTCCAACGAAAGCGAGGGCTGCCAACAGCCGCGCTGGTCGGCCGCTGCTGCATTGAAGAGACGGGTAAGGCGCAGGATTTCGGGCGCGGGAAGCTTCTCAGCCTGGCGTTTGGCTTGGGCGCGGATCTCCAGGCTCAAGTCCGCTTGTGTATCGTTTCCCAGCTTAAAGAGCAACAGTGCGCGCAGGTAATCCACAATCTGCCGCGCCAGCAGACGCGCATCCACCCCGGCATCCAAGGCGCGGTGGATCGTTTGAAGCCCCGTATCGGATCGCCTGGCGATTAACGCATCCACCAGATCCAGGACCGCCTGGGTGGTTGCGGTACCCAGCACTGTCTGTGTCAATTCGAGGCTGATTTTAGCTCCAGTGGAGGCCATCTGGTCGAGGAGGGAGATGGCATCACGCATGCTGCCGGTGGCTTGACGGGCGATGAGCGTAAGCGCCTCCGGGTCGGCTTGGATACCCTCTGCCGTTATGATCTGGCCGAGTTGTTGGATGATGTTTTCTATGGGAATACGGCGGAACTCATGTCGCTGGCAACGCGAAAGGACGGTAGCCGGGATCTTGTGTATCTCGGTGGTGGCCAGCACAAAGATCGCGTGAGGCGGAGGTTCTTCGAGGGTCTTCAGCAGGGCGTTGAAGGCCGCTGTCGAAAGCATATGCACTTCGTCAATAATATAAACTTTGTAGCGTCCCTGGTTGGGAGAGAAGTTGATTTTGTCGCGCAGGTCACGCACGTCGTCCACGCCGGTGTTGGAGGCGGCGTCAATCTCGATCAGGTCGAGAAAGCGACCCTCGTTGACCGCGATGCAATGTTCGCAGTGGTTGCATGGACGGGAGGCGAGGTCTTCGGCCAGGCAGTTGACCGCCTTCGCAAGCAGACGTGCCGCGGTCGTCTTCCCGGTGCCACGCTGACCGGAAAACAGGTAAGCATGGACAACGCGTTCCCCGGTCACTGCGTTGCGCAAGGTTTGAACTACGTGCTGCTGTCCAACGATCTCATCCCATTTCTGGGGACGCCATTTGCGATACAGGGATTGGGTCATGAGGAAATACCAATGATGAGTTCCAGGTTTCTGGCAATCTTATCGCGCGTAATGCTTGAGGATGAAATTATCTGCCTGAATGATAGCATAAAATCAGGTTTGCACGTTCACAGGTTGGTATGCTGGCAAGTTAACGCCACCCAATCCTCTTTTTCCTTTTTTTCTGACTGCTCCATGCCGTGCGCGCTGGCGGCTGAGAGGACGGCTTCGACCTGCTCCTCCAGGATGCCGGAGAGGATGAGTATTCCGCCCGGGGTGACCAAATCGGCAAGGCCTTCATCGAACAGGCGGATGATTACAGGCGCGAGGATATTCACCAGTACAAGTGGCGCACATCGGATATCGAATTTGCCGCCCAAGACCTCCTTCACCGAGCCGATGCCGAGAAAAAACTGCTCTGCGGCGATGCCGTTGACAGCTGCGTTGGCTTTTGAGACCGCGATCGCCGTCTCGTCAATATCTACACCCAGGCTGGAATTGGCGCCGAGTTTTAGCGCGGCAATGGATAGGATGCCGGAACCACAACCGATGTCGATGAGTGACGATTGATTTGCAACGAGTGACGGGCGGCTATTAATGATTTGTGATTTACGATTTAAGATTGGTGCTTGGTCAAAGATGGCTTCAATCATTTCGAGGCAGAGTTGGGTGGTGGGATGGGTGCCTGTGCCGAACGCCATGCCGGGATCGATCCGGATGGTGATCCGATCCGGGTTGGGTGAATCCAGCCATGTCGGTACGATGATAAGCCGTCGACCAATCAGAATGGGCTGGTAATGTTCCTTCCAGGCTTCCATCCAATTCTGGTCGTCTATGGATGTATAGATCGGTGCAGGCAGGGGTTGGATCATGCCCAGGTAAAAAAGCGCCGCTTCCAGCTTGTGGCGCGTTTCCTCGAGGTGCTCGTCAACTGGAAGGTAAGCACGCACAGTGACCGTTTCGATTGGTGTGCCTTCGTCGTCCATGTTGGAATATCGCACCCCTTGCTCAGTCACCACACCCGATGGTGCGAAACGGGCAAAGACTTCAGCAACGGACTCGGCGAGCTCGCCGGAGACGTTCAAGGATGCTTCCAGCCAGGAAGGTGTCGGCATATGAGCGGCACAAAATAATAAACAGCAGTCGTTTTACGATCAATTCCGATCCTCATTGGAGAAAAGCTGCTCTACTGATACGTGATCGGCTCCACGCGTATATTTTTCTCCCCCACCACACTTTCAAGCTTCTCCAGCAACTCCGCGCACAGGCAAGTCGTATCGTTTGGGAATTCGATCAGGTGGGCGCGCCCGTTCTCGAAAATGTAAAGTGTAAAGTGATCGCGGCCGGGGTACGAAATGAAGGTTCCATGCAGGCGGCGGATGCGGCGCTGATCGCGCAGCGGATCATCGCAAGGGCGTAGGATCGCGGTGATCATCTGCGGAGGATGGGCGGGGTCGAGGGCTGCGGCAGAATGGGGCGAAACTGTTGCTGGGGAAACGACAGGAGGTAAAGGGGCAATGGGGGTCGGAGGCAGAGATACAATGGGGGAAGCTGCCCCCACGGTGGGACCGGTGGCATGCTCCACGCCTGTATCCACATTAGAGACAATTGCTTCTGGTATATCGGAAGGAGTCGGTTCAGGCTTGTCTGCATTAGCCTGCGCTCCGTTGGGTTCTCCGCTAAAATCCTCCTCCCAACCGGGTGGAAAGGATTCGGGTGGTGGAGGCGCGTGTTCTTCCGTCCCTGTCGGTGTCGGCACAGAAGGAGAAGGCCGTTGCTGGACCGGGATGGGTTCAGCAATATGTAAGGGAGAAACAGGTTGCCTGACCGGCGAAACCGGTCGCCGGGCTTCCACCCCGTTTTTCGCAGGTCGTTCCTGCTCCTCCCCGGCTGGAACCATCAGTTCGATATTGGTACGGATGACATCCACCAGCACTTTCGGAGGAGTGCTATCCGCTTCCGCTTTCCCATCAACAATGATAATTCCTCCGACCTCCAGTATCTTTTCGTATTTTTCCCAAGCGCGCGGAAAGACTACTAACTCGATATTCCCCTGCAAATCCTCGATATTGACCCAGCCCATCATTCTACCGGTCTTGGTGGTGTGCGGGCGGATGCTGGTCACCATGCCAGCCACGCGCACCTGTTCTTTGTCCACGACTTCACTGAGTCGGGCAGAGGAATGCGTGACGACCTTTGAAAGCACCGCCATATGTCTGGTGAGCGGATGCTCGGAAACGTAGATGCCAATTAACTCATGCTCCCAATCAAGTTGCTCACGAAGGTCCGTATCCGGGATATCCGGCAAGTGAATGGTCTCGTGGACACCAGTTGCTTCGCCGAAGAGGCTCATCTGGCCCATTTGCTCGGCGCGGAAGTGTGTCCCGCTGATGCCAGAGATTCGGTCTAGGGCTTCAAGCAAGGAGGCGCGTTGGCCCAGCTTGTCGAGAGCACCAACTTTGATGAGGCATTCAAGGGCGCGCTTGCCCACGGCGCGTAGGTCTACCCTGCGGGTAAAATCATCAAGACTGGTGAAATGGCCGGAGGCGCGCGCCTTAATTATTAACTCGACCGCCCCCTGACCAGTATTTTTTATTGCCCCTAATCCGATGCGAATGGCTTCCGACTTTGCGGGGGTGACCGCAACCCTCCCCTTAGTTCCGCTACGCGCACCTTGCTCGATCGAGAAATCCCAATCGCTCGCATTGATATCAGGAGGCAGGACCTCGATGCCCATGCTGCGGGATTCCGCCACGTAAATCGCCACTTTTTCAGCTTGGTTCTTCGAAACCGACAGTAGCGCGGTCATGAACTCGATGGGGTAATGGAGTTTCAGGTACGCGGTTTGGACAGCGATGATGCCATAGTCCGCCGCGTGGCTTTTATTGAACCCGTAACGGGCAAACTTATCCCAATCGGCGTAGATCGCCGCGGCGGTCGTCTGGGGGATGCCCCGCTCCGCTGCGCCAGCAACAAACTTGCCACGGTGTCTCTCGATTTCGCTCCTCTTCTTTTTGGAGATGGCGCTGCGTAGGTTATCGGCTTCAGCCGGGGTATAACCAGCCAACTCGACCGCAGCTCGCATCAATTGTTCCTGATAGAGTGGGATGCCATACGTCGAACTGAAAATGGGTTCGAGCTTCGGATGACGGTATTCCACCCTGCTCTCGCCATGCATGCGGCTGATGTAATCTGGAATGAAATCCATCGGACCGGGACGGAAGAGCGCGACCATGGCAATGACGTGTTCAAGTGCGGTGGGCTTCATTTGCACCAGCCAGCGGGTCATGCCCGAACCTTCCAATTGGAAGATGCCGGCTGTGTTGCCCTCACCGAGCATGGCATAGGTTGCCGCGTCGTCGGTGGGGATGTTGTCGAGGGTATATTCAATGCTGTGCCGTTCACGGATGAAGTCACAAGCACGCGCCATGATGGTCAGCGTGGCCAGACCAAGGAAATCCACTTTGAGCATCTTCAGCTTTTCAAGCATGCCCATCTCGAATTGGGAGACGGTCCTGACGGGTGTCTCTTCGGAGCCGGAGGTGGGACGGTGCAACGGAAGGTACTCTATCAACGGCTTGTCCGAGATGACTACACCCGCGGCGTGTGTGCCAGCATTTCGCACCACCCCCTCCATCTTGCTGGCTATATCAATTAGCTCGCGGATGTGAGGCGCCGTTTCATATTCTTTCTTCAGCTCCGGCGATTGTTCCAGCGCCTCAACCAGCGATACCGGTTTGCCGGGGATGTTCGGAACCAGCTTCGCCACGCGATTCACCTCGGTGATGGGTATATCCTTGACACGTGCCACATCACGCAGGGCGGCGCGGGCTCCGAGCGTTCCAAAGGTGATGATCTGCGCCACGCGGTCCTGCCCGTATTTCTGGACGGCATACTCGAGCATTTCGGCTCGCCGGTCATCTCTGAAGTCAAGGTCAATATCGGGCATCGAGATGCGTCCCGGATTCAGGAAACGCTCGAAGAGCAGATCGTGGTAAAGCGGATCCACAAGCGTGATATCCAGCACATAAGCCACAAGCGAACCCGGCGCCGAGCCGCGCCCGTTGTACCAGATGCCTCGTTCACGTGAATAGCGGCACAGATCCCAGACAATGAGAAAATAGGCGGCGAAACCCATTTTGCGGATGACACTCAGCTCGTATTCAAGGCGATCGCGGACCTCTGGTCTGGTCGCTCGTTCTTTGTAGCGTCGCGCCACCCCTTGTTCGCACAACCATTCTAGAAAGCTATCGGCAGTGTACCCTTCGGGTACGTCGAACTTGGGCAGGCGGTAGTCCTCCACATCCAGGTTGACATTGCAACGCTCCGCGATGAGCATCGTGGTTTCCAACGCCTGCGGAATTTCAGAGAAGAGTCGCCCCATCTCCTCTGGTGAGCGAAGGTGGTACGAGGGATCGGTCATCTGCATCCGGTTGGGATCGGAGAGCCGCGAACCAGTCTGGATGGCAAGCAGGATGTCCTGTAGGGGGGCATCTTCGGGGTTGATGTAGTGCACGTCGTTCGTGGCAATGAAACGGGAGTTGTAGCGGTGTCCCAGCTCAACCAGGTTCGTGTTGATGCTCTCCAGCTCCTTGATGTCATGCTGTTGAAGCTCAAGGAAAAAATGGTCCTTGCCGAAAACCTCGTAGTAGTAGTCGAGTGCCCGGCGGGCGGCGTCCACCTGACCGGTTTCCAGCAGCCGTGGCACTTCAGCAGATATACAGCCTGAGCAATAAATAAGCCCATCGGCATGTTTGGCAAGGAACTCCTTGTCAATACGGGGATGGTAATAGAAACCTTCAAGCTGCGCGGCAGAGGCTATCTTTAGCAAATTTTTATAACCAGCCTCGTTCTCGGCGAGCAGCAGCAAGTGGGAGGACGTGCGGTCCTCTTTTCCGTCGCGTTCTTTCATCGTCCGGGCTGCCAGGTAGGCTTCCAGGCCAATGATCGGTTTGATACCCGCCTCTTTTGCCGCATGGTAGAACTCGATTACACCGAACATCGTGCCATGATCTGTGATGGCAAGTGCCGGCATGTTCATCTCCTTGGCGCGCGCCACCAGCTTCTTGATGTTCGAGAAGCCGTCGAGCAGGGAATATTCGGTGTGGACGTGGAGGTGGGCAAAAGGCATTTCGTCTGTTGGAGAACAGCCTGATGGTCTTCTGTTCGTATGACAGTGAGAGTGATTATAGCACGCAGGAGGATGGTAAATACCTGGGCTTTGCTTAAAAAATCGCCTCACTGCATACTCCTCCCCCAAATTCCGCATTACGAAATTTGGAGGAAGCCGGGAGGGGTTCATCCATATCTTTATGCGTAACTGCTCAGCCCCATCCTCCACCCCTCCCCAAAGGGGATGGGTGAGTAGTTACCTTTATGCTATCATTATGCCAAGAGGAAAATACCATGATAGAAAACCCTGTCATTACCACCCTGCTCAGGCGTAAGTCGGTTCGCAAGTACACCTCACAAAAACCGACGGATGATGTCCTCGAAACCATCCTCCGGGCCGGGCAGCAAGCGCCGTTCGCCTCTCAGCTCTACAGCGTATTGCTGACGCGCAAGCGGAAAGCCCCCTACGGCGCACCACTCTGGTTCACCATCTGCGTGGACCTGCACAAGCTGGAGCTGTTCATGGCGCGACGCGGCTGGCAGATCATTTCGAACGACCTTTCGATTCTCTTCTTCGGCTTGCAGGACGCGGCATTAATGGCTGAGAACATGGTCATTGCCGCAGAGAGCTTGGGGATGGGCTCCTGCTTCCTCGGCAACACACCCTACCGGGCTGCGCAAATTAAAAAACAGTATAAACTTCCGCCGCGGGTCTTCCCACTGTTGGAACTGGTGATGGGCTACCCCGCTGAGGATTTCCCGCCGCGTCCGCGCTATCCACTTGCTTTCACCCTGTTCGAGGATGAGTACAAGATCAGCGAGGAAATGCTCAGCGAAGCAATGCAGACAATGGACGAAGGCTACCTTGCCCAGGGTTACTACGTCAAGCAGAAGGCTAAAATTCGCCTGGAAGGCGACCGGAAAGAAACCTTCACCTACGCCAACTACTCCTGGACCGAGCATATCGCCCGCAAGTGGGGTCAGTGGCTGAAAGACCCCGGGGAACTGCTCATACAGTTGGAAAAATGCGGTTTCAAGCTCGGAACCGATATTTAAATTTGGAGGACCCTCATGAAAAAGTCATCTCTTGTTTGGCTTATCACCGCCCTCGTTCTCATGGTGCTGGCTTGCGGAGTGATCGCACCCACCGCCTCGCCTACCTCGAGCGTTGAAGATGTGGTGGCGACACAACTCTCCGCGACGCTGACCGCCCTCGCCTCAGCGCCTGGCACGGTTGCCCCGGCAGAGGCCAGCCCTACCTTCACCCCCACGCCGCTCCCCGCTCCACAGCCGCTGCGCGTGTCTTATATCAAGGATGGAAACGCCTGGCTTTGGACAGATGGCGCCGGTACAACACAACTTACCTTCTCCGGCAGCATCCAGGACGTGCGCCTCTCGGATGACGGTCAGGTGCTGGCTTACGTCCGCGAACTTGTGCCGTTCCGCCCTGAAATCCTCGCCATCAACACCAATGGCAGCGGCGAACGCATCCTGGTCAGCGCGGGCGATCTCCTGGCAAGCTACAGCGGCAGCCCCGCGGATATGCCCATGGGGATCGGGGTCTACCAGATGGACTGGAGGCCTGGCAGCCGCATACTGTATTACAATACCAAGCCGCTCTACGAAGGTCCTGGCTTGATAAGCTATAACGACCTGCGCACCGTGGACGCCGATAGCACGGCGAGGGAGACCATCCTCAACCCAGGTGATGGCGGCGCGTTCCACTTCTCGCCGGATGGCGCCCAGCTCGCCCTCGTCACGCCCACCAGCATCAGCCTGGCGAACCCAGATGCCAGCAATTTGCGCCGGAACGTGCTTGCCTTCGATTCAGTGATCACCTACAGCGAGTATCTCTACTACCCCCACCCCATCTGGGCGCCCGATGCCAGTGGGTTGAGTGTCGTCATTCCTCCCGCGGATCCTATGATTTCACCACTGCCACCCACCAGCCTTTGGTACATCCCCGTTGACGGCTCCCCCGCGGTCTTTAGAGGAAACATCCAGGCAGTCCCGTTCGCCTGGCCGGATACTGCCATCTCGCCCGACCTCGCCCGGGTGGGTTATGCCATGCTCATCGGTATCCCAACCGACAACCTGCGCGAGCTGCACCTTGCCAACGCGGATACCACCGGTGATATGGCTTTCATTAGCGGCGAAACCGCTGAGTTCCTCGGCTGGCTGCCCAATTCAGCGCAGTTCGTTTTCGTGATCCGCGGCAGCGGACCGACGCGCGGCGTGCATGTGGGCAATCTCGGCGGAGGCTATACCACTCTCTCCGCCGACCCATCCGCATTGCGCGATATCCAATGGGTGGATGACACCCATTACCTCTCCCTGTGGAGCAGTGGCGATGATTGGGAGCTGCGCTACAACATGCTGGGTGGAGGCAGCACGCTGCTGGATGGCGGGCAGATCTGGAGCTTTGATTTTTCGAACTGAAAGGGTCATGCTTGTTTGTCACTCGTGAAGCGTGACCTTTGCCTCCGCCCCTCCCCAGCCCTCCCTCACGAAGCATCCTGTAAGGGTAAATTCGCAGAATTTGTGGAGGGTGGTCGCAGGACAGGTGGGG